>ERZ779622.127-NODE-127-length-52477-cov-8.835146_pt1 | contig 52477 bp, 45 predicted proteins | sample MGYA00514188_ERZ779622 | MGnify/ENA primary metagenome ERZ779622 (study PRJEB29562, sample SAMEA4376702) | mouse gut metagenome | isolation source: Cecum | study: EMG produced TPA metagenomics assembly of the A DSS colitis mouse model was used to assess the... | reverse complement strand
GCGGGGATGCCCCAGGACCAGGGCTGGCTCACCGGCACCTATATGTACGACCAGACCTTCAACCGGGGCAACGTGGACTACGGCTCCGCCATCGCGGTGCTGATCGTGGTGCTGGGCGTGCTGTTTTCCAACATCGCCAACCGGGTGTTCAAGCCCCGGGATGACATTTGAGAGGAGGGCCCTCCATGAAAAAGATCACACCGGCCAAAGCGGGCACCTACGCGGTGCTCACCCTGTGGGCCCTGACCACCCTGTACCCCTTTGTCTGGGTCATCCTCAACTCCTTCCGGGAGCGGGGCCTCATCCGCAAGGACTCCTTCTCCGTTCCGCTGCCGGGGAATGGCTTTACCATGGGCAACTACGACAAGGCCATGGAGCGCTTCGACTTCGGCAACGCCTACATGAACAGCCTGATTGTCTCCATCGCCGTCACCGCCGCGGTAGTGCTCATCGCCGGCTTTGCCGCCTATGGACTGGTCCGCTTCCGCTTCAAGCTGCGGGGACTGTGCTACAGCCTCATCATGGCGGGCATGATGTTCCCGGTGTTCTCCACCATCATCCCTGTGTTCCGCATGGAGGCCTCCTGGGGGATTGCCAGCAGCGGCAACCGATGGCTCAGCCTGCTGGCCGTCATTCTGCCCCAGATCGCGGGCAATCTGTGCTTTGCCATCATCGTTCTCATGGGCTTTATCGAGTCGGTGCCCATGGAGCTGGAGGAGAGCGCCTACATGGACGGCTGCAACGTGTTCCAGGTGTATTTCCACATCATCATGCCGGCGGCCAAATCCTCCTTCGCCACGGTGGCCATTTTCTCCTTCCTGTGGAGCTACAACGACCTGTTCACTCAGAACTTCTTCCTCCGAGTACCCAAGGAAAAGACTATAACCTTGCTGCTCAACGAAATCAGCTCCCAGGCCGGGGTGGATTACGGCCTGATGGCCGCTTCGGTGGTCCTTATCGTGGTGCCGGTGCTCCTGGTCTACATCGCCCTGCAGAAGCATATCATCAAGGGCCTGACCGCCGGGGCCGTCAAGGGGTAAGACTTGCCCTCCGCCCCGGATTCAGGTATAATCAGTCCGTCGGCGGCGAGGGGAACTGTCAAAATCGGGAGGTTGGCCCATGTATAAGGTTGTGCTCATTGACGATGAGGCCATCATAACAGAGGGGCTGGAGAAGGTGGTGGACTGGGCCGCCCACAACTGCCGGGTGGCGGCCCAGGCTCAGGACGCCGCCTCCGGGACCCAGGCCATCCGGACGCACCGGCCGGACATCCTCTTTACCGACATCAAGATGCCGGGGGAGGACGGGCTGACCATGCTGGCCGGTCTGAAGGGAGAATTTCCCCGGATGCAGATTGCCGTTCTCACCGGCTACCGGGACTTTGAGTACGCCCGGCGGGCCATCCGCCTGGGGGTGTCCCGCTTTCTGCTCAAGCCCTCGAAAATGGATGAGCTGAACGAGGCCCTGGAGTACATGACCGGGGTGCTGGACCGGCTCCCGCCGGAAGCGGAGCCGGAGCCGGAAGCGGAGCCGGAGCCGGAGGCGGAGGACCCCAACAGCTTTCTGGTCCGGCAGGCCCAGGCGTATATCGCCGGCCACTGCGCCCAGCGTCTCTCCCTCCAGGATGTGTCCGACCACTGCTACGTCAGCCAGTGGCACCTGTCCAAGCTGCTCAACAAGCACCTGGGCCAGTCCTTCTATGACCTGCTCAACGCCGAGCGGGTCCGCCAGGCCAAGCGGCTGATGGCCGACCCGGCGCTGCGCATCAGCGAGGTGGCCGAGCGGGTGGGCTACGCCGATACCGCCCACTTCTCCCGGGTATTCAAAAAACTGGAGGGGGTGTCCGCCGGAGAGTGGCGTAACCTCCACTGCGGACGCTGATCTGTATCAAATATTTCGCCGGAGCAAAGCGCGCCTTGCTCCGGCGATTTTTATGGGCCTTGGGGCCGCTTGATTCCGTTTATCCCAGCAGCCGGTGAAGATAATCCATGATTCCGATATAGCCTTTGTCCAATTCCGAGTACATTTGGAATGTACGGCTGCCGTCTACGGCAAGCTCCAGCTGGTGATAGTATCTGGCCTTCTCCTCGCTGCTGTTGATCCCGTTGCTGTGATAACAGATGTTTCCGCCCCGTGAGGGAAAAATATTGCCCACATGCTCGCAGTCAAGCATCAGCCCATAGGCCAGAATCTGCAGTCTGTCGGCACGGGAGAACCGGGCGCCGGACGGGTCCTTGTACTTTACGTCGAACACAGCATGCCTGCCGGTTTGGGAGTGATAAATTACGATGTCCGGCTTGATATTTCCCCCGATATAGTTGGCGTAGGACTTGTCCCTCTCCCTGAGCACGGCGGTTTTTTCGTCAAACCTTGCCATCCGCAGCCCCTCCTCCTGAGAGTCAAAGGAGTATACCCCGGCCTTTTTCAGGTAAGACCTGACGTACATCTCGAACAGCTTTTCCATGGAGACGGCATAGGGGATGACATAGCTTGTAGCGGCCGTATTGCCGTTCGCCTCCAGGGTGATCTCGTTCAGCACCATTTTTGCCGCGCTGATCACCGGCTTGTATGAGACGTATACCCCCGTCGTCTTGATGCCGCTGAGGTCAAACCGGGTAATCTTCCTGTATGAGACGTGGGACAATGCGTTTTTGCAGCAGGCCGCCATCTCCCTGAGCCTGCCGCCGCCCCCGCTGACTGAGAAAAAGTATTGGCTGAGAAAGGCCTCCGCTTTTTTCAGGGCAGCTTTCAGAATTTGATTTTCAAGGATATCTTCGGTGTACTGCAGATATCTGCAGTACAGGCGGTCGTCTCTGCCGCGCAGCGTGTTGTGCCGGATGTTCCGGCTGAACACGATCCTGCCTCTGGCCTTGCCCGTGAGGTTTTCCTCCCGGCTGACGGTTCTGCCCATCAGCGGCCGGCTGCACAGGCTTCGCAGGAGGGAAATAAAGACGCTTGCCGTGATAATGCTGCTCTCCTGCGCAATCTCGTCCTGTATAAAGATGGGGTCCTCATCGGTGAAAAAGTGGAACAGCTCGTTGTCAATCAGGTCCTCAACCTCCCGGTCCGCCGCTCCGATACGGGTGGTCTGGGGAGCCAGATACCGGTCAAATTCATCGTCCTCCCGGATGATATTTAACAGATCGACCGCCGAAAACGGAAACCTGGGCCTGACCTTCAGAATGACCTCACGGCCGTCCCGGGCGGTGAGGTTTCTGCCGTTTATGCCCTTGAGCCGGCACAGTCCAACATAGTTTCCCGCGTATAAGCGGCCCTTCACCCGCCGGATGCCGAGATTGACCGCCTGCGCATCCTTCGGGCAGAACACCTGGCTGGGGTCTATCTTCTCGGACAGCCCCTCCAACGAACTGTTGTCGCCGGCATAAAAGATCCACTGGCGCCGCGGACCCTCGGCCCAATAATTTCCTTGCTCCATGTCGGCCCTCTCCTAATCGGTTTCGATCAGTTTATCAAAGATTTCCCACAGCTCCTCGTCCCCGGCGTTCTGTTCCACATCTCCGGTGATGCAGCCAAGCAGGCCGTTCCAGCCGTCTTGATCGTCTCCGGACAGGTCAAACTGGAACAGCCCGTCCTTATAGTATTCCCTGAGAATGGGCAGCATCTGATACTTGAACCTCAGATAGAGCTGCTCCTCAGAGGAGACAAGGAAGTATGTATGGCCGATCTGAACGTCGTCCCGGTAGAACTCCGCGTTGAGGCTGCCGTCGCTGAACAGCTTCGCGATTTTGTCGAACAGGACGGCGGCCTTGCTGTTTACGGCCGTCTGGCGGTCCGTCTCTTCCTCCGTAAGGCCGCCGCCGAGGTTGTACCCCAGGATCACCTCCCGGTCCGGAAGGACGGGGAAGAAGAGAAAGCGGCGCCGGATGGCGTAGTCGATCCCGCCGATGGACTTGTCCGCCGTGTTCATGGTGCCGATGATATACAGATTGTCCGGCAGCAGCACCTTGTTCGAGCTGCCCACCGTGTAGGGCGTGGCCACGTTCTTGTTGCGGTATTCCAGCCCGTAAATCAGCTCGCCAAAAACCGTGGCCAGATTGGCCCGGTTGATCTCGTCTATAATCAGGAAAAATTTGGTGTTCCGATACCGGGACAGAGCGGCCTTGGCGGCGATCTTTCCCAGAATTTTGTCCGCGGTTTCATAGGAGACGAAGGATGCCTCGCCATTTTCAGTCTGAACGGTGCTGACCTCAATTCCGCGCACAAAGTCCTCGTATCCATAGGAGGGGTGAAACTGAACCAGATCCCAGACAATCCGCGGGGTCTGACCGGGGTTGTCGGCCTCCCACTGGGTGAGAGCCGGATTGCCGGAGTAGTCCTTCACCTGGAGGGAGTCCAACTGGGCGTCTGTGAGCATGCTGCCGGAGGTCCCGCCCGCATATTTCAAATATTCCTTGGCGGAGTAGGTCTTTGAGGTGCCCGGAGGCCCCTGCATAATCATCTGATGGATGTTCAGCAGTTCCATCGCCTGCGCGTATTCCTCGTATCTGTTTACGTTGTCCACCTTGTATACTCCTTCCACGGTAATGGTCTGTCCGCCGATTGAAACGGTCTCGCCGCGATTGGTCCAGAGGAGGGGGAGCCGCCGAATGATGTCGCGGAAGGCCACGTTCGCCCGGAGGTTGACGTCCGCCTCGTCCGATGATTCGGGGTGCAGCCGCCGCGTTTCAGCGACCAGGGCGCGGTACTCCTGCCGGACACAGGCTTTCAGCCCGGATATATTTTCATCCTCCGGGAAGAGGGCCAGATATTCCTCATACCGCCGCTCCAGGGTCTTGTAGTAGCTGCGCAGGATGCGGAACATGATGGAGTTGGGCGAGGAGGAGTAGCGCTCGTTCCACTCGCTCCCGCTGTCCAGCGCGTCGTACCATCTGGTATATTCCTTGGGCTGCATTTCCGAAGCGACGGCATATTCGCGCCCGCGGAATACGACCATATCGTTCCGGTTTCCGGAGTAGAAAAACCTTGGCCGTTTGGCCCCTCCGCGGCCGTCTGCGGTGGTTCCGTAGGTGTAGAAATCCCGCGCCTCTCGGGGAACATAGAGACAGCCCGGGGCAGGAAACGCGCGCTCGGTGCCGTCTAATTTGGCCTTGAGCCGCACGACCACCTGCGGATTGAACATGATCTGTTCGGCGATGTCGCCGTCGCTCAGCAGCCCCTGTTCTTTGATTCGGGACACCAGATTCACCATTGGCTGGTGGGTCTTGTCCTCACGGTCAAAGACTTCGGCGGTCACGCCCGTCTTGCGGAGGACAAGGCTGTCCGCCTGTGCGCGGTCCTTGCTGTACCCCCTGTTCACCAGCTCCTGCAGCGCTGTGATACCGGCCTCGGCCGTGCGGTTCAGGATGCCGTCCTTCTCATACTGCCGCAGCATGGGGATGACCTGATATTTGACTGCCAGGGTCGGAGCCGTCTGCTTAAAAACCCCATGTCCGATGACATACCTGAGCCGCTCCCGCCGGGAGGCGGAGAACCCGCCGCGCAGGTTCTCCAGCACGATCCTCCGCGCGCGGAAATAGAGCGCCTGAGCCGACATGTCGAAGTCTGAATACGTCCCGGCCGGGTCCTGCTCCATGTACTTGTAGTCGTTTTCCAGCGGGTACTCGTAAAAGTGCCGGAAAAATCCGTAGTGTAAGGGCCGGACCGGCTGGGCCGTATCGTTCTTTGTCGCGATTATGTACATGTTGGGCGGGATGCGCCGCCCGGACGCTCCGTGGGGCTCTATGAGAGACAGCATATCGCCGAGAATCTCGGAAATCTCGCCGCGGCCGATGTCGTCAAGAATGAGGAAGTACTTTTTGCCGTCCCGGCGGCTCCAGCTCTGCTCTGCCCGATGCAGCATGGACAGGAAAATTTTATCCTCGCAGCGAAAGACGGCCTTGCCGTTTCGGGTGGAGACCGCTACGCCGGCGACAAAGTTCTCATACGAATAGGAGGGATGGATGGGGACCATCTCTGAGACGACCTCATAGCCGCGTCCCGGAGGAGGACTTCCCTGGGCGTTGTACTGCGGAAGGGCGCAGTTCTCCGCTACAGCGCAGGCGAGATAGGTTTTCCCCACGCCGATCCCGCCGGAGAGGATCAGATATTTGTTTTGATCGACCAGCTGACTGAGCCTGTCAATCAGCCTGAGCGTCGTGTTGGTCATTTTGATTCTCCGTTTGATTCTCCGTCAATTCGTCCAGCAGCTCCGCCGCGGCCAGCGCCACGCATTTTGCCAGCAGCGGCGGAACGGCGTTTCCGATCATGATGTAGACGTCCGTCTGTGTGCCGATAAAGTCAAAGTCGTCGTCGAAGGACTGGAGCCGGGCGGCCTCTCTGGGCGTGATGTCGCGGCTCTGCCTGGGGTCGTAATGGATAAACCGGTTGCCGTCCCGGTCCAGGTGGGAGATGATCGTCGTGCCGGGCTCGCCCCTCCTGAGAACGTGGTATCGGTGGATGGGGGATCTGGCGCCGACGCGCTTCTCATACAGCTCGCTGAGGGCCGCGCTGTCTGCGTACTCATTCCGGCCGGATGAAATGTCCTCGGCCAGCATCCCGTAAATCTCCACATCGCGCAGGCTGTGACGCCGTGCGCGGTGCCAGGTCGTTTTGCAGTCCGGCCTGGTATAGCTGATCCGCTGGGGGGAGGCCTTCTCGCCGGTAATGGGATAGATGGCGGGCAGGTCGCCGATGGCCTCCTCAACGGTCCGCTTCTTCGAGACCTTATACTTAGGCAAAATATCGCGGTAGAAGCGTTGGAGCAGTGTCTGCGGGCTGCCGCAGACGTCTTTTCGAATCCCCAGGATAATCAGGCGCTCCCGGTGCTGGGCAACGCCGTAGTCGCTGGCATTGATCTTCGCGTCCCTTTTGATGTCGTCCACGATCTCGTAGCCGACGCGGTGGAAGCCGCGGCGGATCAGGGCGGCAATGGGCGTTCCGTCCGGCATGGCGCTGAGCAGGCCGGGAACATTTTCAAATACAAAGACCTTGGGCTTGTAGCGTTTGACAACGCTGAGATAGTGCTCAAACAGGTAGTTTCGGTAGTCGTCCCTCATCCCGTTCTCGTCCCTGACCCGCCCGGCGATGGAGTAGGCCTGACAGGGGGGGCCGCCGATAATGATGTCGATGCCCCCCGCCTTGTTGACAAAGTAGTCCAGCCCCCTACCCTTTCCGTAGGGACCCGTCTTATACCGGCTCTCTTTGCCGCCGGGGAGCAGCTCGGGGGAGGGGACGGTAGAACTGTCGGACCAACCATGAAAAAGCTCCTGCTCCCGCTGAATGTCAAAGCACATCACCCGCTGGTCGGCGTCGGATATGTTCCATTTGGTCTTTAAGCGGTTCGTCAGCGTTTTCACCTGGGGCTGCAGCCACTCCACCGCCGCGATGTCCTCATACCGCCCGCTCTGCAGGAACCCGTCCTCCAGCCCGCCGCAGCCGGCAAACAGATCAATCATCCTGTACCGGGTACTGACGAGATACGGCTTGAGCTGCTCCGCCAGCGCCTTGCCGAGAAGGGGCGGGACGGCGTTCCCGACCTGTTTAAACTGCTGGGACTGATTGCCGTAAAAGATGAAATCGTCAGGAAAGCTTTGAAGCCTGGCGCTCTCCCGCACGGTGGGGATGCGGTTCCATTTATAGTGGAAGTGGGAGCGGTGGCCCGTATTGATGGTAAGGGAGGGCTTCTTGCTGTGGTATCTCGTCAGAGCCTCATGATACTTATACATTCCGCGGTATTCATCGGGCAAAGACAGATAATTTTTGCCCTCCGGCACAAGGGAGATCATCTTCCGGGTTTTCTCAATGGGAATACAGCCGATGTGATTGTACACAACGGACATATCCTTGCGCATCGCCCGCTGATACGCCGAAGCAGGCTCCGTCATGTACGCCTGCTCTTCGTCGCCGCGCAGGATGTTTCCGCTCTCGTCCTGCAGGCTGGGCAGGTCGCTGACGGCGTCTTCCGCCGTGACATAGTCCGCCGCATCCAGAACAGGGGGGGGGAAAATAAAATCCTGTCCGGAGTGATACAGTCCCACAAAAAAAACCCGCTTCCGGACCTGTGGGACCCCATAATCGGGGGCAAACAGCACCTCACGCTTCATATGATAGCCGATTGCGGTAAAATCGTCGATAATGCGCTGAGCCCCGGCGCCGCCATTGGCCTCTGCCAGGGCAAGGACGTTTTCGATCAGCACCGCCTTGGGCTTCAGCCGCTTGGTCAGCTTCACCATGGCCAGATACAGAAAATTGCGCCGGTCATCGGCCTCCATTTTTCCCGCGTAGGAGAATCCCTGACACGGGGGCCCCCCCACCAGCACGTCAACGCTTTGGATCCCGGCATCCTCCAGATACCGTATGATCTGTTCGATGCTGTCGTCGCTGTAGAGGTCCAGCTTCATGGCATGTGTATCGCCGTGGTTTTGTTGAAATGTCTTGAGCGCGGCGTCGTCGAAGTCCACGCCCAGAACCACATCATATCCGGCGTCAAGAAATCCCCGAGAGAGACCTCCGGCGCCGCAGAACAAGTCCACACAGGTCAATTTACGTTTCATTTATATACCAGCCTCGCGAAAATTTATTGCCGTATGCGTCGTGCGGTCATGGGTTCTCTGCGGCAGATTCGCAGACAAATTTATAGACTGGTTTCGGTGTGTTCTCGGGGATGATCCAGCTCCGCCCAACGCGCGAAACCTGAGGAATGGTCCCGTTTTTGCAATACGCCTGGACCTGCCGCTCTGAGACGCCCCACTTTTTGCTGGCCTCTTTGCAAGTCATATAGCCGTTCATACAAATATCCTCCTTCGGAGATGGTATGGGAAACAGCCTCCGCCAATCTGGCTGAGCATATTTTACCATCGGATAAACGAGATGTCAATGCGGATAAACGATGTGCTGTCTGAGGAGATGATCTGTTGAAAAAAGCAGCGGCCGCCGGGTGTCTGGCGGCCGCCGCCAATTATCAGAGCGAGAATGTCATTTTACCTCTCGGATGTTTTTCAGCCAACAGCAGCGTCTGCTGCCGAGCAGTCACATGGGTGTAGATTTGCGTCGTGGAAATGGAACTGTGGCCCAGCAGGGATTGAATGTACCGTATATCCATTCCCGCCTCTAAAAGCGAGGTCGCAAACGTATGACGAAACATATGAGGCGTTACACGGGTGGATATACCAATTCGGTACAGATATTTATTAATAATCCGCCTGACTGACTGTGGGGAGAGGGGGTATCCCCGCCGGTTAAATAGAATGATCCCTTGTTTTTGAATCTCCTTGGAAAACGCATCGCAGTATGTTTGCACAAGCTGGATCAGTTCGGGAGTTGTAATTTGAATGATACGCTCTTTTCTCCCTTTGCCCTTGACCAAGAGACGAAGTCCGCTGTCGCTTAATACAAAGGTATCCTGCGACAACGCGCATAATTCCGACACCCGGAGGCCAGTACCGAACAGGAGCTCCAGCACCAGAATATCCCGAAGGACCTCCCGGCATCCCTGCGTATAGGTATCATAAGCACATTGCAAAAGAGCCCGCACAATCTGCTCAGGGATAATCCGTGGAAGCTGCTTCGGCGAATGGATACGGATGTGGAGCTTGTCAAACGGATTCTCCTCCAGTTCCCCGCTGATTTCCATCTCGTGATAAAAAGCTCGCACGCTTGCCAGTTTACGCTTGACAGACCGGGGGGCAAAGTGCTGGTTAAGATATTTGATGTATTGATTCAACATATCTTTATCAGCCCACGTACCTTCTGTAAAGTCAGCAAACTGCCGCAGATCGATGCGATAAGCCTTTATTGTATCTGGCGACAGTTGTTTTTCGTACTCTCCCGTTTCAAGATAATCGGCGATTAGAGAAGATATTGTCCGCATAACACAGCCTCCATTTTCTAAAAACTTTCTTCAATTATGGAGATTCTGCCGCCGCCTGTCCACATATGTATCTCATTTCTCAAAAAATTAACGAACATTATAGTTGAAATAAACGCCGCAATATGGTAGAGTATAAATAAACAGAGGGCGTTTACCCCAATGTCAAATCAGTAAGGAGTGATACACATGATTCGTGTTATTATGGGTAAAAAGGGTTCCGGCAAGACCAAAAACGTGATTGAGCTGATTAACAACGCCGTTCAGACCGAGCATGGCAACGTAGTGTGCATTGAGAAAGGCAACAAGCTGACCTTCGACATCCATTATCATATCCGCCTGGTGGAGGCCAGCGAGTACGACATCGCCGACTATACCGCCCTGAAAGGCTTTATCAGCGGCATGTACGCCGGCAACTACGACATCACCCACATCTTTATCGACAGCCTTACCAAGATTGTCGGCGGCGACTGCGACAACGAAACTGAGTTGTTCCTGGACTGGCTGAACAAGTTCGCTGAGCGGCACAACATCAAGTTCACCATCACCATCAGCGACGACGCCTCTCTTGCCCCTGAAGGTGTAAAGAAGTATTTTTAAGCCCACGATTACCAACGGCTCTCCGGCCTAAGGCCGGGGAGCCGTTTTTTTGGACTGTTTCAAGCCGCGCCGGCGGAAATTCCAATCTGTATAGTCCCTTAAACCGGCCCAAGATCGAAAATATGTTCCAGTTTTGAGGTTGACATTTTTCAGGGAAAAGGGTATTCTAAGCGCAGTTATAGAACAGGTGTTCTATAACTGCGCTTTTCTAATGCGCCTCGTCCTTTGCGGGTAAGCGGGTTCAAATTGGAAAGGCGCCGCAGCGGATGAGCGGGCCGCGGCTTTAAAAAAACCGCCGCAAGCGATATGACGCTTGCGGCGATGTGGTGGAGGAGGGTGGATTCGAACCACCGAAGCGAAACGCAACAGATTTACAGTCTGCCCCCTTTGGCCACTCGGGAACTCCTCCAGATTAAGTTGTCGCTGCCGCCCTTCGGGCGGCCCCAACTCGAACCCCAGCGCAGCGGGTTCGAATTGGAAAGGAGACACAGCGAAGGGAACGAGCTTTCGTGCCTGCACGAAAGCGAGCGATCCGGAGCTTGTGTCGATGTGGAGCTGGTGGACGGATTTGAACCCCCGACCTGCTGATTACAAATCAGCTGCTCTACCGGCTGAGCTACACCAGCACATGGCGGCTGTCCACCAACAGCGAACGCTATTATAGCAAAGAAAGGACGGTATGTCAAGTAAAAAAACAAATTTTTTTCGCCCCGCGCAGGTTGTAATATTAAATGCGAAAGAACACGAAGCCCCACGAACGGGGCGGTTCGGTTCTATCGCATTTATTTTTTTATATCACAACCGGGCCGGAAAATCAAGCGGGAGGGCGAAAAGATGAAGAAACAATGGATGACCTCTGAGTCGGACAAGCCCCCGGCCGGTCAAAACGGGAAAGTATTTTTATGTCTCTGCCCCGAAAGCGGCGGCTTACCGAGAAGCTTCTGTCCCGCCGTATAGGCTGACTGTTTTTTCCAGCGCCTCTTCAAAGTAAATTGGATGCTTGCAGCCGCGCGATTCCTTATATAACGCCGCGATGTGACAAAAATTTCAGGAAAAGCCAAATTTTTTAAGGGTTGGCCTTCAAACCGCCGCACATACTGACAGCAAAAGGAGATGTTGCGGCGGTGCGCAGGAAAAAAATTGCGGTATTGCTCTGTATGGCGGCCCTGGCGGCCGCCCTTCCCGCTCCGGAGCGGCCTGTCCCGGCGGACGCCCCGGTGGAACTTGAGGCAGGCGGTCCGCCCCTGGTGGCCCTCACCTTTGACGACGGCCCCCGCTCCTCCACCACCGGCCCACTGCTGGACGGCCTGGCCCTGCGGGAGGCGCCCGCCACCTTCTTCCTGGTGGGCAGCCGCATCCCGGGCAATGAGGAGCTGGTCCGCCGCATGGCCGCGGAGGGCCACCAGATCGGCATCCACACCTACGACCATGTGGAGCTGAAGGGTCTGTCCCGGCGGGACTTCGACCTCCAGGTGGGCAGAACCCGGGCCCTTATCACCCAGCTGGCGGGGGAAGGAAACTACTGGCTGCGCCCCCCCTACGGGCTTCTGGACAAGACCGCGGAGGGCTGGTGCGGCGGTCCGGTCATCCTGTGGTCGGTGGACCCGGAGGACTGGAAGGACGACGATATCGACCGGGTGGTGGCCGCCGTGGTGGAGCACGCCTCCGACGGGGACATCATCCTCCTCCACGACCTCTTCCCCAGCTCCGCCCAGGCGGCTCTGCGCATTGTGGACACCTTGCTGGCCCGAGGGTTCTGCTTCGTCACCGTGGAGCAGCTGATGGAGCAGCGGGGCGTCACGCCGGAGGCGGGGGTGCGCTACAGAAAAATAAATTAAATTTCCCAAAAACGATTGTAATTTCTCCCGTCATCGTGTAAACTGGGGACAACAGTTTTTCATAGGAGGTACCACCATGAAAGTTGCCCGCTTTGTTTTGAAGATCGTGGCCCTGTCTCTGGCCGCCGCCGCCGCTGTGTGCGCCGTCATCGCCTACTGGGACTGTCTTGCCGAGCTGGCGGGGGGCGCCAAGGAGAGGCTCCAGCGCTCCGCCCACATTGACGAGTACGACGATTACGAGGAGTAAAAAATAACCGCCGGTCTAAGACCGGCGGTTATTTTTCATACCACCGCAGGCTGGCGGTGTCCCCTGTGCTCCGGAGAGCGGCGGCGGTGAACAGGCCGTCGGCCACCAGGGTAGCCAGGGCCGCCCAGCCCACCGGGTCGGGAATCCTGGCCAACCAGGGGGACAGCGCCGGGTGGACCCGGTACACCAGCCCCAGGGACAGCGCCCCCCAGGCCAGCGAGAAGGGCAGGCACACCCGCCCCTGCAGATTACCGGGCAGGCCATGGTAGTCCCAGAAGGACACCTCCAGCGCCTTCTCGTGCCAGAGGGCGGCCAGATACTCCGCCGCCGTGGCGGTCAGCCCGCCCAGCAGGAACAGGGCCAAAGGGCGGTTGTCCACCCACCGGGGCAGGGCCAGAATGAGACAGGCCCCCGCCCCGTATACCGGACACAGGGGGAGCACCAGCAGCCCCTTCCGGTCGGCCCGTCCTCCCACCAGCCGGGCAAAGGCCACCTCCAGCAGAAAACCGGCAAAGCTGTACACGATAAAGCTCCAGAACCACAACAAAAAAGCCCCCTCCGTTTCTCTCGTTAGGATGTGAGATCGGAGGGGTTTTATACCTGGGATCAGGCCCAGCGGCCGCAGCCGTGTCTGTGGGAAGCTTTGACCGTACAGGAGTTGTCACAGTAGCCGCAGTCGTGGTTTGCGCCGCAGTAGCCCACGCCATCGTGGGTATGCCGGCCCGCCTCGGCGCAGTCCTCATAGGGGCACAAGGCCAGACAGGTCCCGTCGCACACGCCGCTGCCGTGGCCGTAGCCGCAGTAGGTCACACTGTCGTGGGTATGCCGGCCCGCCTCGGCGCAGTCCTCATAGGGGCAGACCGTAACGGCAGTCTGGACATTCTGCCGGTATCCGCCGTGGCGGCCCCGTCCGCCGTGACAGCCGTGGGCGGCCGCGGGCACGACCAGCATAGCCGCCAGCATGACGCACAGTGCGCCGGCCAGCAGACGGCTTCTCTTCCTGAACATGGGAATGACTTCCTTTCTGTCCGCACATGGCGGGTGATAACCGTATTATAGCATAGTCTCTCCGGGCGTTCAAGAGATATATTTTACAGCTTTGGGTCCTCCGGAATATACTCCAGCAGCTCACCGATGGAGCAGTTCAAAACAGAGCAGGAAAACCCTTGAGATATGGTCATTTCCCTTCTTGCGCAAACTGCCGCTTTATGGTAGGATAGCGTGAGAAACAAAAGAGGGGAAAATGGTATGCGGCATCTGATCGATTTTGGAGACCTGACGCGCCGGGAGTGGGACGAGCTCTACGCCCGGGCCGGCAAAATTATGGACGACCCGGGCAGCTATATCGACGCCTGCCGGGGAAAGGTGATGGCCTCGCTGTTCTATGAGCCCTCCACCCGCACCAACTTCTCCTTCCAGACCGCCATGCTCCGCCTAGGCGGAACGGTTTTCGGCTTTGCCGACCCCAGCTCCTCCTCGGTGGCCAAGGGGGAGACCTTAAAGGATACTGTCAAGATGGTCTCTGGCTACGCCGACGTGATCGTCATGCGCACCCCCTGGGAGGGGGCGGCCAAGGCGGCGTCGCTGTACTCCCATGTGCCCGTGGTCAACGCCGGCGACGGCGGCCACATGCACCCCACCCAGACCACCGCCGACCTGACCACCATCACCCGCCTGCTGGGGAAGGTGGACCACCTGTCCGTGGGCCTGTGCGGCGATCTGAAAAACGGCCGCACCGTCCACTCCCTTATCAAGGCTCTGGCCAAGTTTGAGGATATCCGCTTTTTTCTCATCTCCCCCCGGGAGCTTGCCGTGCCCGAATATGTGCGTGCCTTCATACAGGAAAACGGCATGCCCTTCACCGAGGTCACTGGCCTGGAGGCGGTCATTCCCCAGCTGGATGTGCTGTACATGACCCGCATCCAGCGGGAGCGGTTCGTGGACCCCCTGGAGTACGAGCGGAATAAGGGGGTGTACGTCCTCACCCGCCGTAAGCTGGAGCGGGCCAAGGACAAGATGCTGGTGATGCACCCCTTGCCCCGGGTGGACGAGATTGCCGTGGACGTGGACGACGACCATCGGGCGGTGTATTTTGAGCAGGCCCGGTACGGCATGTTCGCCCGGATGTCGCTGTTGGCCGACTTGGCCAACCAGCCCCGGCTGGACCGCACTCCGGCGGTGGAGATCGGCACAAAGCCGGTCTGCCGCAATCCCCGGTGCATCACCCGGACCCAGCCCTATCTGCCCCCCCTGGTGAAAAAGAACGGCGGTGTGGACTGCTGCGCCTTCTGTGATGCGGCGTTGACCTGAAACATTGAATTTTTTCACAGGCCGGAAAGAAAAGATTGAAAGAGTACCTTGATTTTTGCGCCAATGTCTGGTATGCTGAAAAAGCTCCGCCGAGCCGCGGGGCAATATAAGCGGCGGTATCGAAGCGGTCATAACGGGGCTGATTCGAAATCAGTTTGGGGTAATCCCACGTGGGTTCGAATCCCACCCGCCGCGCCACGTCGGAGCAAGCGTCATATCGCTTGCTCCGACTTTTTTCAAAAGTCAGAGTGCGCTCATTTTGCTGCTCCTCCTCTCCAAACCGGATCCGCTGCGCTGGGCTCCGGTTTGGTTTTGAGTGCGGACTTGGAGGCCTGCATCTTTTTTGTCAACACATGACACGTCGGAGCAAGCGTCATATCGCTTGCTCCGACTTTTTTGTAGACAGAAAAGCCCGGTTCGGTACAAGACCGAACCGGGCTTTTTCTTGTCTGCTTTTGCCTGACAGATACGTGGGGGCCTGGGCCTAATATGCTCAGTTTGCCCTGATGACCCGGACCTGACCGCCCACAGGATCCACATAGACGGTAAAGCTGTCGCCGTAGGCCTTGATAGCCGACAGCCGCTCCGACTGGGTGCCGCTCAGCCAGCTGGCCTCATCTCTGATGTTGCTTCCAATACTCCGGAGGCACTCCACTCCGTCGGCAATGCGGTAGGTACGTCCGCCGGCGTTGACGTGGGGGACTCCCTCGCTTTCAAAGAAGTCGCTGCCCTTCACGTTCTTCACCTCGGTGAGCTGGAGGATAGCCTTGATTGTGGAACCGGACGCCTCATCGCTCATGGGCTTCCCGGCTACCACGCCCACCATGTCGCCGCTGCGGCCGCTATAGGCGGCAGAAGCAGTAAACGTAATCGTTTCCCTGCTGCCTCGTCTCAGCTCCCAATGGGCGCTTTGATTGATGACATCCTTATAGGTAGGCGTCCAGCCCTCGTCATCCGGGTCCTTGCCATCCTTATCTTTAATCGCCTCTTTTTCAGTTGTGGATTCCGTTACCGACACCATCACGCCGTACTCATAGGCGTTGCCGGTGACATCGCTAAGGATAATGTAGTCCACCAGATCGGTGCTGTCCAGGTGGTAAGCGGCGATCTGACTGCCAGGAACGGAGCTCACGCCCAGGTCGCCCCGGTCCACCTCTACCATGGCCCCGCCCTTTACCTGCTCGTAAACCCGAACGCCGGCGGCGACGGTGTAGCTGCCCAGCTTCATGCCGGTCACATTGAAGTCGCCGGAGTTCCGGATGGTGGACAGGTAGTTGACGCTGATCCCCGACCCGGTGGCCGAGACGGCCACCAGCTGTTTGTCCAGGCTGGTGTTGGAGACCTTCCCCTTCAGGGGCATGGTGAGGCCGTTGGGCAGGAACATCTCCACCTGGCCCCCATCCAGGTAGCCGACGGCGTTGGAACGGACCTTGCCGGAGGGGGCGGCCATACCGGCCACCTTGCCGTCGGCGGTGAGCAGGAGAACCACGTTGTCCCCCGGCTTAAAATCGCCGCAGGTGCTCCAGGCGCTCTCCAGCACGTCGAACTGATCCCCGCTCCCTCTGAGCGTAACGCTGGTGGGGGCCTTGGTGTTGGGGACGCCGTCGCCGTAGATGCAGGACAGCTTCAAATCGGACACGATCAGGGTATTGGACAGGCTGTCGTAGGTGACCACGTCGTATTCCTTGATGTCGGACATGCGGATTGCCTGCCGGTTTTTCATGATGGTGAAGTTGGTCACCCCGCCGGTAAGCTGGTGGAAGGCGGCCTTGGAGGCGTCGCCCATGACCACCACCGCGTCGGAGGTGGTCTCAGTGGCCCCGCCGGTGGCGTAGATGGCCTGTACCTTGCCCCTGTCGGTGTACATGGTAACCTTGGTGCCCGACACCAGGGTGGAGAATGCCTCCGAGTAGTTCTTGCCCTCTCCCCCGGCGGCGGTATACACCTGGGTGTCGCCCGAAATGGTGTACTGCTTGCCGCCGCTGGCCTTCAGATAGCCCGCCTGGGCGTTCCCGGACAGAGTGATGGTAACGGCGGTGCTGTCGTCGGGGACGAAGGTAACGATCTCATCTCTGTCGTTGAGCACCAGGTCGCCCCGCCGGCCCTGGAGGGCGGCGGGATTGCCCGAGCCCTGGGCGGGGAGATAGGCCTCGGAGTTCTTGTTGCAGGTGGTGCGGATGGCTCCGCTGGAGCTGCCGTCGTCGGTCTCCACGTTGACGGCCAGAATGATAGCCCCGGACTCCACCTTGCTGCCCAGCGATTTGTAGTAGACAGTGCCGTCCGCCTTTTTACACTTCAGGGCGTTGACAAAGAGCTGGGCGGCCTGGGCGCGGCTGATGCTGTCATAGGCCCCGGCGGACAGCCCCTTGGTCAACCCGATGGAGGCGCCCAGGTCCATATAGCCCTGGGGCCAAACCGGGCCGGCGTCCTTCCCGGAGTAGCCCAGCGCCCGCAGGAGGATGGTCACCGCCTCGCCCATGGTGATGTTCCGGTTGGGCAGGAAGCGCCCGTCCCCCACGCCGGAAATCAGCCGCACGCCGGAGGCGTCCTCACCGGAGCCCCCCACGGTGTAGCTCGCGGCATAGTTGATGTAAGCTCTGGCCCAGTGGGTGCTGGTCACATCGCTGAAAATGGTCTGGGTGGCATACCGCCTGGCCTCGTTCCCCTTCTGGAGGAAGTTAACCGCCATGGTGCAGAACTGAGCCCGGGTCAGAACGCCGCTGGGGTCAAAGCGGTTGCTCCCCGTGCCGCTGACCACCCCCATCAGCCGCAGGATATCCGCGTTGACGGCGGTAGTCTGATCGCCGACATCACTGAAGGAGGATGCGGCCGCCCCCGCGGGAAGCGCCGCCAGCGAGGCCAGCAGCGCCGCAGTGAGCACCGCCGCAAAAAATCGTTTCAATCTCATTTCTTTCACGCTCCTTTTCATTCTGCACGCAGGGCCACCACCGGCTGCAGGCCGGAGGCTTTCACTGCCGGGTACATGCCGAAGATAATGCCCAGCACCACCGAGAAGAGGAAGGCCCCCAGCACAATGCCCTGGTCGGGCCAGAGAATCATGCCGTTCAGGAGGAACTTTCCGGCGATGAGGGAGCCCATACAGCCGAAGATGATGCCCAGAATGCCGCCGATGCCGCAGATCACGGCGGCCTCGATCAAAAACTGGGCGATGATGGACCGGCGCTCGGCGCCAATGGCCTTGCGGATGCCGATCTCCCGGGTGCGCTCGGTGACGGTGACCAGCATGATGTTCATAATGCCGATACCGCCCACCAGCAGGGAGATGGCGGCAATGCCGCCCATGACCAGGGTCTGCATCCTGGCCGACTCCTGGGCACTCTGCTGCCAGTCGTTATTGGTGTTGGCGTAACCGTAGCCGTCCCACTGGTTGCCATTCTCGTCCGTGGGGAACATCCCGTTCAGGAAGTTCTGGACTCGGGCGGTCACCTCGCTGGTGGCCGAGCTGGAGGTACACTTGATCTTCCAGTCCGAGATGGTCTGGTTCCGGTTCAGCGTCCGGTTGACGGTGTAGGGCAGGAGGAGCACATTGTCCATCCCAGAATAGTCGTCCTCAATGTTCTTGGCCTGATACCAGCCGACCACCAGATAGGGCAGGCCGTTGATGGTGATGGTCTCCCCCACGGGGCTGGTGTAGTCAAACAGCTTCTCCTTCAGGCCGCCCCCCAGCACGCAGACGCTGTTCTCCTTCTCGATGTCCAGGAAGGACAGCTCCCGGCCCTCGGCCAGCTCGTAGTCGTTGCACAGTCCATAGGACTCGTTGCCCAGCACTATCTGAATGCGGTCCTGCCAGTTGTCCCAGTTCTGGGTGGAGTAGGCCTTGCCCCCATAGCGGACGATCATCTCGCCCCACAGGTTGATGACGGGGGAGATCCCCACCACCAGCTTCTTATCCAGGGCGGCCACATACTCGTTAATAATGGCGTCCATATCCTGGCCGGTATTGGAGTAGGCGTAGACGTCCACGATGTTGTTGCCCATGGCCTCCATCCACTCCATCTGCTTCTTGTTCTGGCCGGACACCACCGACACCATGACCACCACAGAGGCCACGCCGATGATGATACCCAGCATGGTGAGGAAGGACCGGGTCTTTTTCATGGCGATGGATTTGAAGGCCATTTTAAAGGCCTGTACTAAATTCATACCGCGGCCGCCTCCTTTCCCCGCTCGTCCGAGACGATTTTGCCGTCGGTCAGCCGCACCCGGCGGCGGGCCTGGGCGGCGATGCCGTCGTCGTGGGTAATCAGGATGATGGTGGAGCCCTCTCTGTTGAGCTGCCGGAGAATCTCCAGCACATGCCGGCCCGTTTTGGAGTCCAGGGCGCCGGTGGGCTCGTCGGCCATGATAATGGGGGGATGGGTGGCGATGGCCCGGGCGATGGCCACCCGCTGCTGCTGTCCGCCCGACATCTCCGACGGCCGGTGGTGGGCCCGGTCGGCCATGCCCACCCGGTCCAGAGCCTCCATGGCCCGGTCCTCCCGCTCAAAGACGGACACGCCCTGGTAAATCAGAGGCAAGGTCACGTTCTCCAGGGCGTCCAGCTCCTGGATCAGGTTGTAGCCCTGAAAGATGAAGCCGATCTCCCGGTTGCGGATGCGGGCCAGCTGCCGGTCTGAAAGATCGGTGACCTGGGTACCGTCCAGCAGGTAGGTGCCGTAGGTGGGGATATCCAGACAGCCCAGCACGTTCATCATGGTGGACTTGCCCGAGCCCGACTGGCCCACAATGGCCACGAACTCCCCCCGGTCGATGGTGAGTGAGACTCCGTCCAGGGCCCGGACCTCGCTCTCCTTCCCCTCGTTGTAGATTTTATAAATATCCTGTATCTCAATCAGCATGGGAGCGCCCCCTTACCCGATCATCACGCCGCCGCCCATGTTATCTTCCATGCCGGAGCCCCAGCCGGTAAAGACGGTGGCGCCCGCCTCCAGGCCCTCGGTGATCTCGCAGTTATAGATGTCGGACAGGCCGGTGGTGACGGGGACGGGCCAGAAGCCCTCGGCGGAGGTGGGCAGGCGGTCGGTGGTGGACGCGCCCTCTCCCAGGCTGGACGGGTCTATCTCCACAGCGTTGTCCGGCTTGGAATCGGCCTGAATAAAGACCACCGTCTGCTTCTCACCGTTGACATCGTTGACCCGCTTGATGCACTGGTTGGGTACGGTGACGCAGTCCACCGACTCGGCGGTGACCAGCTTGTAGTTCAGCCAGGAGCCGTTGTAGATGGTGCCCATGGAGTTGTCCACCTCCAGGGTGACGGGGTAGGTGGTGGTGCCGGTGCCCACCTCGCCCTGCATGGCCACGTTGGTGACGGTGCCCGTCACGGGGTTGCCGTAGTCGTCGGTGAGCTCCATGGTCATACCCGCCTGGATAAAGCCGATGTTCCGGCTGTCCACCTGGATATCCACCACCATGGTGGTGGTGTTGGAGATGGTGATGACGGTATCCCCTTCCTTCACGTTCTGGCCGGGCTCCAGGGTGCAGGAGAATACCTGACCGTCGATGGGGGCCACGGCGTTGAAGTTGTTCATCGCCTCCATGGCCTTGTCCAGCACCTCCTGCTGGGTCTGAATCTTTTCGTCGATGGTGGAGGACCCCAGGTACAGCAGCGCCTCCCCCTCGCCCACATTGGCGTAGTTGAGCAGGTTGCCCTGGCCGGTCACCGGGCCGCCCGCCTTGGTCAGGATATCCCGGGTCTCGTAGAACTGGGTCTGGCCGTTCTGATAGGGGTAGATATCGTCGCCGCCGGCGGTGGTGAGGACGGCGGAGGCGTCCATCTTCTCGGTGAGGGTGCCCGGGTTGTCAAACACGATGACCGCTTCGAAATAGACGCCCCCCTCGGGGGATATGTAGCTGACCTTGTTGACCTTCTCCACCCGGCCGTCGAAGGCCTGCATCACCGCGGGGACAGTCACCTGGACCGGCTGGCCCGCGCGGATGTCGTGCTCGTAGGCGTAGCTGAAATAGAGGGACAGCTTCAGCTTCCTGTCGTTGACCAGCCTGGCCACGGGAGTTCCCACGCTCACCTCATCGTCAGGCTGGAACTCCTTCACCTCCATCAGCTTGCCGGCGAAGGGGGCCCGGACGGTGAGGTTGTTGGCCTCCTCCAGCAGCTTGTTCATCTCATCCTGTGCCTTCTGCAGGTTGTCCCGGGCGGCCTGGCTGTCGATGGTGTACAGCTCCTGGCCGGCGAAGACGGTCTGACCCACGGTAACGTAGACCTCATCCACCGTGCCGGCGGCGTTCAGCGTAATGGCCGCCGACTCCTTGGGCACGGCGGTGCCGTAGCCCTGGACCACGCTCTGGATGGTGTTGATCCCGGCCACATCGGTCAGGGGCGTTCTTACGCCCTTGTCCTCCCGGAATACCAGATACCACATTCCGAAGCCTGCTCCGCCCACAATGGCCGCAGTCACCGCCAGAGCGACAAGGCGCTTAATCATCTTTTTCCTTCCCTTGCCTCCGGACTTCTTCATGGTTGGCCTGGGGGACGGATTGGGCGTCTCCTGGGCGGGGACGGCGGTCTGTACTGTCTCCTGGGCGGCGGGCGCCTCCTGGGCAGTGGCGGTCTGGATGTCTTTTACATCTGGCATAGCGGCTTCCTCCTGTTTAAATGGCTGTCCGGCTGACCGGACAGCCCCATTTTACATAAATCTAATTATAGGCGCAAGTCTTTCGGGGTTCAACTACAAGCCGGTTACAAATTACTTAAGATTTTCTTAATAAAAATCCTTTTAAATATAGACGTATTTCAAGGGAAAAAGTTCCGCTCCGGGACGAAAAAATATTTTCGGCCCGGCTCTGCCGACGGGTTGACAGGGGCCGGAGGGCTGTAGTATAGTCAAGAAAGCTGCCGTTCTCCGGCGAAAATTCCCGATTATTGAATCTTAGGAGCTGATCTCTTTGTCCCCTAAAACCATGCGTATGCTGGCCAAGCCCATGCTTTTTGCTGCCGCCCTCATCTGGGGCACCTCCTTCTTTATTATGAAGAACGCCCTGGACGTGATGCCGGTATTTTTCCTGCTGGCCATCCGCTTTACCTCCGGAGCCCTTCTGCTGGCTCTGGTCTGCTGGAAAAAGTGGAAGAGCTTCGCCCCCGACTATCTGTGGCGGGGGGCTGTCATCGGCGGCTTTCTGTTTCTGGCCTACGCGGTGCAGACCTTCGGTCTGGCCCAGACGACCCCCTCCAAAAACGCCTTTCTCACGGCGGTGTACTGTGTGATTGTCCCCTTCCTCACCTGGGCGGTGGTGAAGGTGCGGCCCGACCGTTACAACATTCTGGCGGCCCTGCTGTGCGTCACCGGGGTGGGGCTGGTGTCCCTCACGGACGACCTGACCGTCAATACCGGCGATCTGCTCACCTTGCTGTGCGCCGTCTTTTACGCCGGCCACATCGTGGCGGTAGCCAAGGTCTCCCCGGGCAAGGACATCACCTTGCTCACCGTGTTTCAGTTCGCCTTCGCCGGCCTCTACGCCTGGATTTGCGGGGGGCTGACCGAGACCTTCCCCGCCGCCGCCCTCACCGGCCCGGCGGTGATCTGGCCCATGCTCTACCTGTGCGTCATGGCCACCACCGTGGCTTTGCTGTTTCAGAACGTGGGCATGGTGTGGTCCGACCCCGCCTCCGCCTCGGTCATTTTGTCTCTGGAGTCGGTATTCGGGGTAGCCTCCTCGGTGATTTTCTACGGCGACCCGGTAACCGTCCGGCTGCTGGCCGGCTTCGCCCTGATCTTCGTGGCCGTGGTGTGCTCGGAGACCAAGTTCTCCTTCCTGCGAAAAAAAACGTAGGGGGCGGCCTCCGCGCCGCCCTCTGCGAATCATCCGGAGGTGCCGCCATGTCCGACAAGACCATGAAGCTGCTGGCCAAGCCCATGCTGTTTGCCGCGGCGTTTTTCTGGGGCGCCTCCTTTATGCTGATGAAGGGCGCCCTGGACAGCATCCCCACCGGCCACCTGATCGCCATCCGCTTTACGGTGGGCGCCCCTCTGGTGGCCCTCATCAGCTGGCGGCGCTGGAAGGACTTTTCCCCCGACTACCTGTGGCGGGGCGGTCTGGCGGGTCTGCTGCTCTTCTTGGTCTACTGGGCGCAGACGGTGGGGCTGGAGACCACCACCGCCTCCAACAACGCTTTTTTGTCGGCGGTGTACTGTGTCATCGTCCCCTTTATGACCTGGCTGCTCTTCCGGGAGCGGCCCGACCGCTACAATGTGGCCGCCGCTCTGCTGTGCATCGCGGGGGTTGGCTTTGTCTCCCTCACCGGCGCGCTGACCATCTCCGCGGGCGACGGGTTCACCCTGTTGGGATCTGCCTTCTGCGCCGCCAACATCATCGCCGTGGCCCGGCTGGGGCGGGATAAGGACGTGATGCTCTTTACCGTGGTCCAGCTGGCCACAGTGGCCCTGTGCGCCTGGGGGCTGGCCCTGACCACAGAGACCTTTCAGTTTTCCGCCCTGGCCCGGCCGGAGGTGATCTGGCCCATGCTCTATCTGTGTGTCATGGCCACCGCCGTCTGCCTGGTGCTGATGAACGTGGGGCTGGTGTGGTCGGAGCCCGCCCCCGCCGCCGTGATCCTCTCGCTGGAGGCGGTGTTCGGGGTGATTCTGGCGGTCATCTTCTACGGCGACCCTCTCACCCCCCGCCTGCTGGCGGGCTTTACCCTCATCTTTGTGGGAGTGCTGTGCTCGGAGACCAAGTTCTCCTTTTTACGGAAGGAAGCGTAAAAAATTCCCCGCCGCTTGGCGGGGAATTTTTTAACAAAAATAAAAACAAAATTAAAGCTTGACTTTAATAAAATTAAAGTGTATACTGGGGCACACAGAAAGGAGGTCCCCTCATGGCAATGGAACTGCTGCCCGAGTGGATGGCCGGGCTGGAGGAGGAGGACGTGGCCTTCATCAAGAAGTTCATCCTGGCCTCCGGGTCGCTGAAGGAGGTGGCCGGACAGTACGGCGTCACCTACCCTACGGTGCGCCTTCGTCTGGACCGGCTGATCCAGAAGATCAAGCTGACGGAGAACGCCGCCGCCGACCCCTACATCGCCACCATCAAGCGTCTGGCGGTAAATGAGAAGCTGGACCTGGACACCGCCAAGGTTCTGATCGCGGAGTATAAAAAGACGAGGAATAAGGAGGAATTGTAATGGCTGGAGCGGGAATTTTTATCGGAGTATTTGGACTGATGTTTTATTTGTTTATTTTGCTGCTGCCCGTCGCCCTACTGGTGGCTTTACAGGTGTGGCTGTGCAAGAAGGGTCCAAGACTGGGACTGATCCTGCCGAGCCTCTCTCTGGCTCTGTCTCTGGTAATGGTGTTTTCTATCGCGGCTTTCAGCGCGGTCAATGGCACAGTTGGCGGAGGCAGTCTGCGAGTAACAGACGAAAATGGGAATGTGATTCAGGAGGAGGTCATTCCTGCCCAGCCGGAACAGAAAACTGAGTTCGCCAGCAACACTCTGATCGCTGTGGGACTGGTCTTCCTGGTAACCAACATCCCCACGGCGGTGTTCGGGGGCATCTGGCTTCACTACAAGGGCCGCCGGGACACGGCGGCCGACCTGAAAAAAATGCGGATCGAAGATTTAGGATGAACAATCACGCCTCCCCGGCCGGGGAGGCGTGATTGTTTCTGACGACTGATATTGATTTGAACAAGAAGCACATAATTGCTGGACAAATCCTAAGCGATTTGGTAAAATAAGAAAAATCAATTTTACCGCCCGCCGCGCTCCGGCGTCACGGGCACAGGAGGCTTTCTTATATATGAAAGACATCACCGCTATTGGAGAAATCCTGATCGACCTGACTCAAACTGGTATCAATGAAAGCGGCGTGCCTCTCTTTGCCGCCAATCCCGGGGGCGCTCCCGCCAACGTGGCGGTAGCGGCCTCCCGCCTGGGGGCCTCCGCCGCCTTTGTGGGCAAGGTGGGGGACGACAGCTTCGGCGCCTACCTGCGCCAGGTGCTGGAGGGCGACAAGGTGGACTGCTCCGGCCTGTACACCGGCAGCGCCCCCACCACCATGGCGGTAGTCGCCGTGGACGGCCGGGGGGAGCGCAGCTTCCGCTTTGTCCGCGGCGCGGACCGGGACCTGTCTCCCGACGAGGCCGGTAAAGCGTCCGCCGGAAGCAAGTTCCTTCACTTCGGCTCGGTGAGCCTGACCGAGGACCCCGCCCGCTCCGCCACCCTGGCCGCCGTCCGGGCCGCCCGGGAGGCCGGGACGCTGGTGAGCTACGACCCCAACTACCGCGCCGCCCTCTGGCCCAGCCAGGAGGAGGCCGTGGCCTGGATGCGCCGTCCCCTGGCCATGGCGGATGTGCTCAAGCTGTCCGACGAGGAGCTGCCTCTGCTCACCGGCACCGACCGTCTGGAGGAGGGAACCCGCGCTCTGGAGGAGCTGGGCGTGAAGCTGGTACTGGTGACCCTGGGCGGAGAGGGCGTATACTGCCGCTGGAACGGGGAATGCTGGCGGCAGCCAGGCGTTCCCGTCAAGGTGGCCGACACCAACGGCGCGGGCGACACCTTCCTGGGCGCCGTCCTCAGCCGGCTGTGCCGCCGGGGTGACAAGACCCCGCTGGAGGGTCTGACCCGGGCCGGGCTGGAGGATATTCTCTCCTTCGCCAACCGGGCCGCCGCTCTCACCTGCTCCCGCAGCGGGGCCATCCCCGCCATGCCCACCTTGGCCGAGCTGGAGAGCTGAATCTCATTTTGGTTGGATTTCCCCCCGCTTTTGCGGGCGGATGGCAATAAAATCAATTTGAAAGGAAGTCATCACCATGAAACAGTTCACCTACACCATCACCGATCCCGTGGGCATCCACGCCCGTCCCGCCGGGCTGCTGGCCAAGGCCGCCAAGGCGCTGGACAGCACCGTCACCGTCACTAAGGCCGACGGGAGCAAGTCCGCCGCCGCCACCAAGCTTATGGCCATTATGGGCATGGGCATCAAGACCGGCGAGACCGTCACCGTCACCGTGGAAGGCGGAAACGAAGAGGCCAACGCCGCCGCGATGGAGCAGTTCTTTAAGGAGAACCTGTAAGAACCGCGCCCTGTTTTGGGGAAGAAAAAGCAATAAGGAGGCAGTTCCATGCAGGTTGCAACCGGAAAATCCATTTTGAACGGCATTGCCATCGGCCCTCTGCGCATCTATAAAAAAGCGGAGGTCCAGACCAGCCAGACCTCCAGCCTCACCCCCGAGGAGGAGTGGAAACGCTTCCAGGCCGCCAAGGAGAAGGCCCAGGAGCAGCTGGGCGGCCTCTACAACAAGGCTCTGGAAGAGGTGGGCGAGGACAACGCCGCCATCTTCGAGATACACCAGATGATGCTGGACGATGACGACTATCTGGAGGCCATCCAGGGCATCATCGAGACCCAGGGAGCCTCCGCCGAGTACGCCACCGAGGCCACCGGCGAGAATTTTTCCGCCGCCTTCGCCGCCATGGACGACGAGTATATGCGGGCCCGGGCCACCGATGTGAAGGACATCTCCCGCCGGGTGGTAAACATCCTCACCGGCGCGGACGACGCCGCCATGCAGGACGACCAGCCCGCCATCCTGGTGGCCGATGACCTGACTCCCAGCGAGACGGTGCAGCTGGACAAGAGCAAGCTGCTGGGCTTCATCACCCGGTACGGCTCCTCCAACAGCCACACCGCCATCCTGGCCCGGACCATGAACATTCCCGCCCTGATCGGCGTGGACTTTGACGACAGCTGGGACGGCCAGTCCGCCATTCTGGACGGCTACAACCACTGCGTCTATATCGATCCCGCCGCCGAGCTGCTGGCCTCCATGGAGGCCAAGCGCAAGGAGGATCTGAAGCAGGCCGCCCTTCTGCAGGGACTGAAAAAGAAGCCCAATATCACCCTGGACGGCCGGGAAATCAAGGTGTACTCCAACATCGGCAACGCCGGCGACGTGGGGCTGGTGCTCCAGAACGACGCCCAGGGCATCGGCCTGTTCCGCAGCGAGTTCATCTACCTGGAGTCGGAGGACTTCCCCACCGAGGACGCCCAGTTCGCCATCTACAAGCGGGTGGTGGAGACCATGGCCGGAAAAAAGGTCATCATCCGCACGCTGGACATCGGCGCGGACAAGCAGGCCTCCTACTTTAACCTGGACAAGGAGGAGAACCCCGCCCTGGGCTACCGGGCCATCCGCATCTGCCTGACCCGGAAGGAGATCTTCAAGACCCAGCTCCGGGCCATCCTGCGGGCCAGCGCCTACGGCACGGTGTCCATCATGTTCCCCATGGTCATATCCGTGCGGGAGGTGCGGGACGCCAAGGAGATTCTGGAGGAGTGCAGGGCCGAGCTGAAGGAGCGGGGCGTGGCCATGGGCGACGTGGAGATCGGCATCATGGTGGAGACCCCCGCCGCCGTGATGATGGCCGACGAGCTGGCCGAGGAGGTGGACTTCTTCTCCCTGGGCACCAACGATCTGACCCAGTACACCCTGGCCATCGACCGCCAGAACCCCAAACTGGACAATTTCTACGACCCCCACCACCCCGCCATCCTGCGGATGATTAAGCACACCGTCCAGGCCGGGCACCGCCACGGCTGCTGGGTGGGCATCTGCGGCGAGCTGGGCGCGGACCAGAAGCTCACCGAGACTTTCCTCAAGATGGGCCTGGACGAGCTGTCCGTCTCCCCCTCCGCCATTCTCCCCCTCCGCAAGCTGATCCGCGGCCTGGATTTGAGCCAGGACAAGGAATAACCGACCCAACCCGGGCGCGGGGGGGCGGCCTCTGGGCCGCCCCCCGCATTTTTTTAAAAATTTTTCGCGGCGGGTCTAAACTTTTGGAAAAAGCAGCCGATACAATAGGTGTCAGGGGGCTCATCCCCACTGGACTGCGGTTTCAAAACGGCTGACGAGCCGGTTTGGAACAAAGTACGGCGTCAAGCGCTGTGGTAAGCTGTGGCCACGGCTTTCCGGAGCGGGAGACGCAAAAAGACCTGTGCTTTGTGAATGGATTCAGCGAAGCACACTAAAAGACTGAAAGGAGTCAAAGATTATGCGTATTCAGCACAATATTATGGCGATGAACGCCTACCGCAACTACACCAACAACACCTCCGCCGTTGCCAAGAACCTGGAGAAGCTGTCCTCCGGCTACCGGATCAACCGCGCCGGCGACGACGCCGCCGGTCTGGCCATCAGCGAGAAGATGCGCGCTCAGATCACCGGCCTGTCCGCCGCTCAGAAGAACGTGAAGGACGGCATCTCCCTGGTGAAGACCGCTGAGGGCGCCACCCAGGAGATCCACGACATGCTCAACCGCATGGTCTATCTGGCTGAGCAGTCCTCCAACGGCACTTATCAGGACGAGGTGGACCGCGAGGCCATCACCAACGAGTTCGAGCAGCTCAAGTCTGAAATCAACCGCATCGCCGACAGCTCCAACTTCAACGGCATCAAGCTGCTGGACGGCTCTCTGGGCGCCGATGTGAAGGTCGCCGGCGAGACCGATATGACCGTCACCGTGCTGGCCGACGGCCAGCTGGCCAAGTCCCCCCAGGCCGGCGCCTACTCCATCGACTTCACCGACGCCAAGATCACCAACGTTCAGACTACGGCTACCTCCAGCGCCACGTTCACTATTTTCGGCAAGACGCTGGCTATCGGCGATCCTACCAAGGGCGGTGTAAAACTCGGCGCGGGTGAGTCCCTTGAGGGCGCTGATCTGGCCCAGGCCATTGCGGATGCTTGGAACGCGCAGACAGCTTCCAAGGCCACCGAGCTCCACGGCGTGGTGGCCAAGGCCACTGTGGAGGGCAACAAGGTCGTCTTCACCATGGAGAAGGCTCCCTCCGCTATTGATGCCGCTTTCACCGCCACCACCGGCGCGTTCAACACCGCCGATGGCAAGCTTACCCAGAACAACGCCCACGAGCTCACCGTCACCGTGGAGGAGGAGCCCATCTCCAACACTTCCGGCCGCCTGTACGGTATGGCCAGCGTGACCCTCACCGCCGACCACTTCAAGGATGGCTCCACCATCAAGATCGGCGACAGCACCTATGTGGTCGCCAAGGGTCCCAACAGCAAGTATAAGGACATGGACAACGTCATCGACCTGTCCGATCAGATCGGCGACGTGGACCTGAAGGTCGCTGTTTCCCGCCTGTCTGAGGCCGCCAAGGACAACAAGAACTTCAAGGTCGGTACTACTGTGGCCACCGGCGTGATCACCCTCACCGAGCGCGAGGGCGGCGTGGACTACACCAAGAACAACCTGGCTGGCAAGGACAACAAGGGCACCAATATTGCCGCCGGCACCAAGCCCCAGGCTAAGGACGCCACTCAGGCTGACTGGGCCGGCCTGATCCGCACCGGCACTGTGGACACCACCGCCAAGGGCAAGCCCCTGACCCTCCAGATCGGCGACACCTCCGACAGCTTCAACCAGCTGAAGGTCTCCATCAAGGACATGCACACCAAGGCGCTGGGCATCGACAAGCTGTCTCTGGGCACCCAGACCGGCGCGCAGGCGGCCGTCTCCGCCATCAAGGATGCCATCAACTACGTCTCCGACGTCCGCGGCACACTGGGCGCCACCCAGAACCGTCTGGAGCACACCAGCAACAACCTGTCCGTCATGAAGGAGAACATCCAGGACGCCGAGAGCTCCATCCGCGACACCGACATCGCCGAGGAGATGATGGCCTACACCAAGAACAACATCCTGGTGCAGTCCGCTCAGGCCATGCTGGCCCAGGCCAACCAGGTGCCTCAGGGCGTCCTGCAGCTGCTGGGCTAATCCGTCTCCGGATTGTAACGCAATATCGCATAATTCAACAAAAAAGGGGCTGGGCCTGCGCCCGGCCCCTTTTATAAATGATATATAGAGGAAAGGAAACCTCCTATGGAAGCAATCGACATCGCCCGCCGCATGGCGGAGCTGAATCAGACCGAAGAGGCCTGCCGGGCCTATACCCTGGCCCTTCACAGCGGCTCTCTCACCCCGGAGGAGGAGATGGAGGGAGCGATTTATATTTTGCAGTCGGGCGGGGACTACAAGGTAGCTTACACCTGCTTCCTCTCCCTTTATAACCGAGGGCTGTTCCAGGAGGACTGCCTGTCCATTGTGACCGGGGCCTTCTACGGCCCCAACGCCGGCCTGCTCAAAGCCAACTATGAGAGGGCCTGCAAAGCTCTGAAAAAATATCCCTATCTGTTCCGGAAGGACTTTCCCGCTTTCGAGGACCTGCCTGTCCTATTTTACCCCTTCGACGACGACAGCTATCTCCCCTTCGACCCGAAAACGGGCAGCTTCGGGGACTATTGGAAGCCCGGTCATCAGGTCATCAGCCGGAACTTCTTTAAAGACTTGGAAAATCCCATCCTGGCCAAGGATGTTTACTCCCAGTATGAGCTGGAATATTTATACGACAATGTGCGCCCCAGCGAGTGGGTGGGGCGGGAAAACCACGTCTACCTGCACTATACCGACTGGGGGACCTTCTGCTCCCGCCTCCAGTGCCTGGATATCCACAAGCTGCTGGAGGACAAAAAGTTCGTCTTTCTCATCGGGGACGAGATTGCCCAGTACCCCATCGACTTCAAGGCCCGCTTCGGCGTGGACTACAGCAAGTTCCCGGTAAAGCCCATCAAAATCCGTGAGGTCCAGAAGCTGATCTGGCACACCCAGCTGGCCAGCCACAACGGCGGCGATTTCTTCAACGAAATTTTCGACAGCCACCCCAACCTGATCTGTAACCCTTCTATTATGATGAAAAATATTGAGCGCGAGATAGCCGGCCTGAAGGAACAACTGGCGCTGGCAGATGGGCACAGAGAGGTGGATACCAGCAGGCTCTCAAGGAATGCAGCAAGGATTATTCGGGAATTGCTTTCCCTCAAAGACCGAACAGACAAAGACCTTGCTGTTGCTGTATGTATGAATGATGATAGGTACATGCAGGCGGTGGACCCCGCCGCCCGCATCGCCCCCGCCCTGTTCTTGCAGCCCCACTTCGGCAATATCAGCTACCAATTTGCTGTGGGGCACAAGAAAAGTGTGAAGCTGTATTCAGCGCAATATGAAAAAATCAGACAATCTCCCCTGTTTCAGAACTTCAAGTACATTAAAACCTTTACCCCCATGCGCCGAATCACCAACAGTTATGGGGCTGGCGTCAAATTCATGCAGGACCGGGTGGTGAAATATCAGCAGGGAAAATTGGATGAGTTTGCTACAATAAATGATGCTTTGAGTATCCGCGTGCTCAACCGCAGCTACATGATCGACCCGGAGGACCGGCTGTATATGGACAGCCGCCTGGTGCGCTTTGAGGACGGCAAGCTGAACCCCAAGGCCACCTTTACCGCCCTGGCGGCCTTTCTGGACCTGCCCTACACCGAGAGCATGACCTACTGCTCCCTCTTTGGCGAGCGGGACCCGGAGTCGCTGGAGGGCAACGACCTGGGCTTCTCCCCCGCGGCCATCTACCGCACCTACGACGAATACGCCAACGATGACGAACGGGCCTTTCTGGAGTATTTCATGCGGGATGCCTATAAGACCTACGGCTACGACTTTATGTACTACGACGGCACCCCGGTAGATCAGGCCCGGGTAGATCGCTGGATTGAGGGCTTCACCACCATCGAGCACTACATCCGCGCCGCCTGGAAGGCGAACGTGCTCTCCCTGGCCCACATCACCAAGGACGGGGAAGAGGTCACTGAGGAGGAGGCCGAATGGGCCCGAAACGAATCCCTGGAGCAGGACATGAAGGGCATCAAGGAAAACTGGCGCTCCGTAGCCAAAACGCTGCTGGGCGGGCTGTATTTCGTCAACGCGAACGGCCAGCCGCTGCACATGATGCCCAGGCTGGAGCTGGACCCGGCGCTGCTGGAAAAACCCTTATACCGCTGAGGAGGGACGTATGGAAAAGGGAACTGTGTATTTTTTCACCGGACTGTCCGGGGCGGGCAAGACCACCATCGGCGGGCTGTTCCACCAGCGGCTGAAGGCCACCAAGCCCAACGTGGTCCTGCTGGACGGAGACGATCTGCGGCCTGTTTTCTGCGAGGACACGGGCTACACCCATGAGGACCGGCTCAAGCGCGCCCGGCGCATATTCCGGGTATGCAAAATGCTCGCCGATCAGGGCATCGACGTGGTGTGCTGCAGCATCGCCATGTACGCCGAGATTCGCGCCTGGAACCGGGAGCACATTGAGCGCTACAAGGAAATTTATATCAAGGTGAGCAAGGAGACCCTCCTGCGCCGCAATCAGAAGGGGCTGTACACCTCCGGCGAGAATGTGGTGGGCGTGGGCCTGCCCTTTGACGAGCCGGAGCATCCCGATCTCGTGGTCCGGAACGACGGCGAGGAGCCCCCCCAGGCCATTGTGGAGCGCCTGGAGCGGGCGTTATACCCCAATATTGTCCAGCAAACGGTGGACAACACCGCCTATTGGGACCAGTACTATAAAAACAAGGTCTGCTCAAGGGAACCCTCCCCCTTCGCTCAGTATGTGTCCACCCTGGTGGACCCCGGCAGGGAGCTGGTGGAGCTGGGCTGCGGCAACGGCCGGGACGCGGTATTCTTCGCCGGGCAGGGGCTGCATGTCACCGCTCTGGATATGTCCCAGGAGGCCATCTCAGAACTTCAGGGCCGGAATATCCCCAACACCCGCTTCCTCTGCGGGGACTTTGTCAACGCGGATGTCCACCAGCCCGGGGCCTACGACTACGCCTACAGCCGCTTTACGCTCCACTCCATCAACGCCAACCAGGAAACGGTGCTGCTGAAAAATATTTTCCTTGGCCTGCGGCCCGGAGGCAAGCTGTTTATTGAGGTACGGGGAATCCACGACCCCCTCTACGGCCGGGGGAAGCTGGTGGAGCGCAACGCCTATTTCTACGACAACCACTACCGCCGTTTTCTTGTGCTGGAGGAACTGACCGCCGCTTTGGAGCGTACGGGCTTTCGGGTGGAATACGCCCAGGAATCTACGGGTTTCGCCCCCTACGGAAACGATGACCCGCCGGTCATCCGGGTGGTAGCCGCGAAACTGTAAAGGAGAATCTGCTATGACTGCCGACCTGCACACCCATTCTACCGCCTCTGACGGGCAGTACTCCCCCACACAGCTTGTCCGGTTGGCAAAGGAGCGGGGCCTGGACGTGCTGGCCCTCACCGACCACGACACCGTGGACGGTCTGGAGGAGGCCGTCCGGGCGGGAGAGCGGATGGGGATACGGGTCATCCGGGGAATCGAGCTGAGCGCCAGGGAGTATCCCACATTCCATATTCTGGGCTATGGCTTTGACCCTGAGTCTCCGGCCCTGTCCGGTTTGTGCCGGGAGCTGAAGGAGGGACGGGACCAGCGGGCTCCGCGGATCATCGCGTTTCTGGAGGAACAGGGGGTGCGCATCCCCCTGTCTGAGGTAGAGGAGCTGGCGGGCGGCCAGATCATGGGCCGGCCCCACTTCGCCCAGGTGCTGGTCCGGCACGGCTATGTCTCCAGCAACCGGGAGGCCTTCGACCGCTACCTGGACACCGAGGACTTCCACCGCCGGGTGGAGCGGCCCAAGCCGCTCGCCCAGGTGTGCATGGAGACCATCCGGGCCGCCGGGGGGAAAGCCTCCCTGGCCCACCCCTATCAGATCGGCGTGGACAACGGAACACTGGAGGATATCATCCGGGAGCTGGCCAGCTGCGGCCTGAACGCGATTGAATGCTTCTACCCCAGGCATACTCCGGAGCAGCAGAGCTTTTATCTTCGGCTGGCGGAGAAGTACGGCCTTCACGCAACCGGCGGCAGCGATTTCCACGGGGAACGGGTCAAGCCGGACATCCGGCTGGCCGCCTGGGAGCTGGAGACAGACTGGTTTCTGGAATAAATCTTTCATCTCAAAAAGGGGACTTTATCATGCCGCAAGAGATCATTCATGTCCGTACCAGGCTGATGCCGCTGTACTGCAAGGACTTTCACTGCATTATGGGTGCCTGTCAGTACAACTGCTGCGACGATGGCTGGAAGATTGAATTCAGCAAAAAGGACTATCTGAAGATCAAACGAGCGACACAGGATACGGAGCTGGAGGCTGCTGTGACCCAAGGGATGCGCCGCCTTCGGGAACGGGAGCATAACGGTATGTATGCCGAGTTCTGTGTGACAGACACGGGCCGCTGTGCCTTTCATACAGAGGAAGGTCTGTGTACCCTACAGCTAAAGTGCGGTGAAGACACTTTGCCTTCTGTGTGCAGGACTTTTCCACGTTTAATCAGGAACACCCTGGCGGCTCAGGAACACACTCTGTCGCCAGCCTGCGAGGGAGTGCTGGCGCTGTTGTGGGATCTGCCGGATGGAATCGACTTTGTAGAGGAGCCTTTGGAGAGAAAAGACTGGATGGATTACGAGCCGAAAATTGCGGTCACGGCCAGATTCGCCGACATCCGTTCCTTCTGCGTGGATGTTTTGCAGGAACGGTCTTTAAAGCTGTCTCAGCGGCTGCTGCTCATGGGCTTTTTGCTTCAGCAGCTTCGGGACGCCGACTGGCAGACGGAGAATACAGTGGACAACTGGTTGGCCCAGGGGGAACAGTTGCTTCATAATCCGGCGGTGGCAGCGGAACTGAACAGGCTGCCAAGAGACCGGAAGCTGTTCATCGCCAATAACTACCAGACTGCAGTTACACTTTTAGACGAATTCAAAACCAAAGACCTTATCCGTGAGTTAACTTCCGCTGTGGCGGCGGATCACTCACAGAGAGAAGCTCAAATGTCTTTTAGCGAACTGAAATATAGAGATTTAGAGGAAAAACTAGAAGAACTGTTAGGCCGCTCAGATTATTTTTTTGAAAATCTTATGGTCTCTCTAGCGTTTCAACTGGAATTTCCCAACCTGATCTCACCGGAAGATCTTTGGATGGATTATGTAAACTTATGTAATATATACAGCTTTTTTCGTTTTACTTCCGTTTGCGGCTGTGACAGGGAAGTCAGCAAAAAGAGGCTGTTCCACATTTTAGTGGCGGCGAGCCGAGTAATCCTTCACGGCAGATATACTCAACGCGAACTAAGAGACAAGTTTTTTCAACACGACAGCGCTACTTTGGCCCACATGGCTATCTTGCTGGGTGGCTGAAAATGAAGACACTATAACAATAGGCAAAAAACAGCGAGGTCAGGCGTCCCATGGCGCTGGCCCCGCTGTTTTTTCTTGTCCTTACACCCGCTCCAAAAACCGCAGGAAGGCGGTTTTCCCTTCCTGGGTGCGCTTATAGACCCCGGCGTGTTCCAGCACCTTGGCGAATACCAGCCCGGTCTCCTTCTGGACGATATCCAGGGCGTTGTCCTGGGTAATGGCGTAGTTTTTGGCAAAGCCCTCCGCCCAGTCCGCGTGCTTGGCGGTCAGCTCGCCGGCCCGGAGATCGGCCCCGGCGGCCAGGGCGTCCGCCACCGCGGCCAGCTCCTCCTTGAGCCGGGCGGGCAGAACGGCCAGGCCCATCACCTCAATCAGGCCGATATTCTCCTTTTTGATGTGGTGGAGCTCCCCGTGGGGGTGATAGACTCCCAGGGGGTGCTCCTCGGTGGTAATGTTGTTGCGCAGCACCAGATCCAGCTCGTATCTTTTGCCCCGCCGCCGGGCGATGGGGGTGATGGTGTTGTGCGGCTCGCCGCCGGTCTCGGCGAAGATAAAGGCCTCCTCGTCGGTATAGCCCCGCCATGCGGTGAGGATTTTGTCCGCCAGCTCAATGAGCCGCTCCGGGTTTTCGGAGGATATCCGCACCACTGACATGGGCCACTTCACAATGCCGGCCTCCACATCCTCAAAGCCGGGGAAGGCGACCGGGGTCTCCACCGGGGCCTTCTCCATGGCGAAGGTGTAGTGTCCCCCCTGGAAGTGGTCGTGGGCCAGAATGGACCCCCCCACGATGGGCAGGTCGGCGTTGGAGCCCACGAAGTAGTGGGGGAACTGCCCCACGAAGTCCAGCAGCTTGGCGAAGCAGGCCCGGTCGATCTTCATGGGCACATGCTCGCTGTTCAGACAGATGCAGTGCTCGTTGTAGTACACGTAGGGAGAGTACTGCAAAAACCAGGGGGAGCCGTTGATGGTAATGGGGACAATTCGGTGATTCTGCCGGGCCGGGTGATTGACGCGCCCCGCGTAGCCCTCGTTCTCAGCGCACAGCTGGCACCGGGGGTAGGCGGAGGCGGGCAGATTTTTGGCGGCGGCGATGGCCTTGGGGTCCTTCTCCGGCTTGGACAGGTTGATGGTGATGTCCAGCTCCCCGTACCCGGTGGGGGCTTTCCACTGCATGTCCTTGGCGATCCGGTCCCGGCGGATGTAGTTGGTATCCTGACTGAATTTGTAGTACCAGTCAGTGGCCGCCTCCGGACTTTGGGTACGGAGCGCCCGGAACTTTTCGATCACCTGGGCGGGCCGGGGCGTGAGCCGACCCATCAGCTCAGTGTCGAACAGGTCCCGGTAGACCACGGAATTTTCCGTCAGCACTCCCCGGGCGTGGGCGTCATCCAGGAGCTCCTCCAGAATGGGGGCCAGCTCCAGGGCGGCCGGGTCCCAGTTTCGCCCCGGGTTTGTATAATTATCAAGTTTTAATACATCCAGTATCGTATTGACGGCCCAGATGTACTCACATTCCTCAATCAGCCCCGTGGCGGCCGCATAGTCCGCCAGCTTGGCGACAGCTTTATCGATCATTGAAAACATCTCCTTGTATACGTCATTGAAAGGCCGCCTGCGGCGGCCTTTCCCAACTGCGAGCCCAGCAAGCGGGTCGCAGTTGGAGCGGCGGAGCAGTGGAATGAGTAAGCTTTCCCGCTTGCGGGGGAAGCTTACGATATGGAACTTGCGACGACGCACCCGCCCTGGGGCCGGATGTGCAGAACATGACATTTTCCTTCTCCCAGCAGCTCCTCCATGCCGGATTTAAAAGCGTCCAGCTTCTCATTGGGAACGAAGGCCTGGACGGTGCCGGCGAAGCCGCCTCCGTGGACCCGGACAGCCCCTGTCCCCTCCAGCAGCTCCCGGCCGATGGCCAGCACCACGGGGATGGCCTGCTGCCTGGGGTCGGAGATGGACCAGGTGTTCTGCAGGTGGAGTGCGGAGGATATCCCGGAGTCGTTGACCAGCCCCAGAAAGCGGCCGAAGTCCCCCGCCTTCAGGGCCTGGGCCTCCTCCACTGCCCGGCGGTCGTCATCGTAGAAGTGGAGGGCACGGAGCACCGCCCGGTCGCCGCACTCCTTCCGTAGGGCGGGAATGGCGGAGCGGAACTCGGTCTCCGGCACCTCCCGCAGGACGGTCTTGCCGAAGTGGGCGGCCACCCCGCCCATCTCCCGGGTGATGTCGGAGTAGTCCTCCGTCAGATGCTTGGCGCTGTGGTCGGAGCCGGTATCCACGATGCAAAGAGCGTGTCCGGACCGGGAGAAGTCGTACCCGGCGGGCCGGACCACCGGGTCCTTCGGGTCTCCAAAGTCGATGGCCACCGCTCCACCTACCGAGGAGCCCATCTGGTCCATCAGGCCGCTGAGCTTTCCGAAGTGGACATTTTCGGCATACTGGCCGATCTTGGCAATGGTAATGGGGTCCAGCCTGTCCGAGCAGCAGAAATGGTTGAGAATGTTGGCCACCAGCACCTCATAGGCGGCGGATGAGCTGAGGCCGGAGCCGGACAGCACAGTGGAGGTCACGCAGGCGTCGAAGCCGGACAGAGAATAGCCCAGCTCCCTGATCTTGGCGGCCACCCCCCGCACCAGGGCGGCGGAGGTATTGACATCCGCGGGTCTGACGGACAGGTCGTCCAGTCTCACCTCCAGAGGGGGGTAGCCCTCCGACTGGATGCGAATGATGTTTTTGCCGTTGGGGGCGGCGCAGGAGAGCATGTCCATATCCACGCTGCCGCACAGCACATGACCGTGCTGGTGATCGGTGTGATTGCCGCCGATCTCAGTGCGGCCGGGGCCGCTGAACAGGGCGGCCTCTCCCGCCGGGGCAAAGCGGTCCATCAGGGACTGCACGGTGCGGCCGGCCCGATCTCGGGCGCGGTCCAGGCTGGCCTGGCTGCCATCCAGCGCGTACAGGGCGGAAAGAGCTGTATCATGCTCTCCGCCGCGCAGGGACTCTAACAGAGCTTTGCAAGTGCGCACAAGCATCACTTCTTTCTATAATTTGAGCGGGCTGCCCGCTTTTAGGGTTTCTGCTTTCAGTATAGCACGCCGGTTCCGGGAGAGCAAGTAAATCCGGAGCGGGACAGGGTTCCCGCTCCGGATTTTTCTCTGTTTGCTCAGCAATATTTGGCGATGGCGGCCTGGATCATGCCGGCGGCCTCCACAACGATGGGCCGGTCGCTGTCGGCCAGCTCTAACAGAGGGGCGCGGACACTGCCCACATCGGGTCCGCCCTGGAGCCGGATAATCTCCTTGATGACGGCATACATGTTGCCCTGAGTGGAGCACATCTTGTAAATGATGCGGCAGCACTCATTCTGAACCTCTCTTCCCTTGGCCAGCTCGCCGGCCTGGAAGCAGCGGAATATCTCCAGATACAGCTCGGGCATGGCGGCGTAGGTGCCGCCGATGCCGCCGATGGCCCCGGCCGCCAAACCGGACAGAAGCTGCTCGTCGGGACCGTTAAAGACCACGGCCCCCTCGTCATGCCACATCTGAATATCCTGGACGGGCATGGAGGAGTTCTTCACCCCGATCACCCGGGGATTCTTCAGCATCTCCTGGAGCAGAGGCACCGTGAGGGCCACCCCGGCCAGCTGGGGGATGTTATAGATAATGAAGTCAGTGTTGGGGGCCGCGTCGGAGATGTCGTTCCAGTACTTGGCGATCCCCTTGGGGGGCAGATGGAAATAGATGGGCGGGATGGCGGCGATGGCGTCCACCCCCAGGCTCTCGGCGTGGGCGGCCAGCTCCCGGCTGTCGGCGGTATTGTTGCACGCCACATGGGCAATCACGGTCAGCTTGCCGCCCACCTCCGCCATGACGGCCTCCAGGGTCTGCTTGCGCTCGGCCACGCTCTGATAAATGCACTCCCCGGAGGAGCCGCCCACGTACAGCCCCTTGACGCCCTTGTCCAGCAGATACCTGGCCAGCGCCCGGACAGCCTGGGCGTCCACTTTGCCCTCCTTGTCATAGCAGGCGTAAAAGGCGGGAAAAATACCCTGGTATTTGGAAATATCTTTCATGTTTTCGCTCCTTAATCGTCTAAAATTCGCACCTTAAAGACCACCTTGGACACCCTTTCCGGCCGCTCCAGCTCCATCTTGATCCGGTGGGCGTCGTTGGGAAAGACCACCAGAAAATTCCCAGGGTCCAGAGCCAGCCGGTAGTGGGCCGGCCCCCGGTAGGCGTAGAAGTCGTTGGCCTCCACCCGGTCAAATTCGGTCAGCTCCCCCGGCGGGGCGATCTCCACCCCCTCGGAGCCCTCCACCATAATGTGGATGTCCAGATACTTTTTATGCGCCTCGAAGAAGCTCTCCTCCTCCGGGACGGTTTCGTAGGTAAAGCGGGTGGCGTACACGTCGTCCCCCCTGAGCTGCACTTTCTCATACCCCACGCTGTCCAGAAACTCCTGGGTAATGTGCTCCAGCGCCAGGTTCAGGTTGGGGTGGATGCCCAGATAGGTCCGGGCGTCGTCATTCTTCGCGTATATCATGCCCTTACCCCTTTACCGCGCCCATGGTGATGCCCTGAGTAAAGTACTTCTGGAAGACCAGGAACACGATGATAATAGGCACCGAGGCCAGAGCCGCGCCGGCCATCAGCAGGCCGTAGTCCTGTCCGAACTCGCCCTGCATCTTCGCGATGCCCAGAGGCATGGTCAGCACGTTGGTGCCGCGCAGCATGACCAGCTGCATAAAGTAGTCGTTCCAGCAGTTGATGAAGGTAAAGATGGCCAGCGCACCCACGCCCGGCTTAATCATGGGGAACACAATGGTGGTAAAGGTCTTGATCTCGCCGGCGCCGTCGATGCGGGCGGCCTCCAGAATTTCTCCCGGGATGCTCTCAGAAAACTGTTTCATCAGGAACACGCCGAAGGGCCAGCCCACAATGGGGAAGATCACCGACCATATGGTATCCGACAGGTGCAGGCTGGACATCTCCCGAAGCAGCGGGATCAGAATGACCTGCTTGGGCAGAGCCATGGCCGCCACGATGAGGGAGAACAGGATGGCCCGGCCGGCAAAGCGCTTCTTGGCCAGGGCGTAGCCGGCCAGCGAGGCGGTGACGCAGGTAATAATCATGGCCGTCACCGACATAAACACCGTATTGATGAGCCAGCGGATGGCCGCAGGGACGGTGGGTCCGGTAGAGAACACGATCTGGCTGTTGTCCTGGGTAAACCACTCGCTCAGAGGGACATGCAGCTCCCACAGGGGGGCGCTGCGCTTGCTGAACAGCTCGTTGAAGTTGCGCATGACCCACTCCTTGGGCCACCACTCGGGCACGCTGCTGTTGATGGCGCCGGGAGTCTTGAAGGAGCCGGTGACGATCCAGTACAGCGGGAACAGGAAGACGACCACCGCGATAATAGCAATCAGGATCATGGTCACCGTCTGGTATACGGACCGATGCTTTACGCCTGTATTCATATTCCTCTCCCCTTTCATTCAGACTTGGCCAGCTTGAACTGGACCGCGGACAGGAGCGCGATGCAAATGGCCAGGACAACGCCCATGGCGTTGGCGTAGCCGTATTTATAAAGGGTGAAAGCGCTGTAATAGATGTAGTACATCACGGTATCGGTGGCGTGGTTGGGTCCGCCGGAGGTCAGCAGCTGGATCAGCGCGAAGCACTGGAAGCTGTTGATGGTGGTGATGACCAGGATGTACAGGGTGGTGGGCATGATCTGGGGCCACTTCACCTTCCAGAACACCTGCATATCAGTGGCGCCGTCCACCTCGGCGGCCTCAATGAGGGTGGTGTCCACATTGCCCAGTGCGGAGACGTACAGCACGATGGGCTGGCCCACTGAGGTGGTAAACAGGATCAGGATGATGCACCCCAGGGCGAACTTGGGGTCGCCGATCCAGTTGATGTTCTTCTCCCACAGGCCCAGGCCGGTGCCCACATAGTTCAGCACGCCGTTGTAGTAGTGATATATCCACTTCCACACCACCGTGACGGCTACCGAGCCGGTGACCACGGGCAGGTAGAAGATGACCCGGTAGGCCGAGCAGGCCCAGTCCTTCATCTTATAGATGCGGGCCCCCACCCACAGGGAGAAGGCGCACACTGTGGGAACCGATACCACCACGATAATGACGGTGTTCACCAGAGCTTTGCGGAATATCCCGTCCTGGAACAGGTTCACATAGTTGGTCATGCCGATGAAATTGCCGCCTGCGTCCGCCATGGTGGCGTCGGTCAAGCTGGTGAACACACACATCACCATAGGGTAAACCACGAAAATGAAGAAGAAAAGCAGGCTGGGCAGCATGAACAGATATCCGGAAATGGTCTCCCGCCGGGCCAGCGCGCGGCTCATAGGCGGTTGATTCGCTTTGGCCAAGGTCAGCATCCTCCTTTCAGTCGATTCCAAATAAAATAGTGCGCCCTCCCTGCGCCTATTACGCAAGGAGGGCGCATAGTACCCGTTTTATTCAGCTGAGCTCCGCGTCTCAGCCCGCCTCAGCGGCCTCGGCCGCGGCGTTGGCCTCAGTCACGAACTGGTCCAGCTCGGTCTTTACGTCGCCGCCGGCGCCGATGCGCTGCAGCGCGTTCCACCAAGCGGTACGGGCGTCGGCCCAGCCCAGGGTGATCTGATAGTAGGGGCCCATGAAGGGAACCAGCTTGCCGTACTCGGTCATGAGGGCCTCGTCCTCCGTGCCGGCGTACAGGCCGGACACCTCGCGGGTAGCCCAGTAGCCGGTGGCCTCCACGATCTTCTTGTACTGAGCCTCGTCCTCGGTCATGAACTTGATAAAGGCCTTGGCTGCCTCGATCTTGGCGTCGTCGCCGTTGTTGAAGATGCCGAAGCCCCAGATGCCGCCCTGGAGGGAGGGATCGCCGGACTCAGTGGGGAAGGCCATGGGGAAGATCTCGAAGTTGGCAGTCTTGCCCTGGGTGTCGCTCTTGGCCGCGCCCACGTTCCAGCAGGTGGCCATGGCCAGGGTGCCGTTGCAGAACAGGCCGATCTCGTCGCCGCCCACGATGCCGGGGTCGAACTCGATGCCGTTCACGGCCCGCAGAGCCTCAAGGGCCTTCACGTTCTCGGCGCAGTTGGCCTCATAGCGGGTGAAGGCGTCGTTGGTGTAACGGCCGCCGTACATGTTGGTGACGAGGGCGCGGTTGCCCTGGTCGCCGCCCTGGCCGCCGCAGAACACCACGCCCACCTGGGGATGGATGGCGGCAACGGCCTCAACGGCCTTCAGGAAGTCGGCGGTGGACTTCCAGGTGTGGGTATCCTCGTTGATGTACTGCATGGCGCCGGCCTGGGTAAAGAGGTCCTTGTTGATGCCCATGCAGTGGGCGGTCTGGCACACAGGCAGCTCATAGACGGCGCCGGCGGCGTTGGTGCAGGAGCCGACGGTGACATCATAGGTGCCGGCGGGGAGCAGGTCCTTCAGGTCCACCATCAGGCCCTTGGCGCCCCAGTTGGCCACCAGGCGCTCGGGACCCTCAAAAATCAGGTCGGGGGCGCTCTTGCCCTCGATCATGCTGTTGACGGTCTGGTCGCCGTTGGAATAGTCCAGGTAAATCACGTCGATCTTCACGTTGGGGTACACCGCGTTGAAGTCGGCAATCAGGCCCTTGATTACCGTCTCGTCGGTCATCTTACCCACGGGGTAAGTGGCCAGGGTCAGGTTGGCGCTCAGGTCATTCCCACCGCCGCTGGGGGTCTGGCTCCCGTTTTGGCTGCCGGTAGAGGGAGGGGGAGTGTTCCCCTGACTGGTGGTCGGCTTGTCGCCGCCGCCGCAGGCGACAAGCGACAGGGCCATGGCCATGGCCAGAGCGCCCGCGATAAGTTTCTTCATCTTCATTGTGTATCCTCCTTTAATATCACAAAAAAATGAGTTTGCAAGCCCTGGCTTGCTGTATAAATTATACAAGGGCACGAGCTGTCTGTCAATCACAATCAAAAAGATTTTCGATAAAACCGGATTTTTAGTGGAATAAACAAAAATAATTTCGATTTTTGTGCAAATTGCCTCAGTAAAAGGGAGGAATTTCGAAACAGTTTGCCTTGACAAACAAAAAAATTCTGCTACCCTTACAATATAAGAACCAATTTCTTCTATAAAACCACAAACGGAAAGGATGCAACCGACTATGAAAAAGCACATTCTATGCTTGGGGGACTCCAACACCCACGGCTACTGCGCCGACCCCGCCGACTGCGCCGACGGCGGCATCCGCTTTAATGAGGACGAGCGCTGGACCTGTCTGCTTCAGAAGGCCCTGGGTCCGGACTTTCTGGTGACGGAGGAGGGACTTTCCGGCCGGACCACCGTCTTTCCCGACCCCCTCCACGAGACTATGGACGCCCTGACGGTACTCTATTCTCTGCTGAAAAGCCATGAGGTCATCGACCTGCTTATCATCATGCTGGGTACCAACGACACCAAGGAGCGGCTCGGGGCCAACGCCTCCTGCATCGCCATCGGCATGGAGCGGCTGGTCCGCAAGGCCCAGAGCGTAGACTGCTGGGGGGACCATGCGCCCAATATCCTCATCGTCTGCCCGCCCCCCATCCGCCCGGAGATGGAGCAGGCTGAATGCGGCCAGCCCATGGGCAAAGGCTGCCTGGAGAAGTCCCGGGAGCTGCCCACATACTACAAAAAGACCGCCCAGCTGGTGGGAGCCCACTTCCTGGACGCGGCGGAGTGTGAGTTCAATCCGGTGGATGGCATGCACCTGACCAAAAAGGGCCACGCCCAACTGGCGGCAATGCTGGCAGAGAAGGTGCCAAAACTGCTTTAAGCGCATGCGGAAAACGGCGGGAGCGAAAATTTCGCTCCCGCCATCATTTTATTCCTCTTCCTGGGATTCCGGCTCTTCCTGAGCCAGTTCCGGGACGTATTTCTGAAAAATCCGTTCGGTGAACAGCGAGACCAGCAGCATGGCCACCGAGGGCATAAACAACACCGGCCACCATCGCTCGATACAGAATACAGCCGACTCGATGGTGAGCAGGACAATCACCACTGTGCTGGGCAGGTGGGCGATGGCCAGCTGAAAGGCCGTACGAAACAGCCCCCTCACCCCGTAGTCGAACCGCCCCAGCAGAGGAAACAGCCAGCACAGCATCCCCGCCGGCACCATCAGGGCAAAATACTGGGCCACATACAGGACGTAGAGCACTCCCCCAATCCGGGTCCCGTACCAGCGCACGATATGGTGCAGAATCAGCAGCAGAGCGGTCGCCGGAAGAACAATCAGGTCCGCTTTCAGGCCGGTCTTGAAATTGTCCCGAAAGGAGCGCAGATAGTACCCGAAGGCCCCGTTCTCCTTTCCCCGGACGCACTTGACCACGGTGTAGTACAGCGCCGCCGTGGCCGGTCCGGCGGTCACCGCCGGCAGGCAGAGCAGCAGCCACAGCAGCGATAGCCCGCACACGTCCACCAGGGTGGACAGCCAGACCCATATTCCCTTTTCCGGGTTAAAAAAGTTTCCCATTCGGTCCTCCAAAAGGGTTTCGCCGCCTGTTGTCACGCCTCGGCCTCCTCGCGGCCGGGTCGCTTTCGCTCCGACTCGGAAGACAAACAGCCCCGCTGCGCGGCGCTTGGTTTGTATTCCTCGCTTCGTTCCAAGCTCCCCTACTCGGAAATTCGGCGCTTCCTTTCAAACGCACTTCTGGGTGAGCGCCTTGCCCACCGACTGGCGGTTGCGCTCCGCCTCCTCCGGGTCCCGGCGGACAAACTCGCTGAGCAGCACCTCCACCACATAGAGCTGGGCAATGAAAGCGGAGGAGGACCCGAACTGGAAGGGCTGCTCGTTGGGTCCGCACAGCAGCACCGTGTCGGCGTAGGCGCTGGCCGGAGAGTTGAGATACCGGGTCACCAGGATCAGTCTGGCCCCCCGGCCCCGGATGATCTCCGCCGCGTCCAGCACCTCGTGGGTGGCGCCGGAGTGGGAGAAGTAGAGGACCACATCCTCCTTAGACAGGGTGGACAGCACCACCGTCTGCATGTGGGAGTCCTGAATGGTCTTGAACTTGGGGGAGGTGGTGGAAAACTGGGCCCAAGCCGCCAGGGCCACCACCGAGTGGTTGCCCTGGCCCAGGCAGATCACCTGTCCCGCCCCCCGCAGCAGGTCCACCGCACGGGTGACGGCGGCCTCGGACAGCATGTGGTAGGCGTTGTTCAGCTCGTCCTGAAGGCCGTGGAGCACCTTGCCCATCACCGCGGCCGGAGGGTCCTCCGGGAGGACCTCCCCCGCCAGCTGGCCCGCGCGGGACCCGGCGGGCAGAGCGGCCCGGGCCAGCTCCAGCTTGAAGTCGTTGAAGCCGGCCAGCCGCAGCTTCCGGCAGAACAGCGACACCGTGGACACCGCCACCTCGCACTCCGCGCTCAGGTCGGTAATGCTGATGTACTGGGTCTCCTTCTGGTGCTCCAGCACATAGTCGGCAATCTTCCGCTCTGAGCGGGTGAAGCTGTCATACTCCTGCAGCATCTGGGTCAGGATATTCTTCTCCACGGGGCACCTCTCCTGTTATTTCGCCAGAATCTCGTCAATCATCTTGTCCACCAGAATCATGCTCCGGGGCATATGGAAGGGCCCCTTGAAGGTGCTTCCCTTGGTGGAGGGCATTGTGGGCAGGCCGTCCCGGCGGAGGTAGCCATACCACTCGCCGTACTCGGCATCGGCAAAGTGCGCCCTGCAGTAGTCCAGGCACTTGTAGAACCAGTTCAGATATTTCTCCTCCCCGGTGTCTCGGTAGAGCATGATGGAGGCGATGAGAATTTCATTGTGGGGCCACCACAGCTTCATGTCGTGCTCATAGGCCTCGGGGGGCTTGCCCAGGCAGTCGGTGAAGTAGAGCAGCCCGCCGTACTCGTCGTCCCAGCCCATGTCGATGGCCCAGTCGAAAATCTGGGCGGCCTTGGCCACCAGCTCCTTGTCCCCGGTGCGCTGGGCGTGCTCCAGCAGGAACCACACCCCCTCGATGTCGTGGCCCGGGTTGACGGTGCGGCCCTCGGTGTAGTACAGCCGGGGGGCGCCGTCCATGTCCACGTTCTCCAGGGTGCACTTCAGTTCGGGCTTCACATGATATTTAAAGATGTCGTCCACACACTTCTGAGCCCGCTCCTCATAGAGGGCCTTCCGTTCAGGGTCGGTGCGCATGAGCACGCCGGTGACATTTAAAATAATCATGGGGGTGCCGAAGGCCCGGCCGGTCCGGGTCTCCGGGATGGTCTTGGGCCCCATGCCCACCGGGTCGGGCCCGCCCTGGCTTAAGTCCCAATACAGGTCGTAGCACTGCCTTGCCCGCTCCAGACGGGCCTTATCCCCGGTGACGCCGTAATACTCGGCGTTGGCGATGGCGCAGAAAGCCTCGGAAAAGTAGTAGCGCCGCTGGCGCAGGGGCTTGCCCTCCGCCGTGACCGTGAAGTACATCCGGTCGCCGCAGGCGTGGTTGAAGCAGTACTTTTCCATAAAGTCCAAGCAGCTTTCAGAGGCCTCCAGCCACTCCTGACGCGCGCCGTAGCTGTGGCACAGGAAAGCGAATATCCAGCCGCACCGGCCCTGCATCCACACGCTCTTGTCCGTGGAATAGATTTCGCCCTTCCGGTCCAGACAGGTGTACACCCCGCCGTGCTCCCGGTCCATGCCGTGCTTCAGCCAGAACTGGGCGGAGCGCTCCAGCTCGCTCTTCACCCAGGACTGGGCGTCCTGTAATTTTTGACGGTCCATATCTTTGACCTCTTTTCCTCTTATTTGATTTCCGGCAGGCTGGCGGCGGCCATGGACTGGCCCACCCGGCGGAATTTCTCGTCGGGCAGCTCGGGGACCATCTTACCGGCAGCCTCGGGATACTCGTCGGCCAGCACCTTTTTGGCGGTGTCCAGAATCAGGTCGCCCCCCTTGCCGCTCATCACCCGGCCCAGCAGCAGAACGTGGCGGCAGCCGTACAGCTCGTAGTAGTAGGCCAGGGTGTGGCCCAGGTAGACGCCGATGGACTCATACACCTTGGCGGCCCGGGGGTCATCCTGGGCCATCAGGGCCTGGACGGCCTTCAGCTTCTCGGCGGGGGAGGCGCTCTCGTCCAGCTCAATGCCCGCTCGGGGGGCCAGCTTGATGACGCCATCCTGAGAGAAGTATTTCACGCCGCAGCCGATGTCGCCGCTCCACTCGTCCCGCATGGCGTCGGGCTGGGCGTCCACGGGGACGAAGGCCAGCTCGTTGAGCCAGCCGGTGATCCGGCCCTCCTCGTCCACATAGCCCACCGCCTCGCTGGTGCCCATGGCAATGCCCAGCACACTGTTGTCGTTCAGGCTCATAGCTCCCGCCAGGGCGGACACGTCGCCGTCGTTGATGACGCAGTAGGGCACGTCGCCGAAGGTGTCCCGGATGGCGCGGATGTAGATGTCCTTGACTTTTTTGTCATAGAGCTCCTTGGGGACCTTCAAAAACAGAGAGGCGTTCATGGTCCGGTTGTTGATGAACACGCCGGCGGAGGAGACGCCCACCGCGTCCACCCGGGGCATGTGCTCCGCGGCGGACTTGAGGGCGGCCACAATGCCGTCGTAGTGGTAATCGGGGTCGGAATTGATCTTGGGGAACCAGACCACCTCCTCAGAGTAGACGGTCTCCCCATCGACGACGGCGGACACCTTCCGGTCGGAGCCGCCGGCGTCAAAGCCGATACGGCAGCCCCCCAGGTGGCCGCCGATGGCCTTGGGTGCGTCCTTGGCTTCGGGAATTTCGTCCACCAGAACGATCTCGAAGGGGTGCTCAAAGACGCTGGCCATGTAGTCCCAGTCAAACTCCTGCTGGCCGCCGGCGCAGTAGACCGTCTTCAGATACTCGTAAGTTCCCTCGTCGCCGCTGACATAGACCTTGAAGCCGCCCTTCATCCACAGGATGGTCTTGACAATGCGTTCGATATAGTAGTGGTCCGCCTGAGCCATCTCAGGCGTGCCGTGAATAAAGGTATGGCAGGAGGCCATCTGGCCGTCCGCCCGCTCCACGGCAATCCCCACCGGCTTTTTCGCGTCCGCCAGAAAAGCGTGGTTAAAGCGCATCAGGGGTATGAATTCCGGGTCCAGAACGGGGATATGTTTCAGCTCCACGCTGACGCCAAATCTGTTCATAATCATTCTCCTTTATCCTGTCGAATTTGTGTATGTGGGAGACTGCCGCAGGATGATTGTATCATAGACTTGTGCAATATGCAATCCCCCTCCCCCAGTTCTTCCTGTCCGGTCGGCAAAACAAAAGACATCTCCGGTGGGGAGACGTCTTTTTACCGGTCGCTGGCCAGCCAGCTCTCATCCTGAAAAATCAGATCGTCCAGATCGGGGCCGCCCGGCGTGGGGCAGTCCGGGGGCCCCTGCGGCGCGGCCTTGCTGCTGCTCATTTTTGTTCCTCCCTTGCACGGATTTTTGATGTACATATCAGTATATGCGGCGAATCATATAATATGTGTACGTTTGCGTGCAGCTTTATGCCGGCCCGGAGGAGGACGTTTCCTTGACAAAGGGCGGAAGAATTGCTGCGGCAAAAATAAAAAAGGCGGGAATTATCCCCGCCTTTCCGCGTTAAAAAATCATGTCTCTGGATATCTCCGCCAGGGAGTGCACGCCGCACATGGCCATGGTGTCGGCCAGCTCGGCCTTGATCTTGTCGGTGAGCGCCTTGACCCCCTCGGCTCCGCCGCCGTAGACGGCGGTGACATAGGGCCGGGCCAGGATACAGGCGTCGGCCCCCAGAGCCAGAGCCTTGCACACGTCCACGCCGGAGCGGATACCGCCGTCCACCATCACCACCATCCGGCCCTTGACGGCCTCGGCGATGGCGGGGAGCACCTCGGCGGTGGCGGGAACGCCGTCCTGAACCCGTCCGCCGTGGTTGGACACCACAATGCCCGCCGCTCCCGCCTCCAGGGCCTTTTTCGCCCCCCGGACGGTCATCACGCCCTTGAGGATGAAGGGCACCTTGGCGTACTCGATGACCTCCCGCAGCTCGGCCACCGTCTTGGAGCCGGCGGGAGGATTCAGCCCCTTGAGGAAGGGCAGGCCGGCGGCGTCGATATCCATAGCGAACATCTGCGCGCCGGAGGCCTTGGCCTGGTCCAGCTTTGCGAAGAGGGTGTCCCGGTCCCAGGGCTTCACTGTGGGGATGCCCTTGCCGCCGTTTTCACCGATGGCCTTGGCCGCCGCCGCAAAGACGGCAGGGTCGGTGCCGTCGCCGGTGAAGGCGGCAATGCCGGCCTGGACGCAGGCGGGCACCAGAATCTCATTGTACCCCTGGTCGGTGAGCTTGTCGCCGTAGTGGAGCTTTACCGCCCCCACCGGGCCGGCAAAAACAGGCAGATCGTAGGTCTGGCCGAAGAGCGTGAAGCGGGTGTCCACCGGGCCGTTGGCGCAGATGGTGTCCATATTCAGAAAGATATCCTGCCAGGCGTCGTAATTTCGGGCGGCAACGGTCCCCGTCCCCTTGGAGCCGGGGCCGGGCATGGTGTTTTTGCAGGCCCGTCCGTTGCACACAGGGCACGCCCTGCAGTAGGGCCCGCTGCACTCACGGGCAGCCGCTAAAATTTCCTGATAGGTCATAGGTTCTCCCCTCCTTGTTTTTCTGCTTCCATCATACCGTTGGACGGCATTTTCGTCAAGAGAAAAAGGGCGCGGCTAAAATGTATGAAAACATACAACTTTCCTTCTTTCCTCCCCAAGGATGAAAGGAGGCATGCACAATGCCAAGCAATCAAACCGCAAACTACTCGCTCAGCCAGTGGGTAAGGTCGGATCAGGTGCGGATGGAGGACTTCAACGCCGACAACGCCAAGCTGGACGCCGCCCTCAAGGCGGCGGAGCAGCGGTCGGCGGGCCTGGACGCCAAAATTAACACCACGGCGGCTGCGGCGGAGCAGCGGTCGGCGGGCCTGGACGCCAAAATTAACGCCACGGCGGCGGCGGCGGAGCAGAGGTCGGCCGCAGTGGCGGCCGCGGCGGAAAAGAGGTCTGCCGCCCTGGACGCGGCCAAGGGCAACTGCACCATTGAATTTTTCAGCTATGTGGGCCAGGGCCGGTCCGGCATGAACAGTCCCACTACCATCACCTTTCGGAAGCCGCCGCTGTTTTTTATCGCGTTCGGAACCTACTCCATCGGGGTGGGCTCGAAACACAGCAGCAACGTCATCGTTACCGCCAGCGACAATGTCTTTCCGGATCAGGGGTCGTGGCGCGGGAACACCATCTCCTTCTACAACAGCGACCCCCGCTGGCAGCTGGACACCGCAGGCGAGACCTTCTATGTGTTCGCTTTCTACACGCCGAATTAGATGGAAAAACCTCCCGGGCTTTAAGCCCGGGAGGTTTTTGAACCTTAAAGCAGGATAGCTGCCTTAGAGGTGCGTGGTCTTAGGCCCACATGTTAGCGGTAGCGCTGCACACGTTGTTGCCATCCACGATGGTCAGAGTGACATTGTACTCCTGCCCAAAGCTGTAGCCACCGTAGGCGAAGCTCAACGAGCCTCTAGCCCCGTTAGCCACGGTGGAGGCAAGATTGACCACGCCGTTGTACACCGGAGTATTGCCCTTGCGAATCTGAATGGTCGCAACCGCGCCAGCGTTGATGGCAACGCCAGAGGTGTTGGTGAAGTTCACACCGATGTTGTTCGCAATGCTCAGGCTGTTCAGAGTCAGACGGCCGTTGCTGCCGTAGTCGCCGGTCTGGTTGGTCACGAAGTTGCGGGCAATCTCGATGACCAGAACCTCGGCCTCGCCGTTGCTGTTGAGGATGCCGTAGACACGACGGGTCACGTTATCGCCAGCAGTGTTGTAGGTCAGGGCGCTCACGGCGGAGGACAGGTTGCTGTACTCCTCGGTCTCCCAGCCGCCGTTGATCATCAGGTTGGTGTAGATCTTGGCGTTGGGGGCCAGGTGCACGCCGTACATGTCGGCAGTGGCCTTGTCATTCAGGGTCCGGCCGTTGGCGTACAGCTTCTGAGTGGTAGCCCAGGCCAGGGCGGGGAGGATGGTGTCGCTGCCGGAGGTGTACACGATCTCCTTGGGCTCGCTGGCCACAACGCCGGAAGCGGGAGCCAGAGCATCCCAGGCCACATCATAAGCGGCGTCAACACGGTCAACCGCCTTCATGGTGCCGCCAGTGACATAACCGTCGCCGTCATAGCGGAAGGTGTACAGACCCTTGCCGTTGATGAAGCTGCTCAGAGCGCTGTAGCTGCCCTTCAGGGTCTTGGTGGTCAGGCCGTCTTCCTTGGTGATGACGTCGAACTCCCAGTACCAGTTGCCCTCGCTGTCAGAGCGGATGGCCTCCTGGTTGGGGGTGCCCTTGGTCAGGTAGACGTAGTTGTCGCTGCCCTGATCCTTGCCGACGACCACGGCGGCCACGATGTGGAAGTTGCTGTCGTAGGCGGCGTAAGCGCCGTAGGTGTGGGTATTGTTGGTGTTCTCAGCGCCGCCCTGCAAGAACATGTCAATGTCCACGTTGCGGACGCCGGTGACGGTCTTGGTCACGCCGGAGATGCCGTATCTGAGGCCGCCGGTCTTACCCATCTGCTTGATGTTGTCGACGGGGTCGATAATGATATAGTTGGTGTCGGTGTCGCCGTAGACCCACTGAGTGGTAGACTTCACCTCGTTGGCAGCGGGCACGCCGGTGTGGTAGTAGCCGGCAGGAATGGTAACGTCGTTACCGGTGGTGCCATAGAGGCCCTGCAGGCCGTTCCGGGCAGCGGTGATCTCGCCGCCGTGGGTGGTGCCGTTATCCCAAACCTGGTTGGCCAGCTTCAGGGTGTACACATTGCTGCTGTTCACGCTGTAGGTGTACCACTTGTTGACGATGACGCCGTTGCCGGCGGCCTTCTCAGCCCACTGATCCTCGTTACCCTTAGAAGTGGCGCCGATGGAGGGATCGCTCTTGCCGGCGTCCACCTTGATGGTGGCCTGAGTGCCGTCGGCGAAGATGGCGTGGGCGGAGATGGTGGAGTCGTAGATGTTGCTGCCGCTGCGGTCATAGCCGGAGATGAACACGTAGTTCTTCGCGCCCTCGTAGAGGTCGGCGCCCACAACGTAGCCGTACTTGTCGAAGTACAGGTTGTAGGAGGCGTTCTCCATGTTGATGATGTCGTACGCGCTCAGGACATGCTCGAAGTCATAGTCATAGGCGGCGGCGAAATCATACTTCTGGCTGCCGGTGTTGACCCAGTCGGCCACCTTCAGGGTGTTGATCTTCTGGTCCTGAAGGATCTCGGGGGCCTTGATGGACTGCAGCTCGCCGTTGGCGATGGTGACCAGAATGAAGTCGCCTTCCTTCAGGTTGACAACCTCGGCCACGTCATCTTCCTTGACGTTGGTGTAGGTGGCCACGGTGTTGGTGTTGGTGGGATAGCTGCCCTGACGGACCAGTCTCACCTTGTTGGCCTTGTCGAAGCCATAGACCTCCAGGTTGGCACGGTCGGTCTTCTCGTTGTAGTCAGAGGTGGTC
>ERZ779622.125-NODE-125-length-52616-cov-5.529252_pt1 | contig 52616 bp, 47 predicted proteins | sample MGYA00514188_ERZ779622 | MGnify/ENA primary metagenome ERZ779622 (study PRJEB29562, sample SAMEA4376702) | mouse gut metagenome | isolation source: Cecum | study: EMG produced TPA metagenomics assembly of the A DSS colitis mouse model was used to assess the... | reverse complement strand
GTGTTCGCGGTGATAATTTCCAACAACCTTTACCTGTTTTCCAGACATTGCGACGAGTATTTCCATAAAATAAAAGAATTGTTTACGGAGAATGTCCTCGCGATAATCAGGGACGATGCGCAGGTGCTTCTATTGATCCCTTCCACAGGAAAATTTCAGAAAAAGGAGATCCATGCGGCATGTCAGAGTCTGATTGAGATCTCGCGCGACAGATACCAGTCGGATCTCTTTATTATTGTCGGGCAGCAGTGCGCCGATGCAAAACAGTTAAGAGCCGAATATGAGAAGATGAAAGATCAGGTTGACTATCAGTTTTTTATTTCCGGGAGCAGATGCTTGACAGATGATCAGGGAGCCTTTCTGAAAAAGGAAAAGGATATGCTGCCAGTCTATTTCAAAAAGATCCTCACCTGCGTGAAACTGAAAGATTTTCAGGCGATGCGGGAGGAATTCGGAAAGGCTTTTGAGTATGTGGAGGAGAATGTGGGATTCAGCTCCATCTACATAAAATATAATTTTTCCGAGATCATCAAAAAGTGTTATGAATGCCTCGGAAAAGAAAACAGGATGATGAAGAGTCTTGAGAATATTTATGAAGCCCGAACGCTGGAAAAGATCAAAGAGATCGTGGAAGAGATCATACAGGAATTTACCGGGGAGGAAAAGGAATCCGGATCGGAAAACAGGGTGGTGGGACTGACAATAGACATGATCAGACGGGAGTATGGAAACAGCACGCTTTCGGTGGCGCTGCTTGCGGAGAAGCTGGGGATATCGGCGGCCTATCTCAGTTCCCTGTTCAAGCTGGAAACGGGGGAGAATCTCGCCAAATATATATCCAGATACCGGATGGAAAAGGCAAAAGAGTTTTTGGATACAACCAATTTAAAAATAGGGGATATTGCGGAGCGTGTCGGATATTTTAACGTCTCTTATTTTATTTCACTGTTTCATATAAATGTGGGCTGCAGTCCCGCGAAGTACCGGGAGAAGATAAAAGAAAATGAACAGAGAGAAGAAATCCTTTGAGAGACAGCTGAAAAAGAGTTTTGTGCTGATCATCATGATACCGGTACTCCTTTTGGGAACGTTTATCCTGTTTTCTTCTTTCAGATATGTGCAGAAGGAGAGGCTGGTGGAGCTGAACAACCGTATAGACCAGAATGAGATCGATCTGGAAAACAGGATGGAACAGAGCAAGAAATCTCTTGTCTATGCGGTCAGCAATTATACACTGCAGGATTTTCTGGAAATCGATACCGGAAATTTTATGAAATTGAATGAAGCTTCCAAAAATGTGAGTCCGTTGCTGTATAATACGGTACTCTCCAATCAATATTACAGGAAACTGAGGATCTATACGGATAAAAATTATACGATGATGGACGACCTGCTCCGCTCCTCGGAGGAAGTACAGGGGGAAGCGTGGTATGCTGAGACCGGAGAGACGGACGAAATAGGATGGTGGTTTCAGGGAGAGGAACTATTTATTACGAAACGGATCAGAACATCCTATCCGGTAAAAACGTTGGGGGTTATGAAAGTGGATCTGGATACGGATCTCTTTCGGGAGAGCTTCGGCGTTTTGGAAAAGGTGCCGTTATATGTCCGGATATTGGATCAGAACGGGACTGTCTATGAATATGGAAATGCAGAATACGCTCAGACAGCCGGGTTTGTCAGGACAGATCCGCTTGGAGATTCCGGGTGGAATATCCGGTATACGGTGGACAAAAGCTATTTCCATCAGGAGGTTGCAGGACTGTTGCTGCCGATGTTGATCATCGCGGCGGTGCTCTGTATCGTCTGGATCTCCATACGCATGATCTCCAAAGTATTGTTGAGGGATATTGTTACTTTAGTACAGGAAGTAAATGAGATCCAGAGAGGGAACCTTGATGTGGAGATCAGGGAATCTGAGATAGAGGATGTGGATATTCTGGCGAGAAGTTTACAGAGCATGATGAATCGGATCAAACAGCTGATACGGCAGGTATATGTAAAAGAGATCGAACGCCAGCATATGGAGCTGGATCTGTTGCAGGCAAAGATCAATCCGCATTTTCTGTATAATAATCTGTCGGCAATCAACTGGCTGGCGCTTGACTGTGGCCAGGACAGGATATATGAGATCACCACAGAGATGGCCGCTTTTTATAGAACGGCGTTAAATAAAGGAAAAAATATTGATAAACTTTCCGTGGAGATCATGAATATCCGAGCCTATGTCAGACTGCTTTCGATAGCGCATGAAGAGTCCTTTGATGTGGAATATCAGATAGATGAGAAACTGCTGGAATACAAAATTCCGATCTTTATCTTACAGCCACTGGTGGAGAACGCGATGGAGCATGGGATCGATGAACTGCGGAATCGGAGGGGTTTTCTCAGGATCTCGGTTTATAAGGCAGATGAAAAATATATGGAGCTCTCTGTGTATGACAATGGGATGTCGCTGTATGAAAAGACAGGAGGAGGGGTAATGCCCGTTACAGATTACGGGTATGGAACGGGAAACGTGCATAAGCGGATACAGATTTTGTGTGGAGAGGATTGTGGCCTTACCATATCTGCGAATGAGACGGGCACGACTGCTGTCGTGAGACTGAAAGAAGTCAGAGCGGTAGAGATGCTGTCAGAAAAGGAATCCTGAGGGGGTTCTTTTTTTGAGTTAAAAAATCCGATATTTATATAAAAATTTTTGGATAGAATTTGAAATATACCGTATTTAAAATAAAGATATCACTAAAAAACATATGGAAAAGGAGAAGACTATGAAAAAGAAAATCGTGAGTTTGTTGACGGCAGCAATCGTAACGGCATCCCTGATCGTGGGATGCGGCAATACAGCACAGGATTCGACAGGCGGAGAGACGGCGTCCGCCTCTGAGACGGACGCGGCGGGGGAAACCGCTCCTGCGGAAAGCGAGAGTGAAGGATGGGGCGATGCGCAGAAAGTGACTTTCGCGTGCTGGTATGATGAAGACGATATGGTTCCCATTATCGCGGCCATCAACGAGAAGCTGGGCGGGGAGTATGTAGTGGAATATACCTACATAGCGAGAAACGATTATAACAATGTGCTGGGAACGCAGCTGGCGGCAGGGGAAGGGCCGGACATCGTTGCGGATGGCACGAACTTCCCGGCGAGAATAAAGGCGGGAAATGTAAAGGAGATAACAGGGGCGGCTTACCTGAAGGGCATCAATGAAGCGGGATTTGCGCTCTGCAAGGATGGAGACAAAATATACGGCATTCCCTCCTACGGCTGGTTTTCCGGCGTGTGGTACAACAAAGACATCTTTGAGCAGAATAAGGTTGCCGTACCGACAACTTTTGATGAACTGGTAGCAGCCTGCGATGCGTTGTCCGCAAACGGCGTGCAGCCGATGGGCTTTGGACTTGCTGACGGCGATACCGGCGTGCATTCTCTGCTGGGGTATATCGAGAACAATTTTTATGAGGCTTCCGAGGAGGGAAAGAGCTTTGACGAGGAGTTCGCAAAAGGCTTAAAGACAATGGACGGCACATTAAACCAGTATGTGAAAGAGTGGAGCGTGTTGGTCGAGAAAGGCTACATCAACGACACCATGGTGGGTATTTCCAATGAGCAGGCGTTGAGCGACTTTATTGCGGGTAAAACGGCGATCTTCAACGGCGGCCCTTGGCAGTATTCCAATCTCCAGGATGCGGGAATGAATTTCGGCATGATTCCAAATCTTGGAAGTTCCACAGAGAATCAGTACTTAAACGGCGGCCCTGCAGTAAACTTTGGCATCAATGTGAACACCAAAAACGAGAGCGGTGCGGAAAAGCTTATGGAAGCGCTTGCCTCTGTCGAAGTGCAGCAGGCTTTCGTAGACGCAAATGTGGGCGGTTTCAGCTATAAGGAAGGCGTAAAGGTAGATATTCCGGATGAATATGAGGCGGTAAAGGATATTCTGGAAAACGGCAACGTTGCCTGCTGCTGGGACAGATGGAGCGTCAATATGCCGTCACAGTCCCTGTTCGACGAGGCGGTATCACAGATGCAGGGTCTTGCCGCAGGAAGCATCACGCCGGATGATTTTGTGAAGGCGCTGGATGCAAAGGCTGAGTCCATCAGATACGAATAAGACAGAAAATAAGAAGTTGAAAAGACAGGAATGATTCATAAGGGGCTGCCGGAAACAGCCCCTTATGTAAAATCAGAGATCAGAGGGGAACAGGTTATGCAGAAAAAGACGAAACTGAAAAATGAACTTCCGTATATATTGATGGTCATACCTGCATTGGCTATATTTATCACATTTTTTATTTTGCCGCTCATCTATACTTTTAAATATAGTTTTTACAACTGGACCAGCTATTCGCCGGATATTGTTTTTAAGGGACTGGAAAATTATAAGAAATTACTGGCGGACAGGACAGTGGTGGTAGGAATCAAAAATTCACTGATCTATGCCATTGTAAACGTACTGCTGCAGAATATTATCGCGCTGCCGGTGGCGGTAGTATTAAACACAAAATTCCGCGGGCGAAATATATACAGAGCGGTCTTCTTCTGCCCGGCGGTTCTGAGCACGCTGGTAGTGGGCTATCTCTGGAAATTTCTGCTGTCCGCCAGCGATTACGGATTTGTGAACCAGTGTCTGGGGAGGCTTGGAGTGGAACCGGTCAACTTTCTGGGAAACGGGGAGATCGCGCTTGCGGCGATCATCCTGACGCAGGTCTGGCAGTGGTTCGGCTGGGCGATGGTCATTTATCTCGGAAATCTTCAGAGTATAAGCGACGATTTGTATGAGGCGGCATCCATCGACGGTGCGGGGATATTTGACAAATTCTGGCATATCACGATCCCCGGACTGGCGCCGGCGATCAAGATCAATCTGGTGACGGGAATGATATCGGGATTGAAGGTATTTGATATTGTCATGTCTCTGACAAACGGTGGTCCGGCGCACCAGACGGAGACGATTCTGACATTGATGTTCCAGAAATTTTCGGAGGGAAATTATGGCTATGCCTCTTCCTTCGGCATTGCGTTTCTGGCGATCAGTATGCTGCTTGCATGTATTTTATTAGGCTCTTTCAATAAATGGGAAAGGAGGCTCGGACAATGAAAAAGAAGACGGTGTTTGTGACTGGTCTGAAATATGTTTTTCTGTCGCTGCTTGCGCTGGTTGTACTGATTCCGATCTATTATCTGGTCGTAACGACATTCAAGAGTTCTACGGAGGCGGCGGTTGCCCCGATGGCATTGCCCTCCTCATGGGATTTCAGCGGTTATGTGGATGCGTTTCAGGCGATGCAGTATCCGCGGGCGTTTAAGAATACATTTCTTATTACCTTCATCTCGGTGGCCGGGCTGATTCTGGTGTCGTCCATGTGCGGGTATGTGCTGAACAGAAGAGAAAAATTCAAAATTACAAAGGTGATCTTTCTTTTGATTTTATCTGGGATCATGTTTCCCTATCAGATGTCCATTCTGGGACTTTATAAGGTGATCAGAGGGCTGCATCTGATGAACTCCCTGACGGGCGTGATTCTGGTGGATATTGCGATCAATATTCCGTTTGCGACATTTTTGATCAAAAGCTTTGTCAGTACGATTCCGATAGAGCTGGAGGAAGCGGCTAAAATAGACGGAGCAGGCGTTTCCCGCACTTTCTGGACTATCACGTTTCCACTGATGAAACCGATGATTGCCACGGTTGCGATCCTGAACACGCTGACGATCTGGAATGATTTCATCGGGCCGTTATACTTTTTGCAGTCGAGGGAAAAGGACGTGATACTGCAGGAAGTATACAGGAATATCGGGCAGTTTTCCACGGACTGGAGCAGTCTGTTCCCGATGATGGTTTTAGGGGTGCTTCCGTTAGTATTATTCTATCTGTTCATGCAGAGATATATTATTGGAGGCGTGATGAGTGGTTCCGTAAAAGGGTAAAATCAGCAGGGGGATGAAATATGAGTGCAGAGAAAAAACGGTATGAGTTTGTGATAAAAGAGGATTCGGAAAAAAGGCTGGATTTTCTGGGGAGCAAAGGCGATCCGGCAAAAATGAACTGGGTGCAGGGAAATCGGAAATGGGGCACGGTGATCTGCCCGGATACGCTTGCCGTAAAAACGGAAAGAGCGGTGACGGGAAGCGGCAGGCTGTATGAGAGTTACCGGTTTACAAATATCACCGCTTTCCCTGTGGTTTTGCAGGAGACGGATGTGGGAATCTACGTCACCTTTCATGATAATTATGAGGCGGCTTCGGAATGTATGGAGAGAAGATGTCATACGCATCTTTTCTGCGGAGAGGAAGCCGCTTATATTCAGGCCTTTCGAATGGGAGGGCGTCCGCCGCACCTGGGACTGCAGCTGACGAAGGGGAGTGTCATCTCCTACAGTGTTGAGCGAGATGAAGAAAAAAGAAGCGATGACCGGGGAGACTTTATCCTGCATCCGTCTTTTCCGCTGATGGAGCCGGGGGAGACTGTGGAGATAGCATGGGAACTTTTCTGGTTTGAGGATCAGAAGGATTTTGAGGATCAGTTATCAGAGAAAGGCGAATTCCCGTTTGTCAAAGCAGAGAATGTGACTTTTTTCCCGGGGGAACAGATGAAATTTGAGGTCCATATACGTGAGAAGGCGGATGGGGCGGAAGTTTACGCGGAACATAACGGGGAGAAAATCCCCTGCCGGATATGGGTGGAGAAGGAGACGATTACGGCGAAAACAGCCGGGGACACACAGGAGGAAGGCGAATACAGATTCCATATAAACATTGACGGAAAAAAGACGTATGCCCTTCTGTATCAATGTGCGCATCTGGACAGAATGGTTCATAGGCGCTGCCGCTTTATTGCGGCAAAACAGCAGTATCTGATGGATGGAAGCCCTTTGGACGGAGCCTATCTGATTTACGATAAGGAAGAGAACAGAATATATTACAGCCATCTGGACGATCACAACGGAGGGCGGGAACGCCTGGGAATGGGTGCGCTTGCCGCATTGTACCTTCAAAGAAATGAGGACAGAAAAGTATATGACAGCCTGATGCATTATCAGAGATATGTCTATCGGGAACTGTATGACCGAAATTCAGGGACAGTGTACAATGATATCTGTCATAATAACGACTGGCACCGTCTGTATAATTATCCGTGGATGGCGGTATTCCAACTGGAAGTTTATCGGCTGACGAGGGATAGAAGCTGCCTGTCTGATGCATTTCAGACAATGTATCACTATTACCGGCTGGGAGGAGATAAGTTTTATGCGATCGGAATTCCGATGACGGAACTGCTCGATGAACTGGAGAAAGCGGAACTGCAAAAAGAGCGGGATTTATTAAAAGAGTGCTTTCTGAAACATGCGGATACGGTTTGGCAGACGGGGACAAATTATCCTGCATCGGAAGTTTCGTATGAGCAGAGTATTGTTGCGCCGGCGGTCAGTATTCTGTTGCAGGCGGAGAAAATAGAGGGAAAAGGAATCTATTTGAAAGAAGCTAAAAGACAGATGAAAGTGCTGGAATTATTCGGCGGGAGACAGCCGGATTATCACCTGTATGGTAACGCGGTCAGACACTGGGACGGGTACTGGTTCGGGAAGAGGCGCATGTACGGAGATACATTTCCGCATTACTGGAGCGTACTGTCCGGCGTAGCCTATGCGCAGATGTATGAAGTGACGGGGGAGGAAAATTATCGGCGAAAGGCGTCGTCGTCATTCAGGGGGTGCCTGAACCTGTTTGGCCGGGACGGATCCGCCTCCTGTGCCATGGTATTTCCAAAGTCGGTGAACGGGAGAGAGGCGGGTTACTATGATCCCTGGGCAAACGATCAGGACTGGGCCTTATATTATGCCTTAAAATACAGGGAGATTACGGAGGGATAAGACTTTGTGTGCAGCTTGCAGAAAGGATGCGGTTATTGATATGAGAGGTGATTTTACGCTTCCGGGGGAATCCGGATATGAGAAGCTGACATTGGAGCTTGCCGAAAAATGGGGAGCCGATATGATCAGGGACAGCGACGGAACGAAATTGTCGGACGAACTTTTAAATGCCGGATACGGCATCTATTCGACGGTCTGTGTGATCAGAGACCACAATGAGTGGGCGAAAAACAATCAGGACAAACTGCAGCAGACTTTCCTGATGGCAGGACCGGTTATGGCAGTGGAGCAGTCGGTGCGGATCGACCTGTTAAAAGAATATTTTGAAGAACAGTTTCGGATCAATGAGTCTCCGGAAAGTATAAAACTGTGGCAGGTTTTTGATCGGACAACGGAGGAGATTGTATCGGAAGATCAGTGGCGTTACGAGGCGGAACAGAAAACGGTGATGATTGAAGACTGCGTGCCCTGGCACAGCTACAGCGTGAATTTTCTGGCATACCGGATATGGGAAGAAATTTCCATGTACAACCATGTGACGAACGGATGGGAAAAAGAACATCTGATGCAGATCGATCCGCGCTATGAGGAAACGCAGCGTTATCTGCTCGACTGGATGAAAAAATGGTGCGAAGAACATCCGGCCACAAAGGTGGTTCGTTTTACGTCGATGTTTTATAATTTTGTCTGGATCTGGGGCAGCAGTGAAGAGCGCAGAAATATATTTACCGACTGGGGTTCCTATGATTTTACGGTAAGCCCTTATGCTCTGGCGCTTTTTGAAAAAAAATTCGGTTATAAATTGACGTCGGAGGATTTTGTCAATCAGGGTAAACTGCATGTGACGCATATGCCCTGCGATGGTAAAAAGAAAGATTGGATAGAGTTTGTCAATGACTTTGTGATAAATTTCGGAAAACAGCTGATAGAGATCGTACACAGCTTTGGAAAGCAGGCGTATGTTTTTTATGATGACAGCTGGGTGGGAGTTGAGCCCTATAATGGGAGATTTGAGGAGTTTGGATTTGATGGAATTATAAAATGTGTGTTTTCCGGATATGAGGTACGGATGTGTGCCGGCGTCCCGGTAAAGACTCATGAGATTCGCCTGCATCCCTATCTGTTCCCAACGGGTTTAGGCGGAGCGCCGACCTTTTCAGAGGGAGGGGATCCCACAGAGGATGCAAAAAATTACTGGCTTCATGTGCGCAGGGCTCTGCTGTGGCAGAAAATTGACCGGATAGGACTTGGTGGATATTTGCATCTGACGCAGGGGTATCCGGATTTCTGTGATTATATAGCACAGACTGCGGATGAGTTCCGAAAGATAAAAGAGCTTCATGCGCACGGAAAGCCACTCACGGCAAAAACAAGGGTGGCGGTTCTTCACAGCTGGGGAAGCATGCGTCCCTGGACGCTTTCAGGACATTTCCACGAAAGTGATGCACATGACCTGATCCACATCAACGAAGCTCTGGCAGGTATGCCGATAAAAGTTGACTTTTTGGACTTTGAAGATATCCGTGCGGGAAAATTGAAGGACTATGAGGTGTTGATCAACGCCGGAAGGAGCGGCGATGCCTGGAGTGGCGGGGCGGCATGGAAGGATGAGAAGATCGTATCGGAAATAACACGTTGGGCGTATGAAGGGGGAACTTTCATAGGAGTAAATGAACCATCTGCTGTTTCTGGCTTTGCTGCATTTTTCAGAATGGCGCATGTACTCGGGGTGGATATGGATAACGGGGACTATGTAAATCACGGAAAGTGGAAAGGAACCAAAAAAGAGGATACTTATTTTACAGAGGATAACATTTCGCTGTCCTGCAAAGAAGATATTTATGTCTGCTGCCGGGACACGGAAATTTTCTTAGAAGAGGATGGCTATATAAAACTTTCCATGCACCAATTTGGCAAAGGAAAAGGCATCTATATGCCGGGATTCCGGTTTAGTGCAGAAAACAACAGATTGCTTTTAAAATTAATTTTATCATCGGGTAGAGAAACCTTAAAAGATTTGTATCAGGATGAAAATCCTTACATAGAAAGTGCATATTATCCAACGGATAAGATACGGATATTACTGAACAATTCATCGAATGAACAAATAATTGCTAACTGCCCGGGAAAGAAAGGGAATATAATTTTAAAAGCATACGAGACGAAGATCATGGAAAATAATGTATCAGATGTTAAGCTATTATAGATGTTTCTCAAAATAACATAACAGGTTTAGCAGGCTTTACTATACTCTATCTTGTAGTAAGGCCTTTTTTTTGATAACATGATATAAGATCAGGTATCAATGATACTTTTCAGAGAAAACTTGGAATATTTGGTAACAGGGGATATAAAATAAAGAAAACAGTAGAGGAATAAAAATATTTGAGAAAAGACGTTTCTATTATTTATGAAGATAAAGACATCCTTGTCTGCCGGAAACCGGCCGGGCTGCCGACACAGAGCGCGAAAGTTTCCGTGCCGGATCTGGTCAGCGAACTGAAAAGTTATCTGGCGGAGAAGAAAGAAACCTACCTGGGGGTAGTGCACCGACTGGATCAGCCCGTGGAAGGGCTTCTCGTCTTTGCCAAAAATAAGGCGGCAGCAAAAAACCTGAGCGAACAGCTGAAGATCAGCTCTTTTGACAAAGTATATTATGCGGTGGCGTTTAACCAGCCGCCGGTGCAGGAGGGTATGCTGGAAGATTACATGATAAAAGACGGTTCGAGGGCTAAAATTGTCCCTGCGGATACGCCCGGCGCGAAAAAGGCAGTGCTTCACTACAGGCTTATCGCTATGAAGAAGGGGAGGGCGCTCTACGAAGTCCGCCTGGAGACCGGAAGATTTCATCAGATCAGGGCGCAGATGGCGCATGCGGGGATGCCGCTTCTGGGGGATAAAAAGTATGCGGATGCGGCAATCAATATTTACTCGGAGGCGCACGGTATTAAAAATGTGGCGCTCTGCGCTTTCAAATTGAAACTCATACATCCGGGAACGGGGGAGGAGATGCTTTTTATCAGCAAGCCTGCGGGGGAAGTGTTTCAGGATTTTAAAAAGGAGTGAGAATATGAAGAATATTCTGCGGCTTTTCTGCGGCGCGGGAGTTTATGTTTTCCTGTTTTTTCTGGTTCTTGTCTATTCTCTTTATGCGCCGGAGGGTTACATCCAGATCGCCACAAACAAATATTTGTTTTACAGGAAGCTGTGCCTGATCACAGCAGCGGTGATGATACCGTCCGTTCTTCTGTATTATATGGCGCCGCACCGCAAAGGTGTGCGGAGAGTGGTGGACAATATTTCCGCCACAGATATTTTTGTACTTCTGTATTTGCTGGTGAATATCATTTCTTTTGTCGGCACGGAATACAGGGAGGAGGCACTCTGGGGTACAAGCGGCTGGTATATGGGATTTGGGATGCAGCTTTTTTTTATCGGGACATATTTTCTGGTGTCCCGGTTCTACGACGGCAGGATCGATGTACTTCCTTTTTTTATGACAGCAACCTTTGTGGTATTTCTGTGGGGGCTTTTGAACCGGTTTTCCATCTATCCGATCGATATGCACTATGACAGTGAACAGTTTATTTCCAGCATGGGGAATATCAACTGGTTCTGCGGCTTCTGGTCGATCTTTTTCGTGATTGGCGTTGTGCTGTATCTGATAACGACAAAACCGTGGATGCGGGCTGCCGCCGGAATTTACAGCCTGGTGGCGTTGGGGCTTGGCGCGGTGGAGGGAAGCGACAGCGCATTTTTATCCATGTGTGTTGTCTTCTATTTTCTATTTCTGATCTCTTTTCAAAAGGCGGAATATATGAAAAGATGGCTGGAACTGGGGATCTTTTACTGCGCTGCCTGTCAGGTGATGCGTATTATTGTGACGATTGATAAAAAAAGCCTCAGCATGGATACGACAACGATGTGGATCATGCTGGGGAATCTGACGTTGGCGGCGTTAATTCTTTTGTGCGCGCTGCGGATATACATAGGAAAAGCAAATGAAAAATACGATGAAGACGAACAATGGATCCGGAAATGGATCTGGCTGAAATATGCGGTGATCGGATTGACGACAGGGGTTTTAATCGTTTATCTCATACTGCTGATCTACAATACGAGAGCGCCGGGAAGCCTGGGCGCACTGTCGAAATATTCCATATTTTTGTTTGACGGCCACTGGGGAAGCGCCAGGGGGGCCACCTGGCGGGACGGTTTTGCCATCTATCGGACTTTTTCTTTCAGAGAACGGCTTTTTGGAGTGGGACAGGACTGTTTTGCCATCCATGGTTATGGTATACCGGAGCTGGCGGCAAGGCTGAAGGAGGAATGGCCCGGATCGAGACTCACCAATGCGCATAACGAGTGCATCACCCATCTGGTCAATGTCGGAATTTTCGGAATGCTCTCCTTCATCGGGATTTTCTGGAGCAGTTTTAAAAGACTTTTGGAGAGGGCGGCGAAGGAACCGCTGTGCTTTGTGTTTGCGGCAAGCGTTTTATCTTACTTTATACATAACCAGTTCAGCTTTGCGCAGGTACTCAACACACCCTATATTTATATGATGCTGGGGCTGGGGGAGAGTCTGATGAGGCGAATGGATGACAGAGACGCTTCTGCAAAGCCGTCGTCATAGACATTTCAACTTTTTAATACCGTTGCATGGACATCTGCTTAACATTAGAAAAAAGCAGATGTCTTTTTTGTGCATTTTTTACGGAAAGAATTGTGCGCATTTATTTTTTTGTTGACAAATATGAGATATGATTGTATGATAACCATATAATCATACAATATAACATGGGAGGTTTACAATGGATCATGCAAAAGAATCCCTGCGTCTGCACAGAGAGTGGCAGGGAAAAATTGAAGTGATTTCACGAGTGCCGGTGTCTTCCGGGGAAGATTTGTCCCTCGCCTTCACGCCTGGAGTGGCGCAACCCTGTCTGGAAATTCAGAAAGACGTAGATAAGAGCTACGAACTGACGAGAAGACATAATATGTGCCTCGTGGTGACGGACGGTTCGGCGGTGCTGGGACTGGGAGACATCGGACCGGAGGCCGGAATGCCGGTGATGGAGGGGAAATGTGTTCTGTTCAAAGCATTTGGCGATGTGGATGCTTTTCCGCTCTGTGTGAAAACGAAGGATGTGGATGAGTTTGTCAATGCGGTGTATCTGATATCGGGCAGTTTCGGCGGAGTAAATCTGGAGGATATTGCGGCTCCGAGATGCTTTGAGATAGAGAAAAAATTGAAAGAAAAATGTGACATCCCCATTTTCCATGACGACCAGCACGGGACAGCAGTCATCACGCTGGCGGGCCTGATCAATGCGCTGAAGGTGACCGGAAAGAAAAGAGAGCAGGTGAAGATTGTCGTAAGCGGCGCCGGTGCGGCGGCGATCTCCATCACAAAATTATTGCTGTCGGACGGATTCCAGGATATTACTCTCTGCGACCGCAAAGGAGCTATTTATGATGGTCGTGAAGAGGGCATGAATAAAATAAAAGAGGAGATGGCCCTCGTCACAAACAGAGAAAAGCGCAGAGGGAATCTCAAAGATGTCATCGTCGGAGCGGATATCTTTATCGGGGTGAGTGCGCCGGGAATGATGACACCAGAGATGGTGCGGACTATGAATAAAGACGCGATCATCTTCGCATGCGCCAATCCGACGCCGGAGATTTTCCCGGAGGATGCAAAGGCAGGCGGAGCCCGGATTTGTGCGACAGGGCGCAGCGATTATCCCAACCAGATCAACAACGTACTTGCCTTTCCGGGAATCTTTCGTGGGACATTCGACGTGAGGGCGAACGATATCAACGACGAGATGAAGATCGCGGCTGCCTATGCACTGGCGGGTCTGATCACGGATGAGGAGCTGAACGAAGAGTATATTATCCCGAGAGCTTTCGACCCGCGCGTCGGCAGGACCGTGGCAAAAGCAGTGGCGGAGGCAGCCCGCAGAACCGGAACGGCCAGGATCTGATAAAAACATCACATACGGAGGAAGAGAGGTAGCGCTATGGGTTACAGAAAATTTGACTATGAAAAACTGAGGATGCTGGCGGAACTTGTCTTTGAAAAACACGGCTATTCCCCGGAGGATGCGGGGATTATCACGGATGTGCTTCTGAAAGCGGATCTGATGGGAATAGAATCTCACGGCGTGCAGCGCCTGACTCTCTATCCCTTCGGCATCAGCATCGGCAGGATCAGGGTAGATGCAAAGCCGGAGATCGTTAAGGAGACACCCCTCTCGGCTGTGATAGACGCTCACGATGGCATGGGGCAGCTGGCCGGTGTGAAGGCGATGAACCTTGCGATCGATAAGGCAAAACAACACGGAATGGGCTTTACCGTGGTGAGAAATTCAAACCATTACGGTATCGCGGGCTACTATTCCCTGATGGCGGCACAGGAAGGTCTGGCAGGTATCTCCATGACCAACACGCAGGCCCTTGTCGTGCCGACTTTCGGCAGGAAACCGCTTTTGGGGACAAATCCGATTGCCTTCACGGTGCCGGCAAAGCCTTATCCCTTCCATCTCGATATGTCAACCAGTGTGGTGACGGCGGGAAAGATGGAAGTGTATGCCAAGAACAAAAAGCCATGCCCGGAGGGCTGGCTGGTGGATGAGAACGGCGCGGTCAACACGGACGCGGGTGTGTTTGTGAAAAATCGGGGGACAGGGCTGGGAGGTCTGCTTCCGGTGGGCGGAGCGGGAGAACTCTACAGCGGACATAAAGGATATGGAATGTCCATGATGGTGGAGATCATGACCGGAATCTTTGCGGGCGGTGTGACCAGCTCCGGCGTGAGAGCCGTGCCGGAGAAGGAGCTCTGCTGTCATATGTTCTGGGCGATGGATCCGGGGATGTTCTGCGACGACAGGGAAGAACTTTTCGGGCAGCTGTCCGAATTTTTACAGATGCTGAGAAATTCGGATAAAGCGGAAGGACACGAGCGGATCTATACGCACGGAGAGAAAGAATTTGAAAATATGGAGAAGGTGAAAAACTCCGGCGTGTCGATGAACGATGCGACATATGAGGAGATTGTTAAGCTGAGCGAGAAAATTGGGATTTGTGCGGAAGATTATCTGAAGGAGGTGAAAGCGTAAAAAAATGAATTAGGGAAAAGCTTATACAGGAGGTGGTGCCGAAGAAGAAAAGTTATGATTTGAAGTTTTTCAGTTATTTAGAGAAGGCAATGAAACAGAAGGGAGCATTAGAATGAATAAAAGAGAAAAAATAATGGTTGCTATATTGATGTCTATGATTATGCTGGCGGGTTGCGGAAGTCAGGCAGTGGCTCCGGAGAATACAGTCGAGAGTACTCAGGAGGAGACAAAAGAAGATGAGAAAAATGATCCGGAGATTACAATTACAGCTGTTACGGTATTTGACAGTGGTACGGCTATCGCACAGGGTATGGAAAAAATGAAGGAGCTTTTGGAGGAAAAGACAGATGGTAAAGTGACAATGGAAATCTTTCCTTCCGGAACAACAGGAGGAGAAAAGGAACAGGCAGAAGCTCTTGTATTGGGAGAGGTTGATATGGCGGCATTCGGAACATTGCCCATTTCCATATATGCGCCGGAATATTCTTTTTTCGATTCACCGTTTGTATTTCGTGACAGGGAACATTTTATGAATGTCTGAAACAGTGAACTGGGTGAGGGGATGCGGGAATCCATGTTGGAGAATAACGGACTTAAGACGATAGGAGTTATGGGACGCGGATACAGGCATATTACCTCTAATACACCGATAAACAGCATTGATGATATTGCAAAACTTACGATCAGGACGCCGGAATCCGCGTTGTTTACGGATACATTTGGAGCGCTTGGGGCAACCTGTGTACCTATCGCATTGACAGAACTTTTTACATCTCTTCAGACAGGCGTAGTAAATGCATCGGAAGGACCCTTTGACCAGATCGTGACAAATAAGTTATATGAGGTACAGGATTATATTACTCTGTCTAAGTATTATTACTCGATTTCCATGTGGCAGATGAACGCTGACTTTTTTGATGAGCTCCCGGAGGAATATCAGAATGCCGTAATGGAAGCTGCGCAGGAAGCGACGGAATATGCGACTGCTCTCGGGGAGGAAAGTGAGGAAGAATTAAAGAAAGTATGTGAAGACGCGGGATGCACGATCTTGGAGATGGAAAATATGACGCCGTATCTGGAAAAGGTGCAGAGTGTGATGGACAAGTTTTTTGAAGAAAAATGGCCGGTGACATCTGCAGAGGAGATAGCTTCATATTAAAGAGAACGGAGGGATACCTTGAAAAAACTGTATAAGATTTTTGATGGGATTACAATGGCTATTTTTGTAGCAATGGTTCTGGTCGTGGTATTGCAGATTATTTTCCGGTTTATTTTAAGGATAAGCGTTCCGTGGACCGAGGAGTTGAGCAGGCTGCTCTTTATTTACATTGGTTTTTTTGGAACGGCAATAGCTGTGCGTGAGAAAGAACTGATCGTGATTGACCTGTTGCTGCAGAGGACACCGACAAAGGTACAGAAGGTTTTAAATGTATGCATTTACATTCTGAGCTTTGCTTTTTTTACCATCCTGCTGATAGGATGGATTGGAGTATTCAGGAAAGTAAAAGATACTTATTTTGCCACAATGAGTTTTGTCAGCAACGGATGGATTTATATAGCGCTTATCATCGGTATGGGGATGACTCTGTTGGACATGGTCTATTCTGTGATCATAAAAATCAGGAGAGGGGTGAGGGATGAACAATGATAAAATATTTTGCGATATTAGTGGCCGCCTTTCTTCTGGGGTTGCCGGTGGCTGTTGCAATGGGAGGATCTGCGGTTGTCCTAATGATCCTGGAGAGAGGTATAACGGCATTCAGGCCGGAAGTTGTCGCCCAGAAGTCGGCATACGGATTAAATAATTTTCTGCTTTTATCGATACCACTGTTCCTGTATGCAGGTAAGATCATGAATACGGGAAGTATCACAAAAAGGATCTTTGAATTTGCAAAATCGTTAGTGGGATGGCTCCACGGCGGTCTTGGGCATGTCAATATTGTGGCGAGTGTGATATTTGCGGGAATGACAGGAACAGCTACTTCGGATGCAGCCGGATTGGGAGCGATAGAAATTGAAGCGATGAGGGAAGCGGGATATGACGATGATTTTACTTTTGCAGTTACGGGAGCCTCCTCTCTGATTGGTCCGATTATCCCACCGAGTATTCCGCTTGTTATCTACGGATTGATGACCAGTGTATCCATCGGGAAATTGCTGATAGCGGGGATCGTCCCGGGTATCATTCTTGCGGGAGCTCTGATGACATATGTGGAAATTTACGCGGTCAGGCATCATTATCCAAAGGGGGAACGCTTTCAGATAAAAAAACTCTGGAATGACTTCAAGCGGTCCATTTTATCGTTGTTGACGCCTGTTATTATTATCGGAGGTATTTTAAGCGGTATTTTTACACCGACAGAAGCGGCGGCGATCGCATCAGTTTATGCAACAATTCTGACAGTTTTTATTTATAAAGAAGTAGACTGGAAAGCGCTGAAAAATATCCTGTTTGAGACGGTAAGAGACTCCGGGACTATCATGATGATCTGCTATTGTGCCTCTGTCTACGGATATGTTATTACAAGGTCGCAGTTAGCCGTAAAGCTGGCAGGAGCAGTTCTTGAAATATCAAATAATCCGTATGTCGTGTGTTTTTTACTGGTTGGATTTTTGCTGATAGTAGGTTGTTTCATGGAAAATCTGGCAACGATAACGATTTTGGCGCCGGTATTTTTACCAGTAATGGAAGCTGTTGGGATAGATCCTCTGGCATTTGGGATCATCATGATCCTGACGTTGATGGTAGGTTTGCTTACCCCGCCTTTTGGTATGGTTCTGTTTGTATTATGTAAGGTAGGGAATTTCCCGTTGACGCGAATGATAAAAGCGGTCGTACCGTTTATTATTCCGGTGCTGATAGTTATCGCGATCATGATCATGTGTCCCCAGATTATCACATTTTTACCGAATTTAGTATTGTAAACATACAGCAAAGAGTTTCTGGTTGAGAGCCGAATGACTGAAAAAAATAGGAGGTGAGATTGTGGCAAAAGAAATAAAAGGGATCATCCCGCCCATCGTGACGCCCTTTGATGCGGACGGTGCAATCAACAGCCGGCTGATCGAGAAAGAGATGAAGATATGCATAGAAGCCGGTGTGCATGGTCTGAGCGTGGGTGGCAGCACAGGCGAGGGGCCTACGCTGCGCGACGAGGAACTGGTTGAGCTGATCCACATTGCGAAAGGGTACCTGAGGGAAGACCAAAGCCTTGTGTGCGGGGTCATGAGAACCTGTACGAGGGACGCGGTGCGAGCGGGACTTGCGGCGAAGGAGGCGGGAGCGGACGCCATCATGGTGACGCCGACGGCCTACAATGTACTTGTGCCGAACGAGCAGGGCATGTTCGATTTCTACAGCACCATCTCAAGAGAAGTACAGATGCCGGTCATTATCTATAATGTGATTCCGCAGAACACTATTTCTCCGGGATTGTTTAAGAGACTGGTGGAGGAGACGGAGTATGTACGCGGCGTAAAACAGAGTGTTGGCGGCGTGCAGGCACTTTATGCCATGAGAATGGCAGTTGGAGACAGAGGAAATATTTATGCGGCGACAGATGATATGCTGTACACCTGCTACGAACTGGGCGCATGCGGAGCGATCTCCGCGATTCTCTCCATATTTCCTGAAGAGTGCGTGGAGATGTGGAACTGCCAGCAGAGTGGAAAAAGAGAGAGGGCCTTTGAGATTCAAAATCAGCTCTATGATAAATGGCAGTGTCTGGGCGGAAATCAGTTCCCGATTCGCCTGAAATATGCGCTGGAGGTTTTGGGTAGGGAACCGGGATACTGCAGGAGTCCGATCACTTATCTCCCGGAGGATGAAAAAGCGAGAATTCGGGAAGCATTTGCAGAGAAGTAAGAAGAACAAAATAATGAAAAGAAAGAAAGAGGAGAATACCATGAATTTTAAAGAAAAATACGGGCAGATATTACTGCCCCTGATCACACCCTACGATAATAATGAAGAGGTAAATTACGATACATATGCGGAGCTGATAGAGTACCTGATCAGAGAAGACCTGTGCGATACGCTGATCGTGACTGGGACTACGGGTGAGGCGTCCCTTCTGACTTTCGATGAGAGAGTAAAACTGATGGAGACGGCGCTGAAAGCGGCGAACGGAAGAAAACCGGTCATCGCGGGCACCGGATGCGCCTCCACAAAGGAGACAATCGCGCTGACAAAGGAAGCGGAAAAACGGGGAATAGAGGTGTGCATGATTGTTGCACCGTTCTACAATAAACCGACTCAGGAAGGGCTGTATCTGCACTATAAAACGATCGCGGAAGCCTGCCCGAATACAAAGATTCTGCTCTACAATATTCCGATTTTTGTCGGTGTAAACCTGGAGCCGGAAACAGTGGGGCGTCTCGCAGAGATCGACAATATTATCGGCATCAAAGATGAAGCCGGCATCAATCCGACCCAGGTTACGGATTTCTTCCTGGCGACGAAAGAGGCGGATCCGAACTTTGTTATCTTCAACGGGGACGACATTATGCTGCTTCCGACCATCGTGCAGGGAGCGATGGGGTTAGTGAGCGGCGGCGCCCATATCTTCGGGCATGAGATTCGCGAAATATTTGCCGCTTTTGAGAGAGGGGATAACGAGAAAGCAAAAGAGCTTTTTGTTCCGATCTACCGCGTGTGCAAATCGACGGGACAGAATGGAAGAATACTTCCGAACTCCATCCTGCGCCCGGCCATCGAGATGGTGACAGGGATTAAGCTCGGGGCAGCGAGACGGCCGCTGGCCCCGGCGACGGAAGAAGAGATGGCGGTTACATCCGCAATCTTAAAAGAGATCGGTAAAATATAATTTTTATGAAAGACCGTACGACTCTCAGGCGAGGGCTGTACGGTCTTTTGCTTGAATGATTGATTGCATTTTGTGGGAAATTCTGGTATGCTAAAAACCGATAGTATTGGCTTAAAGACTGGGAGATATGAGATGAGAGAAATTCAGAGAATATCCATTACGGACATGGTGGTGGACAGTATCAGGGAGATGATCGAGACGGAAGAATACAAGGTGGGAGAAAAGCTTCCGGTCGAGGCTGAACTCTGTAGGATGCTGGGGGTGAGCCGTACAAGTGTGCGGGAGGCGATTCGTGTTCTGCGCGCGCAGGGATATATCGAGAGCAAGCCGGGAAGAGGAGCCTATGTGGCGGCGAAGCGAAGAATGGAGGAGACCCCGTGGTACGATGTGGAAAATCCCCAGTTTACTGATTTTATGGAAGTTCGGATGGCGATGGAAACCATGGCGGTACGCCTGGCGGTAGAAAGGGCCAGGGAAAAGGACATCAACAAGCTGGAGGAGATTCACCAGTCGTTTCTGGAGGCAAATGAAAAAAAGGAGATGACCAGACTGATCATGCTGGATGAACTGTACCACACCACGATTTTTGCCATCACGAAAAACCAGCTTCTGATCAATGTCAATGCACAGCTGCTGGAGGCATTCAGGCAATACCGTTCGGAATCTTTTATGAATGAGAATGTATACCAGAATGCCATCGAACCACACACCAGAATTTTGGAATGCTTCAGACGGCATGACGCGGGGCAGGCGGTGGAGGAAATGCGCAAACATCTGGATATCACGACCAGTGATATGGAACGGATCCATAAAAAGCAGATGTAAATGATGGTATAAGGGAAGTAAAATGGGGCGATATTTAAATGTGACCAACAAAGGATTTCAGGAAAGCCTGCAATCCCAAATATATGTGGATAAAACGGGAATTATTGCATTTTTAAACAGGCTGATCAATACTGAGCAAAAGTATGTCTGTGTCAGCAGGCCGAGAAGGTTTGGGAAATCCATGACGGTCAAGATGCTTTCCGCCTATTATAATAACGGATATGACAGTGAAAACCTGTTTTGTAGCCTGAAAATTTCAAGGGACGATTCTTATCAGGAACATCGGAATAAATATGATGTGATCTGGATCAATATGCAGGAGTTTCTGAGCGGCGATCCGGATATAGATACGGTGATAAGTCATCTGAATATAAGAATCTGTCGTGAACTGCAAAAGAAGTATGATGCGATAGAGTATACGGCGCCGGACAGTCTGGTGGATACAATGTACGATATTTTCCTGGAGGAGGAGAAATCGTTTATCATTTTGATCGATGAATGGGACAGTATTTTCAGAGAGAGAAAGGGTGATATAAAAGCGCAGAAAAAATATCTTGATTTTCTGAGGAGCTGGATGAAAGATAAACCGTTTATCGGGCTCGCGTATATGACAGGGATTTTACCAATCAAAAAATATGGAACGCATTCGGCATTGAATATGTTTGATGAGTATTCCATGACGGATCCGCGGGAGCTGGCTGAATTTGTCGGTTTTACGAGGGATGAGGTAGAAAGTCTCTGTGACAAGTACGGCATGGATTATGAGGAGACAAAATACTGGTATGACGGTTATACATTCCCTGATGTGGAGGAAATTTATTCTCCCAAGTCTCTGGTTTCTGCGATGATTGCTCATCGGTACAGCGATTACTGGAATCAGACGGAAACGTTTGAGGCTTTGAGTATTTACATTCAAATGAATTATGATGGCCTGAAAGACAAAGTTGTGGAGATGATCGCAGGTGCCCATGTCAAAATAAATACCGGAAACTTTACAAACGATATGACAACGTTTCATACGTCAGATGATATTTTAACGTTACTGATCCATCTGGGATATCTGGCCTATGATCTGAGAAATAGAGAAGTATATATTCCAAATAAAGAAATTGAGATGGAATTTTTAAATTCCGTGAATGCGATCGGTTGGAGTGAAGTGATTACTGCCGTGGAAAACTCCGAAAAACTTTTGCAGAATTTGTGGAATGGAGAAGAGGAAGCGGTTGCGTCAGGAATTGAGAAAATACATCTGGAGAACAGTTCCATATTACAGTATCATGATGAAAATGCGCTCAGCTGTGTCATAAATCTGGCATTTTACGCGGCGCAGGAGTATTATATGACTGTCAGAGAGTTTCCGGCAGGCAAGGGCTATGCGGATATTGTATACCTTCCGAGAAAGAAATATGCGGACAAACCGGCGATGATCATCGAGTTAAAGTGGAATAAGGATGCAGAAAGCGCTGTCAGCCAGATATATGAAAAATGTTATCCGGCTGGGCTAAAAGGATATCGGGGGGAAGTACTGATCGTTGGAATCAATTATGACAGGAGGACAAAGGTGCATAATTGTAAGATTGAAAAGATGATGATATAGCATATGTAAAATCAGTGAAATTTGTTATACTGTCAACAGATACAATCGACACAGAAAAATAGTGGTCAGAGGTGGCGGCTGTGAAAAACCATTTCCATGCGATATTTCCCAACGATAAATTCCTTGATTTGAGACCATATCAGTATGGCTGGGAGGCTTGCGCGCCGCTCCATTCTTTCGGGCCGTTTATACGAAATCATTTTTTGTTTCACTACATCATCGACGGTTATGGAACCTTATATTCCCATGCGGTAAACGGGGATATCCATGAGTACCGGCTGGGGCCGAATCAGGGCTTTCTGATCTGCCCCGGACAGATCAATCTCTATACGGCGGACGAAGAACAGCCTTGGGAATATGTCTGGCTGGAGTTTGACGGGATGCGGGCAAAAGAATTTCTTTTAAAAGCCGGACTTGAGCAGAACCAGCCAATTTATCAGCCGGGGAGTATGGAACAGGGAAATAAACTGCGGGATCATATGCTGTATTTTACAGAGAATGCTGCAAAATCGCCCTTGCATTTGGTGGGACATCTCTCCCTGTTTCTGGATGAACTGATAGAATTTTCGGCAGACCGCCGGAAAGCGGATGAAAAAAAGGGACAAGATTACTATATTCATGAAGCGGTTGTCTATATCCAGCAGAATTACCAGAGAGAGCTGACGGTGGATGAGGTGGCGGATTTTTGCAAATTGAACCGCAATTATTTCAGTCGTCGTTTTAAGGAACTGACAGGCAGTACGCCGCAGGAGTTTTTGATCAAACAGCGGCTTACAAGCGCCGCAGAGCTTCTGAGGATCACAGATCAGCCGATCAAAAATATTGCGGATCAATGCGGTTATCCGAATCAGTTGCATTTTTCTCAGGCGTTTAAAAAATATTATGGACTTTCGCCGAGAGAGTGGCGAAGACAAAACAGCTGAGCTGACAAAAGGTCGACTCAGCTGTTTTGTCTGCATGTTATTCTTTTGCTTCAAGATAAAACTGAAGAGACTGATAATCTTTCTGAATGATGGGAAGCGGGTAGCCTGCCTGCACCAGCAGAGCGCCGGAGTAGAGTTTTTTCTTCCCATTGATCCGATATTGCAGAGAGGGATCGAGTCCTTTCAGACAGAGTTTATGGAATGGAGAAGCCGGCCGGATGTTATCAAAAACAACGGATACAAGGGCTTTTCGTCTGTCTGCCGACACATGCTCCCAGGCTGTAAACAGTTTGTGATCGAAGGGATTGGTCAGCCGGTAGTAGTCGCCCCGGGAGATCAGGTCATAGTGTGACTTGTAGAATGCGATCTGCCGGCGGATATTCTCCTTTTCTTCATCGGTGCATCTGCTCAGATCCATTTCGTATCCGAAAGTTCCGCTCATGGCGACAATGCCTCTGGTGTCCAGAGGAGTGATTCTTCCGTTCTGTTCATTGGGAACCCGTCCAGATAGGCCGCCTCCCCTACTTCTTCGGGGATGCCCATATAAGCCTGCCGCAGGAAGAAGGTGCCGAACGCACTGACAAGACCCGGAAATACTAACGCTGCAATGGTATTGGCGAATCCCAGTTTTGCCACCATCTGATACTGCGGAATGATAAAGATCTGACTGGGCAGCATCATCTGCATCAACACGATACTGAACAGAAAATTTTTCCCTTTAAAATTCAGCTTGGCGAAAGCATACCCCGCCATGGAACTGAAAAGCACTGCAAAGAGTACCCGGAAGAGGATCATCAGTATTGTGTTGGCGTACATATTTATGAAAGGCAGACTCTTAAGTGCCTCTGAAAAGTTGTCAGCCATCAGATGACTGGGAAATATGGTCGGAGGGATCTGCATGCTCTCCGATACGGTTTTGGAACTGGTCAGGATCATCCATACAAAGGGGAAGATCATGATGACGGAACCGAGAATGAGTGCCGCATATGTAATGACTGTAGTAGTACGCTTAGAATTTTCCATAGATTTTTTTCGCATCGTTTTCCCTCCTGTTAAACTTCGTAATTAACCCATTTTTTCTGTCCTATAAACTGAAAGACTGTGGCGATACCGATGATCAGCACTGTCCAGACAGCTATAGCGGAACCAGAACCTCGGCTGCCTGCCACGAAAGATTCGCGGTAGAACAGATAGATCAGGCTCTGTACGCTGGTCAGCGCAGGGTTGGTCTCCTCCACCATCATGTAAATCAGGTCGTAGACTTTCAGAGAAGTCATGAGCCGCATGATCATGGTCACGAATAACGTGGGTGATATCATGGGCAGAGTGATCTTAAAAAATTGCGTGATCTTACCGGCGCCGTCGATGGAGGAAGCTTCATAGTAGGATTTTGAAATATTCTGCAGGCCGGATAAGAGCAGGACTGCGTCATAACCGATGGCACTCCAGACTGCAACGATGGAACAGGAGATAAGAACCACATGGGGATCTGTAACCCATGCCACACGTGTTCCGAAAATCTGGTTGAGAATGCCGTACTCGCTGTTGAATATCCAGCGCCATACCATGGTGACAGCGGCAGGGGCGCAAACCATGGGAAGGAAAAAGATGGTGCGGAAGCCGCTCTTAAATTTCACTTTAGTGTTGAGCAGTATCGCGACCAGCAGGGAGAGAAAGATCCCTACGGGGACGGTCAGAACACAGAACAGTAAAGTATTGCCGGTTGCCCGCCAGAAGTCGGTGTTCTGAAACATATTGATATAATTGTCCAGACCGATAAATTTATAGTGTCCAAACCCAAGATGCTCACAGAAGCTGGCATAGATTGTCTGGATAAAAGGCCATACATTCAGTATGAGAAGCCCGATGATAGTGGGAGCAACCATAAGGTATCTCCAGAATTGTTCGCCTTTGGCAGCGGCAGATGTTTTCCCGCTTTTCATAGATGATCCTCCTCTCATTCGTCCGCCAGTTTTTTGGCGGTTTCCGTATCTACGATCTGTTGCATGTTTTCCAACCCGGCCGTCAGATCCTGTTCCCCGGCGTAAACTTTCGTCAGCTGATCCAGAACCTGGCTTTTCCATTTGGGGCTTGCGGAGTTGTAAACTGCCTGGACAGCGTAATCAAACTGCTCGAAAATAATGTCCAGATCCAGTTTTTCATCGTAAGAGTCAAAAGCGCTGCGCCAGGTTTCCTCTGTGCCGAGGTAGGCGGGGATCGCCGCGCCGTTCTCCCCCTGAATACGCTGGGCTTCCTCTGTCCCGAAGAATTTGATCACATCCAGAGCCGCCTCCAGCTGTTTTCCGTGGGCTGCAGTAGAATAGCACAGACCGTTGGACATGGTGGCTCTGCCGTCGCCGTTCAGGGGATCAGGACATTTCGGGAGTTTCGCTATATCCCATTTGCCCCGCATTTCCGGATAGTTTTCCATCAGCTGCAGCAGATTCCAGTTGCCTTCCATATACATGGAACCGACCTCGGAGAAAAATGCCGTGGAAGGAGTAGTCTCTGTAAAATAGGTCTGTGAGGGACACCAGTCGTAGTCCTGCATTCCCACATAGAATCCAATGCCTTTGACTGAGCCGGGCTGCGTGTAACCAGCAGTGGTCTTATCTTCGCTCAGGATGTAGCCGCCTGCCTGGTAGGCGAAAGGCCAGTATTCGAGCTGTTCGTCGTTATAAGCCATAAAGCCGTATTTTCCGGTGGCGTTGTAGATCTGCTCGGATGCGCTGACCAGATCGTCCCAGGTCCAGTCGTCATCGGGATAATCTACTCCGGCGGCATCAAACATTTCTTTATTGTAGACGAGATGTCCGTTATCCTTATCTTTGGGAACGCCATACAGGTTTCCGTCGCTGCCGCTGGCGTTATTGATAGATATCTCGGAAAAATGTTTTTGGTAGTAATCCGGTTCTACGTCGTCATAAAGGTGAGTTACATCCGCGAGCATTCCGAAGTCGGCATAGTAAAGCAGCTGGTTGGTGTGCATCCAGAAAATGTCAGGCATGGTATTGCTTTCTGCGGCTGCCTCGAGCTTTGTCCAGTATTCCCCCCAGCTGGTTGCCTGTACTTCGATCACTACATCGGGATGTTTGGCAGTGTAGGCATCGCACATGGCCTGCATGCCGGGACGCTGGTAGACATCCCAGATCTGGAATGTCAGGTGGGTTTTTCCATCCGAGGCGCCGCATGCGGTCAAAGGAAGAATCAACAGCATGGAGACGAGAAGGATGGCGGTTGCACGGTAAATCTTTTTCATACGTTTTCCTCTTTTCTTTTATTTTTTATGCGATATGCAGAAAGAGGGTCCGGACTCTGTTCCTATGTATCTCACATAAGTTATAAAATATTATAATTTGAAGAAAAGTTGTCTGTAAATCAGACGGTGTGTCCAAAATATATCAGAATTTGATTAAAAGTCAAATTTTTGTATATATAGCATTGTATATATATATGATTCATTTTTTCTGTTGGAAAAGTTGTTGCCTTACAGGCTGCGCGGCGAGCAGGAAATAAATTGTCAAAATGGATAATGGTACAAGTAATTGCTCAAATAATATATAAAAAAGTGCAAATAATAGAATTAAAATCTTGAAAAAAGTGTGAATTATGATATTTTGATATTATTTTGAAGTTATGGGGATTCTTATGGAACGAATTGCAGCGCAAAAACTGATGGAATGGAATAACAGTAAACGCAGAAAACCTTTAATCATATGGGGTGCAAGACAGGTGGGGAAAACCTATCTTGTCAAAGATATTTTCGCAGAAACTTGCTATAAAGACAGCTATATCTATATTGACTGTAAAGTGGAGGATGAAATCAGCAATTTCTGTTCAAAAACAGCAGATTCCGGTTATTGCCACTGGTTCGATGGTGCGTATTAAGATTCAGAGAGAAACGCATAAACGGGGTGTCGGAAGTAACAGCGAATTTTTGTTTCCGGTGGGGAAGATAAATCAGGTCACAGTTTATCCAATGACTTTTGATGAGTTTCTGATGAACAGCAACAGACTGTTGTATGATACGGTAAAAAAGGTATATGAAAACAGGACACCTCTTGATGCGGAGTTTAACGGGCTTGCTATGGAACAGATTTATAAATATCTGCTTGTGGGCGGTATGCCTGAGGTGGTAGATGCCTGCATCAATGAGGGCAATCTTTTTGAGGCCAGGGAAATTCTTGGGGAGCTGTATGACAACTATCTTTCCGATATGGAGCTGTATCAGGCAAGTCAGGAGGCGGTTTTGCAGTCCCGCACGCTGTTTTCCAATATTTATAAAGAACTCAATAAGGAGTCCAAAAACTTTTCACCGGGGCTTATTGAAGAGAAGAGCAAGACAAGAGATTTTGCCACTTCGATCCAGTGGCTTACCATGGCACATGTCATAAATCAGTCATTCCAGTTAAAAGAGCATATCACGATGCCGCTGATACCGGATAATGAGAGCCATTTCTGTCTGTTTTTCGGCGATATAGGCATGTTTTCTTATCAAAGCGGAATTAACGCCGCTTCGTTTATATCAAGCGAGAGAGAAAATACGCTTTCCGGTATTTTCTTTGAAAATTTTGTGGCGGGAGAATTGACTGCAAAAGGCCATAAGCTGTTTTACTGGAGAGGGAAGGCGTCGGCAAAGATTGAATTTATCGTTGAATCAAATAATGAATTGTATCCGATCGATGTGAAAAAGGGCAGGGGAACGCTTAATTCTCTTGAAAAATTTTCAGCTCATAACAGGTTTAAGTATGTTATAAAGGTTTCCAGGAACAATTACGGTTTCAATAAGGAACAAAGAATAATGACTATACCGTTTTATTTTTTCCCGTTTGTGGCGAGAGATCTGGCGGAGGGGAAGATGAAGAAAAATTCTTGTCTTACATCCTCTTTTAAAGTATAATTGCCCTAAAGCGATACAGATTCAGAAAAAAGAAAGAGTAAGAGGACAAGAAGATGGCAGACAAAAAATTAGTGGAAGCGATCACCTCCATGGAGGAGGATTTCGCGCAGTGGTATACAGACGTCGTGAAGAAGGCGGAACTGATCGATTATACGAGCGTCAAGGGCTGTATGGTGATCCGTCCGGCGGGATACGCGATCTGGGAACTGATCCAGAAGCAGCTCGACGATATGTTCAAGGAGACGGGAGTGCAGAACGCTTATCTGCCCATGTTCATCCCGGAGAGCCTTCTGCAGAAGGAGAAAGACCATGTGGAGGGATTTGCGCCGGAGGTGGCGTGGGTAACGCACGGCGGGCAGCAGGAGCTGCAGGAAAGACTCTGTGTGCGCCCCACATCCGAGACGTTGTTCTGTGATTACTATAAAAATGTGGTGCAGTCCTACCGGGACCTGCCGCAGGTATTGAACCAGTGGTGTTCCGTCGTGCGTTGGGAGAAGGAGACGAGGCCTTTCCTTCGCAGCCGCGAGTTTTTGTGGCAGGAGGGGCACACGGCGCATGCGACGGCGGAGGATGCGGAGGCAAGAACGCTGCAGATGCTCCATGTCTATGCGGAATTTCTGGAGAAGGTGCTGGCGATCCCCGTGATCAAAGGGCAGAAGACGGAGAAGGAGCGTTTCGCGGGAGCGGTGGCTACCTATACGGTGGAGGCGCTGATGCACGACGGAAAGGCATTGCAGTCCGGGACGAGCCATAATTTCGGGGACGGCTTTGCGCAGGCGTTCGGTATTCAGTTTACGGATAAAGATAACAAGTTAAAATATGTACACCAGACGTCCTGGGGCGTGTCCACCCGTATGATCGGCGGACTGATCATGGTGCACAGCGATAATTCGGGGCTGGTATTGCCTCCCAGGGTTGCGCCGGTTCAGGTGGCGATCATTCCGATCCAGCAGAGGAAGGAAGGCGTGCTGGAGAAAGCCGCGGAGTTAAAAGAGATGTTGAAGGACTTCCGCGTGAAGGTGGATGACAGCGATAAGAGCCCGGGATGGAAGTTCTCCGAGCAGGAGATGCGTGGAATTCCTCTGCGCATCGAGGTGGGACCGAAGGATATCGAGGCAGGAAAGTGTGTGATCTGCCGCCGCGATACGAGAGATAAGATGGAAGTGCCGTTCGGGGAACTTGCCGGAAAGGTGAGAGAGTTGCTCGAGAAGATGCAGAGGGAGATGCTGGAGCGCGCGAGGGCTCACAGGGATTCTCATACTTATGTCGCGAAGGACTATGAGGAGTTTAAGCAGATCTTTGGTGAGAAGGCAGGTTTTGTGAAAGCCATGTGGTGCGGATGTCAGGACTGCGAGGATAAGATCAAGGAAGAATTGTCTGTGACCAGCAGATGTATGCCTTTTGAACAGGAACAGTTGTCGGATGTGTGCGTCTGCTGCGGCAAACCCGCGAAGAAGATGGTTTACTGGGGCAGGGCCTATTAAGTCCGGCCTGTCAAATAAAATATGAAAAAAGATATAAAAATTACTTTGCCTGAACAGGTAACATTTATTATCAATACACTGAACGGAGCGGGCTTTGAGGCTTATGCGGTGGGCGGCTGTGTGCGGGATTCGATCATGGGGCGGGTGCCCGATGACTGGGATATCACCACATCCGCCGATCCGCAGCAGGTAAAAAAGCTGTTTCGGCGTACCATAGATACCGGCATTCAGCACGGGACCGTGACGGTGATGCTGCAGAAAACGGGATATGAGGTGACGACCTATCGGATCGACGGAGAGTACGAGGACAACAGGCATCCAAAAAATGTTGTGTTTACCAAATCTCTGGAGGAAGATCTGAAGCGCCGGGACTTTACGGTGAACGCGATGGCATACCATCCGGCGCAGGGCCTGATGGATCTCTTTGACGGCATCGGCGATATGGAGAGAAAGCTCATCCGATGTGTGGGGAACGCGCAGGAGAGATTTTCGGAGGATGCCCTGCGCATAATGCGGGGCGTGCGCTTTTCAGCGCAGTTTGGCTATGAGATAGAGGAGCAGACGAAAAAGGCGGCCTGTAAGCTGGCGGGAAATTTAGAAGACGTCAGCGCGGAGCGGATCAGGGTGGAGCTGGTAAAACTGCTGGTCTCCCCGCATCCGGATTATCTGCGCAGGGCGTATGAACTGGGAATCACAAAGGTCTTTCTGCCGGAGTTTGATCTCTGTATGGAGACAGAGCAGAATAATCCCCATCACTGTTACAATGTCGGTGAGCACACTTTGCAGGCGATGAGGGCTGTCGGAGCCGACAGGGTGCTGCGGCTTGCCATGCTTTTGCATGATATCGGAAAGCCGCTGACGAAAACGACGGATGAAACAGGAAAAGATCACTTTAAAAAACATGCGAAGGAGAGCACAAGACTGGCAGAAGATATTTTGCGCAGGCTGAAGTTTGACAATGATACGATAAAAAAAGTCTGTCGTCTGGTGGAGTTCCACGACTGGTCCATCGACCTGGAGGAGAATGTGAAGATTTCCACGGTGCGTCGGCTGATCGCGAAGATCGGGGATGACGCGTTTCCGGACATGTTTGAGGTAAATCGGGCGGATCTTCTCGCGCAGAGCGAATATTTCCGGACAGAAAAGCTGGCAAAGCAGGAGCGGCTGGAGGAGATGTATCGGGAGATAAAGGAGAAGAAAGACTGCTTATCCCTGAGAGATCTGGCGGTGAGCGGAAAAGATCTTCTGGAAAAGGGACTGAAGCCAGGAAGGGAACTGGGAGAAATATTACAGAGAATGTTGACGGATGTTTTGGGAGATCCGACACATAATAAAAAAGAGTATTTATTAGAAAATTTGGACCAATATTTATAACATACTTCGCCTTTTTGTTTCATAAGATAGGTTATGAACAATTTCAGGAGGCTTGCATTGTGAAACCGAAGGCAATGAATGTGTTGGAGAGGTATGACCTGGAAGTGCTTCGTACCTGGAAGGTGCGGGGCGCTATTCTTTGTGAGAGTGACAAAGGGCTTTTTATTTTAAAAGAATGTAACAGCAGTAAGGAGAAACTTCTGCTTCAGGACGCATTTCTGGCCTTTTTAAGAGAGAGGGGGTTTCTGCAGGCGGAGGAACTTTTCAGAAACAGGGACGGAGAGCTGCTGAGCCGGGACGTGGACGGTACGGGCTATATTGTGAAAACCTATGTGGAGGGCAGAGAATGCAGTATCGGAGGGAGCAGAGAGGCTCTTTCGGACGGCTGTACCGCTATGCGGACACTGGCGAGACTGCACAGGCTGAGCGGCGATTTTATGGATTCTTTCGATGAGGAAGAGAGGAGAGTGCCTCTTGTTCTCCAGGAATTTGAAAAGCATAACCGGGAGTTGAAAAAAGTGAAGCGCTTTCTGAAAGAAAAAAGTCAGAAAAGTGATTTTGAGCATTTCCTGCAGCGGCATTACGATCTGTTCCTGGAGCAGGCGGTGACTGTCCTGGAGGAGCTGAAAAGAGAAACCGTGGGAGATGTATATCAAATTCTGTGCCATGGCGATTTCCAGTATCACAATGTATTGTTTTGCGGGAGCGATGTGCGGCTGATGAATTTTGAAAAGTGTGTCCGGGATGACAGGAGCAGGGATATCTATCACTTCAGTCGGAAAATGCTGGAAAAGAGTGACTGGCAGGCGGAGGTCGGGGAGGCTTTGCTCAACGCTTATGAGAGGGAGTTGAAACTTACGCCGGAGGATGGCAGATGGCTCTATTACCGTTTCAGCTATCCGGAAAAATTCTGGAAGATAGTGAATTATTATTATAACAGAGGAAAAGCTTTTATCCCTGATAAAAACAGAGAAAAGCTGGAGGTGCTTTTGGAGCAGGAGGCACGCAGAAAGAATTTTATCAGAAGTGTGATCGGGGAAAGGTTCATGGTATAAGCAGCGCGCATAAAGTATATATTCACGGAGAGAAGGCGCGAAAGGAGCAGAATGGTGAAGAGACGAAGGAGAAAACAGACAGCAGCAGGAATAGCGGTACTATTTTGCCTGCTGTTTTTGATGTCCTGTGGTCGTCAGGATAAAAATGGGGAGGAACAAAACGATACCGGGTTTGTGGCGGCGGATAAGGGGATCTTTGACTCGGCGGATACCGCCGTGGTGGCGCAGATCGATATGGATGAAAAGAATATCACGCTGAAAAATATGGAGAAAAAGCGTCAGTATACGCTGGGCTACGACGGAACGACTTTTTTTTACGACAAGTACGGCAAGGTCATTTCTGTCACCCAGCTGCAGAAAGGCGAAGTGGTGGACATCACTTTCTTTAAGGAGAGAAAGCGCTTAAACACACTGCAGATTTCGGGTGATGCCTGGGTTCACAAAAACATGGACGAGTACAGGCTGAACGAGGAAAAATTTCAGGCTGAGGTAGGATCCGCCGTCTACGCTTATTCGGAGGATACGGTCGTCATAGCGGATGAGAAACAGGGGGAGCTGATCGATATCAACCCTGTCGATATTCTGACATTTCGCGGCGTCGGGTCGGATGTTTACAGCATTGTGGTGGAAAAGGGGCACGGCTATGTCCGGCTGAAAAACGAGGAATATTTCTATGACGGCTGGATCGAGATCGGGAAGAAGACGATCCAGAGGGTGACGGAGAATATGCTGCTGACCGTGCCGGAGGGAAAGCACCAGGTCATCATCAGCAATAAAGGGACAAGCGGTGTAAAACAGATCGAGATACGCAGGAATATGGAGCTGGAACTGGATGTGGGGGATCTGAAAGGGGAAGATCCCAGGTACGGGACGGTGGTGTTTACGATCACGCCGGAGGATGCGACGCTATACCTGGACGGGGATAAGACGGAGTACAACTCACCTGTGAGACTGGAGTACGGCATACATCAGATGATCGTGATGGCGGACGGCTATGAGACGATAAGCCAGTATCTGAAAGTGGGACAGGAATCCGCCGGTATCGAGGTGACCATGAAGACGGATACTTCCGACAGCGATGTTTCCGGCAACGATGTGTCGGGTAATGATGTGCTTTCCGACAGTGAAATACTGGAGGAAGTGAACCGGATCCTGAATGAGAGAGGCTACAGCGGCATCACATCCTCGGATTTGGCGGGAAATAACAACGGTCAGAACACAACGACAGCGGACGGAAATAACAATAGTACGGGGACAGACAACTCCGGGGCGGGTAATGCGGGAAACAGTCAGACAAACACACCGGTGACGAGCACACTCTCCTACTATGTGACGGTGGACGCGCCGGTCGGAGTGGAGGTCTATCTGGACGGAAACTATATCGGGATCGCGCCCTGCAGTTTCAAGAAAGATACGGGATCCCATACGCTCACACTGCGCAAGACAGGGTATGTGGCGAAATCCTACACGATACAGATGGATGAAGAAGAGAAAAATGTGAGCTATTCGTTTTTGGATTTAGTGGAGATGGATTAGATGAGTGACAAATACCGATTTGAAGATTTTGTAGAGATCATAGAAAAACTTCGGGCGAAGGACGGCTGCCCCTGGGACAGAGAGCAGACCCACGACAGTCTGCGCCCCTGCATGATGGAGGAAGCAGCGGAGTTCGTCAGCTCGATTCGGATCTACCACGAGAGCGGCAGCGCGGAAAATATGCGGGAGGAGCTCGGAGATATTCTGCTGCAGGTGGTAATGCACAGTGTGATCGCGGAGGAAGAAGGGCTTTTTACGATGAAGGATGTGGTGGAGGAAGTCTCGGAAAAGATGATCAGACGGCATCCCCATATTTTCGGGACCGCGCAGGCGGATACCTCGGAGCAGGTGCTGCAAAACTGGGATGAGATCAAGAAAAAGGAGAAGGAGGGGAAGAGCTGGATCGCCTCGCCGCTTCGGGAGATCCCGGGCGAGCTTCCCTCCCTGACAAGGGGTCCGAAGGTCTTAAAGAAGATAGACAAGCTGTATGAGAAGGCGCCCTCCAGAGAGGAGACTTCGGACAGACTGCTCACGGCGGCGAGGGAACTCTCCGCCTGCGGGGAAGAGACGGAAAAAGGGCAGGTAGAAAAATGGCTTGGAGACGCGCTTCTCGCCCTGTGTGAGATCGCCAGAAGAGAGAAGATCCCGGCGGAACAGGTGCTGATGGACAGGATAGAAGAGCTGATAGAGGAAAAGGAAGGGGATCGGAAGATCTGAGGAGAAAATAGAAGATAACCAAAGAATATTTTATTGTAACCTGAGAGATAAAAAGATATAATATTCAAAAAGGAGGAGGAATGTATGGAGTATAGAAAGCTGACGGACAGTTTTGTGATGCGTAACGGAAAGACGATCCCCTGTATCGGCTACGGGACTTACAAGACGTCTGAGGAGGAGGTTTACGACGCGGTGATCGCAGCCATAAAGGCGGGATATCGCCATATCGATACGGCGGCTTTTTACAAAAATGAAGCTGGAGTCGGCAGAGCGGTCAGAGAGTGCGGCGTCCCGAGGGAAGAGATTTTTGTGACAAGCAAGGTCTGGAATACGGACAGAGGATATGAAAATACAAAACGTGCTTTCGCGGAGAGCATGGAGCGGCTCGGGCTGGATTACCTGGACCTGTATCTGATCCACTGGCCCGCAAATAAGAAGCAGTTCGGGGACGAGGCGAAAAAGATCAATGCGGAGACGTGGAGAGCGCTGGAAGAGCTGTATGCGGAGGGGAAAATAAAGGCGATCGGCCTCAGCAATTTCCTGCCCCATCATATCGAGGAGCTGATGGAGGGGGCGAAGGTGAAGCCTATGGTGGACCAGATCGAGTTTCATCCGGGCTGGGCACAGCTGGAAGTCAGCGAGTATTGCCTGAAAAATGACATTGTGGTGGAGGCGTGGAGTCCTCTGGGAAGAAAAGACGCGCTGGACAATGAGGTGCTGAGAGAGATCGGGGCTAAATACAGAAAGAGCGCCGCCCAGATCTGTGTCCGCTGGGTCATGCAGCACGGCATCCTGCCGCTGCCGAAGACGGTAAACCCGGGACGTATGGCGGAGAACGCGGACGTCTTCGATTTTGAACTGACGGCGGAGGAGATGAGGACTATCGATGAGCTGGAAAATCTGGGCGGCCAGTGCGCGCTGCCGGATGAGGTGGATTTTTAAGGGAACGCAAAAAAGAATGGAGGGTGAAAATGAAAGAGAAACTACTGAAGAAATTTGCGGAACTGTTTGGGGATGCGGAGGGCGTTAAAGTGTATTTTGCTCCCGGGCGTGTAAATCTGATCGGAGAGCACACGGATTATAACGGGGGACATGTGTTTCCCTGCGCGCTGACGATCGGTACATACGGCGCGGCGAGAAAGCGCTCGGACAACAAACTGCATTTTTATTCTATGAATTTTGAGCGGGCAGGCCTGATGGAATCCGCGCTGGATGATCTGGAGGAGCCGAAAGAGTCCGACTGGACCAATTATCCGAAGGGAGTAATGTGGACTTTCGCGAAGAGGGGATTTAAGATGTCCTGCGGCATGGACCTGGTCATCTTCGGCAATATTCCCAACGGTTCCGGGCTGTCATCCTCGGCTTCCCTGGAAGTGTTGACAGGTTTTATCGTGCGGGATCTGTACGGCTTTGATGTGACAAATGTGGACCTGGCGTTGATCGGGCAGTATGCCGAGAATAACTACAACGGTATGAACTGTGGGATCATGGACCAGTTTGCGTCCGCCATGGGGAAAAAGGACAATGCGATTTTCCTGGATACGGCGGATCTGTCCTACGAGTACGCACCGCTTGTCTTAGAGGGAGCGAAGGTCGTGGTGACCAACAGCAAAGTGAAGCACAGCCTTGTCAATTCCGCTTACAACCAGAGAAGGAGCGAGTGTGAGACCGCCCTGGCGGAACTGCAGAAGGTGGTGGATATCAAGGGACTCGGAGATCTGAGTGAGGAAGAGTTTGAGACGCACAAATCCGCTATTCAGGATGAAGTGCGGGTTCGCCGCGCGAAACATGCGGTGTATGAGAACCAGAGAACCATCCGCGCGGTGGAAGCCCTGAAAAACAATGATATCAAACAGTTCGGCGAGCTTATGAACGCTTCCCATGTGTCCCTTCGGGATGATTATGAAGTGTCCTGTGAGGAGATCGATATTCTGGTGGACGAGGCGTGGAAGATTCCCGGAGTGATCGGCTCCCGTATCACTGGCGGCGGTTTCGGCGGCTGCACGGTGAGCATCGTAAAGGACGAGGCGATCGATACCTTTAAAGAGCAGCTTGAGAAAGCCTACGAGGAGAAGACAGGGAAGACGGCCGAGTTCTATATCGTGGAGATCGGGGACGGGCCGTACATATTATAAGACAAAGGGTGATGAGCGGATCGGATGAAGCCGCGGAACGGAGAGGATATGAGTATTTACAGTAATATCAGAGCACTTGTAAACTATGGGCTGGACACCGGGCTGGTGGAGCCGGCGGATGAGATCTTTACGGTAAACAGGCTGTTGGAACTGTTTCAGCTGGATGAGATGGAGGATACCGGCGGGGAGATACCGGCGGGGGCGGGGGAAGCCGACGGTGCCGGGCTTGAGAGAATCCTCGGGGAAATGATGGACTATGCGCATGAGGCGGGATTGATGCCGGAAAATGACATAACCCACCGGGATCTGTTTGACACGAAGATCATGAGTATGCTGATGCCCCGCCCGAATGAGGTCATCCGGAAATTCCATGAGCTGTATGAGAGATCGCCCAGGGAGGCGACGGATTTCTTCTACAAGTTGAGCCAGGATTCCGACTATATCAGGCGTTACCGCATCGTGAAGGACCAGAAGTGGGTGGCGCCCACAAAGTACGGCGATCTGGACGTGACGATCAATCTGTCCAAGCCGGAGAAGGATCCGAAGGCGATCGCGGCGGCGAAGCTGGCGAAGCAGAGCGGCTATCCAAAGTGTCTTCTGTGCATGGAGAATGTGGGTTACGCGGGGCGCGTGAACCATCCGGCGAGGCAGAACCACCGCATTATCCCGGTGACGATCCAGGACAGCGGATGGGGCTTCCAATATTCGCCTTATGTGTATTACAATGAGCACTGCATTGTCTTTAACGGCGAACATGTGCCGATGAAAATAGAACACGGCACGTTCTGCAAGCTGTTTGATTTTGTAAAACAGTTTCCGCATTATTTTGTGGGTTCCAACGCGGATCTGCCGATCGTGGGCGGTTCCATTTTGAGCCATGACCATTTCCAGGGCGGACATTATGAGTTCGCGATGGCGAAGGCTCCGGTGGAGAGGACGTTCACGATCAAAGGCTATGAGGATGTGGAGAGCGGCATTGTGAACTGGCCGATGTCGGTGATCCGACTGAGCGGAGAGGACACGGACAGGATCATCGCGCTGGCGGATCATATCCTGGAGGTCTGGAGGGAGTACACGGACGAGGAGGCGTTTATCTACGCGTACACGGACGGCGAACCGCACAATACGATTACGCCGATCGCCAGAAAACGCGGCGATAAGTATGAACTGGATCTGGTCCTCCGCAACAATATCACCACGGAGGAGCATCCCCTGGGCGTATACCACCCCCACGCGAACCTGCACCATATCAAGAAGGAGAACATCGGCCTGATCGAGGTGATGGGACTGGCGGTTCTGCCCGCCCGCCTGAAAGGGGAGATGGAACAGCTCGCTGGGGCGATACTGACCGGTAAGGATATTCGAGGCGACGAAGCGCTGGAGAAACATGCCGACTGGGTGGAGGAATTTCTGCCGAAGTATGAGAAGATAGACGAGGGGAATGTCCACGATATCCTGCGGAAGGAGATCGGGTTCGTGTTTATGCAGGTGCTGGAGGATGCAGGCGTGTATAAGCGGACGGAGGAAGGACAGAGTGCGTTTATGAGGTTTGTGGAAAGCTTGTAAAAAGAACGCTGCAGGGGGCATCTCCCTGCAGCGTTTTTAGGAATCTGTGAGCTTTCGGAATTTCTTTTTATAAAAAGAGATGGAGAGCGCTGTGGCAATACACCATCCGATGGGCCACGAACACCAGATGCCTGTCGCGGAAGCCGTCAGATCGGAGAGGACAAAAGCTAAAACGACCCGCAGGATCAGATCGGTGAAAGTGGCAGTCATAAACTGGCGCATGGCGCTGACTCCCCGGAGAATGCCGTCCGCCATTAATTTGGCGGATACAATGAAATAAAAAGGGGAAAGTATCCATAAAAACTGTCTTCCGGTCATCAGAGCGTCCACAGACCCTTTCTCCAGGAACAGAAGAAGCAGATATCTCCCAAAGAAAAGGTAAAGGATGCAGAAAGGGATACACAGACACCACACCATTTTAATTCCCGCGCGGAATCCCTCCCGGATCCTTTCGTATTTATGTGCACCGAGATTCTGGGCCGTAAAATTGGAGATACCGTTGCCGATCGTGGTGAAGGACGTAATGACCAGGTTATTGAGCTTTACCGCGGCGGAGTAGCCTGCCATGACAGAAGCGCCGAATCCGTTGATGACACTTTGAATCAGAATATTTCCGACAGAGATAAAACTTTGCTGCAAAATGCTGGGGATGGCGATGACCAGAATATTTTTCAGAAGAGTCCGGTCAAAAATCGGCGGTTTTTTCCGGGCCTGAATCTTCCCCAGTCTTTTCCGCACGGCGAGAACGGCCAGGATGCAGCTGGCTCCCTGGCAAAGAAAAGTCGCCCAGGCAACGCCAGCCACTCCCATGTGAAAAGCCTTTACAAACAGAATGTCCACGGCGATATTTGACGTGGAAGATACGGCCAGGAAACAGAAAGGCGTTTTGGAATCGCCCAGGGCGGAAAAGATGCCGGTGGCAATATTATAGAAAAATACGAAAGGCAGTCCCCACACATAAATGTCCAGATACAGCTTCGAGTCAGCGAAGACTTCCAGCGGCGTCCGGATCAGCTGCAGCAGCGGACTGCATCCCAAAATACCGATAAGCATCAGTATGCCGCAGACAAAGGCGCTGAAAATGCAGGCTGTGGATACGGCGGTTTTCAGTCTGGTGTAATCCCTGGCGCCAAAGAGCTGTGAGACCACAACGGAGCATCCCATATTGCAGCCGAAGGCGAAAGCGATAAAGATCAATGTGATCTCATAGCTGTTCCCGACAGCGGCCAGCGCATTTTCCCCGATAAATTTTCCGGCCACCAGAGAATCGGCGATATTGTAGAGCTGCTGAAAGATAATGCTGCCAAACAGGGGAAGGCAGAATTTCCACAATACTGTCTCAGGTTTTCCGATCGTCAAATCTTTGTTCATGATAATCATTCCTTTTCTGTTTACACAATTCCAAATATGGATTATACTACGTTACAATAAATACTAAAAATATATATAAAATATAGAAAGCATATAAATAATATATGGATATAAATTTTGAGTACTATAAAATATTTTATTATGTGGCGCGGTATGGGAATATCACAAAAGCTGCCGCCGCACTCGGCAGCAATCAGCCCAATGTGACGCGGATCATGAAACTGCTGGAATCGCAGATGGGCTGCAGACTGCTGATCCGGGAGGCGAGGGGAATTAGTCTGACGGAGGAGGGAAAACGCCTCTACTCCCATGTGGAGATCGCCTGTGGACATCTCTTCGCGGCGCAGGAGGAGATAGGAGGACAGCCGGGGAGCGGAGGCACGGTGAAGATAGGGGCGACGGAGACGGCGCTGCACCTGTTTCTGCTGGATGTGTTGCGCGATTTTAAGAGAGAGTACCCGGCGGTCAGAATAAAGATCCACAACCACACGACGCCGGAGATCACAGGCAGGCTCCTCGAAGGCAAGCTGGATTTTGCGGTGGTCACAACACCCTTTGCGATGCCGGACGCGCTCCGGAGCGAAGAGCTGTTGCAGTTTGAAGATATACTGGCTGGCGGGACGGCGTACGGGGAGCTGTGCAAAAAGAAACTGGAGCCGGAAGACATGAAAAATTATCCCTGGGTCGGCCTGGGGGAGGGGACGGCGACCTATGAGATGTATAAAGCATTTTTTGCCGGGCACAAAATCGATATGGAGCCGGATATGCAGGTGGCGACGTCGGACCTGATACTGCCGTTAATCGAGAATAATCTGGGGATCGGCTTTATACCGGAAAAGCTGGCGCGGGAGTCACTGAGAGAGAAGAGGCTGGTGCAGATAAGAATAAACTGCGAATTGCCGAAGCGCTCCATACAGATCGTCTCGGATAAGGGACAGAGAAAAAGCGGTGCGGCGGAGCTGCTCTACAGGTATTTAAAATAAAATTTATTGCGAGGGCTTCCGCGAAGTTTGGATGGTCTTTAAAAAAAAGGTATGGTATACTTTCTGTAGATTATTAATTGTTTTGTGTCTTGACAAAGTGAAAGGAATGCGGACCGGAATGGAAAATATATTTATCACAAAATTGACATTGGAGAAAGTAAGAAATCTGGATTACGTTGAGATTCCTCTGGCGAAAGACAAAAAAAACATCTGATTTTTACCGGAAAAAACGGAAGCGGGAAGACGACGATACGGAATAGTCTTTCGGAGTATTTTGATGTGATTACCACAACAAATCGATTGCCGCTTGTCAAATCACAACTTCCAATAGCGAAAAATAATTTATTGTCCGCTCAAAAAAGAAACATGGGAGGACAGGAAATAGCGGACAGAGAAACTGCTGTTAAAAGAATGGAAAAAGAACTGGAGGAAGTTAAAAAGGGTTTTATCGTTGAACTGAATTGCACGGATAAAGGAGTGCGCTATGCGTTTGAGGAGGGCGGATTTATTGTTGCCTACTATAGAGCGGAGAGAATTTTTGAGGCCGAAATATCGAGACATGTTGAAAAGGTTACATTGTTAGATAATTATACAATATATGAGAATCTGCGAAAGAACTTTGTCAAGTATCTGTTGGATCTGAAAATGACGCAGGCGCTGGCTCTGTCAGGAAATAAGAAAGAAAAGGCGGACGGCATCCAGGAATGGTTTGATAAATTTGAGGAGCTGATGCGGGATGTTTTTGAGAACGACCGACTGAAGCTGGATTTTGATGAGGAGACATTCTGCTTCTATATCAGAGAACCCGGAAAAGAACCCTATGATTTTAATATGCTCTCCAGTGGGTATGCAGCCATTTTAGATATCGTTGTGGATCTTATGATCAGGATGGAAAAACGCACGGAGAGAAAGTTTTGCTATGATATACCGAGGATTGTCCTGATTGACGAGATAGAGACACATCTCCATCTTGCACTGCAGAAAAAGATATTAAAACTGCTGACTGCAATGTTCCCCAATATTCAGTTTATTGTGACAACGCATTCTCCGTTTGTCCTGAACAGCCTGGACGATATTGTGATCTATGATCTGGAACAGCATCTGCTGGTAGAAAACGGCCTGTCGGATATTCCTTATGACGGAATTGTGGAGGGATATTTTAATGCCAGTGTTTTGTCGGACAAGCTGAAAGAGAAAATCGGCATTTGCGGCATTTAAAAGATGCTATGTGAGAGAACATATCGAAGAATATCCACAGTTAAAAGAATATATACAATAAGGCGGAGAACCATTATGAGGAAACGCGAACCCCTGTCACAGATCAAATTATCGGACAGGCAAAAGGAAAAACTGAACGACGAGATCAAAGCGTTCTATTTAGATGAGCGGGGCGAGGAGATCGGTATCATAGAGCAGATGCAGATACTGGAACTGTTTGAGAAAAAGCTGGCGCCGATCATCTACAATAAGGCCCTTGACGATGCTCACAGATGGTTTTCCGGGATGATGGATAACCTGGAGTCGGATTATTACAGCTTATACAGGGACGAAGATTGAAATTATTTATGCATTGTGTCCGGAAAGGCTTGATAAAATGCGTCAATTACAGATATAATGGGATTACTCGAGTAACCATTGTATAAGGAGGATCACAGTATGGTATCCATGAAGGACATAGCAAAAGCTTTGAATTTATCAAGGTGTACGGTGTCTGATATATTGAATAATAAGCTGGAAGGCAGATCATATAAACCCGAAACGATCGAGACGGTCCGCAGGACGGCCAGGGAGATGGGTTACATATCCAATAATATTGCAAAATCTTTAAAGACGGGATCCACCAAAACACTGGCGATCGTCGTTCCTCATCTGAGCAATCCGTTTTATACCAACATCATACAAAAAGTAGAAAAACTGGCAAACAGCAAAGATTACAGTCTGATTATCTGCACGACGGAAGAAAAGATGGAAAAGGAAAATCATGTTCTGGAGATGCTGATGAGCCGGATGGTGGATGGGATCTTAATATCTCCGGTCTCTTATGAAGAGTCGCTCCGGAAAGTATATTCCTATAAAATCGTCTGCTTCGACCGCACGGTGGAAGGCGGAAAATATCCGGCGGCGTTATTTGACAACAAAGCCGCGGCACAGGAACTCATGAGGAGAGTGTTGAAGCGGGGATGTCAAAAACCGCTGTTTTTGAATACGGCTAAATCGGACTATACGATTCATTGCAGAATGGATGGATATCGGGAAGTATTGGATGAGGCGGGAATCGAATGGGACGAAAGGTTTGTCTATTACGATATTTATGATAAGAGGCAGGCTTATGAGATCATGAGCCGTATTTTGGAGCAGGATAAAGTGGAGTTTGATTCGGTTATTCTTGGGACCAATTTCTGTGTATACGGTGTGCTGCGCGCCTTCAGGGAAAAGGGGAGAGCCTTTGTCCCGGTTGCCGGTTTTGAGGACTTTGACGGATCAGAGATTATAGAAGGGGATTTTATCAAAGCGGTCCAGCCGGAGGAAAAGATCGGGGAGGAAGCTTTCTATATACTTCTCCAATATTTGAATGACAAAAAACCGCAGGACGTGCTGTTAAAAACAGAGGGAATTCGGGAAAATTGTACAAAAATAAAATAAAAATTTAGAGGTTATAGACAAAAATGCAAAAATAAGTTGACATAGTTACTCGAGTAAGTTAAAATAGTACATAGTTACTCGAGTAACTAATTTTAGGAACCGTATAAAGTGGACAAAATAATGTCTGAAAGATAAGGGAGGAAAAAGGATGGAGAAGCATGTCTTTTTAGAAATGTCAAATATCAGTATGACATTCCCGGGCGTGAAAGCGCTTGATCAGGTGAGCCTGAATATCCGGGAGGGAGAAGTACATGCGTTGATGGGGGAGAACGGAGCCGGAAAATCAACCCTGATCAAGATCATATCCGGAGTGCAGCAGCCGGATCCCGGCGCAAAAATTCTCCTGGATGGAAAAGAAGTTGAATTTCCGAGTGTTCATGCCAGCATCCAATCAGGGATCAACGCAATCCATCAGGACCTCAGCCTGTTTCCGAATCTGACTGTGGCGGAAAATATTTATTTGGGCCGCTCGAAGAAAGGGAAGATAGACTGGAAAGAGTGCGACAGTATTGCGCTGGAAGCCCTGGAGATACTGTCGGTGCAGATGGATATTCACGAGCTGCTCGGAAATCTGAGTGTGGCGAAGCAGCAGCTGGTGGCGATCGCGAGGGCGATCTCTCTGAGTTCCCGGCTCTTGATCATGGATGAACCGACGGCGGCTCTGTCATTCAGTGAGGTGCGGATGCTTTATGAGATCATCCGGAAATTGAAAAAAGAAAATATCGCGATTCTTTTTATCAGCCATAAACTGGACGAAGTTTTTGAAGTCTCCGACAGAGTGACCGTGTTGAAGGACGGAAAATATGTGGGCTGCAAGAACATTGAGGAACTGGATGAGAGCATGCTTGTACAGATGATGGTGGGCAGATCCGTTTCCTACGAAGCGCTGAACCAGGAGTCCCATGCATCGGAAAAGATCCTTGAAGTTAAGAATATCTCCAGGGAGGGAAATTTTAAAGATATCTCCTTCTCTCTGCATAAAGGAGAGATATTGGCCTTTACCGGGCTGGTGGGAGCGGGAAGAAGCGAGACTGTCAAAGCGCTGTTTGGATTAAACCCGCCGGATGAAGGTGAGATTTTTATCCATGGAGAGAAAGTGGAACTTAAAAAAGTTTCTCAGGCGATGAGGCATAAGATAGCTTTTATCCCGGAGGACAGGCACCAGGAGGGATTGATATTAAATATGTCGATGCGGGATAATATCACGCTGCCTGTTCTGTCGGAACTTTTGGACAGGTTTGGATTCACCAACGGCAAAAAGACCGAAAGCTTATCGGAGGAATACGTAAAAAAGCTGAATATAAGGCCGGGGCAGATCGAAAAAATGGCGAAGAACTTCAGCGGCGGCAATCAGCAGAAGATTGCCGTGGCGAAATGGCTTGTCACAAAGCCGGACATACTGATTATAGACGAGCCGACGCATGGCGTTGACATCGCGTCAAAGACCGAGATCCATAAGCTTTTAAAAAGTCTGGCAAAACAGGGAATGGCGATCATTATGGTGTCCTCCGAATGGCAGGAAGTCTTTGCGCTCAGCGACCGCGTTATCGTCATGAGACATGGTCGGATCGTGCATGAAGATTCCACAAAGACGGGGGATCAGAATTTGATGATGGAGAAAGCAATTCTTGGGGAGGGAAAAGCATGAAAAAATTATTGGAGAGAAGGGAGACAAGCGTATTTTTGATTCTGGCGGTTTTGTGCATAGGTCTGACGATTTATTCCCCCACATTTTTTTCCTACACCAATATCAAAAACGTGTTGGTCAGCAATACTGCCCTGGGAATCATGGCTGCGGGAATGACGTTTATACTGATTACGGCGGGTATCGATGTCTCCGTGGCGAGTCAGATGATGTTTTCCGCGACATGGCTGGCGCTGCTTTCGGAGACGCCGTTTGGAAACCCTGTGACGCTTGTCCTGGCAGCGATTCTTATCGGATTTGTGACGGGGGCGATCAATGGCTTTTTGATATCCCGGTTTGATATTCATCCGATTATTATCACGCTGGGAACAAACAGTATCTACAGAGGCATAATTCTCGTAATGACAAACGGAAGATGGCTGATGAATCTGCCGAAATATTTTACCGCTTTTTCTAAAACGGTCTTCGGGATTCCGCTCCCTGTCGTGTATGCCGTGTTGATCTTTCTGGTTTCCGCCTGGCTGCTGAAACATACATATTTCGGCCGTTCCATCTATGCGATGGGAGGGAACAGGGAGGCGGCGAGGTATGCCGGAGTGAACCTGAAAAAAACGATATTTTTCACGTACACCTACACGGGAGTTTTGTGCGGTCTTGCGGGACTGGTGTTAGACAGCATTCTCGGCAACTGTCAGCCCTCCGGATCCAACGGATGGGAGATGAACGTGATAGCCGCCGCTGTCATAGGCGGTACGAATATTCTGGGGGGATATGGGACGATAGGCGGGACGGTGATCGGCGTCCTGATGATGGGAGTGATCGAAAACGGACTGGTGGTCGCCCATGTGCCGACTTACTGGCAGAAGCTGGTATATGGCCTGATTATTATCGTCACTGTCACGATCGATGTGCTTCGCAAGAAAAAAGCGGATTCCAAAAAACAGATGATTGAGATCGATTAAGGAGGAAAGTGTAATGGAAAAAATGAAAAAACTCAGACCTTCACTGAATGGAATCGTTTTGCTGGCAGCCTTTCTGGGGATTGTTGTGATTGGAACCGTAGCGAGCAGAAATTTTCTGACTATAAGAAATATCCTTTCGATCTTTCAGCAGATGCCTGAGATGGGCATAATGGCGATTGGATTGACAATAGTGATCATCACCGGCGGAAATGATCTCTCGTCCGGGACGACCATGGGATTGTGCGCAGTGATATCCGGACTGTGCCTGACCTCGGGCATGCCGATCGCATTGGCAGTTTTGGTGAGCCTGGCGGCAGCTGTGCTCTGCGGATGCCTGAACGCTGTCCTCGTGGCGGTGATCGGTATACCGCCGATGATCGCCACGCTGGGAACGCAGATGTTCTTTTATGGAGCGGCGCTGGTACTCAGCAAAGGAAATTCTATTTCCAATATACCGAGAGAATTTTATTTTCTGGGACAGAATAAAATTGCGGGGATTCCGCTGCAGGCGATCATACTTGTCCTGTTGACGGTTATTCTTGCGGTCGTGTTGAAAAAAAGGGTGTTTGGAAAGCATTTAATTGCCATCGGAAATAACAGTAAGGCAAGTGCCTATTCCGGCGTCCAGACGGAAAGAGTGTTGTTCGCTGCATATATTATCTGCTCTGTATTGTGCTGTATCGCCGGAAATATACAGGTATCCAGGGTAGCGACGGCGAGAGCGGATATGGGATATTCCTTTTTAATGCCGTGCATTTCTGCGGTTGTGTTGGGAGGAACGAGCATCGACGGAGGAATCGGCGGCGTAGGAGGAACCGTGGTGGGCGTGATCATTTTTGCGATGATCAGCAATATTATGAATCTCGCGGGAATTTCTTCTTTCTGGCAGCAGCTGGCGACGGGAAGCATCCTGATTTTGGTGGTGGTATTTAATAAGATCACAGAGAATCATAAATTGCAGCGCAGGAAAAAAGAGAGCAATTAACTCAAAATATAAAAACTTAAGGAGGTATATCTATGAGAAAGAGGATTGCACTGTTATTGGTTATGGGGATGTGCGCAGGACTTTTGAGCGGGTGCGGCGGCAAAAATACAGCACAGGAAAGCGCGCCTTCGGCGCAGGAAGAAGCCGCAGAGAGCACAGAGGAAGAAGCGCAGGGGGATTCCGAGGGGTATACGATAGCCCTTATCCCGCAGCAGGTGGGAATTCCTTACTTTGAGACGTCCGGTGTGTGGGGGCAGAAAGCGGCCAAGGATTTGGGGTGCGAAGTGATCTATACGGGACCGACCAGCGGCGACGCTGCCAGTCAGGCGAACATTGTACAGGATATGATCACAAAAGGGGTGGACTGTGTTGCGATATCCCCTCTGGATGCGAGCGCGATCGAACCGGTGCTGGAGCAGGCGAAAGAAGCGGGAATCCTTGTGATCACATGGGATTCGGACGTAAACAATACGGATCTGAGAGAAGTTTATGTTAATTGCTGTTCGGAACAGGTGCTTGGCGAACATCTGATGCAGCGCTTTGCACATTATATGGGCGAGGAAGGCGATTACGCGATCATTACAAGTGTGTTGACGGCACAGAACTGTTCGGCATGGGCGAAATATGCGACGGAATATCAGGAGGCGAATTATCCGAATATGAACAGAGTGGCATATGAACCCTGCGATGATGACCAGTCGAAAGCCTACTCCATTACACAGAATCTGATGACGGCTTATCCGGATCTGAAGGGCGTTCTGGGTGTGACGACACCGGCGCCTCCGGCTGCGGCACAGGCAGTGGGAGAAGCGGGGAGAAACGGAGAGGTGATCGTCAGCGGCGTGGTGGAAGCGTCGGCGGCAAAGGCCTATCTGGAGGACGGTTCCATGCAGGAGGCAAATATCTGGCATCCCGGCAAACTGGGCTATCTGGCAATTTATACAGCAAAAACGATCCTGGACGGCGGATCGATCGAGGATGGACAGGATGTGCCGGAAGTCGGAGTGGTGGAAGTAAAGGATGACCAGATCATTATGACAGAATTACTGGATATTACACTGGAAAATATAGACGAATTCGATTTCTAAAAGAAAAAAGGCCGCCGGTGTTCGGCGGCCTGAATCTGGGAGTAGGGCAGCAGTACTCGTTAAACATTACCAGCGATATCGGAATTGTTGTACAGTATGGAAGAATGGATATCAATCAACCAAATTTATCGTATTTGGCCACAATGGGGTTTGCGGAGGGATGAGAATGGGCAAAATCAAAATTTCTTTAAGAGAATTTGAAACAAGGATCCAAAAGTTAAAAGAGAAGATGGAAGAACGGAAGATAGATGCATTGTTTGTCTATGGGGATGAATACAGGAAAGAGAATCTGCGCTATGTGTCAAACTACTGGCCTATTTTTGAGAGGGGCGGACTGTTGGTAGGAAAAAATACGGACCCCATTGTCCTGTGTGCGCCGGAGGGGGAGGAAGTGGCAAAAGAGATGAGCGTCTGGAAAGATATCAGACTGCTGCCGGATTTTCTGTGTGTGACTGTCCCGGATGAGATCGAGTATCCGTTAGCGCATTACAGCAGTTTTCGGAAGCTGGCACAGGAACTGCGGGATAAGGGGGAGCTTAAGACCCTGGGGATCGTCGGAAGAGACGCAATGCCTGTGGATCTGTTCCGCTCTATCGAGGAGGCCTTCCAGTCGGAGACAGTAGACTGCAACGATTTTCTGTTTGAACTTCGCAGGGAAAAAAGCGGGGATGAGGTGGCGTGTCTGAAGGAGGCCGCGAGAATAGCAGATATAGGATTTAAGGCTATGATGCAGGCTGACCTGATCGGAATGACAGAGCTGGAAGCGGCCGGCATCGCGGAGGCGGCGGCGAGAAAGGCTGGCGCGGAGCATATTATTTTCCAGATCCTCGGGAGCGGTGAAAGGACGCATCGCATTGTGGGGCGTCCCACGGATAAGGTGATAGAGGACGGCGATATGATCATGTGCGCCCTTGCGGTTCAATATGAAGGATATGTGGCGACATGTGAGATGCCTTTTGCGGTGGGAAACTATTCCCAGGAGACAAAAAGAGTGATCGATGTGCTGGTGAAGGCGTTAAAGGCCGGGATACCTTATCTGAAGGCGGGAGTTCCGATGAAGGAGTTTGTGAAGGCGGTTAAGAACGTATATGAGGAGGAGGGGCTGTCAAAATACGATGTGTATCCTCCGCTCCACGGAATCGGCTGTGCGGAAGCGGAATCCCCGTATCCGGACGAAAAGACAGAGGCGGTATTCAAAGAGGGAATGACGGTAAATACCGATATCAGTCTGTTTGGGCTGCCCGGCGGATCAAATCGAATCGAGGAGGGCTTTGTGATAACAAAAGACGGGGCCGTTTCTCTGTCACCGTTTGTGGATGCATGCTGCAGAGAATGGAGATGATGATATCAAAAATCAGAATATGGATAAAAGGAGTTTAGCTATGAAAATCCGAATTGAGGATCAGGAATTTAGAGAGAGAGTCTGTAAAACACAGGAGAAGATGAAACAGGAGGGAATAGATATACTTCTGGCTTACGGGAATGAGGCGGAGCCTCAGTATGTCAGGTACTATTCCGACTACTGGCCCTCCTTCGAGTCAGCCGGGGTGTTGATGGCGCAGGAGGGAGAGCCGATCCTGATCATAGGCCCGGAGAGCGGCACTTTTGCCGGGGGCGTGTCCAGAATCAAAAAGATCAGAAAGCTTCTCTGTTTCAGGGAGTCCTCAGAGCCCGAGTATCCGGGAGCAAAACTGGATGATTTTGCATCTGTGATCAGAGAAGCTGCAGAGGGAAGACGGATAAAGAGGCTGGGGATAGCCGGAAATTGTTTAATTACACATGTTATTTATGAGGCGCTGCAGGAAGCGCTGCCGGAAGTGGGAGATCCTGAGATCGTGAAAGCGGATCTGATGGTATCCAGAATAAGGGCTGAGAAATCGCCCGCGGAGATCGCCTGCATGAGGGAGGCCTACCGCATCACTCAGCTTGCCATGAAAAAAGTGGTGGAACAGATTCGCCCCGGGATGACGGAGAATCAGGTGAAGGGCATTGCGATGTCGGTGATCTTTGAGGAGGGCGGAGAAGGGGAAGCCTATCCGTTCTGGATATTGACGGGAAAGGACTCCAACCAGGCTATCAGCAGATGCCGGAACAAGGTGATCGAGCCGGGCGATCTGGTACATATACAGGTGGGGGCCCGCTATGAGGGATACGCATCGACGATGGGCCGGCCTGTGGTGATAGGAAAGGCGACGGAGGAACAGAGAGGTCTGATCGAGGCGGGACTGGCCGCGCAGAGAGCCATTTTGAAAACAGCCAAAGCGGGGGTCAACGCAAAAGAGGTGAGCGACGTACACTATAATACATTGAAGGAGCTGGGATATGAAGGACATATTTTATATGGCCCCTGCCATGGTACCGGGCTGATGGAAGGCGAGTATCCCTGGATCGAATCCAATTCGGATTACCTGCTGAAGGAGGGAATGACATTCTGCACATGCGTTTATCTGGGGGACGATGAGAACCGGATCGGCATGCGGATCGAGGACGGGTTCCTTGTCATGAAGGATGGCACGGAGTCATTTTCGGATTACCGCAGAGAGGTGATAGAGATTATGGGGTAGTGCCGTCAGATTAAGAAATGAAATATGTGATATTATTTAAAAAGAAGCCGCTGCAAAACAGATGAACTGACTGTCTGCGCCTGCAGCGGCTTCCTGTGTCGTGCGGAAGATATATTTTCAGAAAGATTCTTTTAGTTTCCGATCTCTACATAGCTGGCCTGGAAAATTTTATCTTTGGCGGGCGAGGAGGGGTTGACGATACATTCCATGATCTGTTCTCCGGCAGCGCGGGCAAGTTCCAGAGCAGGCTGACGGACATAGCCCATTTTGCCAAGGTAGTAATAACGTCTGTCATCTAAATTGGAAGTGAGCAGATCGATATCTTTGCCGATAACGATACCGTGTTTATGACAATAATAGATGACATCCTCCGCCATGGCATTATTGGATATGGCAATAGCGCTGCAGCCGTGTTCCAACAGGGTCCCCACATATGCGGAAGCACTGTTATGCATGGAATCACCGAAACAGATCAATTCGCTGCGGACCGGAATATTACAGTCAGTTAATGCAGCTTTGTAGGCCTGCAGACGTTCGTTGGCAGTGGAAATATGCTGCAGCCCGGCGATATATCCGATTTTTGTATGACCTCTGTCGATCATTTCGCGGACGCCCTGATACACGGCGTTGTGATTTGAGATGGTCAGGCTGTGAAAGGTACAGTCCGGGAAAGTTCTGTCCACCAGCACAACAGGAAAGTCATCCGGTATTGCTTCCTGCAGAGTGGCGAATTTTCGGGCAGTGCTGGCGAGAAGCAGGCCATCTACCATACCGCTTGTCAAAGTTTTAATGCTGTCCAATTCATTTTGTTCATTTTCCCGCGTGTTGGTGACAATTAATTTGTAGGATTTTCTGCTGATGACCCGTTCCACCTCCTCGATGAGGGCGGCGAAATATTCATTTGAGATATCAGGGACGATAAAACCAATCAGATTTTTTTTCCCGGTTTTCAGGATGCGTGCCATTTCATTCGGACTGTAATCTAAAGCAGCAATGCTGTCCATAACTTTTTTACGGGTAGAATCAGAAACAAATCTGGTGTTATTGATTACATGGCTTACCGTTGCCGTAGAAACACCGGCATGTTTTGCGACGTCGCTGATCGTTGCTTTCATACAAATCCTCTTTTCCGTAAAAATCAGTCAAAAAAATTTAATCGATTACTTATCCTGTCTTTTCACCAAATTATTGTAAACACCAAATGGTAAAAAGTCAATTTCTATTTATTAATTTTATTAAAAATGGATTTATTTTCTCTGTTTTTCACAAATAATTTATTCATATTTGTCAAAAATAACAATTGACAGATTCGAATAATTTGGATAATCTAATGTTAATCGTTTACGTAATCGTTTACCAAAAAAATATAAAGGAGGAACATCAATGAAAAAGAAATTTTTGGCACTGTTGATAAGCGCGTCTATCGTAATGGTAATCGGAGGATGCGGGAATAATTCTACTGAGTCCACACCTGCACCGGCTGAGGAGACGGAGGAGGCGGAAAACAGTGCAGCGGAAGAAAGTGAGGAGCCGGAAGATGCAGGTGAAGGAGAGGCATACAAAATAAGTTTCATCTGTCCCAATATAGGTCTTTCTTACTGGACTGATGTGAAAGAAGGACTAGACAGTGCAGCGGCTGATTTTGGCGTGACATTGGACTTCGTGGGACCATCCAAAATTGATACCCAGCAGCAGATTCAGATGATGGAAGCGGCCATTGCAAATAAGGCGGACGGGATTATCGTTGCCTCTCTGGATGCCAATGCGTTTATTCCGGTCATCGACAGGGCGGTAGAGGAAGGAATTCCGGTGATTTGTCTGGACGCGGATTCTCCCGACAGTAAACGCTCCAGCTTTATCGGTACGGAAAATACGGTTGCCGGAGAGACTCTTGGAAATGCACTGATTGAGGCGATGAATGGAGAGGCAAATGTAGGGATTATCACGGGAGCGCTGGACAGTGAGAATGTGAATCAGCGTGTGGATGGCGTTAATAACGCATTTGAAGGAAATGATAAGATGAATATTCTTGCGGTTGAAGCGGCAAATACAGACCTGGGACAGGCAACCCAGAAAGCGCAATCCATGCTCCAGACATATCCTGAGATGAATGCAATGCTGGGAACGACTTCAAATGATATGATCGGTGCGGCGCAGGCCATTAAAGAGCAGGGACGTACAGGCGAGATTCTTCTGATCGGTTTTGACGACCTGAACCAGACTCTGGATCTGATCCGCAACGGCGAGATCTATGGGACGATCGCGCAGAGGCCGGTGAACGGAGGATATTTATCCGTACAGTATATGGTGGATCTTCTGAACGGAGAAGAGATACCGGAGCGGGTGGATACCGGATGCGTTTTGGTCACGAAAGCTAATGTGGTCACTTAGACAACAGAATAATACAAGAATAGGAGTAAGGAGTCAGTGAGGTTCAT
>ERZ779622.123-NODE-123-length-53031-cov-36.831282_pt1 | contig 53031 bp, 43 predicted proteins | sample MGYA00514188_ERZ779622 | MGnify/ENA primary metagenome ERZ779622 (study PRJEB29562, sample SAMEA4376702) | mouse gut metagenome | isolation source: Cecum | study: EMG produced TPA metagenomics assembly of the A DSS colitis mouse model was used to assess the... | reverse complement strand
CTGCGATTAGTAGTGTATCAGCGTGTTCAGCAATTTGGCATCAGCCGAAGAGACCGAAGAAAAGGTAAAAGTAACAATAGGATTTGTGCAGCAATGATATGTATTCATCTGTTATATAAGCACTTCCTGGGCGGGCTGTTGTATTGATAGACAGCAGCCCGTATGGGAAAGTAGGACTTTATGTATTAGTAAATATCCAGAATGGATGATAAAATGATTCGCTTGGACCTCTTTAGGAGAGCGATTCGGTTCTGAATGACAGAGGAACTGTGGAAAGGAGAAATATGAATATAGGTCTGGATTATTCCGCTAACAATTATTATATAAATCAAATAATCCAACAGAAAGAGTCGCTTGCAAAAAATGATAAAGTTGGATTTGACGGTATTTTGTCTGCTAAAGAAACAGAAAATACCGTTAAAACAGGGCAAAGTTTTATGGATATGTGGCAGTCAAGATTTCCGGGAGCGTATTATCATACGTTGGATGCTTATCAGATTCCGCAGGGGATATGGGAAAGATTGGATTTTCCACATGATGATTTTTTTAGCAATAAAATTGATAAATCTATTTTAAATTGGAAGCCAACTGGAAAAGAACCCAAAATGACTGATAGATCAGTACAATCAAGGGCAGGGGCAACTCTTGGGAAAAAATCAATTGTTGTGCCGCCTGTATTAGAAGAAAAAATGAAAAATGATCCGACTCTTGCAAAGCAAATAATGGGAAAGGTAAACGATTTCATTTTAGCTAAAGAGGCCACAAAGAGACCACATAGAATATGTTCTTATATAATAGTTTTGGATGAGGAGGGGGAGATTGCTCATACCTGTATAACAAGTGGGGGTGTAATATCGGAACCAACGGAGGAAACGATACGACAATTTGAAGAAGATCAGAGAGCTAAAAGAAAACGAAGGACGGAGTATATGCGGATTGTTGAAGAAAGTTCTTTAAGACGAGCGGAAATAGAACAGGAACATCGCATAGATTTTAAGGAATCAGATAGAATACGTAGACAAATAATAGAAGATTATGGAAAAAGTACATTATTGTAGAGAGGATACTGCTTGTGAAAGATCAGGTTGAAAAGGAACTCAAGTCGTTGATACTCGAACATTTCAATGCAAATATTGATAAAACAGATAGTTTGTATTTGTCGGGATTGATGCCGAGAGATATGGTTAAGCTAGTGTATTTGCTTGAATCGAAATATGGAATTCATTTTAGTGAGAAGGAGCTGATAGAAATTAAATTAGATAAGTTTCAGGACCTTGTGCAGGCTATTAATTATCATATTGGCAACGAAGTTATCCTATAATAATAGGCTAATTAATATTTGTGGAAAGGAGGGAAATAGTATGAAGAAATTAGGCAAGAAAATGGCAACGGAGGCAGGAACATTAGTTTCTTATGCATGTATTTGTATGTGTTTTGCATCGTGTAGATGTCTGAATGAGTCGGTAAATCCGAGCGACTCAGTAGATTACACGCAGGAACAGGCAAACAACATTCAGAATGACTCCAAGATGCTTGTAATCCATATGACGTCTTAAGATTACAGCGTGCAGATAGCCTTCGTACTATTATGAGGGCTATCTGCTTTTTGGGCAAAAAGAGAAAGGTTTGGTGAAGAATGGATAAGCCCTTTATACATTTTTTGAAAATACAGAATGATATATACTTATTTGATATCAATACAAATATGATAAGCAAAGTTACGGAGAGAATATATAATTTTTTTACTTGTAATGGAGAAAAAGAGGATCTGAATGACGAAGATATACTAATGATTGATAATATGAAAACCATGGGAATGCTCTGTGCTAATCGAATAGAAAAAATCGAGCATCCGATGACAGAATTTGTTGAGGATATTCTTGAGAATAGTTTAAATAGATTGACATTACAAGTGACACAGAATTGTAATTTTAGATGTAAATATTGTGTTTATTCAGGAAGCTATCATAATAGAGTACATAATAATAAAAGGATGGATTGGGATATGGCAAAGGCGGCGTTGGATTTTTTAAAGAGCCATAGCACTAATTCATCAGAGCTTAATATTAGCTTTTATGGCGGAGAGCCTTTACTTGAAATTGATTTAATTAAAAAGTGTGTTGATTATTGTCATGAGATTTTTAAGAGAAAGAAAGTCATGTTTAATTTGACAACAAATGCGTCATTGCTTTCCGATAACATTATTAAATATTTTGATAAAGAGAAATTTTCAGTGATGATAAGTCTTGATGGTCCGCGGGAAATCCATGATAAAAATAGAACATTTGCAGATGGAGAAAGAGGAACTTATGATATTGTAATAGAAAGAATTAATAGAATAAAGAATATTGCGCCTGATTTATTAACTCGTATAACACTGAATGCGGTATTAGATAATGAGAATGATTTTTCTGCAATTAAACAGTATTTTGAAAAGGAGGCGCTTGTTAAAGATATATTTGTAAGTACTAATTATGTAAATGATACAAATAGAAAAGAAGTAATTGTGTATAATAATGGACTTAATTATATAGAAATTTGTCGAGAAAATTTTGTTGGGTTAATGTATTTGATGAAACGCGTGTCAAGAGATAAAGTCTCAAAATTGGTTGTACGAAATCTTGCAGATATAGAGGAAAAGATTGAAAAAAGGACTGTATCTCGACAGGTAATGCAGGCAATTAATCATCCTGGGGGACCATGTTTGCCAGGAGTGCAAAGACCTTTTGTAAACGCATATGGGAAACTGTTTCCTTGTGAAAGAGTGAATGAGACTTGTGAAGAAATGTGTATCGGAAATATTTTTGATGGATTTGATAAACAAGCGGTCAAGCGTTTGCTTAATATAGGGAAGATAACAGAGGAAAAGTGTAAAAAATGTTGGGCGTTTAATTTTTGTAATCAATGTGGGGTAATGGCTGATAATGGTGAGAAGCTAACGGCAGAAACAAGGCTCAAAAATTGTGATAAGGTTCGTAATTATGTTGAAAATCTATTAAAAGATTATATTGTGTTAAAAGAACATGGGTGTGATTTTACACAATCATTATGATTTGGAGGAATTAAAATGAAGGAAAAGGCAATGTTATTTCCATGCGATAGGGAATTAGCGTCATTTATGGATTGTGTGGATCCTGTGAATTATGAAATAAAAGGACTTTGTGTGTTAGAAGATTCCAATGTTGACGATTTATGTGATATCCCAGTTTTCGATATAGGGAGTATAGACTTCAATCTGTTTGATGTACTTATACTTATTGATAATGCATTTTATTCACATTCATTTATAAAAGATTGTATTGAGCGTGGGAAAAAAATTGTTAATGTTGAAGAGATTGAAAAGATAGATGTTGAAAATATCCATGCAATATTGGAAAAACAAAGTGTAAGTGTTCCAATAGTTTTTGTGATGGGGATTACGCCATATACGGAAAAATTCCATGTGCAGCTTGCATTAAGAAAAGCTTTTGCGAATAATGGCTATAAAGTAAGTCAAATAGGAAGTAAGTCTTATAGCGGATTATTTGGATTTCATTCTTATCCGTCATTTATGAATGAACCTATGGATAATACTGAGAGAATAATGTTATTTAGGAAATATGTGAAATATATTGAACAGCAAGAACAACCAGATTTGATTGTTATTGGAGTACCGGGTGGTATAATGGCTGTAAACAAGAAACATTATTTTGATTTTGGTATGACTGCATACATGGTCTCGCAAGCAATCGAACCAGACTATGTTATAATGAGTATGTTGTATAGTAAAAGTTACACAATAGAGCAACTTGAAGAAATAAATCAGACTTGCAAATATAAATTTAATTTTGAGATTCAAAGTTTTCATTTATCAAATACATTATTGGATCCAACAAGTTTAAAAAGTGAAAGATTGACATTTATTAAAATAGGAAATAAAAAGTATACAGAGAAAGTAGACCGATTATATGATTTTTTGAATCAAGAGGATATGAATAAAGCATTTGATGCTATGATTACAAAATTATCATCATATAATGTCAATCAGTTTTTTTGAGGTTTGTTATGGCTAAAGAGGTTAAAGTTGCAATTATAGATAATGGTGTTAATGAAATTTATATAAAAGGTATAGTAAAAAGCATTACTGTTGATGAGCAGGGGATTTGCATAGATGATACCTCAAAAATGGATCATCAATATTTTCAGCATGGAACAAATTGTGCAATGATACTAAAGAAATATTGCCCGGACTGTCGGGTAATTAGCATAAGGATTTTAGATGAGAAGGGAATTGGTGCAGTCAAAAGTATTTATCCGGCATTAGAATGGTGTTTAAAAAATCATGTAAGGCTGGTTAATTTAAGTTTAGGAACGTCAGATTTTAGAGATTGTGGAGCGTTGAAAACTCTGATAAATGAATATGTTGCTAAAGGGCTGATAATTGTAGCGGCAACTGCTAACTCAGGGGTTATATCGTATCCAGCTAGTTTTACTAATGTGATTGGGGTAGCGGCAGTGGATAGTCCTATAAATCATTTTATGGATTATGTGCAGTTGGGGATTGATGCGGTTGTGCCTTCTGAACATATGGTCAGAGTATATAATTATGAAGACGTAAAGACATCACAAAGCAATAGTTATGCGGCGCCGTATGTAAGTGCTTTGATTGCAAATAGATTAAAGGAAAACAATACGCTTGATATTATAGATTTGAAGAGATATTCCCACAAACAAAGCTATGTTGAAATGGCTGATGAGATGTATGAACCAGATTGGGTTTATAAAGCCTATATAGTTGGAAATGGGAAAATGAGTTTTGCAAAGTATTATTTTGAAACTATTGAGGGAGAGTTTAATGAAATACCAAATGAGGCAGATACTGTTATAGCTTTTTCAAAGGCTGATCTGAAAAAGTTAGATATAAAGAATAAGAATTTAATATATCTTGGGAAAGAAAATATAGGTAATGCAGATGTGAAGGGTTTTTTTTGGAGTAGAGAAATTAGATACCAGCAGATAGTGAATAATTGTTATCAGGGGAATGGGATTGACATTCCGATGGTGATCTTGGCGGTTGAGGCCACGATAGATGATTTTTATGTCCTTACTGAATTAAGGGGATCTTTTGCAAATGATGGTTACAATGCATGTGTAATAGGAATGGAACCGGAATGTGTATTATATGCATTGGAATACATGCCGGAGCCTGTATCGAATCATGAAGTCTGGAAGAACTTTATAGAAAGTCTAATTTTTTATAAACAATGTGATTTGGTCATATGGTGTATACCTTTAGAGGATAGAGATAAATTTATAGAGGTTTACCCTGATTATGATGTAGAGATTAGGTTGTGCAATGAAGGGGAAAATGTTAAGGTCAGGTTTTCTTTTGGAGAAGAATATGTTGAGAAACACATTTCCAAAATGATTGATAGGGAGGATGTCGAAGAGATATATTATGTCATTAAAACAAAACTGACGGAGGATAAAGATGGATAATAAGGAAGCTGTAAAGAAACTATTTCTATTATTAAATAGATATCGAGAAATTATAGTTGTAATAATCTGTTGTCTGTTCATTTCTACAGGGTTGAATCTTTGTATTCCGCTGATTAGCAGGCGGATCATGGATGATGGATTTATTGGCGGGAATAAGAAACTATTGATCAAGATGGTTTTGATATCTTTGGCAATTCATTTCATAAATTCTTTTATAGATACAATTAAGGAAAAAAAGCGTGTGGATATTTCCGCTAAGATACAGTATTTCCTTTCTGAGCAGTCTTTTACACACTTAATGAAACTTCGGGTAAATTATTTCAATAACACGAATTATGCGGAGATTTTGAACAGTATCAATACAGATATTGGTCAGATGGCAGCTATTGCTGATAGCAGTGTTTTTTTTGTGGTCACACAGGCGTTTAGTATGACAGGTGGTATTATTGGCTTATTTATCATAGATATCAGAATGACAATATTGGTACTTTTATTTATACCGGTTAAGTGCATTGTGATGAAATACTTTGCAAAGAAACAAAAGCAGATTATGGATGAATTTATAAGTTGTAACCAAGAATATGCGAAATGGTTTGGAGATACTGTTGGAGGGGTGCGAGAAGTTAAGCTATTCAATGTATTTGACAAAAAACATGAGGAATTTGTAGGAAATCAGAATAATATTATTAAGAAACAAAAGCAGATGAATATGTTGGGTCAATGGAATATGATTATAGACAGTGTTATGGTACAGTGTCTTTCCACATGGTTATATGTGTTGGGTGCCAATCTGGTATTTGATCTGCGGCTTTCGGTAGGTAGTGTGTTTGCTTTCATTACATACAGCGCATATGTGACAGGTCCGATTTCTGCAATTCTTAATATAGGCTACTATTTATCTGGGATTATCCCGTCAACTAGAAGGTATTATGCATTTATGGATTTAGAAGAAGAAATAGATGATGGAGAGCAGAGAGTTCTATACCCGAGCGATTTAAAATTGGAGCGGGTTACTTTCTCGTATGAAAAAGATAAATATATTTTAAAAGATATTGACATTTTATTTGAAAAAGGCAGTAAAACAGCGATAATTGGACGTAATGGATCCGGGAAGACAACAATTATCAATCTTCTTACTAGAATGTATGAACCGACAAGCGGCAAGATATTGTTAGGGGGAGATGAGATTTCAGGATTACCCTTGCCGGCATACCGAAATATGGTATCTGTGGTGAGCCAGCAAATATACCTCTTTAATGATACAATAAGAAATAATATTTGTCTGTATAAGCCAGTGAGTGATGCTGTAATTGAAGCGGCTTGCCGAGATAGTGGATTGGAAGATTTTATAAAAAAGGTGTCTTTAGATTATGTGGTAGGGCAGAATGGTGCACTGCTTTCAGGTGGTCAAAAACAGAAGATAGCCCTTGCAAGGGCTATAGTTCATGATAAGCCGATTATTATATTTGATGAGGCCACTTCAAACACAGATGTGTATTCGGAGCAGCAGATTAACGGGCTGTTGAGCACGAAACTGAAAGAAAATACTGTGATTGTGGTAACGCATAAAAAAGAGGTACTAAACAAAGTAGATCAGATTGTTGTGTTGAAAGATGGGATGGTTGATGATATTGGAGCATATGATGAATTAGTAGGGAAAAATGATGAGTTAAATATTATGATGGAAAAGGCTGGGTGAACTTATAAGAATCGTTTCATGAAGACAAGGACCGTCTGGAAAGATTGTTTATGAGATTATGGCGCAGAATGGGAAGAAAAAAACGGGGAAGATGGAGTAAAAGTGGAATTTCAGGTACAAAATTTGAATGTCAATTACAAATCGGGAAACTCAGTTTGCAATTGACCAGAGGATTGTGGATTGCAGATTTTGCATCAGTTATTATGTTATTATAGATTCCGGTTGCTATTGTGCCTGAATTGTAAAACTAACTTCCATATGAAACAGTAAATTCTACATGCCCTTTGAAAACCGCATTTTTTTAAAGTTTTTTGGTGATAAATGGCGGCTGATGTGGTATACTCATCTAAAATTTATGTTAAAAACCGTTTTTAAGGGTATAGCAAACAAACCTCTGGAAAGGGTGTATGTAAGACTAAATTCCACAGGCTGTTATGAAAAATTTCAGATTTCTGCCCGGTGGCGGTTTTGCATAAATTTTATAAAGTTACTTGAGCAGCTTCGGGGACAGCGTCACCTCATCAGGTGCGACATACCGGAGCTGCAGCTTTTGCAGGGTTTCCGCACCAAAGGTTTTGGCGGCGAGTTCATAAGGCGTGCGCCCGCCTAACTTTCTGCGGGGCGCGTTGTTCACATGATCAACAGCCTTTCGTATATCCCATTGCGTGAGGCTCTCAAACACAGTGCCCTTGGGAAGGATCATCCGCAGCATCGTGTGGACATTTTCAATGCCGCCTTTCTGGCAGCTGCGCATAGGGTCACAGTAGAAAATGCCGGTCCTTGCCTGTCCGTTCCTGTCATGCTCCAGCGACTCCGGGTCTCCGAACTCACTGCCCCTGTCGGTGAGTATGACCGGGAATACACAGGAAAACCCGAAAGCATTTCCTAGGGCATTCTGGATCTTGTCAAACTCCGCTTTTACGGCACCCTGTGTACAGCGGTTCATCAGCCTGCCGACCAGGAGTTCCATATGGGGAAAATACAGGGTCAGGATGCATTTGTCTGAGCCCCTGGCAGATAGGACAGTGTCCATCTGGACGAAATCCAGTTCATCACAGCAGCCACTCTTAAAGTCATGGTAAGTCCTGCCTGTAAATACGGCCCGGTTAGTTATGGCGGTATTCTTCTTTTTGCGGGGTTTAAATTTCACCTTACGCTTTAAATGGATGTTCCGGCTTAAAAGGATACCCTGGTCAATGTAGTTATAGAGGGTTTTGACTGAGATTCCCAGTTCCGGGTGTCCGGCGACAATCATGTAAGGAGACTGTCCCTGTGCGATCAAAGGGGTTACAACCTCATTAAGCCTATTCAGTTCCTTTCTGCTTAAATTTACGCCTTCCCTGGAAGAGACGAGCCGTTCATCATAGAGGCGCTGGGCGGCTTTTGCGTTATAATTGTACTTAGTCTGTACGGTGCACAGATGACAGGGTTTATTGCAGCCGTTGCAGACATAGGGAGCCCGTTCGATCCGGCTGCAGGATTCCCGTTCAAAGTCGGGACAGACGTTGTTACAAATGTGGCAGGAGCGGCACAGGGTGTCGCAGATGACCAGTTTCCTGCAGGCATTCTGTTTCCTGCATTTGTATCTGCGGACACAGAAGTTATAGGGGTTATTAAAGCTGCCCCGGTTCCAGGTATTAGCGATACGGTGGCGAAAGACCTCTTTAGAGATGGTGGAAGGATCCTTACAGAGGTACTTTGCAATATCACGGAAGGAACGCTGGCTGTTAAGGGATTCTTCAATAAACTGCCTGTCTGCGAGAGTAAGATGTTTTTGGTTTCCAGGTATTAAATCCGACATAATGAACCTCCTTTACCGCCATCGGGAAACAGTAAAGAGGATACAAAAAAAGAGGCGCTTATCAATATGCGTGTGAAAGAGTAAACCTTTAGTGTGAAAGACTAAGTTCTATATGAGAGGTGCATGGGTAGAATTTAAATTTACAATTCACATATTGGTTTATTTTCTGTTACACATCTTGACTGATAAATATTGTTTGTTATACTTGTAACGGAAACAGATAGCTGTGATTGCAAGGATAAAATCTATTCATGTGATAATATATACAAATGTCGATATTTACGATACATATGCCTCAACAGATGAAGAGAATTATTTTTCCAAGTTTACATGTACATTGATTAATCCCACAGAATATGCAGCTCAGAGACGGTGAATATATTATAGCGTTTACAATTGATAAGGTGACAAGTAAGAATCATTATGCGCTTTATACGGGGTGACCTCTCCCTATAATGAATACAGGAATGTTCGCAGGGACTCATAATGGCAGAGTGTCTTGGAACGGAGGAGGATTAAAGGCTGAAACAGAGAGAGTATGTCCGGCAATTACTATTTCAACGCCATCAGGAGTAAGTTCTGATTTGTTTGCTATAAATAAAGTGTGGTTTGAGGATAAAGCGCCGGCTGGATCACAGGATTTGTATGTCAGTGATGTAACATATTACTACGCATCACCTGCAAATTATTCTTACAGAATCTTAGATCGGTCTGGCAAGACTTATTATGATAATACGCCGTCTTCTGGATCTGTGGCAGGAACTTACAGAACGAAATTCAGTGTAACATGGGGATCTAATTTGAGTTATGTAGGTGCATATTATAATGCAAACACAATGATGTATATAAATTATTTGACACCGTATGGAATGTATGAAGGAATGTAAATAAAATGCCATGGAGGGCGTTTCATGAATCATATTGATTTGAGAACGCCCTCTTTGTTTAGTTGTTGGGAGGATTCCAAGAATGAGCATAAGCAATGTAAATGAGCAAGGCTCTGAATGGCTGGCGGCTTTCAGTAAAAGACCGATATTCTTTATGTCAAGGAAAGAAATGGATGCTTGTTTCGATGCAAACGGGGTACTACGTAAGAGCAGGCTTAAGAACGTGGAACTGCGGGAAGACACCTGCACCCTCAGCAGCAACGATACTTACCGCAGATCGAACACCACCTATGAGGTCTATGACAAGGATAAGGGCAGCGCGTTTCTTGACCTGAATTTTTTGATCAAGGATGAGACCAGAAGCCTGAAAGGAAGCCTCAGCGATAAAAATGATGTAGATTTCTATAACTTCACCATACCGTTTTTGAGGTTTCAGCGGAATTACTTTGGCGTTGAAGCCTACATAGATATGCCGGAGGGCTGTGATTACGACCTTACCCTGTATGACGAGTACGGAAATCAGGTAGGGAAGGCGGAGTGGGACGGCGAAGGACGGAAAAAGCTGTCCGTTCCGAATTGGGATATGGATACCAACAAATATTGCCTCAAGGTAGAAAACGGAAACGGGGAAGAGGTATCTCCGAATGATTTTTACAGGATCCGCTTTCATGTCACCGATAATAAGGAGCATGAAAAGACGGATGCCGTCAGGGAAGCGTATGGAAATCTTTACAGCGCCTATAGCCGGAAAGACGAAAACTGGCGGGACTATCTTGACCGATATAATGAAGTTCTGCGGGAGACGGAGCAGAATTACCGGAAGGAGCTGGAAGAACTCCACAAAAAACAGTTTGCGGGACTGCCGGAGGGAAAGAAGTATCAGGGCGGGCGCACCGTGGGCGAACTGCTGCAGGATCTGGCAGAAGGGAAGGAACTGAGCGAGGCGGAGCGGGAGTATGTAAAGATCTTTGCCAACCTCAAAGATGCGGAAAAGGCACAGCAGAAGGCGGAACTGAAAAATGATCTTACGGAGGATTTCATGAAGGATCTGGAAGACAGGGGCGTTTCCCGTGAGGATATCGAGGGGATGCGCGTGAGAATCAGGAGTAACGGAGACGTGGCCGTGGATGGGATAGAGGACGAGAATATCAGGGAACAGGTGCAGAAGCTGGTGAGTGAAAAGTACAGCGATAAAATGTACCGGTATTATATAGGGACCGCTGACAGCGTGGGGAATCTGCCTGAGAACGCATACCAATATGCTGCGGACGTGCAGGAGGTGAAGCGTTACCTGAAAGGCGTTACCGGACAGGATGTCTCCTTGAAGAATCTTTATATGCTGCCTGACGGGAACATTGGCGGTCTGCCCGACAAGGCGGATAAGCTGATCAACCATACAAAGGATAATGTTAAGGTCGATCAGATGCGGGATGGCCTCAGAAATATCATAGGAAATATCGTGGTGAGCGGCGATGTGGGGATTCCCGATTTCACGTCACAGTTCCAGTTTAAAGACGGGGCGTTTTCTGTTGTGGACAGCGGTTTTGCGGTGGATATGGGAGCGCTTGATGCGCGGCTGACACCACACTACTCCGGCAATATGTATTCTGATATGTATAGGTACAGATTCAAAAAGGTGCTGTGATTCATATGCGGACAATGTTAAACGGTGAATAGGTTGGAAATCGGACTATTCAGCTGGGCATATGATTATATGTGTGAGAAAGGGGGTTTATTCAGATATCATAAATAATAAGGAAATTGACACAACATATGGATATGTGTGGCTGATTAGATATTTTTAACAATAGTAGAAAGGATGAATGAAAAATGAAAAAAATGAAAAAGTTATTAAGTATTATGTTACTGGGCGCGTTATTGACTGCCAACGTTATTCCTGTGAGCGCTGCGGAAGTACAACCGCTTGCGGCAGCTCCTGCGCTGACACAGTTTTATGTGTATTCCGTATCCTCTGAAAAAGGTGGAACAGAGATTATTGAACGTCCGGGATCATTTGCACAGGTTGGTACAAGATTGGATCATGGCGGGACTTGGCTAGAAGTTGTAACTACAGAAATTGGATATGCAAAAACACGGTCAGCCACTTTTAATAATGTTAATATGACTTTGGTATCAAAAGAAGCGTTTGACATTGATAATGATCGTATAATCGATGGGTGGCTTTGCGTTTGGAGATATGAGAACAGTTATGGTTTTGAAGCTGGAACATTTAAGGCCAGTTCAAAATCAGCAAATTCGCCATGGAATACAATGAGTACTACTTTTTATATACATTAAGTCATACGGAGGGGGAACAGATGCAGGTTAATTCCAATTACCAACAGAATATAGGATTATACGAAAATAAGCGAAAACGTAGTGAAACTCCTACATTTGCACAATGTGTAACGGAGAAAGAGGAAGAGCAAATTCAGAATGTGCCGGCAGCAAATTTTGAAGAGCGCGTGTTACAAAATGCTGGACCGAATGCGCCACAATCTGTAAAAGATGCTTGGATGGAAACAACGAAAGAAATTGGTGTAAACGGATTAGGTGAAACTAAGAATGGAAGAACGCATATATCACAAATGCATATACAGCAAGTAATAGCCCACTATTGGGGAAGGACAGATAGTGCAAATATATTGGGTAATTCCGTAGAGTCAGCAATACGAGCTGCCCAAAAGGCTTTATATGATTTTGACCATCCGTTGGAACCTAACAAGGTAAGAAGTATTGAAGAACAGCAGGCACGTGTAAAAGAAAGGCAGTTTTATGTATCTTTTCTGGAGAAGCTGCAGAAATTGCTAACAGAGAATAAGGAGCAGGGGGAAACAGGGTTATGCGGTGTAAGTGATAAAACTTCTTTGTATAGCAAATGATATTGTTGTGCGACAACTATTTTGGAAGAGTATGCACTATGTTGGAACTGTGCCGGCATGGTGCATACTTTCTCTTTTGGGTTATTCTTCTACAAGTGGCCTTATTATAGACAAGATTGATGAGGGCATGTGTTCGAGGGAACTTTTAGAATAGGAGCGTAGTTTTGAAAGGGTGTTAATGCAATATCTTTTTGCTAATATACGAGCAGTTTCTTATGGGTAAAATCTCGAATAAATATTGATCTTCCCACGGTTGAAAGGTAACCTTTGCGCCAACCCCTGTGCCGTCCGTCTGCACGCAGGTAATTGCGTAGCTTGAGAACAGTTCCGTGCTGATGATGTCTGGCGCATTGTCCAGACCGTTCATAAAGGTGTCCCCCCGTTACGGGCACGACAATGTAAAACTCCCTGCCTTCACTCTGCAGTTTTTCGAGGGTGACATACATTTCGTTATTTTTGCATACATAAGATAAGCCTGAGCACAAACACCCCGTCGTCATTTCGGAAATCATATTCCCCGTTATACTTTTTCACCGTTCTGATGATGCTGGAAACGCCCACACCCTTTTTTAATTCACTTCCGGGTTTTCCATCCTCCAATGTCGTCTCTTTTCTGCATGTATTTCTGCAGGAAATAATCAGTTTATTCTTTCTACGCCTAAGCATCAGATCAATAAAACATTCCTGCTCATCCAGCCTCTTTTTCACTTCCATGCAGGCGTAAATCGCATTTTCGTACGCATTCGCGAGAATTGCTACCAGGTCGATGTCCGAAATTTCCGGATTCTTTTCAAGCTCCACATCCAGTTTTACCTTAATCCGCTCACGCTCCGCCTTTCTCGTATAAGCGGAAAGCACGTTATTGACTGCCGTATTGGCGCAGATCGCCTGCTGCACCCCACGGTCCATTTCCCGGTCATACTCCTGCAGATACTGCAAAAGTTCTTCGGTCTCTCCTTTGCGCGCGCACTCCGCAATTACCGCGTTATGATGCCTGATATCATGACGAAGTCTTTTACCGGACTCCACCGACTCTTCCAGAATTTCCAGCTGCCGCTCCAAAAGTCTGTAGTTCATCTGGATCAACTGGTTTTCCCTCTCGTACTCCTTTTCTTTTCCAATGTGCAGATAAAAATGAAAAATAAGAAGCTGCAGAGTTCCCGTCAGGAAAAAGTTCATCAGGATCTGATAAATTCTGTGGAACGTCATTTCCTTGTTCAGACCCGGATTTAAAATGTAACCAATGCCAAGTAGAATACATATAATCATCACGGCGACACTGAACTTATCCGCCTCGCTCTCCACATAATCGCCAAAATCTTTTACCGTCTTCCTGACGTACTTATTGAGTAGGAACGCAATCAATCCAATCAGCCCGATACGCGCCACGATGTCCGCCCACACATTGCGGTCAAAGAAAAGAATGGAAATTTCCAGCGCTCCGACCAGAAATATGGCAAGCAGATAAAATACCAGCGCCAGCTTATACACAGTCAGATAAAGGGAATCCCTGCTCATAAGAACGGCAAAAAGGGCAAAGCAGAGATACATGACAAAGGCAACCATCCGCGTGCAGCTTTCCCAGTCCGCCACATACCACACACATGCCAGAATAAGCAGTACCACAGAAAAACAGCTATAGCAGACGACAGTCTTCTTCCTGCCAAACCGGGATTGCGCGAGTAGGGAAAACAGCGCAATCGTCCCCGCAAGGCTGATCGCAAAACGGATAAACGCTATGTATACAGAGCCACCCAACATGTCAATTCCTCTTTTCTCGCACGACCTAGTTTCTGCAGATTTCCAGTTTCTACAGCACTATTCTACAATAATTTCTTGTTGAAAAAAGGGTTGTCACGCGATTGTTACCTGACGTTTATTTTCACGTTCAATTTCGGAGTAAAAAAAAGACATCCGACCAATCTTTTTATGCTATACTAAGTCAAAGACCCCGCCGTAAAGCAGTGGTTAAGCTTCGCTTAATCGGCATCAAACCGAAAACGCCCCAAGGGCAGGATGTAAGATTCGAGGATGACTATGTATAACGTTCTGATGGTGGATGACGATCCGATGATATTAGAAGATAATAAGACATATTTCTCCGCAAAGGGTTACGCGGTTGTCTGCGCTGATACCGCTGAGACAGCGGAAAAGATCATTTTATCCAATGCGTTGGACTGCGTGATTCTGGACGTTGACCTACCCGGTATGAGCGGTTTCACGCTGTGCGAAAAAATACGCGCAAAGACAGGCCTTCCCATCGTTTTCCTCTCCGGCTATACCGAGGAGGAAAACAGGATCCGCGGACTGTCCATCGGCGGGGACGACTATGTTTGTAAGCCTTACAGTTTAAAAGAACTGGAACTGCGGGTACAGGCGCGCATCCGCTCCGGCAGAGCTGCGGAGCCGCCCAAAACGCTTACTTACGGTCCGCTTTCCATCTGCCCTTCCTCCTGCAGCGCCATTTATGAAACACATTCCGTAGATTTTTCTTCCTACGAATTTGATGTGTTGTATTTTCTTGCAAGACATCCCAACGAAATCTATACGCCGGAACAGATTTACGATTCGGTATGGAAAGCCCCGATCAACAAGGGGCAGAAATCCCTGCAGGTTATTATGGGGCGCATACGCAGAAAGCTCTATGCAGTCTGCCCCGACCATGACTATATCCAGACCAAGCGCTACAAAGGTTATCTGTTTGTCCCGGATCTGGAATAACGGGAGCGCGCATAAAAACCTGCCGTCCCGGCAGCCACCGCCAGCAGGACAACCCCCACCGCGATTACCATATGTCCGATCCGACGGTTGTCCGCACGCAGAGTCTGCGCGGGACCCGCGCCGTTTTCCCCGTATGTGGATAGGGCTTCGACAGCCTCCGCATCATTCTGGGCATCAGGATCACTGTTGCCAGTGTTTTCCCCACCGCCCGCGTCCATCCGCGCATAGAGGGCAGGAGTTTCACCGGGTTCCTGTGACTCAGCCTGTGGCATCTGCTGCGCATTGACAGTCCCAGCTTTCGTGTCAGGCAGCTGATCCGCCTCAGTATTTGAAGATTTCGCCTCTGACACCCGTCCCGCACTGCCGTCTGCCAATGCCGCATGCAACGGCTGCCCTGCATTATGGTTTGAATCGCCGGCATCAGAAGGCATCCCGTATTCAGCCCCGCCCGCATCAGCCTGGTCCGGGTCGTCACCGCAGCCTTCCTCCTGCTCCGGCTTTTCCTCTTTGGTAGGTGAGCCGACATTCTCCTCCTGCGGCTTGTCAGGCGGGTTTGTGATGGAAGTGCCGCCGCCCCGGCTGCCGCCTATATCCTCCATGACGTCCAAATCGTCGGCCGCGTAGCATAGCACATTGGAAAAATATTCGATTCCGTTATTGTTGCACTGCAGGCGGATATAGATATACGGGTGAGCCGCCCTGCCGGACCGCACGCCGTCAACGATAATAACGAAGCCTTCGTATGTACCATTCACCATTGCTTCCTCGGATACCATCCAGTTTTCCGCGTCGAAAGAGTACTCCGATATCAGCGTATAAGGAAATTCCTCCTCCGGCTTCGTATAACAGCCCTTGAAAATATAAGAGTTTCCGTACATCGATGCATTTACTTTCTTAAAGGTCAGCGGATAATCATTATAAACAACCGTGCCCCGCACTGGCTCCATGGATGCCGCATCCGAAAAAGAACCTTGCAGCTTGAAACGCAGTCTTTCTTCCTGCTGCCTCTCCGTACCTTCCAGATTCCACACCAGAGGAACCGAAACATCGGAGTTTACCTCTCCCTGCCGGTTAACTCTGCAGCGAAGAGCTTCCGGCAGGACATCATTCACCGTCTGTCCCTTCTCCACAACAACGCAGACGGGATCCGATTCTATTACGAACGGCGTCTCGGCGTAATGGACGCTCCCTGTGACCCGGCAGTCGGAAACAGCCAGACCTGCGCCTTCCTCCTGCCACAGCGCGCCCGTTTTGCTCTCCACCGTAATGCCCTGCATGGACAGCAGCCCCTTTTCCTCCACACAAAAGATGCCTTTGCCCTCCGGCTGTCCTGAAAAGGTGAGATGATTATCACTCATAAGATCAACCGCCTTGGTCACCGTGATGGTATAGCGGTCTGTATCAACCATGATGACGGGCATATGCAGCGCACCGGGGTAAAAACTGTAGTCCTCATCCAGAACAATATGGTCAGCCAGTTTTACCGTGCCTCCGGTGTACTTGTGCGATTCCAGCCAGTCTGTCAGTTCCCCGCCGCTGGACACGCTTTCTTCCGATTCCTCCGTGACAGCTGATTTCATTGCCCGTACCGCTGAGCCGACAGCAAGCTCATCAGCTTCCCCCGGCTCCGGGTCAACGGCTGGCTCGTCAGTTTTTTCCGGCTCCGCGTCAATGGCTGGCTCATCGCTTTCCCACGGCTCCGGGTCAACGGCTGGCTCGTCAGTTTTGCCCGGCTCCGCGTCGACGGCCGGCTCGTCAGTTTCCCACGGCTCCGCGTCAGCGGCTGGCTCGTCAGTTTCCCACGGCTCCACGTCGACGGCCGGCTCGTCAGTTTCCCACGGCTCCACGCCAGCGGCTGGCTTGTCCGTTTCCCACGGCTCCGCGTCGCTGGCTGGCTCGTCAGTTTCCCACGGTTCCATGTCGGCGGCTGGTGCATCGTTCTGCCCTGCCTCCGGGGCATGGACATCCTCCGCATTTTGCGGCGCGGCTATTGCGACAGTGAAATCGGCTCTGTATAATAGAAACACAATTGCGAGACTGAGTACAAACAGGAAAGTACGCTTATTTTTCATCATTTTCACTCTTCTTTGGAAGGAATCTATATTATTATGAAACAACAGCTATTTACAAGATCCGCATTACAGACCATCCTTGTCATCGCAGGCGCCGTTATGGTAAGCCTGTTCGGATTGTCTATTGGCACGCAGTATGATAATAAATATATAACAAAGGCGGCACCCGCACAAGACCAACTTTATACGATTCCAGAAAAAGGATACTGCGCCCTCGTGGATGGATGGGAATTTTATCCGGACACGTTGCTTTCATCAGCGGATTTTTCATCCGGCACACACAATTATTACAGCACATGGGCAGGCGAATATCCCAATCTTGCCATGTTCCATGAAGACAAAAATCCTTACGGAACATCCACATGGCGTATGCGTCTGCGGGGAAACGGCAGCGTCCTTCTCTATCTGCAGGAGCCTCTGTGCGCCGCCAGCGTCTTTGTGGACGGAATTTGTCTCGGCGTAACCGGCGATGTGTCTCCCGACAGCTATTCTCCCCTGATCAAAGACAATACTTATGCGTTTACCATTGACGGGGAGGCGGAACTGATTATCCAGACTGCCAACTATTCACACTATTACGGCGGCATCTGGTATGCGCCCGTCATCGGGGACGCGGAAAGCGTCAGCCGTCTCATTGCCGCCCGGATGCTCCTTTACGGAATGCTGTTCTTTTCATCGCTCACGCTCTCCCTGTTCTGCATCGTACTCTGGGAGCGCAGGGAAAACGGCAAAAGAACGTCCACATTCTATTTCGGTATGTTAAGCCTGTCCTTCGCACTGCGAATCTGCTATCCTTTCTTAAGGCTGTCTGGCGTGCCCTTCGTGCGTGCGCTCTATGCGGTGGAGGATGTTGCTGCCATATCCGGCATTTACTTTTCCATGCAGATTGCCCTTCTGCTGTTTGTGCCGGAACCGGGCGCCGGCGCAATCTCCCGCCGCCTGAAAAAAGGGCTTCGCGCTCTCACCATGAGCGCCTGCGTCGTTGTCGCCGTCGTTCCTCTGCTTGTATTTCCCGCGGTTCCCGGGCTTGTGCAATGGTACGGACCGCTTATTTCATGGTACAAAGCCATCATGGCATTCTTTCTGATCAGCCTGTCGGCCTATGGTGGTTTTATGGGGTTTCATTATGTTAAGATCGTTCTTGCCGCCGCCGTCGCAAGCGGCGTCTGTCTGATTTACGGTGTCCTGTCCATCGGATATTACGAACCGTTTATCGGCGCATATCCTGAGGAGTACGGCTCCTTTTACATGGTAATCGCCTTTGCCTTCCTGATGGTACAGCGAAGCAGGGAAATGGCTGCGGAAAACGGGCGGCTGAATCTCCATCTGCAGGAAGAGGTCGAGGAAAAGACAGAGCATCTGCGCAGCCTTCTTACAGAAAGAGGTCAGTTGATCGCGGAGCTGGGGCACGATATGAAATCGCCCCTAACCTCCCTCTCCAACATGGCACAGATCATTCGAATGAATGATATTATGCTGGATGATGCCACACATAAAAGAATGATTCATATAGAAGAGCAGTGCAATGTTTTATCCGACCGCCTGAAATCCATTCAGGAAATCGCCTCCCAGACAGGCGCTCCTGCCAAAATGGAACCCCTGCTGCTCAATACCTTGCTTTCAGATTTCTATCACAACTGCCGTCCGATTATTGAGCTTTACGGACCGAATGTTTTTGCGGACATTACGCCCCGCCCCTGCTATATCATGGCAAACCGCGAACAGCTCTTCCGCGCGCTGGAAAATCTTCTATATAACGCAGCCGATTTCACGCCGCCGGAGGGCAAAATAACCCTCTCTCTTACAGCAGATGAAAGCTTTGCCTATATCGCCGTTTCAGACACTGGCTGCGGCATCCCGGAAGAAGAACTGCCAAATATCTTCCGCCGTTCCTACACCACCCGCAGTGATAAAGGCGGTCAGGGGCTGGGGCTCGCCATCACCCACACGATTGTTCTGGAACATGCCGGGCGGATAGAAGCGGATTCCAAGGAAGGGGAAGGAAGCAAATTTACAATCTGTATTCCGATGGTGTCATCCCGCACACCTTTTTAAAATAACGCGTAAAGTGGGGCAGACTGTCAAACCCCGCCTGTGCCGCCGCCTGCGCCACCGGCAGTTTTTCCACCCGCAGCAGGTACTTGGAACGCTCCATGCGTGCGTCCAACAGTTCTGATTTGGGCGAGCGGTTAAAAAACATTTTGTAATAGCTGTAAAACTGGCTCGTCCCGAGATTGGTCAGCGCCGCCATACTGTCCGCGTCCCACTTCCTGTCAATATGGGTCAGAATCTCAATCCTCGCTTTCCTAAACTCCTCAAAAATATCCGCCTGAAAGTCTTTCCCCTCCGGGAATGTATGAAGCTGTCTGGAAAAAAGAATAAAAAGCTGGTGCATGAGTTTATCGATCTGTTCCCGATAATAATCCTGCTTTGTCACGCTCTCCACATAAACGGACTTGAACAGAGCGTTTATGGAGTCGGGATAGGGTGGATAGACGATTGTGTTGGCAGGAAGGTCATATGTGGTAAGAAAGCTGTCGTCGTCGCATGTAAAGTGCACGAAACTGTTTTTAAAACGACCGACAGCCTGATAAACCTGCGCCTCTCCCGGCGTATATAGCAAAAACGCGCCTTCCTTCGCCGTCTGAATCCTGCCGCTGAGCCGCACCCTCATGGGTGTCATGAAATGGAGAAAGAGATAATCTCCGCTGCCGTCAGGACGATTAATCATATCGCCGTCCGGGTTAAACCGATTGTAATCGCAGTAGCCTGTGTGAAACATGGGGCGCCTCCTTTTTCCTTATTCTATATTCTATTCCATAATCGGAAGAAAAGTCAAATATGGCGCAAGAAAAGGTATGGTTATTTTTGTACCTTTTGTTTATTATGAAGATAATATAATGGTAATTGCGAAACGCAACATAGGTCGTGGGTGTTGCACACGTTGTGCACTATATAAAATATGAAAGAAGCGTTTCACAATTGCCTGCGAATAATCTCATAAGAAAGGGAAGAGGGTCAGAAAATGAAGAAAGCGCAGGTTATCATCGACAAAGAGTATATTGTGAGTGAGATTGACAAAAGAATTTACGGGTCGTTTATTGAGCATCTGGGACGGGCGGTTTATGAGGGGATTTACCAGCCGGAGAGTCCGTTTGCGGATGAGCAGGGATTCCGCAAGGATACGCTGGAGCTGGTAAAAGAGTGCAATGTGCCGATCGTACGTTACCCTGGCGGAAATTTTGTGTCCGGCTACCGCTGGGAGGACGGCGTTGGACCGAAGGAAAAACGTCCCGCACAGGTCGATCTTGCATGGCAGGTTGTGGAGTCCAACCAATTTGGGCTCAACGAGTTCGCGGACTGGTCAAAAAAAGCCGGAACCGATATTATGATGGCAGTCAACCTGGGAACGAGAGGGCTGTACGAAGCAAAAGAGTTGCTGGAGTACTGTAACTTTAAAGGCGGCACACTGATGAGCGATCTGCGTAGATCTCACGGATACGAACAGCCTCACGACATTAAAACATGGTGTCTCGGCAATGAGATGGATGGTCCGTGGCAGACCGGTCATAAGACAGCCGTGGAGTATGCCCGGATCGCCAACGAAACCGGTAAGGCGATGAAAATCTTAGATCCCTCCATCGAGCTGGTGGCATGCGGCAGTTCCAATTCACAGATGCCCACTTTCGGCGAATGGGAGGCAACCGTGCTCGACGAATGTTACGACACGGTAGATTATGTTTCCATGCACCAGTATTACGGGAACCGTGACAATGATTCCGCAAACTTCCTTGCAAGCAGCGTTGACCTGGATCAATTCATCTCGACGGTGGTCTCCATCTGTGACTATGTCAAGGGTAAACATCACGGCAAAAAGAATATCAATATCTCTCTGGACGAGTGGAATGTGTGGTTCCATTCCGAGGAGGAGGACAAGCAGCTAGAAAAGTGGGTGCAGAAACCTCATCAGCTTGAGGATATCTATAATTTTGAGGACGCGCTGTTAGTGGGCAGTATGCTGATTACGATGCTCCGCCACGCAGACCGCGTGAAAATCGGCTGCCTCGCACAGCTCGTAAACGTGATCGCACCAATTATGACTTCCGATACCGGCGCGTGGAGACAGACTATCTTCTACCCTTATATGCAGGCGGCTACGCTCGGTCAGGGAACCGTGTTAAACACGATCGTGAAATCCCCTGTCTACGAGACAAAGCAGTACGGCGAGGCGCCCTATCTCGACTGCGTCGTTGTGGAGAACCCGGAAAAGAAGGAGCTGGTTGTCTTTGCGGTAAACAAAGATCTGGAAGAGGATATGGAAGTAACCATGGACTTGCGCCAGTACGCAGGTTACCATGTACAGGAGCATATCGTTATGCATAATGACGACCTGAAAGCGGTTAACACGGAAGCGAATCCTGATAATGTCGCGCCAAAGACGGGCGGAGGCGCCAAAGTGGACAGCGGCATACTGCAGGCTGTCTTCGGCAAAACAAGCTGGAACGTAATTCGCCTTTCCAAATAACGCGACCGTTCATAATTTGTTCATATTTAATTTTAAAAAACTTCATTTTAGAAACATGATTTAGACATTTCTGAAACGTATACTAAGACCATAAGATACAACACAGCAAGCTGATAACAAAGTTAGCTGATTAATTTAAAACTTTTTCATAATAAATGCCAAGTAAGGGAAACCTTGCTTGGCATCCTCCCTTTTCTGGGGTAAAATCCCGTTTCTATTCCTATTACAATCCAAATCGCCACGGAGAATGCCGTATTTCACGCATTTTCCTGAGTCCTTTCGCCCTATTATCCTATTATCCATGTATACAATTTCCCCTTGTCAGATATTATGCCTTATGGTATACTTGAATACCGTAAGCACCTTACAGTTTTATAGAGGAAATAACGTTTTCCATAACTGTCGACGTAGACATTTATATCGGATGTCTACGCTTTTTTGCTTACTGACAGGAAATTGTCGGTCAACAATTTCTTCTCAGTGCAGAAACGCAAGTGTGTAAGGTTGAGCGTCAAATGAATATGCCAACATGTTCGTTTGACTCATGGAAACAAAAATGAGGAGGATATGTGTTATGGTTGAAATGATTACAAATGTGAACGGCGCCGTCAACAGTTTTGTCTGGGGCATTCCCATGCTGGTGCTGCTCGTCGGTACGGGTATTCTGATGACCGCCCTTACCAAATTTTTCCAGTTGTCACACATTGGACACTGGTTTAAAAATACCATCGGCGGTATTTTTAAAGATGAACATATTACGAAACACACAGACAAGGAAGATCAGTCCATCTCCCAGTTCCAGTCATTATGTACGGCACTCGCCGCTACGATCGGCACGGGTAATATCGTCGGCGTGGCAAGCGCGCTGATCTCGGGCGGCCCGGGCGCAATCTTCTGGATGTGGATCGTGGCGTTCTTCGGTATGATGACCAACTATTCCGAAAATGTGCTGGGCATCTACTACCGCCGCAAGAATGAGCGGAACGAATGGTCCGGCGGTGCGATGTACTACTTGAAGGACGGACTTGGCTCCTATAAGGGCTTTAAGCAGATTGGCGCGGTGCTCGCTGTCCTGTTCTCCATTTTCTGCGTACTGGCATCCTTCGGTATCGGCAACATGAGCCAGATCAACTCCATCTCCGGAAACATGAAGTCCGCTTTCGGCGTTCCTACTTATGTGACGGGTATCGCGCTCTTGATTCTCGCGGCTCTCGTTATCGTGGGCGGGCTGAAACGTATCGCATCGGTTACCGAGAAGCTGGTGCCGTTTATGGCTATCATCTATGTGTTAGGCGCTGTGGCTCTCTTTATTATGAATATCGATCAGTGCGGTGCGGTTTTCTCCGCTATTTTCAAAGGCGCCTTCGGTCTTCGCGCGGTGGGCGGCGGTATCGTCGGCAGCGGCGTAAAAATGGCGCTCACATGGGGCATGAAGCGCGGCGTCTTCTCAAACGAAGCCGGGCTTGGTTCCTCCGTCATGGTACATTCCAGCTCCAACGTGAAAGAGCCTGTTCGCCAGGGTATGTGGGGCATCTTTGAGGTATTCGCAGACACAATTGTTGTCTGCACGCTGACCGCGTTCGTGGTGCTCTCCTCGGGTCTGGTTGATCTGGAAACCGGCGCGGTGTTAAGCTCCTCCGAAGGTTCCGCGCTTGTAGGAGAGGCTTTCGCCACCAGGTTCGGCAATGCCGGTCCCATGTTTATTGCCATTGCCATCCTGCTGTTCGCCTTCTCCACGGTACTCGGCTGGAGTCACTACGGTTCTAAGGCATGGGAGTATCTCTTTGGTACAAAGTCCATGATCGTGTACAAAATCGTGTTCGTCCTGATGATCTATGTGGGCGCGACAATGAATCTGGGGCTGGCATGGGATCTTTCCGATACCTTTAACGGGCTGATGGCGATCCCGAACCTGATCGGTGTCTTAAGCCTGTCCCCCATCGTTATGAAGATCACGCGGAACTATGTGGCAAGAATGCTGAAAAAAGAGAACGTGAAGCCGATGCTTTCCGCCTTCCCGGATATTGAGGAGACACATGCGGCGGAGTTGAAAGAAATGTATAGGGACAAATAAGGAAAAGAAAGAGATCGAAAAAGAAATTTGCCGGATTGTCTGCTATTTCTGTCCTTGTAAGATATTATATATTTAAAAAAACCCCGGCGCAGCTGTAAAAGCTTGCCGGGTTTTTTTACTTAATTCATTAATGCATACGCATCCTTATTATGCGATTTACGCCTTGCCGTCGGAACCGAGCACGTTCTTAATCTTGTGTGCTACCATATCCTTCACAGCCTGTCTTGCGGGCTTCAGATACTGTCTGGGATCGAAGTGATCCGGATGTTCCGCGAAGTACTTGCGGATGTTACCTGTCATAGCCAGACGGATATCGGAGTCGATGTTGATCTTACATACGGCAAGCTCTGCTGCCTTACGGAGCTGCTCCTCCGGAATACCTACTGCATCGGGCATGTTACCGCCGTACTGGTTCACCATCTTTACGAACTCCTGCGGAACGGAAGAAGAGCCGTGAAGCACGATCGGGAAACCGGGCAGTCTCTTGATGCACTCCTCAAGCACGTCGAAACGAAGCGGAGGAGGAACAAGAATGCCTTCCTCATTTCTGGTACACTGCGCAGCCGTAAACTTGTATGCGCCGTGGGAAGTACCGATTGCGATAGCGAGGGAGTCACAGCCTGTCTTCTCCACGAACTCCTCCACTTCCTCGGGACGGGTGTAGGACTCTTTACCTGCCTCTACAACTACCTCGTCCTCAACGCCTGCAAGTGTGCCGAGCTCAGCCTCAACCACTACGCCCTTGTCATGCGCGTACTCAACTACCTGCTTCGTCAGAGCGATATTGTCCTCGAAAGACTTGGAAGATGCATCGATCATAACGGAGGTGAAACCGCCGTCGATACAGGATTTACAAAGCTCGAAGGTGTCGCCGTGATCCAGATGAAGCGCGATCGGAATCTCCGGATTCTCCGCCACAGCCGCCTCAACCAGCTTCACCAGATAGGTGTGGTTCGCATAAGCGCGGGCACCTTTGGAAACCTGCAGGATAACGGGGCTCTTCAGCTCGCCAGCCGCCTCGGTGATACCCTGAACGATCTCCATGTTGTTTACATTGAAGGCACCGACTGCATAGCCGCCGTTGTAAGCCTTCTCAAACATTTCCTTGGTAGTTACTAATGCCATAATGTTTTCTTCCTTTCTATTAAAATTTTTTATTACTTCCCATCTTCTGGAATCCTATTTTATTTTAACAGCCAGTCCTGAGAAAGTCAATGTGAAGCATCCTCGCTGTTATCAATTACTGCCTTTTCTTTCCCCTCTACTGTCTCAATACAGTCAATGATTTTATCATTATTAAATCCCTGCGCCCGCAGCCAGTCTATCAGATTTAAAATTTCTTTTGCTGTCATCTTACGCATTACCTCCATTCCGTTTCCCTCCTTTCGGATTGTCCGCCCTTACCATAATTATAGTCAACAGAGAAATTTCGGTCAAGGTGTTTCAGCCGCCTTACGCTCACTCCAAGGGCACCCGAATTTCCAGCGCCTGGTGCCAGCTTTCAATCATTACCACGCGATGCTCTCCGCCGAACTCCCCGTCCAGTGTCCATGCGACCGGGTCTTCCGACTCTACTTTCAGCTTTTCAGTGGTGAATGTATAAATATGCTCCGACTTCACACGCTTATCCACGAGCGCGCGGATAATATTGTTGATATCCAGAGGATTTGTCGGTTTGCGGATCAGCGTTACCTCGAAAAGCCCGTCATCCAGCGCCACATTCTGTCCTGTAATCCCACGGAATCCTCCAACCGAATGGGAATTGGTCACCATGCCGTAGAGAAACTCTCCCTCAATCACCTCGCCGTTGCATGTAATTTTCAGGGGATAGGACCGCAGGGAAGGCAGCCGCCTGACGCCTTCTATCAGGTAAGCCGCATGTCCCAGCACATTCTTCGTATCCTGGGGCGTCCCGTAAGACACATCCGTAAAAATGCCGAATGCCGCCACATAGATAAATATATTGTAATTGAATTTTCCCACATCGCAGGCAAAAGTTCTGCCGTTCACTACTACATCCGCAGCCTGCAGCATATTCTTCGGAATCTTCAGGCTGTTTGCAAAATCGTTGGTACTTCCCGCCGGCACGTAACCTATGGGAAGTCTTTCCTCCGACTTCATCATGCCGGTCACCACTTCGTCGAGTGTGCCGTCCCCGCCGCTGCACACCACCATATCGTAGCCGGCGCGCCTTTCCTGCACGGCTTTCACCGCGTCGCCCGCCGCCTGCGTCGGATAAGCCGTCACCTCATAGCCAGCCTTTACAAAGGTATCTATAATATCTAAAAGATTACTCCTGATCTTTGCCTTGCCCGCTCTGGGGTTATAGACGAAAAGCATCTGTTTATCCATAGGTTACCTCCCGTATTTAAAAAGAGACTGCCCAGAACCTTATCCGCAAACCACGCCACAGGATTCTGAACAGCCCACACATTATGCCTTATCAAATGTCAATCCTGTCACACCCATCCCTATCTGGTGGTCAGGAACTTCTCAATTTCCGCAACAGCCGTCTCCTCGTCGGCTCCGTCCGCAGTAACCATCACCTCGGCACCGCTCTCAAGTCCCATGCTCATCATGCCCATGATACTCTTCGCGTTCACCTTCTTGTTGTCGGAGCCAAGATAGACGGTGCTCTCAAACTGGCTTGCCACCTGCACGAGCATTGCCACCGGGCGTGCTTCAAGCCCCGTCTCCAGCTTGATCTGGATTGACTTCTGAATCATAATATTTTCCTCCTCTTTTTCTTTTCGAGACACTCCGCCTCTTATTATGATCTGATTTTGTCAGCAATTTCACTCAGCCTGCGTAACCTATGATTCACCCCTGATTTCCCCACAACCGGATCCAGATACCCGCCAAGCTCTTTCAGCGCCGCATCCGGATATTCCAGCCGGACTTCCGCCATCTGCCGCAGATTGTCCGGTAAATTTTCAAACCCATACCTTTCTCTAATCAGAAGAATGTCTTCAATCTGTCTGCCCGCCGCCGTCACCGTCTTGGAAATATTGGCAGTCTCGCAGTTCACCCTTCTGTTAATTGAATTGCGCATCTCCTTCAGGATTCTCATATTTTCCAGTTCCATCAGAGATACATGCGCTCCCATCACATTTAAGAGCTCTACAATGCCCTCGCCCTCTTTCAGATAGACTACCTGATATTTCTTCCGCCCTATGATCCTTGCCTCAATCTGAAATTCCGAAAGCACGTCCCGGAGCTGCACTGCCTGCACCTTCTCATCACAGACATACTCCAGATGATAGCTTTTCCGCGGATCGCTCATAGAACCTGCGCTCAAAAAAGCGCCGCGCAGCCATGCCCTCGCACAGCAGGAATGTTTGATCAAAAGCACATTGACCGTTTTGGTTAATATTATCTTCCCATCCTCTGTCCTTGCAAGATATAACGCCTCTGTCACCCTGCGTTCCGCTTCGTCGTCGGGGATCAGCCGATGCCGGCACCGCATAACAGTTTCTATATTAAATGTTTTTTTTAGTAATGTAAAGCATTTTCTCGCAACTGTCTCATTTTCCGTATCCAGACAAAGATGCCGTCCGCCGTCGCAGACGCCGCCGCTATACAGCAGGAGCGCCGCAAGTTCCGCAAGCTGGCAATGTCTTGCCGAGCTTACATAAGCCGCAAGTTCCTCTTTTACTGTTCCCGAAAAAGACATATTTCTTCCTCTATTTATTTACATCCCTATGATACAGTTTCACACCGTAGGTACCATGATCCTTAAGCCCCGCGTACAGCATGTTTGCCAGCGTCACGCTTCTGTGCTTGCCCCCTGTACAGCCGATGCCGATTACAAGCTGATGTTTACCTTCCTTCACATAATTGGGAATCAGAAAGTCCAGCATGTCCGTCAATTTTTGCAGAAAAGAGCCTGCCTCCGTGAAAGACATCACATAATCCTGTACCTCCTTGTCATTGCCTGTCTTATGTTTCAGCTCGTCAATATAGAAAGGATTCGGAAGAAAGCGCACATCAAACACCAGATCGGCATCCGCCGGAATCCCCTTTTTAAATCCAAAGGACAGAATCGTGACTATCAGTGAATTATATTCCTTATTTCTCACAAAAATATCATCAATTTCTTCTTTCAGTTCCCTTGTCAGCAAATGGGATGTGTCAATGATGTAATCCGCTTTTTCACGGATCTCTTTGAGTATCTCCCGTTCCCTGTGGATGCCTTCTTCCACCCTGCCCTCTGGAGACAGCGGGTGCAGCCGCCTTGTCTCTTTGTACCGTTTCAGGAGAACGTCATCCCCCGCTTCCAGGAATAGCATTTCAAAGAGATACCCGTTCTCCTTCAGCTGATCCAGAATACGGCGCACACCGCCAAAAGACTGGTCTGCACGCACATCAAGCCCCAGAGCCACTTTATTGACCTCGCTTGCGGGCGTCGTAATCAGCTCCACAAACTTCTCAATCAGCGCCACCGGCAGGTTGTCTACACAATAAAACCCCACATCCTCCAGCATTTTCATAGCGGTTCGTTTTCCCGAACCGCTCATCCCCGTCACAATTACGAATCTCATATTGACTCTCTCTTTTCCGTAAAGCCTCGTTCAGCCCACACCCATAACATCAACTGCCCGTTAAATTCATGCAGGCACGATTCTCCTGTCAGCATCACTCCGGCTTAGCTAAAAATCCCCAAGGAAGATAACCTCGCGTTCCAGCCGGACATGGAACCGGTCTTTTACACGCTCCTGCACTTCCTCGATCACTTCCCTGATATCCGCCGCAGATGCACCGCCCCTGTTAATCACAAAGCCACAATGCTTCTCAGACACCTGCGCGCCGCCAATGCGGTAGCCCCGGAGCCCAGCGTCCATAATAAGTTTCCCCGCGTAATAACCCTCCGGGCGTTTAAAAGTGCTGCCCGCACTCGGGTATTCCAGCGGCTGTTTACTCTTCCTCTGCTTCATCAGTTCTTCCATTCTGGCGCTGATTTCTTCCTTATTGCCGGGCGTCAGTGTGAGAACTACCCCCAGTACAATAAAAGGTCTGTCCCTTATAATGCTGGTGCGGTAGCCAAACTCCATCGTGTCATTGTCAAGTGTCAGAATTTCTCCCTCTTTGTCAATGACACGAACCATCTGCACGACCTGTTTCATCTCCCCGCCGTATGCACCGGCATTCATCACAATGGCGCCGCCGATACTGCCGGGAATCCCCGCCGCAAATTCCAGTCCACTCAATCCCGCATCCCTTGCCGCGAACGCCACCTTGGAAAGCAGCGCGCCCGCCCCTGCCGCGATGTGGTTTTTCTCCACACCGACTGCGCTCAGCCGCGGACCAAGCTTTACTATGATTCCGCGGTAGCCTTTATCTCCCACCAGAAGATTGCTGCCGTTTCCCAAAACAAAATAATCCTGCTCAATCCGTCCCAGATAGGAAATTAGCTGCGACAGTTCCTCCTTTGTCTCAACAACAGCCATACACTCCGCCTCACCGCCTACCCGGAAGGTGGTATGTCTGCTCATAGGCTCGTGGAACAAAAGCCTCTCCTCTGGCACAATCGTCCTGATATAGTCATACATTGATGCACTCAAAATTAACTCCCGCTCATTTTATTTTCTATTACTATAATATATCCTTTACGGCTTATACCCATTCGCAAAACTACCGAATCCGCGAAGAGAATCTTGCAATCGGGCTATGCTCGATTTGTTACAAAAGCAGCCGCGCCGCGCCGTAAATGCCTGCGTCATTGCCAAGAGTCGCAAGCGCAAAAACCACATTTTTGCAGCCGTGGAAAGCTGTTCTCTCAAACGCAGGCTTGATATACTCAAACAGCACCTCGCCCGCCTTGGACACACCGCCGCCGATCACGAAAATCTCCGGGTTGACAATGGCTGCAATCACACCCAGCGCCTTACCCAGATATTCGCCAAACTGCTTAGCAACCTCTATCGCCAGTTCGTCCCCCGCCTTGACCGCGTCAAACACGGCTTTAGCGGATACCTCGCTCTTTCTCAGAACACTGTCCTTATCGCTCGCCTGCAATGCACGGTTCGCCAGCCTGGTGATGCCCGTAGCGGACGCATACTCCTCCAAACAGCCAAAATTGCCACAGTTACAGGCTTCCGTCTCGTTGTCCTCCACATGGATATGACCAATCTCGCCGCCTGATCCCGTCGAGCCCGTCATAATCTCGCCGTTTATGATGATGCCGCCGCCAACGCCTGTGCCGAGGGTAACCGCCACCAAATTCTTATATCCCTGACCGCCGCCCTTCCACATTTCGCCAAGCGCCGCCACATTCGCGTCGTTGCCGCCCTCCACGCGCATCCCATTGAGCAGGGCGGTAAGCTCCGTCTTCATATTCATTTCCGGCCATCCCAGATTAACCGCCTGATGTACAATGCCGCTTCTCTCCACAGGACCCGGCGTACCGATACCGACACCTTCCACATCTTCCTTCACAATGGATTTCTGCACCATCTTCTCTTTAATGCTTGCCGCGATATCGGGAAGAATGTTTTCCCCGTGGTTTTCCGTTCTTGTGGGGATCTCCCACTTTTCCAGAACATTGCCTTCCTTGTCAAACAGACCCATTTTGACGGTGGTGCCGCCCACGTCTACCCCAAATATATAGTTTGCCATACCTTTTCCTCCTTCTCTTTCTCGCTCTAATCGTCATCCTCTCTGCCGTGCGCAAGGGAATTCTGCACGCGCTTGTACAGCTCCTGTGCCGCATTGTAACCCATCTTCTTCTGACGGTGGTTAACTGCCGCCGACTCACAGATAATCGCCAGATTGCGTCCCGGTCTGATCGGAATACTATGGCAGACCACACGGTTGCCCAGATACTCGGTGTATTCCTCCTCCAGACCCAGACGGTCGTACTCTTTATCTTTATCCCAGTCTTCCAGCCGGATGACCAAGTCAATGTTCTGGGTGTCCCTTACGCTGGACGCACCGAACAAAGCCTTTACATCCACGATGCCGATACCCCGCAGCTCAATAAAATGCTTGGTGATATCCGGTGCGGAACCGATCAGGGTATCCTCGCTGACTCGCCTGATTTCCACCACATCGTCAGTCACCAGACGGTGTCCTCTCTTGATCAGCTCAAGCGCCGCCTCGGATTTACCGATACCGCTCTCACCCGTAATCAAGACGCCCTCACCGTATACGTCTACCAGCACGCCGTGCACGGAAATGCAGGGTGCCAGCTTCACGTTCAGCCAGCGGATCACTTCCGCCATACACGCTGATGTCGCCTTTCTGCTCATCAGAAGAGGCACGCCATACTTCACCGCCACCTCCCTGAAAATCTCATTCGGATGCAGTTCCCGGCAGAAAATAATGCCGGGCAGCGGATTGTTCAGCAGTTTTTCAAAAATTTCCCGCTGCCTTTCCTCATCCAGACCGTTCATATAGGAATATTCCACAAATCCGACAATCTGCAGACGCGTCGTCTCAAAATGCTCAAAATATCCTGCCAGCTGCAGCGCCGGTCTGTTGATATCCGGCTGCGTCACCTTAATCTTCGAGATATCGATTTCCGGTGTCAGATTCTCCCACTTGAACTTTTCAATCACCTTTGTTAAATTAATGCTCGCCATAACTCCCTCCTCATTATTTTATATCGCACACCGCTCTGTTTCGCAGTGCACGCTCGAAATCCTTCGGCTTTCTCGCTCACGGGCTGTCTCCGCTCCGCTTCGGTCCGTGCTAAACAAGCGTCACTGACGCTTAGCACCCCTATACAGCCGCAATCTGAAAAAACTGTCAGCAAACTGCCATTTTTCATCTTCCGTCTGCGCACTGCTCATTGCCTTCGCGGACATTATACCACACTATCCAAAATGCGTCTATTTTTCTACCGCCCGAAAATACTCATAAATTTGCTTTCCGATATGTTCCGGAATCTCGTGCACCTCGCAGATCTTTTCCACTGACGCTTCCTTAATCTCATTGATAGAGCCGAAATGCCGCATCAGCGCCTTTCGTCTCGCTGGTCCTACGCCGGGAATCTCGTCAAGAACCGACTTTACCTGCGCCTTAGAACGCAGCGACCGATGATACTCGATCGCAAAACGGTGCGCCTCGTCCTGAATCCTTGTAATCAGTTTAAATCCTTCCGAGCGCGTATCTATGGGGATCTCCACATTATGATAATACAGCCCTCTGGTGCGGTGGTTGTCATCCTTCACCATGCCGCAGACGGGAATATCCAGATGCAGTTCGTCAAGCACCTGCAGTGCAATGTTGACCTGTCCTCTGCCGCCATCCATCAGAAGCAGATCCGGAAATTTCGTAAAACTTCCGAAAGTGTGGTCCATCTGCCTGCGGTCCAGATCTTCTTTCTCCTCCATGCCATGAACAAAACGTCTGGTCAGCACTTCCTTCATGCAGGCATAATCATCCGGACCCGACACGGACTGGATGCGGAATTTGCGGTAATCACTGCGCTTCGCCTTTCCCTTTTCAAAAACCACCATGGAACCCACGTTTGCAAAGCCGCTTATATTGGAAATATCGAAAGCTTCCATGCGGCTTACGTCCTCCAGCTCCAGAAGCGCCGCAATCTCTTTCATCGCGCCGATGGTTCGCCCTTCCTCCCTGCGTATGCGTTCTTTGTCCTGGCTTAAAATCAGTCTCGCGTTCTGCGCCGCCAGCTCCACCAGCTTTTCCTTCGCGCCCTTTTTCGGCACACGGATATAAACTCTCCCGCCTTTTCTCGCGCTGAGCCACTTTTCCAGAATCTCCGTGTCCGCAATCTCCTCCTGCAGCATCAGCTCCTTTGGAATATAAGGCGTTCCCGCATAAAACTGTTTCACGAAATCAAGGAGAATCTGCGCGCTGTCACAGTCCTCCACATGGGTCATATAAAAGTGGTCCCTGCCAATCAGTTTGCCATCGCGCACAAAAAACACCTGCACCACGGCATCGTGTTCCTCCAATGCCAACGCAATGATATCTTTGTCCTCGCCGTTGGAATCCGTGATTTTCTGTTTCTGCGCCACACTTTTTACGCTGTTGTACAGATCCCGGTATTCCGCCGCCTCCTCAAACTCCATTTTTTCTGACGCTTCCATCATTTTCTGCTCCAGTTCCCGGAGCATGGGTTTATAATTGCCGTTCAGAAAATCAAGTGCCTGATCGATCCGCGCCCGATACTCCTCCTTGCTGATATATCCCTGACAAGGAGCGGCGCACTGTTTGATATGGTAGTTCAGGCAGGGGCGTTCCATTCCGATGTCCCGCGGCAGCTTGCGGTTACAGGTCTTGAGCTGATACAGTTTATTCATCAGGTCGATGGTGTCCTTCACCGCCGCGGCGCTCGTATACGGTCCGAAATATCTCGACCTGTCCTTCTTCATCTCACGTGAAATAAAAATGCGCGGATATTCCTCTCCCACCGTCACCTTAATATAAGGATAAGTCTTGTCGTCCTTTAACATCGTGTTATATTTTGGACTGTATTCCTTAATCAGGTTGTTCTCTAAGACAAGAGCCTCCAGCTCCGAATCCGTCACGATATACTCAAACCGCGCGATCTGCTCTACCATCCGGTCAATCTGCGGTCCGCGTCCCACGATCTTCCGAAAGTAGGAGCGCACACGGCTGTGCAGGTTCACCGCCTTCCCCACATAGATAATCGTATCGTTATCATCGTGCATCAGATATACGCCCGGGGAGTTCGGCAGCTTTTTCAGCTCCTCATCAAAATCAAACATACTACATTCCTCACCGTTTCCTTCATTCCGAAGGTTTTCTCCCATTATTGTACAGGAGGCTGGAAAAGAAAACAAGGCAAAGTCTTTCACAGACTCTGCCTTATCATAAACAGACCTATTTATCTTCGGAAGTGTGTCCGGGATCCGGCGCCTGCGAAAACAATCCTCTGGGACCTGCTTGCTGCCGGCTCTGCGGTTGCGCGCCGTCCGGTCTCCCATTCTGCCCTGAAGTATCAGCCGTGTTCTGCGGCTGTCCTGCAGGACTGTCCTGCGCCCCTGCCGCCATCTGCTGCCCGCCCTGCAGCTGCACACCACCCGGCTGCCCCGCGCCTGTCATCGGCGGCATCTGAAAATTGGGGACAGGCTGGCTCTGCGGCTGTCCCATGGGATTCCCCATCCCCTGCTGCTGTGCCGCGGTCTGGCTTTGCGCCTCCGGCTTCACGGCATTCTCCTGCGGCGGCTCCGCCTTGTCCGCCGTGCCTTCCACTTCCTCCGCAGGTTCCGGGATGCCCTTCTCCTTGCGGTAAATCTTCATAAACTCCTTGCCCGTGATGGTCTCTTTCTCAATCAGGTGCGCCGCCAGTTTATCCATAATTTCACGGTTCTCTTTCAGAAGTTTTTTCGCCCTCTTATAACTTTCATGAAGCAGTTTCATCACCTCGGAATCAATATCCGCCGCCGTCACGTCGGAACAGGTCAGAGACGCCCTGCCGTCCAGATACTGACTTTCCACCGTAGCGAGACCCATCAGCCCGAACTTTTTGCTCATGCCGAACCGGGTAATCATATTCCTTGCAATGCTCGTCGCCTGCTCAATATCGTTCGCCGCACCCGTGGTAACCGTATCGAAGACAATCTCCTCCGCCGCGCGCCCGCCAAGCAGACTCACAAGCCTGTCGCGGAGTTCCGCCTCGGTGTCCAGATATTTCTCTTCCTCCGGCACATGCATGACATACCCGAGAGCACCCATGGTACGGGGCACGATGGTAATCTTCTGCACTGGCTCCGAATTTTTCTGTAATGCGCTCAGAAGCGCATGACCCACCTCGTGATAGGAAACGATCTTTCGCTCCTCCTTGCTCATCACGCGGTCTTTCTTCTCCTTGCCGACAAGCACCTGCTCCACAGCGTCGAAGAGGTCTTTCTGGCTCACATACTCTCTGCCCAGCTTCACGGCATTGATCGCGGCCTCGTTAATCATATTCGCCAGATCAGACCCGACCGCCCCGGAAGTCGCCAGCGCAATCTCATTCAAATCTACCGAATCGTCCATCAGCACATCCTTAGAATGTACCTTTAAAATCTCGACGCGCCCTTTCAAATCCGGCTTATCCACAATAATACGCCTGTCGAAACGCCCCGGGCGGAGCAATGCCTTGTCCAAAATCTCCGGCCTGTTGGTCGCCGCCAGAATGATAATACCCTTTTTCCCGTCAAAACCGTCCATCTCAGAGAGAAGCTGATTGAGCGTCTGCTCCCGCTCCTCGTTGCCGCCGCCGTATTTCGAATCACGGCTCCTGCCAATGGCGTCAATCTCGTCAATAAACACGATACAGGGAGCGTTCTTCTCCGCCTCCTTAAAGAGATCACGGACACGGGACGCGCCCACGCCCACATACAACTCAATAAAATCTGACCCGGACAGAGAAAAGAAAGGCACGTGCGCCTCGCCTGCCACCGCCTTTGCCAGCAGCGTCTTACCCGTACCGGGAGGTCCCACCAGAAGCGCGCCCTTAGGCAGTCTCGCACCGATCTTGGAATATTTGCCAGGATTATGCAAAAAGTCTACCACTTCCACCAAAGACTCTTTCGCCTCGTCCTCTCCAGCCACATCCTGAAAGGTGATGCCCGTCTCCTTCTGCACGTAAGCCTTCGCCGTACTCTTGCCCACGCCCATAGGTCCGCCTTTGCCGCCCATGCGCCGGAAAAGAAGACTCAAAAGCCCCCACATCAGAAGCACTGGAAGGATATAGTACAAAAGCACTGTCATAATCACACTGGAGCTGTCGGAAACTTCCTTCTTCATCTCCACGTTGTGTTTCAAAAGCCGCTCCGCAAGTTTGTCATCCTCCTCCATCTTGCCGGTGTAATAGGTGTTTACACCCATACCGTAAGCATAGAGAAAGGCGGAATCCTTCTGCTCCGCTTTCGGATAAATCGTAATGCGGTCAGACCCGACCTGCACACTCTTTACCTTTCCGTCCTCCACCATTTTCACAAACTCGTTGTAAGAGATTTCCTGATTGGTGGCTCCCGTCAGCATCTTCATAAAAACACTGACGCAGAGAAGGGTAATTAGCGCCGCCACCACAAGCATAATCAGGCTCTGCTTACGCGGGTCGCCGCCGCTGCCTCCGGATCCACCCGGACCACCGCCGTTTCCGGGTCCGCCGCTGCCGGGTCCACCAGGACCGCCGCCGTTGTCATATTGATTTACGTTATCTGCCATGAGGCATCCTCACTTTCATTGTTTGATATATATTTCACAGTGCATAGTCCGATTCCGCTTTGCCTCGACGAGAGCGCTTCTTCTCTAATCTTTTGTCTGCGCACTGTTTATTGTCTCAATATAGATTATATGCCAGCAAAAATCATAAATCAATGAGGGAATTATGAAATTATGAACACATGTGTAAAAGAATTATAAATTTTTTTACAATTTTTGACCTTTGGAGTAGATTTTTTCACTCTTTTCATTGTATAATAAATAACGTATTGTTTTTGACGGTAACTATTCAGTACAGGTCGAAGCATTTTACTGCTGAACAGTTGCCTTTTCTATATTTAGAAAGGATTAGACAGATGGCTGTAAAATATGTATTCGTCACGGGAGGCGTTGTTTCGGGTCTCGGCAAGGGCATCACGGCGGCATCTCTGGGTAGACTTTTAAAAGCGCGCGGTTACAAGGTAACCATGCAGAAATTTGATCCCTATATCAATATCGACCCGGGCACCATGAACCCGATCCAGCACGGCGAGGTGTTCGTCACCGAGGACGGCACCGAGACAGATCTGGATCTGGGACATTATGAGCGTTTCATCGATGAAAATCTGGACAAAAATTCCAATGTGACCACAGGCAAAGTATATTGGTCCGTTTTGCAGAAAGAACGGCGGGGCGATTACGGCGGCGGTACCGTTCAGGTCATCCCCCATATTACAAACGAAATAAAGGGCAGATTTTATCGTAACTTTACCGACCAGGAAACCCGTATCGCCATCATTGAAGTGGGCGGCACCGTGGGTGACATCGAAAGTCAGCCTTTCTTAGAATCCATCCGCCAATTTCAGCATGAGGTTGGCAGAGAGAACGCGATTCTGATTCATGTGACACTGATCCCGTACTTAAGCGCTTCTCAGGAACTAAAGACGAAACCGACGCAGGCAAGCGTCAAAGACCTGCAAGGTATGGGCATCCAGCCCGACATCATTGTCTGCCGCAGCGAGCATCCGCTGGACCAGGGTATAAAGGATAAGATTGCGTTGTTCTGTAATGTACCGAACAACCGCGTTTTACAAAATCTGGACGTGGAGCATCTGTATGAGGCGCCCCTCGCCATGGAAAAAGAGCATCTGGCACAGGTGGCGTGCGAATGCCTGAAACTGGAATGCCCGGAGCCTGATCTGACCGACTGGAAGGCAATGGTGGAATCCCTGCGGACTCCCACTGACTCCGTGACGGTTGCCCTTGTCGGCAAATACACGCAGCTCCATGACGCATATATCAGTGTGGTGGAAGCATTGAAACACGGCGGTATTTCCCACCACAGCGTAGTTGATATCAAGTGGGTAGATTCCGAAACTGTCACGCATGACAATGTGGATTCCGTTCTTCACAATGTAAACGGCATACTGGTGCCCGGCGGCTTTGGCGACCGGGGCATTGATGGCAAAATCGAAGCCATCACTTATGCAAGAGAGCATAAAATTCCTTTCCTCGGACTTTGTCTTGGTATGCAGTTAGCCATCGTGGAGTTTACCAGAAATGTGGTCGGCTACAACGATGCCCATAGCATTGAGCTGGATCCGTCCACGACCCACCCCGTAATCGCGCTGATGCCCGATCAGAACGGCGTGGAAGATATCGGCGGCACCCTGCGGCTCGGCTCCTATCCCTGCGTTTTGGACAAGGCATCGAAGGCGTATGCGCTGTACGGTGAGGAGACCATTTACGAGAGACACAGACACCGCTACGAAGTCAACAACGACTTCCGTGCAGTCCTCACCGAAAAAGGCATGCTGCTTTCCGGGCTGTCGCCCGACGGGCGCATCGTAGAAATGTGCGAGCTGCCCGACCACCCCTTCTTTGTGGCGACACAGGCGCACCCGGAGTTAAAGTCCCGGCCTAACAGACCGCATCCGCTCTTTAAGGGGTTTGTGGAGGCTGCGCTGGGATATAAAAATAAATAGAAAGCTGCAACAGGACAGAGGTTTAACCCCTGTCCTGTTTTCTTATAGCTGTAGTGTAATCCCCACGTGCAGCAGATCCGGGTTCTCACCGACGCGACCCAATGTTTCCCGTCGGACATTGGTTTCACAACGACTTTAATATTTTCCCAGCCCGTCACGCCCAGCTGAAACATCGCCCTGTTCCGCAAAAGATTTCTCCGGGACTCCTCATCCTCCGGATCATCCACATAATCCGGCAGCGTGTCAATCCCTTCCGGCGAAAGCGCCTCTCGGTATCGCTCCACATCATTCGTATATGTTCCACCAAGCAGGCAGACGAGGAAGGTTTTACCCTTCCTCCAGCGCATTCAGTTTATCCACAATCTCCTGTATATCCGCCATGTTCATATTCCCGCCAAAGCTGAGCGCCCCCCGCAGAGGTGTAAATCCAGCCATTGCCTCGCTCATCCCCGCTGATATCGCCTCGTTGGCGGCATCACTCTCCGCCTTACCCTGTTCGCCGCCAAATATATCAAGCTTGAGAAGCTCTTTCACAATCTCTCTTGCGCGCGGATCTTTAAGCACATCGCCCATAGCGGTGTCTGTTGTGTACACAAACGGAATCTTTACTGTGGATTCCACTGTAACTTCTTTTGTCAGTTCGATGTCTCGGGATGATCTGCCGATCATAATATCGAACACCCCTGTCTCCACATGCCAGTCTTGAAGTTTCACGCTGTAGTAGGCAAACGCCCGCTTATCCAGCGTAAATGTCACCGTCTTTGTCTCCCCCGGCGCAAGCTCCACTTTCTCAAAGCCTTTCAGTTCCTTCGCCGGACGAATCACCGTGCTCTCCTTATCCGCCACATAGAGCTGCACGATCTCCTTGCCCGCCATATTGCCCGTATTCGTCACATCCACAGATACCGTCATAACATCCGTATCTTTCATCTGCTCCTTGTCTACAGACAGATTGGAATACGCAAATGTCGTGTAGGAAAGTCCGTGTCCAAACGGGAACAGCACTTCCATCTTCTTGGAGTCATAATAGCGGTATCCCACAAAAATGCCCTCACGGTATTCCACCTTATCCTTCTCACCCGGATAGAAAAGATAGGACGGATTATCCTCCAGCTTCAGCGGGAAACTCTCCGGCAGCTTCGCGCTGGGATTCACCTTGCCGAACAGAATGTCGCAGACCGCGCCGCCCACTGCCTGACCGCCCAGATACGCCTCAACAATGCCCTTCACTTCGTTTACCCACGGCATCTCTACGGGAGAACCATTGTGCAGCACCACCACTGTATTCGGCTGAACCTCCGCCACCTTGGAGATCAGCTCATTCTGGCAGTCCGGCATCCGCATATGTTCGCGGTCAAACCCTTCCGATTCAAAAGCGTCCGGAAGCCCCGCAAAGATAACCGCAATCTTAGCCTTCTTCGCCGCCTCAAGAGCCTCCGCCAGAAGCTTTTCATCCGTTTTATCCTCTTTATCATCAAAACCCTGCGCATAGGTCACATTCCCCATGCCTTCTACCGCGTCTAACGCCGAAGTGACTTTATGGCTGTTGATATGGGAACTGCCGCCCCCCTGATAGCGGGGCGTCTTCGCGTACTTTCCGATAAAGACAATCTCATCCTGCTCAGACAACGGCAGTACACCCTCATTTTTCAGAAGCACAATCGTCTCCTGCGCCACCTTTCGCGCCATCTCGTGGTCTTTGTCCCTGTCAAACACCGCGTTCTTATCCCGGTTTTCCTCATAACGGAAAACAATATTCAAAATACGGGAAACCGCTGCGTCCAAGACTTTTTCCGGGAGCTCGCCGCTCTGCACCGCGCCCACGATCAGCCTGTCGTTAAAACCGTTTGAAGAAGGCATCTCCAGATCCAGCCCTGCCTGCAAATCCTTCACGCGGCTGTTGACCGCACCCCAGTCACTCATCACATAGCCGTCAAATCCCCACTCGTCACGAAGCACCTCTGTCAGATATTTGTGGTTCTCCGCCGCATAAGTGCCGTTAATTTTATTGTAGGAACACATCACTGTCCAGGGTTTTTCCTTTTTCACCGCTCCCTCGAAAGCCGCCAGATAGATCTCATGCAGTGATCTCGGTCCGATCTGCGAATCGGACGTCATCCTTCGAGTCTCCTGGTTGTTCCCCAGAAAATGCTTGATGCTCGTTCCCACATTTTTACTCTGTACACCGTGGATCAGCGCACCCGCCATCTCGCTCGCCACAAGCGGGTCCTCGGAATAATATTCAAAATTGCGCCCACAAAGAGGGGATCTCTTAATATTCACCGCCGGACCGAGGATCACGCTCACGCCCTCCGCCTGACACTCTTCTCCCAATGTCTCCCCCATCTGCCGGATCAGCTCCCTGTTAAAAGAAGCCGCCGTACCGCATCCTGCAGGGAAACAAACCGCCTTGATACTGTCGTTGACCCCTAAGTGGTCTCCCTCCTGATCCTGTTTGCGCAGACCGTGCGGTCCATCCGACACCATGCTGGCGGGAATCCCCAACCGCTCCACCGCCTCGGTGTGCCAGAAATCCGCACCTGAACACATGGATGCTTTTTCCTCCAGCGTCATCTGTGAAACGATCTCTTTGATTTTTTCTGCTGTCATGCTATCCTCCATTCTGCAGTCCGCTTTTGAAGCTGCACACAATTGACGGGACGGCTCCTGCACCTTCTCAGCATAAAAACAGCCGCACCCGTTATGTTCTAAGTTTAACATGACAGGGCGCGGCTTCCAATAGATTTTTTTAAATATTTGACTACCCCAGCAGCCAGTCCAGCACATTTATCTCCTCTTTAGCACCGCTGCTTAAATTGATTTTAATCACTGTAATCTCTTCGTCAAAGATGTGAACTGTATTCGACCGCCGTCAGGTCGCCAGACAGCCGATGTGCCATTTCAATTACATAAAACCTTCCGCTTTGTCTCGGATCATTTCTAACTTACAACATATCCGTCATATCCGTCATACGGTTAAAAAACGGGTCTTCCACCTTTAAGTTTAGGAAATCTCTATCTGTGATCTCTATCCCATGTACCAACGCCAAAAAAATCTCATCCAGTTTCTTGTTGATCTTTCTGGCAGATATGGGACACAACTGCAGATATTCCCTAAAATATCCTCTAATCCCCTCCTGCGCCTCCTGAAAACACCTGATATCGCTTTCCTTCCGGGTTTCCTCCGCATACACAGGACTGCCATTCCCGTCAAACTCACTGACTGAAGGCATCGGCGCCGTTAACATTGTCTCGAGTATATAATAATCTCGGAAAATTACGCTGCTGTTCATCTCCTCCGTGTCATAAAAGGAAACGATATCCAGATTCTTTCCCTGCATCTGCTCCTTATCCAGCCGCAGAAAATAGATTCCTTTCAGATGCTGTTCCATCAGCCTGCCCATGTACATCTGGGTAGTGCCTTTTGCCACGAAATCAAAGAAACCAGTCTCTCCGCTTTTTAAGCCCAGACGCTCAATATATGTAAGGTAATTTTTCCTGCTCACAACCGCGTGGTCCAAAATCTCAGCCGTGAAATCCAAAAGTTCCGCCGGACTGTTCTCCCTCCACTTTTTCTCACTGATTCGGATCCCGAACCGCTCCTTTAACTGCTCAGACAGGCTTCCGCTGAATTTCATGTCTCCCACATATCGGATGTCTTCCTCGTTTTCTATTCCTGCCCGGATTGCCGCCATCCGCGACGTCAGGAAATAAACAGAAGAAATCTGATTACAAAGCTCATCATACAGCTGCTTGACCAGATAACCATCCCTAGCGCAAAAAAGAATATTTTCAAGCCGGTATTTCTCCGCCTGCTCACGGAACCACAGGACAAAGTCGCATATCATGGGAGCAAAGAAAACATAACCGATATCATAAGCCGCACGGACGCTGATACGCTTCCCTTCCGCCTCAAACTGGAACGGGCTGTTAAACAGCAACGACACAAACATCCCTGTCTTTGTCCTGTCTGACAAGGAATTTATATGATCCCATAATCCCATATACCCGGCCATTTCCAGCAAATCAAGCCCGCTGTAAAGACGGCATGCGTCAATCCCATGCATTTTAGCGCTCTCCACGTCAGCCACCGCGTCATCCCCGATGTGAAGATAAGACCAAACGTCCACCGTCTCCTTAAACTCATGGAAAAGCCCCTGCGTTTTTCCCTTTCCATATTCACAGGAGACAAAGACATCCGTATAGTGCGTTATACCGCACTTTTTTAATATGCCTGCGATCTGTTTCTTATTATAGTATGAATCGGTCACAATATAGACCTTCTTTCCCCGCGCCTCCAGATCCGAAAACAGCCTGCACACTTCCCTGCGCGGAACAACCAGCCCGCAGTCTATCTCCCATTCCAGCACAGCCATCTGCTCCGGCTCTATTTCAGAAAGCTGATATGTCTGTTTCATATGAGTGTAGATCTCCGAAAGCCTCGGCGCGCGGTCTTTGGACAGTTCTTTCTCGCTCGCCATCCTTCTGGCAGGAAAGTCTTCTATAATAATCCCATGCTGTCTCAGCCTGTCATCCACCAGCTCAAAAACATCAGACGGAAACAGTAGTTGGCGCATAATCAATGTATCAAACAAATCAAAACTGACGACATCATATGTCAGAGCCTTTTTCATCACCTGGCTCTTCGTGTATCCAGGCACCTCTTTAAAATCATATACGACACGTTGCACATTATTGAGATCATTGCCCCTTATATCAAACAGGGCAATCTGCTTTTCCCTGCAAATTCCGCCAATTCGCTTTGCAATTGCCCGGCACGAGCCTGGTCGTGCTGCTACCAGAATTAGCCTGACATGCTCTTCTGCCGCCCGATCCAAGGAAATAATGGGCTTACCGTATAGGGTTCCACTGTCCTGATAACTGTCTAACAGCCCTGTTACCTGAAATGTTTTCCCGATCTCACCGAGAACCCGTTCCGTCTCCGCTCCCAGACCATAAACGGCAATTTTATGATCCCCGTATTCTGATAATACTTTCTGTAAATCGGACACTGTTTTCCCTCTTTCCCGAATATCCATCAAAATTTTAGTAAAACATTTCGCACGTTTTCTTCAAACACCTGCATGGAAAATACATTCTCATATACCTTCCGCGCCCGCATTCCCATATCCGAAAGCTGTTTTGGATGTTCGATGCACCGGACGAGCTTCTCTGCTAGGCTCCTTGCATCCTCACTGTGAAACACGATACCGTCCACCCCGTCCTGCATATACCCGGCTGTGCCTGTGGCATCCGACAAAATACAGGGTACGCCATGCATCATTGCCTCCGCCGCCACCGTCGGCATAGGATCCTCTCTGGAGGGGCAAACCAGAGCATCCGCCTGCCCCAAAAGTTCATGTATTTTCTCCCTGTCCAAAACGCCTGTCATTACTGTTTCCGGGATATCCTTTATCTCTTTCCTGATCTTCCCTGCAAGTAGAGAAGTATCCTGCCCCACAATGATAAACTCAGCCCTCTTTCGCACATCCCCCGGCATCTCCCGGAGCGCTTGTATCAGAATATCCTGCCCTTTTCTCGCCTCTATGTAGCCGATCGTTACAAAACGTACCTTGTCCCCGTCTTTACCTTTTCTCTTCATGAGCTCCGCCTCGTCCGTAACCCCGTACAACAAATCCTCTATCAATAAATCAGGGCGATAGCTCTCCATCGCTTTCCGCGCTACAGGACCTACGGCACAAACCTCCATTTTTTCACTGCTGACCGCACGCAAAACGTCCGGGTTTACCCCGTCATAAAAAAATGCAGAATCATGCAGCCACCACAAAACCGGCGTGTCTGTATTCCGTTCCGATAAAAAAACGTGAAAATTGATGGTATTGCATACAATCAGCCGAAACTTATCCAGCCATCCGGCATCGCACATAGTCTCCACCTGCAAATTTACATCAACAATGACCGGAATCCCCTCCTGCAACAGTATCTCCCGTAGTGAACCATCCAGCATGGAAGCAACTGCGATTTTGTTTCCCTGCCTCCGTAGCGCCTGTCCCATGTGATAAAGGGCAAGTGCTGGCCCGCCCATGGTCAGATCATGCGATAAAAGCAGTATGGTTGAGGAAGGCTCTATCCTTTCCGCACCCCCGTAGTACTGCATTGGTTTCTTATAATCAATATCCTGACCGCCATTCCCATGGCAGATAAGCCTGTTTAAGTCAAAGAAATGGTAAATTTTTCCTTCCAGCACTCCTAGCTCCAGAAGCTGCTGCCGCATTGCCTTCACGTAAAAGCTCAGAATAATGACCACGTCAAAATCCTTACTTATCCCTTCCCTTGGAGAGACCACCTCTATGCCCTCCATGACGGTATGCTGTTTTGCCGGCGAATTGTCAAGCAGCGCCACAACCTTTTCCTTTGCAATCCACTTCTTATAGCGCTGGTAATAGTCACCTGTTCCAAAAATAAGAATTTTCAAAATTTTACCTCGTTCTTAATTTCCTATCAGGCATCTCTGATGTCATTTATCAGCTCCGAAATACTACAGACTCTCGTCCCGGATAAGGCAGTCAGACTTCCCCTTATCTCGTCCACCTGTTCAGCCAGACAGATGATAATCCTATCCACTTGCGGCAATAAATTATTCGGCAAATAAACTGGAATTTCTTCTTCCAGATACTCCGCATTTTGGTCTATGAAATATTTGACTTCAATACCATTTCCCCGAAGAGAATGGTACAGCCTCTTTCCAATATAACTGTCTCCGTAAATTGCCACACTGCTGATTCCACTCTTCCTTAAAAACTCATGTATGTATTTCCCTCGTTCCTGAAGTCCGAACCATTGATCATAAATAAAGAACATCTTCTGGAACTTGCTCAGCATCCTAATGTGACTTTCCTTAGCCATTTCTACCGCTCTCCGTAACTTGTCCAGCTCTTCTTTCGGAAAAATCTTTCTCACTGACGCAATTCCATAAACCTCTTCTTCCGATGCCATCATATGAAACGTATTGAGAGATTCATTCCCTCCTTCCACCACATGCTCGAACAAAATCTCCGTGTTGAGTGCAAATACCGCATCTGTTCCCAGCATACACAACCATAGCAGCCAGTCATCCGCCCCATTATTTTTCAGTTTTACGCTCCGCCATATCTCTGGTATTTTGCTTTTCCGGATCAGCACCTGTCCGGGAGATATAATCGAATTTCCGGTACCAACGATATGCTCCCTGCTTATCACTTTCTCAAAAGGCATTCTTGTATCGTAATACTGTCTGCCTTCATGAAGCAGCTTGCACACCACCGCATCCGCTTTACCCAAATGGGAAACCTGGCTTAGAAAATACGATGGCACAATCCTGTCATCCTGATCCAGAAACAGCACATAATCCCCCGTGCACTGCTCCAGCCCATACACTCTTGCGCCATGAATGCCCCTGTTTACGTTCGTTTCCATAACCCGTATTTTAATCTTCTCCGATGTCAGGGAGCCTATCGCTTCATCCGGATCGTCATTGACAAAAAGAAGTTCCAGGGTACATCTGCCACGGCAGGCTGTCGCACACACTTCCATCTGCGCAATCATGCTGTCTATATATTTTCTGCCATGAAATACCGGCACGATGATACTGACCTGCTCCATTCCTTCCGATGTTTCCTTTCCTGCAGCCGTAAATACCCGGATTCTGCATGTCTTACCGAAAGCCGCCGCGCACCCACTCCGCTGCCCGCTCGTAGTCATTAATGGTATCAATCTCTCTCGTCCGCAACTCCATAAAAGGCACTGGGAGATACGGCTCAATCAGATGAAACACATGTCCTGTTCCTTTCAGCATTTTGCCCGAAAGCATCTGCGTGATCCCGTTCCACTCATAGTTCCCCATGCAGCGTGAAAAAGCGCTCACCATTTCTTTCCCGTCCTGCTCATATGTCTGCAGCATCCACGGGTCATCAGACGCAATGGGATTGCCACCCACAAATTCATGTTCACAGGCAAGTATTTTCTCCATATCCTCGGGATGGACCAGCATATCCCCGTCCAGAGACAGAATGTACTCACCGGCATACTTTGACGCCAGTGCCACGCTTGCCCCGGTTCCCGTATTACGAAAATCATGGTTGAACACAAACAGGATATCCTTTCTGTACGCAGTCACCGCTTCAATCACCTTTTCTGCCTGGTACCCCACGACTACCCGGATGTCCCTTTCATCCTTCAGATGCTCAAGATGTCTGATAATAAGCGGTCTGCCGTCAACCTCCACCAGCGCCTTGGTCGTCCCGAGACCCAGGCGGTTTCCCATGCCTGCACAGCTGATGATAATAGTTCTGGAAAAGCCCATGCCTTTATCCCCTTATGCCAGTTTATTTAAAAAATCCACTAATTTATCTTCCTGGTACACTACATGTGTGGCACATTCAAGTACTGACGGCGCTACCGGGCGGACTCCTCCATAGCCGATTCCCACCTCAGCCGCCTCTATCATTTCCGCATCGTTGTTCCCATCCCCGACAGCAACGAAAGGAAGCACCATCTGTCTGATCACGGCATCCTTGTCCACAATGTTAAAAACATCCTGTATGTAATCCCCTTCCCGCAGCGCCCTGGAGCAGAAGACATTCTTTTCCATCCCCAGCTTTCCAATCAGACCTTCAATCCACACATCCAGGTTTCCCGTCACGATATAGCTCCTGTTTTTATATTCATCTATAAACTCCACAAGCCTTTCGTTCAGTTCTATATCTGCCACGATATCCTGCACCTGTGATACCGGGAACTTCTTCAAAAGTTCCACCCTCTGCAGGAAGCTCTGCTTAAACGGCACTTCTCCCCGCATGCTGCTCTCCGTCAGCGCACACATCTGTTCATATATCCCCACTTCACGTGCAATCGTTGGAAGAATTTCCTGCCTCGTGATCGTGGAATCCAAATCAAATAGAAAAATATATCTGCTCATGAATTTTGTTTATCCTACCAATCTTCTGTTCCCACAGTTTTTGCAGCGCAATGAACATCTGGTTCCAACCCGGAAAACCAAAAATTTAATTGTATCCTTCATAGTGCCTCATCATTTCCTTTCGATCACATAATAATACTGTGCCGTTTCTTTCCTGTTATTTAATATGTCCGCGTCAAACAAAAACCCTTCTTCGGCAATCGCAAATCCCTTCTGCAAAAATGCTTCGTCCAAAAAAGTATGTAATTCCTCCCGTGTCCGATATATCGCATTATAATTATCCTGTAACTCATCCGAAAAAAAATCTTTCAAAGTCAGTCTTTCAAAGATCCCAACCGGTTCCCTTATACATATGACCGCCTCTTTCTCACATATTTTTTCAACCGCCTGCAGGCTTCGGAGTAAATCCCCGTCATTCAGGTACATAAGGATGCCGACCATTAAAACCGTATTATACCTGCCCTTCTTGTTTTTCCGGAGGATTTCATCTACTTCATTAATGCTCCCTTCATAAAAGGAAAAATTTACCTTTTTGTTTCTCTGGTTTGCAATCCGAACCAGTTCTCCGCTAAAGTCTACTCCGCAATATTCCTCCACCTCAACGTCAATGGCATCCGCCCATCTCCCAATTCCGCAGGCAACATCCAGCACCCTGGAGTTCCCTGACAGATGCAGTTTTGGACGCAGCTTTTCAATTTCAGTCCGATTCCTCTCCCTTACGAGCTCCGGATGGTCATCCTGGTACATTGTCACACTGTAAGGGTTTTCGCTGTTATACCGATCTGCCCTGTGTGCAAAAAACTGCCGTGTCTCCTCATAATCAAGGTTAATAATACTTTTCCTGACCCTTGTGTTTTTCTCATTCATACTCCTTTTTCTCCAATCGTTTTATAATGCAGGGGGATTCCCACATCTTCGGGAAAATCCCAAGGGCGTTCATATTCATAAGCAAGAAATTCTTCTGCATCGTTGGGGACAAAGAACTTCTCCCCTTCCCAGACAACTTCCCTGAGCGGAAATACAACATTTTGGGGAATAAACGTTCCCTTGTGGTAGTTGTGGCGCATCTCTGAACTGTCAATGCCAAAATAGATACCTCCGCTCTCTGCTGCAGTGTTTATTCTGTTCTCCTTCAGGGCACTGTCTATGTAACTGATCCGCGCTTCCTCCGTGTCCATCCGAACCAGATTCTCCCGCAAACCAGCATATAATTTCCTTAGCTCCCCCAAGCTATAATGATCCGCATAATATTCCAACGGAAAGAAGTCCATCCCGACCCTGTTGCCGTCATCCAATACCTCCATAATATAGAAATGATCATGCAGCAGGGTCCAGTAATAGTTTTCCATCCCCGGTTCTATTTCTTTTTCCTGCGCGTTTTCCCTGTGATTCCACTCCTCTTCCGAATAAATATGAAGTGTGCAATACTCTTTTAGCTTTTCGTATTCCTCTCTGATCAAGGCAAAATCTATATCATCATCCCATGGCACAAAGCCGTTATGCCTGACATACCCCAGAAGATTCCCGCCATACAGGATCGGCTTTATCCCAAGTCCCCTTACCTTCCGAAAAAATCCTGCCGATACCCGGACACACCTCAGCTGCCTGCGGCGCAGCTCTCCCCGCGCAGGCTTCATGGCACGGATGTCAGCATGGGTCCTGAAATACTCCACCTGCCTTTCCAGCTCCTTTGTTCTTTCCAGATAAATATTCTTCCTTACTTCCTGTCTGTTCCGCTGTTCTCTGATAAATGCAAGCATATGTTCCCGACCATAGTCTGAAAACTTCTCCCGCAAAAATGTATAGATCACATAATCAGATATTCCATAATCCTCACACTGTCTGGCTATCACATAGGCGCCATGCCCGGATACCGCTATGACGACGACCGCCTTCCTGTATTTTGTTTTCAGCTCTTCAAAAGAAATAACCAGTTTCCCATACTTTTCTGTTCCTGCCAGGGAAGAGTTATTGTCACAGAAGCATCCGATACTTTCACTGCCAAAATACATAAGGGCATCATAGCCAAACTGACCGCTTCCAAATATCACCATTTTGTCTCTGTTATTTTCCATTGATTCCTAATCCCCGTTAATCCTTTTCTAATTCAGAAAAAATATAGCCACTCCATAAAGCAGCAGCTAAATTTCTGCATCCTGCTCCCTTACCAGTTCGGGAGCAGGAGCTGTTCCCCTTTACATTTGTTCCCAAGATACACTGAGATTTCCCTGCACATTTCCCTTGTGCCAACTGCAACAATTATTCCGTCACTTTCACCTATATCAGCCTGCTCAAATAAAGTTACGGCATCGTCATTTTCTGCATTTTGCGTTACCAGAAAGCCCGCTAAATCCCATCCCCTGTACATAAAATACAGCGCCACATTCTTTCCATATGTACCATGCCCATATATAAAAACCCGTGAATGATTTTTGTAGAAGGTCTCCATGCGTTCATAGTCGATCATACCCTCTTCAAATTTGCTTTTCCGCAGCATATGTTCCTTGATATATAATATTGGATACAAGTTGTTCTCTTCTATAAACCGATATGCCGTTAGTGCGTTTGCATATCCTCTATTTCCGAAAGACAATGCCTTATGTTTTAATATTGGTACATTAAAGTCCCGTATTAGTTCCAAAGGATATTTTAAATATGGATTTTCATCATCCCGAAAAAAAGGCGCACTGCCGTATATATCCGACACGGCGCCATCCCGGAAACCATTTTCTTTCAGACAATAGTTGATCCCCAGTTCAAAATCATGAATTGCCATGTTCATCGTTTCAGGATATTCCAACCGCTCCCAATAGTCTTGGAAGGCAGCGCTGTCTATAACGTTCTTTTTAAATACCAGAAAGTAGCTTTGAATGTGTTCCCCATATGTCTGCCCCGCCATTGTTCCTGCGTGTGACCGGCTAAATCCCCAAAAATCGCACGCCCATGCACTCATCTTTTTAAAAATACTTTCCATATCTCCAAATGGTCCGTAAAAGGAATCATTTAGCAGTACGAGCTCATCATATTTTTTCAGTTCTTCCCAGCCAATGGAATAGCACAGTGCATCTTTATATCCGCCGGCGTCAAAACCTTTATTATTTCTAAAAATTACTCTCTCCGCATACAACCGTATATCCGCGCCTTCCCAAATGTTTTCTGAGTTACAGACCACCAATATGTAATCGCAGCACCGCCTTAATTTCTTCAGTGCATACTCGATATAAGCACCAATAATATCCTGTTTATCATACACTATATAAATGCATATTCGCTTTTTCATTTCCATAGAGTGGATCCTGCTAATCTACTTTTTACTGCATATAAGTAAAATATCATTTTTTAGGAATCCAAACTTTTCTATCTGTCCCATATCTATTACCTCTTCCGGAGTATATCTCTGTACATGCCACCCCCGGTCTTCTATGCGCTTTTGAAAATCCTTTCCATAAAGTCTCACGTGGTCTTTCTGTCCATAATATTTCAATCTTTCATCATCACAGCATATTCCTTCTTTTTCAACAGTTTCTATTTCCAGCGTAATCGGAAAAGATAACACCAATCTGCCATCCGTCTTCATAACACGCCATAGCTCATCAAATGCCTGCCCCTCATTCTTCACATGCTCCAAAACATGATTGATCAGAATATAATCAAAAAAATTATCTTGAAACGGTATCTTGGTTACATCAATTTTATGATTACCAGGTTTTAAAACAAGGTCTCCAGCATAATAATCGCAATTTTCTCTACCCTGCAATTTCTTCTGTATCATTTCCTCTGGTGCAAAGTGCAGCACGGTCCTCTCCGCATCAAATATATCTGTTTTTTCTTTCAGGACCCAGTATACCCAGCGGTTTCTATCCAGAGAATTACAGTATGGACAAACTGCGTTTTCCCTGTATCCGCCTCCAATTACCCTTAGCTCTGAAAAAAGCTCTGTTTGAACACCTGTCGGTAAAAATTGATCCAGCCGCCGCCCACATAAATTACATATTTTATCGCCAGCCACGACAGATACTCTGCCTATTGCGTTCTCAACAACAAACGATCTGCAGTCAAAAATTCGCTTTCTGTCATACCCATGCTTTTCAAACAATTCATATATGCTATTCACAACACCGCTGTCATTAATCGCAATAAAAATCAGAAATTCATAATTTCTCTTGAGATATTCCTCCACAGATATAATTGGAACACCATTACACTCCTTCAAATTTGGCTCAGAACTTTGAACAAACATTTTCGGCGCATTTCCAATATCCTGCAGAAACGCATACATCTTTTGTCCAAAATCACCCGCCCCATATACAGCAATTTCTTTCACTTTAAACCTCCTCGTTACAGATACGGATAGCAGATAATATGCCGATAATTTCTTTTTAGCAATCCGTCAATAATTTCATTCTGCCAAGTCAATGCCACGCCCACGACTACCTCAATATCTACATCCTCCCATTCATCCATCGTATAAACCGGCGTTTTATCTATTATCTCTCTTTCTTTTGGACCGGTAACCAGAAAGCATTTTGGATATATGCCTTTATTTCCCAGTTCAGAATAAATAATTTGAGCAACATTGCCGGCGCCAAAAATGACAAAATGGTCAGACTCCAGTCTGTTCAATTGGTTTTCATACAGCCTGCACTGCACACGATTACGCAGACAATTCTGTTCGGCTGCATATTCTACCGCATATTTCAAAATATTGATATCCGTGACATGATTCTCTTCCAATATATTCTGGAGTTGCGTTAAGTCTTCATATAGACAACCGCCATCCCTCGATGTAAATTCGGCTTTCATAAAAAAGGAAAGTACAGACTCTCTGTTCAAAAACGCCCCATGTTTCACCAGAAGCAGTGCCACTGCCTTGCCTAGCGCCTCCATATTTGTAGAAATACTCTCATTCGTTCGGTATACCGACACCAAAGGTCTGGCAATATATCCTATCTGTTCTTTCTGGACCAGTCTTATGGCAAATTCATAGTCCTGAAGTCTCGGCATATCCTCGTCAAACCCTCCAACCGCCATAAAAGCATCTCTGCGCACAACAAGCGTCTGTGTACTGATAACATTGCGAGTTACTAACACATTAATTAAACCCGCTTCATATTTTTCTTGATCTGTGTAATCCTTTGGTATAATAGTTGAACCTACGCCATCTATTAAATAGTGTGCGCAAAAAGAAGCCGTCAATTTTCTATCCACCATATCGCGGATCTGCGTTTCCAGCTTATCTCTAAACCACTCGTCATCACTATCCTGAAAAGCAATATACTGCCCCTGTGCCTCCATAGCGCCTTTATTTCTTGCTGAGTTGGCACCTACATTTTGCTGCAGTGCAATTACATTGACCCTGTCATCCTGAAATTCATGAGCCACTCTCAGAGAATGGTCTGTTGAACAGTCATCCACAATAATTAGTTCAAAATTGGTATAAGACTGATTTAGAACACTGTTTATGGCACGGGCAATCGTATCTTCCCTGTTATACACAGGAAGGACAACAGATACCAGTGGGGTTTCCTCAATACCACTATACTTCATATAAAATATCCTCTAACGACACAATGGGACACGACACTTTTTCTGCCAGCAGTCTCTCGATTTCATCAAAGAAATAAATAGCGGTAACGACAACGCAATCGCACTCCGGCATATTTTCATCCGGCGTAATAACCGGCACGTCCGCAAATATACCCTTTGCATTTTTATCAATAGCGGCAACTACCTCAATGTCCGCCCCTGTCAGATCATCCAACAGCCTTTCGCCAACATAGCTCATTCCGTATACAACAATTTTTTTATAATTACTCAACTTTCCCAGCAGATATTTCCGAATAAAGCCTGAATAAATGCAGCTTGAG
>ERZ779622.120-NODE-120-length-54273-cov-6.988602_pt1 | contig 54273 bp, 53 predicted proteins | sample MGYA00514188_ERZ779622 | MGnify/ENA primary metagenome ERZ779622 (study PRJEB29562, sample SAMEA4376702) | mouse gut metagenome | isolation source: Cecum | study: EMG produced TPA metagenomics assembly of the A DSS colitis mouse model was used to assess the... | reverse complement strand
TTGTAAAGGTAAAGAGGCTGCTGCAGGAGCACCGTAACAGCCGAGACCTTCATGGCCGTCAGCATATCGTATGTCCGCCCGAACAATCCCGCAGCAATATGGAAGGCAAACATCATAACTGCCCGCAGCGCCGAAATGCTCATACCGGTCATGACGCCGTAGCAATACATGAATGCAATGGAACCAAAAACGGCGGGCGCCATCGGGCATCTGCATCTGTGCAGTATTTTATAGAATCCCATACCGATAATAGAAATATGCAGTCCGCTGATGCTTAAGATATGTATTACGCCGTTTAACTGATAGAGCATTTTCACTTCCTCGTCGAGGCTGCTCTTTTCTCCCAGCAAAACAGCTTTCATGACAGAAGCGTCCTTTTCCGTATAGCAGGCATCGATAAGCACCGAAAAATAACACCTGATCTTATACAGTCCTTCCCGCAATTTGTCATAATACGGCGTTTCACTGCATATTACGGCATTCTGCAGTCTGGCCTGTAATCCCAGAATCTGATAATAGCGTCCTGCATCAAATTCTCCCGGATTGGTCGCCTGCGCAAAAGTACGCAGTTTCCCCTGTACTTTAACATAACTGCCCATGCAGGGTTCTTCTTTCGTATCCATATAACATATAACACCTGATATTTGTAACTGTGGATGGTAAGTCTGAACATTTTTCAGATAGATAACCAGAACTTCTTTTTGATTAGATATGCGATATTCTTTCTTTTCGACCTGACCCGTCAGTGTCACTCTCTTTCTGTCCGCCCACTCCAGGTCCGGCTCCGGAAGCGGAAACAGATACAGATAAAAACGGATGATCACTACGAAAGCCAGACCGATCAGACAGACCGGTCTTCTCATAGTACCTCTCATTCTGCCGCAGAGGCGGCGCTTTCAACCAAATCCAGATTCCTTTCAAAAATATTCGTAAGACTGACGCTTTCTTTATAGAGAACGTTCGTCTCTCCGTTAATGGAGATCTGGACTTTATTTACATTGGATAATTCCACGAGGGAATTGGCGATCGAATAGATCGTAACGTCGTTTGTCACATTATAGGGCTGACTCAGAAATGATTCATCCAAGTTGACATAACATATTCTGTCGTTGACCGATACGCTGATGACTTTTGTTGCCGGATTGATCGTCGGATAGCTGCCGACTGCGGACGGTCCTTCGATCAGTTTCTCTACAATGAGTTTTTCCAAAGAAACATTGCTGCTGTAAACGACGTTTCTTTGATTCTCTTCTACCAGCATGTCACCGTTTTCATTGGCAAAATACAGGCGTAGATTGACTTTTTCATACGTATTGATCTCGTTTCCGGCATTGTCGATAAACGTGTCGGCAGACATCATGCCGATTGCCACGCCGCTGCTGTCCACAAGAGGCTCATTCTGGACGGTGAACGCAATATAATTCACGCTCTCTACCTGCGACAGCGTCCTGACAATGGCGGCACGCACCAGCGTTTCTTTGATCTTGTCCATTTCCTTATAGTGCTCGTCGAAATTGAGCGTAAGCTGTCCGCCATCCCATGTATAACCGATCAGCTCAAAATTTTCCGCCAAAGGCGCTTTATACTCTCCCTTTTCCGGCTCCTGCGCAAGTTTTACAAGCAGCTCGTCTAAAAGAGTCTGGTCGTTGTACGCTGCCGTCTGGTACGGATCGGCAAAGATCCTGGTTTCCTCATTGTTTACATAATATACATCATATACTTTTCCGTACTCCGTCTCCACGCTCCCCCGGCTGCCGCAGCCTGACAGACAGAAGAACATCACGACAGGCATCAGTGCCAAAAGGCGCATTCCCACATCCTTCATACGCATATACATCCTTCTCTCCTTATCTTCCTCTCATTCGCGGCCGCTTTACGTAACTGAAATATAAGTAAGCGGAATCTTCACCGTAAACGTCGTTCCTTCCCCTTCTTCACTGACTGCCTTGATCGACCCTCTGTGCATCAGTATAGCGCTTCTTGTAATGGCAAGACCAAGGCCGGTGCCGTCGATCTCCTTCGAATGGGACTTATCTACCCGGTAAAAACGTTCGTAAATATGTTCTATGGAATCCGCCGGAATACCGATTCCCGAATCTGCCACTTCCACGGTAAAAAACTGATAATCCGCATCAAGCGTTACCTTGACCCAGCCATGCTTTTTATTGTACTTTATGGCATTTTCCAGCAGGTTCGTTATAACAAGTGTTATTTTAACTTCATCCACGGCAGCGGTGACCGGTCTGATACTTTCGTACACAAGCTCTATATCCCTCTTGATAGCAATCGGCCGCAGTCTTCTCATAATAAATTCCACGAGCATATTGATATCTACCTGCGAGATATTCAGATCGGTACTGGTTCTGTCCATTTTGATCAGGGCAAGCAGATCGTTAATGATCTTGTCCTCCCTGTCGATCTCCGTTGCAATATCCTCCATAAATTCCTGGTATACCTCAATCGGCACATTTTCCTGACCGCGCAGGGAATCTGCCAATACCTTAATGGATGTGATGGGCGTTTTCAATTCGTGGGAGACATTGGAAACAAATTCCTGCCTGGAATCATTGAGAACTTTCATTCGGCTTAAGATCTTATTGAACGCGTCTCCGATATGCTCTGTTTCCAGACAATCGGTAACGGATATCGGATCATTCGTATAACCTTCCTTCACCTGGCTCAGCGCATCCGTTATTTTTTCAAACGGCCTGATAAGGGTATAGGAAATAAATCCCGCTGCAATAAAGACCACAATTGCAACGATAACTTCAATCACAATCGCCTGTCTGCTCAGAATTCCCATTGTAGTGGAGATATTATCGGTTGATACGCTGATCAGCATAACGCCTTTGGCAAGAATGCTCTCCGGTACAGGATCATCCCCTGCCGGCGCCAATGTATCCATGATCGGAATCGTCATCTCGATATACCCGTTGGTAGAATCGTACTGGCTGACATTTTCACCTTTCAGGCTGCGGATGACCTCTTCCGAAATGATCGTTTTCCCTTCACTGATCCCGTAAGTATCTTTTACGACTTTCAGATCATTGTTGATGATCAGCACCCGTCCGTTATAAAGATTGGATAACTGATCCAACTCCGCATTTACGACCTCCGAGGAATTGTCCTGCAGATAACGGTAGGTGATCAGATGATTGGTCAGGATTTTCAACTGTGCCTGCACATCCGAGATCCGCACGCTGACAGCCCGGGTTTCGTAATTTTGCAGGATCGCGCTGCGCATCATCATACAGGGTATCAGTCCGACAATAAGCACGATCAGAAAAATACGCGGTTTCAGACTGCGCAGAACATTTATTTTTTTGAAATTCAGTTTAAGCAAAGTAATAACCTACTCCCCATTTCGTATGCACATACATCGGTTCACTCGGTTTCTCTTCGATCTTCTCTCTCAGTCTTCGGATATGTACATCGACCGTACGCACATCTCCGGGATAGTCGCTGCCCCAGACAATCTTTAAAAGATCTTCCCTGCCGTATACTTTATTCGGATTTTTGATAAGCAGTTCCAGCACTTCAAATTCTTTGGCGGTAAGATTCACTTCCCGGTTCTTTATATAGACTCTTCTGCCGTCGCAGTCCAGTTTCATATCGCGGTTTTCAATGACCCTTGCCGAACTCTTTTCTTCGCTCTTCCGCGTTGTCCGGCGCATGATCGCTTTAATTCTTGCTTTTACTTCCAATATGTTAAAAGGTTTCGTGATATAGTCGTCCGCGCCGTATTCAAGGCCCAGAATCTTGTCCATATCTTCCCCTTTTGCGGTCAGCATGACGATCGGCGTATTGGAAAACTCCCGAATCTGCTGGCATACTTCAAAGCCGCTCATCTTAGGCAGCATGACGTCCAATAAAATCATGTCATAACTGTTATTTCTTGCAAACTCCAACGCTTCCTCGCCGTCATAGGCACAGTCCACTTCCATGCCGTCCTGCTCCAAACTGAAACGAATCCCCTTCACGATCAGTTTTTCATCATCTACAACCAAAACCCTGTTTGCCATCGCTGTTAAAGCCTCCCCCTCAGTCTGCGGATTGAAACGAACCCCCTGTTCTTTTCCGCTCTTTTATTCTAATTTACAGTGATCTTATCTTTTATTTTCTCATATGTCCCTTCTTTGATGCCGCTTACTTTCATAATGTCCTCAATCGATGCAAAAGCGCCGTTTTCCTGCCTGTAACGCACGACGGCAGCCGCCTTTCCCGCACCGATGCCCGGAATCGCGCTGAGTTCTTCTTCCGATGCCGTATTGATGTTCACCAGTCCGTCCGCTCTTTCTTTAGCCGCTCCGGTTTCCGGCAACGCGTCATATATACCGGCTTCTTTGGCCTCCTGTACTTCTTCCGTCGTCGGTACGGTCAGTTTCTGACCATCCTGTAAGACCGACGCCTGGTTGATAAAGTCTTCGCAGGCATCTTCCCGAAAACCGCCGGCCGCCTCTATCCCTTCAAATACTCTGCTGTCCGGCGAAAGCGCATAAACACCGGGATGAATGACTGCACCGCAAATATGTACATATATTTCTGCCGGCAGGGTTTGTCCCGGAATATCTTCCTGCGGCCCGGTCTGTCCCGTACCGGTCTGTTTAAAGCCGCTCTCCGGCACAGAGTCCTGTTTCTCGTCAAGCTCCAGTTTGATCTCATCTCTTTCTAATAGGATCTCATCCCTGCCGGTACATGCAGTCAAAATAAATACAGGGATCCATAAAATAATCCCTATTTTCAGCAAATAAATACGAATTTTATGCATAGTTTCCTTTCTGCCCGATAAAAGGGCACAGGACGTCCCCGCTATGCACTGTATTTTTATTGTAAAATAAATTTAAGACTATGTCCACTTAAAAATAATAATTCCTACGATCGCAAGACCCATACCGGTCAGTTTCCGCATTTCAAAAGGCTGTTTTTCCACACCGAACAACCCGAACAATTCGATCAGATAAGCCACGGCAAGCTGTGAAACAACGATCAGCATGACCGATCTGGCCGGGCCCAGCATCTCCATCGCCTTAATGACCGTATAAGTGATCACTGCACCGATCGCACCACCAAGCAGCATATACTTGGGATGTACTTTAAAAAGCGCTCCGAAAGAAGACCGGTCCGAAACAAGCCACACCCCCAGACAGACAAGCAGAGCCGTACATTGGACGAAAGCATTTGCCACCCAGATCGTAGACGCTTTGGTGACCTGTGTATTGAAAACTCCCTGAATACTCATAAGCGCGCCGGAAAGAAGCGCAATGAAAAATCCAAACATAACTTCTGTTATCCTTTCTTTGACTCCATGCCGCAGCAACAGGCATCAACCAAATGATTCAAAAAAATACAAGACAGCCAAAACCATCTTGTATTATCATTTCCTCTTTTTTCTAAAATATGCAGCGACTTATTCGCCGGATGTATCTTCGGACTCTTCTCCTGTCTGTTCTTGTTCGGAAAGCTCCTCATCATCATTTTCTTCCGGCATATCGATATATTCTTCGGTATACGCCTCGCCTTTTACCTGCGTCATGATCTTCTCGGAAAGCGCTTTTAACTCCGCATTGGCATCCTCGCCCTCCCAGATCCTGGCAAATGCGATCTCCATTTCCACCCAGTAGTTGCTTGTTTCTATCATCTTGGGATTGGGTATGGATTTCTCATATTCCCTGATAAATGCCTCGGCGTTTCTATTGGCAAACTTCACGCCGGTCAGTACCGGTATCTTACCGGTCCTGTCATAAAGATTGTAGGCATTCTGACAGGCAAGATATTGGGCAAACGCATTGGCCATATCCTTATGCATGGAATAACCGTTCACCACTACGCACTGCGTCACCGATAAAGACCTTGACTCTAACTGCCCGTTTACATCGGGTATCAGAGAAGTGCCGTACTCATACTGAAATTCCCCGTTTTCTTTTGCCGCTTCTATTTTGGCAAGCGCGTCCGTGGTCACGATCGTATACAGGATCTTCCCGTCGATAAAATCCTGTAAAATATCCGCATAACTGATCTCTTCCGTATCGATCGAGAAAAACTGGTTCAGGTCCTGATAAACTCTCATGCAGCGGATCGCGTTCTCGTTATAAATATTGATCGAATCGTCTCTGTCTCCTGCACGGCCGCCGACATCGATATAATTGCCGACAAAGAAATAATTATAGAAAATATCGGACACATCCCATTTAAAAATTGCCTCAACCTGTTCCGGCGCGTCATAAACATCCGCAAAGGAAAGGATATCGTCTATCGTTTTGGGCAGTGTCTCTTCCACGCGCGCCGCCACGGCATTTTCATCGGGTCCTGTCATCGCCTCATCAACGCCGTCAGCGCTTTCGGCTTCCTCCCCTGATCCGGCAGACGCATCTTCCCCATCCTCGGATCCGCCGGCTTCCTCCGGCTCTGCACCGTTCTGTGCAAGCGCCGCTTCTGCAGCCTCCGCGGCCGCTATATCCATCTCCGCTTCTATCTGCGCGCGCGCCCATTCTTCAAGATATGTCTTATTATACAGAAACGAGCTTGTCTCAAAATAGAACGGATACGCAATCTGCTTCTCGTGATAGGTAACTGCATGCAGCGCAGTTTCCGGAAAATACTGCTCCATCCCCGCACTTCCCGCCGACAGCCTGATCTCCGAAGCCAGTCCGGCCAGATATGCCTTTTCCAGAGAATCGTTTCCGACAATATACAGATCCGGCACCTCCTCAGACTGTAAAGAGGCCTGATTGATCGTCTCCAGGTATTCGGAACCCGACGTATAGACCGGAATCACACGGGCATCCTGCTGGTATTCATTATAAGAGACCGCCACGCTGTTCAGATAATCCGTAAGCGCTTCGTCGGTATACCATAAATAGAGTGTTTCCCTGTGTCCGAAAAGTGTATCCTGTATCTCCTGTTCCCCTTCCGTTTCATCCGCCCGGTGCAGCAATCCGGTCCGGCTGAGTGCAAAAATACCGGCCGCCGCACAGGCAAGCAATAAAACAGTGGTCAGTCTTTTTTTCAAAGTCACCGTCCGCACCTCCTGTTTTCGGGTAGAAATTTATATTACAGACATTCGCATAATATGCCCGTCATTTCGTCAACATGCTGTTTCGTAATGACAAGCGGCGGCACGAAACGGATTATATGGCTGCCGGCATTGATCAGAATCAGTCCTCCGGCCATAGCTTTGTCAATGATATCCCGCACGGGTTCTCTGCAGACAAGGCCCTGCATCAATCCTGTCCCCCGCCTTTGCTCAAAAACGTCATATTCCGCACAGAGCTCGTCAAGTTTCTCTTCCAGATATGCGCTTACCTCTCTGACATGATCGAGCACATGCTCTTTTTCAAACAACTCGATCACTTTGCAGACCGCCGCACAGGCAAGCGGATTGCCGCCGTATGTCGTACCATGATCCCCGGCCGCAAGAGAATGCTGTCCCACCTTCTCCGTCATCAGAAAAGCGCCGACCGGAACACCGCATCCAAGCGCCTTGGCTGTTGTCATGATATCCGGCCTGATCCCGAATTTCTGCCATGCGTACATATAGCCTGTCCTTCCCATGCCGCACTGTATTTCATCAAGGATCAGCAGAATATCCCTTTCTTCACACAGCTTTTTCACCTTCTGCATAAAGTCTTCCGATGCCGGATAAAGACCGCCTTCCCCCTGCACCGTTTCAAATAAAATAGCACATGTTTTTTCATTTACATTCGAAAGTACACTGTCGAAATCATTCAGGTCGGCAAAGCGGATATTACCGATCATCGGTTCGAACGCCTCTCTGTAATGCGGATTACCGGTTACGGAAAGAGCCCCGTATGTCCTGCCGTGGAAAGAATTGTTCATGGCGATGATCTCATGATCTGTGCCGCCATCTTTTAAATAGGCATATTTTCTTGCCGCCTTAATGGCTCCATCAACCGCCTCCGCACCGCTGTTTCTACCAAACACCCTGTCCATCCCGGAAATCTCTTTTAACTTCTTCGCCGCTTCGATCGCCGGCACATTATAATAATAATTGGATGTATGGATGACTTTATCAATCTGTGCTTTGAGGGCGTCATTATACTCTTTATTCTGATAGCCGAGTGCAAAAACAGCGATACCGGAAACGAAATCAAGGTATTTCTTTCCTTCGATATCGTATAAGTAAACGCCTTCCCCTTTGTCCAAAACGACCTGATAGCGGTTATAAGTGTGCAGAAGCGCCTTTTCCGCCTCGTCGATATATTCCTTCATCTTCATCATGTTCATTTCCCCTTCTTTCCTGAAACCGGACATCTATGACTTATCGGTTTCCTCATGATCCGCAACGATCGCCGTACCAACACCGTGATTGGTAAAGATCTCCAAAAGCAGACAGTGCGGAATTCTGCCATCGAGAATATGCACCCGGCTGACTCCTTCTCTGATCGCTTCGGTACAGTTGGCCAGCTTAGGCAGCATGCCTCCGCCGATAAAACCGCCCTCAATCAGCTCTTCCGCCTGGGAAGCCGTCAATCTGGAAATAAAAGATGATTTATCGTTAATATCCTTATAAAGTCCTTCTATATCTGTCAGGAAAGCAAGCTTTTCTGCAGATACCGCCTTGGCAATCGCACAGGCCGCATCATCTGCATTAATATTATAGGTCTGAAATTGATCATCTAATCCGATCGGCGCAACGATCGGCAGAAAATCTTTCTCCAGCAGATCATATAACACTTTGGGATTGACTGCTGTAATATTGCCGACAAAACCGATATCCTGTCCGTCTGCATACTTTTTATCGCACACCAGCAGACCGCCGTCCTTCCCGCTGATGCCCACTGCCTTTACGCCAAGCTCCTGTACCATGCTGACAAGGCTCTTATTGACCTTGTTGAGGACCATTTCCGCTATTTCCATCGTCTCGTCGTCCGTTACGCGCAGACCTCCGACAAATTGTGCTTCTTTGCCGACTTTTCCAACCCATCGGCTGATCTCCTTACCGCCTCCGTGCACGATGATGGGTTTAAACCCTACCAGTTTCAGCAGTGTAACGTCCTTAATGACATTTTTCTGCAGTTCTTCGTTGCTCATGGCGCTTCCGCCGTATTTTACAACAATGATCTTTCTGTTGAATTGCTGAATATAAGGCAGCGCCTCAATCAGTGTTTCCGCCTTATTAAGGACCATATTCATTTCCTTTTGTTCCATGTCTCTTTTTCCTTTTCTCTTTGTTCCTGCGGATTTCCCGTTCCTGCAGTCATATCTGCACTGCGGACCAAATATTTCGTTTAACTGCGATAATCCGCGTTGATCTTCACATAATCATAAGTCAGATCGCAGCCCCAGGCTGCTGCTTCGGCATCCCCCATCTTCATATCCGCAAGAATCCTGACCTCGGGTGAAGAAAGTATGCGCGTCGCTTCTTCCTCGCTGTAAGACAGCATCACGCCGCCCCGGTAAACAGGAAGGCTCGTGTCTTCATTTTCCAGATACAGATCCACCTGATCCGGATCGAACGCAACACCGGCATATCCAAGCGCACAAAAAGCCCGTCCTAAATTTGCGTCATGCCCGAAAATCGCCGCTTTCGTCAGACTGGAGCTAACGACGGACCGGCTCAGGATCCGTGCATCCTCTTTCGTCCTGGCATGAATGACTTTGGCTTCGAATAACGCCGTGGCGCCTTCGCCATCACCCGCCATTTTCTTTGCCAATGTCATCGTAACATAATGCAGGGCCTGTCTGAACTTCTCATAGTCTTCGTTTCTGCTCACCACTTCGGGATTGCCGGCTAACCCGTTTGCAAGTACGATAAGCGTATCGTTTGTAGAAGTATCTCCATCTACCGATATCATATTGAATGTATCTTTTACATCTTCACGCAGCGCTTCCTGCAGCAGTTCTCTGGAAATCGCAATGTCCGATGTGATAAAGCAGAGCATGGTGCTCATATTCGGATGGATCATGCCGGATCCCTTGCACATACCGCCAAGCGTTACCGTCCTGCCGCCGATTTCGAACGTCACAGCTGCCTGTTTATCGACAGTATCCGTCGTCATAATCGCTTCCGCCGCCATCTGCGCGGCTTCCATTGTATCTTTCTTTGCATCCGCAAGCTTTTTAACGCCTGCCGTGATCTTATCTATCGGCATCTGCATTCCGATCACGCCCGTAGATGCCACAAGTACGGCATCTTCCGGAATGTTTAAACACTCCGCCGCGGCCTGCGCCGTCTTTTTACAGCAGGCATATCCTTCAGATCCCGTACAGGCATTGGCAATGCCTGCATTGACGACAACAGCCTGCGCATACGCGGAATGCTCCACGATCTCTTTATCCCAAATGACCGGGGCCGCCTTCACCATATTGCTTGTAAAAACGCCTGCCGCCTTACACGGTGTCTGACTGTAAACAAGCGCCATATCTTTTCTGTTCTGATATTTGATTCCGGCTTCCACTCCGGCTGCCTCAAATCCCGCCGCCGCGGTTACTCCGCCCTTTATAATCTCCATATTCCAAACCCCTTTCCGTTCTTACTCTTTATCCTGGCTATTATGAAACTCTGAGGCAGGCCGGCAGGTGAAAAAAGTTTCTGCTTCAAGGCGCGCTTTCGCTCCGTTAAAAAGCGCAGCGGTACTAAGTTCGAGCAGCGTGCTACGCAGCTCTCACTAAGTGCCGGCGTTTTTATAGGGCCTTTCAGCAGAAATCTTTTTCACCTGCCGGCCTGCCTCAGAGTTTCACAATTACCTTCTTATTTTTTATCTTCCCCGGCAGAATCGCATTTGGCGATTCTGCCAGGAATGACATAGTTCTACTTAGGCAGCGTCCTCCGCTGCCTTAGCAGAACTTCATTCCTTATTCTTTATTGAACGCCGTGATATTATCTTCATTCAGCGTAAAATCATAATAATTCAAATCTTCCCGTCTGGTCCAGCCGATCTGCTTCCAAAACGCATTGCCGATGTCATTCTTCGTAAAGGCGATCAGGGAAACTTTGTTGATCCGTTCTTTTTTCAGGGCATTCATGCAAAACACGACCATCTCTTTGCCGATACCGCGCATTCTGTGCTCCTCCGCAACACAGACATGATACAGACAGCCTCTTCTGCCATCATGTCCGCACAGGATCGCGCCTACTATCCTGCCATCCATTACGGCCACTACGCTGCTGCCCGGATTTCTTTTTAAGAAGGCTTCCACGCCCTCTCTGGAATCATCCACGCTGCGGATGCCAAAACCCTTTATCGACATCCAAAGTGCCCGTACTTCGTCGTAATCCTCTATCGTCATCGCCCGTACCATGCCAAAAGACCTCCCTGTTCCTTTCGCCGCCTTAATTCAACATTTTCTATTCTATCACACTATTTTAAGATAGTACACAAAATTTATCATTGTTTTCCATTTAGATAGGATGAGGGTGTCAAAAGGAGCGAATCGATAACAGAAATCATACTTGCGTTATCCTTACGATTGTTGTATATTGTTTTCAGAAAGTCAATAAGAGGGAGGACTCATATAATATGAAAGAAAAAATTATACTTGCCTATTCAGGCGGACTTGATACTACCGCTATCATTCCCTGGTTAAAAGAAAATTTTGATTATGAAGTGATCTGCGTATGTGCTGACTGCGGTCAGGGCGAAGAACTGGATGGTTTGGAAGAAAGAGCTATTTCAAGCGGCGCTGCCAAATTATATATAGAAGACCTGACAGATGAATTCTGTGATGATTTTATCGTTCCCTGCGTACAGGCCCATGCCGTTTACGAGAATAAATACCTGCTCGGCACGTCCATGGCAAGACCGGTGATCGCCAAAAGACTGGTGGAGATCGCCCGTAAAGAAGGCGCTACGGCAATCTGCCACGGTGCAACCGGCAAAGGCAACGATCAGATCCGTTTTGAACTCGGCATTAAGGCGCTTGCTCCCGACTTAAAAATTATTGCGGCGTGGAGAAATGACAAGTGGAACATGAATTCCCGTGAAGAAGAGATCGAATACTGCCGGAACCACGGTATCGATTTACCGTTTTCAGCAGACAGCAGCTACAGCCGCGACCGTAACTTATGGCACATCAGCCACGAGGGTCTCGAGTTGGAAGATCCTGCGGCAGAACCGAACTATGAGCATCTTCTGGTACTCGGCACCACGCCTGAGAAAGCTCCCGAAGAAGGCGAATATGTGACCATGACATTTGAAAAAGGCGTTCCGACGTCCGTAAACGGTAAGAAAATGAAAGTATCCGAGATCATTACCGTTTTAAACGAACTTGGCGGAAAACACGGTATCGGTATCGTTGATATTGTAGAAAACCGCGTTGTCGGTATGAAATCCCGCGGCGTTTATGAAACACCCGGCGGCACGATCCTGTATGAAGCGCATCAGCAGTTGGAAGAGCTGATCCTTGACCGTGACACGTATGCTATGAAAGCGGATCTTGGCAGCAAATTTGCGCAGGTCGTATATGAAGGAAAATGGTTTACACCGCTTCGTGAGGCGCTGCAGGCATTCATCGAATCTACACAAAAGTATGTGACCGGCGAAGTGAAATTCAAGCTTTACAAAGGAAACATCATCAAAGCAGGAACCTCCTCACCGTATTCTCTGTACAACGAAAGCATTGCTTCTTTTACGACGGGAGATCTGTACGATCATCATGACGCAGAAGGTTTCATCAATCTGTTTGGTCTTGCAAGCAAGGTACGCGCCATGAAGATGCAGGAAACGGAAGGCAAAAACTAATAGAAATAAGAGGGTTTTTATGAGTGTTATCTCATATATTGTTCTTTATCTGACGATCGTTAATCTGGCCGGATTTTTCATTATGGGCATCGACAAACTAAGAGCGCGGAAAAGGGCCTTTCGCATCCCTGAATCCACGCTGTTTGTCATCGCCCTGATGGGCGGCAGTCTCGGCACCACCATAGGTATGCATCTGTTTCATCATAAAACGAGACACTGGTACTTTCTCTATGGTATGCCGGCTATTTTGTTTCTGCAGATCGCGATCGTGGCACTCCTGATCTATTCGCCGATCCAGTTTGCATTTCTCTGAATAGGATCATCATAACGGGCAGTCCGCTCTGCGGGTTCCCGTTATATTTATACAAAAACGACCGTAAAATTACGGCCGTTTTTTATTTCCCTTGATATCTGATTTCCCTTTATGTCTATATTGTAACAATAATGCCGCCGTCATTGGCATACATGCTGCTGACGCCCGCGGTATCCATAATGACGATTTCTTTTACCTTCGTTCTGGCAAGCAGTTCTTTTTGCATGAAACCGGCCCGGTCCGGGCAGTTGCAATGTGAGATCATCAGCGTTCTTTCCGTAATATCAGGCACTTCTTTTACCATGATATCCGCCAGTTTGCCAATGGCTTTCTTCATCCCGATCGCCTGGCTCTTCTGCTCGATCACGCCGTGATTGCCGCACATGATCGGTTTGATATTCAACGTCGATACGACCATTGCTTTCACACCCGTCAGTCTTCCGTTCTTACGGAGCGTTTCCAGGTTATCCAGTATAAAATAGGTCTTCATCTCGTCTCTGAAGGCTTCCAGTTCCGCGATCGTCTCCTCGAAGGAAGCGCCCTGTTCCTGCAGCTGCATCATTTTCATGGCATACTGCGTCTCGCCGCTGCTGGCCGATTCCGAATCAAATACATAGATATTTTTCGTCCCGTACTGCTCATGATACAGATTCTTGCCCAGCACGGCGCTGTTATAACTTCCGCTCAAATGAGAAGAGAGCGTCACAACGAAAATATTATCGACATCCGCCCTATAGGCTTCCATGTATTTCTCCGGCGATGGACAGGAAGATTTCGGGCAGTGCGGATACAATGCAACCTGCGCAAGAAATTCAGCCTGATCAAAGTGCTCGTCATCCATGATCTGATAATCGCCCACTTCCAATCCGAGCGGAATAAACTGAAACCGCTCATCCTTGTGATATTGTTCCGGCAGCTCGCAGCAACTGTCTACGATAATCTTATAACTCATAAAGTAAAGCCTCCATTACCATTCCACATAGTTTTAATTACTACTTATGATAACACGACTTCCTACGCTCTGTAAATAGATTTTCCGCATTTTGTAAAAATCCAGGGATCCAAAGCGGCGGGCTCCCTGGATTTCTCTCTACTCTCTCAACAGATCCGCATACCAGAACACGATCTCCGAAATGCGTCCCAGATCGCCTTCTTTCGCGGTCTCGCGCCACAGATTTTTATAGTCCATAAACCAGACTTCCAGTCTTTTTGCCAGTTCCAGGGCCGATTGTTCCGGTCTCTGCAAAGCTTTGCCAAGTTCCTTATCCGCAGCGAAAGCGCCGATTTCGTTCCATATGGCTATCCCTTCCATCGTCACGTCGCACAGCCGCAATATGCCGCGGCAGGAGGAATCCATAAAGACTGCGTTTTCTTTTAACTGCCGCCTGAGTCCTTCTAACGCCGTATTGGCATCATGAACAGCCTCCCTTTTACAGGATGCGCCAAAATCCGGCAGTCCGTAAGCGCTTTCCGTTCCCGTTTTTTTCCGTGTAGTTTCATAGTATACAACCGCCGTTTCCCATCCAAACAGAGAATTCCTGCTAATCTGCGCAAGGATGCCTGTAAACTGTTCCGATCTGTCATGATACTCTATCCTGGAAATCTGACGGTTCATTTCTTCAAAAGGCACAGTCTCGTGATTCCAGGAAAAGGCCGCCCCATAGATCATACCCGGTACGGAGAATGCCGGATGATTGATGTGGCCGAAATCGCCCCAATCCGTATTCAAAATGCCGACAGCCTGATATTTTTCGGCATAGCCGCACATTCTTGTAATATTATGGTAGGAGTCTTCTATCAAATTGACCCACTGGTTCCACCCGCAGACACCGGGACAAAGATATTGGCTGGCGCCGGCTTTGGCCATATCCCTGCTCTCGTCCTCGCGCTGGTCTTTCGCATATCCCCAGGTGAGGCAGATCGTCTCTTCGGGCAGTTCCCGGATCAACCCGGGTTCTGCACAGATCACGTCCCCCCAGAACATGGGGGTCTTGCCGTGATCTTTCAAAAACGTACATAATTCTTTCACATAGTCGATATAGATGCGGTGCACTCCTTTTTCTTCCGCCAGGGTTTTGCTCTTTCCTTTACCCAGGTCAAATGTCTCATCCGCGCAGATATTGAATTTATCCGAGGAAAAAAGAGACATATATTCTTCTATCATCCCCTTGATCAGCGGAAGCGCCCGCTCGTCCGATGCATTGATCGTATGGTGCTGCATACGGCCCTCAAAGGAAAACGGGCGGTTTACCGAATCCTCCAATTCACACAGTTCTCCGCAGCTTCTAGTGGAAAGCAGCATATACAGATGCCCGAAACTTGCAAGGGATGGGATCAGTTCGACACATCGCTGCCTGCAGTATCTGTCAAGTTCCAGAATTTCCTGTGCCGTTAACGGCGTCTCGTTCCGCCACATCTCGGAAAATCCTTCAAACATATACGTATGTTCGATATAAAGCTGAAATTCATTGATCTTATAACGGCACAGTCTGTCCACTGTCTTTTTCAAATACTCCAATTTCAGGACTCTTCCTCTTGTTTCATCCAGATAATAGCCGCGGTGTCCGATATCCGGTGCATCCAGGATCTCCACGCACTCCGGTGCGCCGCCCTGCTGCTCTATGATCTGACACAATGTTTCCGCCGCATACAGCAGTCCGGCACGGTCTCCACCGGCCGCCGTAATCCCGTTTTCCGCTATGACAAGGCGGTATTCCTGCTTTTGATACGCCGGATCGATTGTTAGAAAGATATCGCCCGCACTTTGTCTTCCCTTCCCGGGCGCCGGGGTAAATCCGGCCCATTTCCCGATGCATTCCTGCAGCAGCATAACGCAGATATCGCCTTCTTGACGCAATGCGCCATCGAGTACGATGCGTGTCCTGCCGCTTATATAAAAGCGGTCTTTTCCTTTGATCAGTTGTTTCGGTTTTGGTATCAGATACATTCTGCTGTGTCCTCCCATTATACAATGATGCATCATATTTTTTATACAATCTTCACGGTCACGATCTCATAAGGATTACAGGTAAACAGGATCCTGTTTTCTTCCACACGCGCCTCCGCTTCGTTTTCCTCAAGCAGATTGCACAGATATGCTTTGGTAAACGGACGGCTTACCGTCAGGCAGACTTTTGTTTTGGCATTTTCCGACTCATACATGCGGAAAATCGTGCCTTCCCCATCTTCCGCTGCTTTGATCGTTTCCAGAATGATATTTTCCCGATCTACCTCTGCCAGACTAAACTGCATTCCCGGCACGCCGCCTTTTACCGCATAGGCAGGCTGGTTCAGCATATAGGCTTCTCTCACCGTACCTGCCGCCGCCCAGTTTTCCGCATGCGGATAAATGGCATAAGTGAAAAAATGTTCCTCCTGATCTGTCTCCGGATTCGGTTCGATCCCCGACTTGATCAGCGTTAAGGCCATATTGCCATCTTTTACCGAATGACCGTACTTGCAGTCGTTTAACAGACTGACGCCGTAATGGCCTTCCGAAAGATCCATCCACTTTTGTCCGCAGCTTTCGAAACGCGCTTTATCCCAGCTGGTATTGCAATGCGTTTTCCTGGTCAGATTACCGAACTGGATATCGAAAGCCGCTTCATCCGTATGCACATCCACCGGGAAATGCACTTTCAAAAGATGCTGGTGTTCCTTCCAGTCCACATAAGTCTCAAACTCGATCCTGCGGCTGTCCGCATAGAAATGAATGTTCTGCCTGATCAAAGACTGACTGATCTTCCGTGTCAGCATAAGCGTTGCCCGTACAGGGCCAAGCGCTGTCCACTCCATGCTTTCCAGCTCCGTCACGTCCCAATATTTTTCGGTATAATAAATATCGATATCCCAATTGTCATAATAGATCGGCTTATCTTCATACATCCGCATCAGATTCGCCCGTTCTCCCGTCTTTATGACGTCTCTGTCATTTTCTTTGTCATAGATTGCGCTGATTAATCCGTTTTCATCAAATTGTACCGTATAATATGGTGTCTCAAGGCATCCGCCGTCCGACAGGGTAAACGGGTTCTTCGTCTGCGTCTCCGGCATCTGCGGCAAGGTTTTAATCTGCGCAAAGACTTTATATCCTTTCGCGGGCAGTCCCTTCACATAGACGATCGCTCCATCATCCGTCTTCTGTACCGGGTAAACGGCGCCTGTCTCATCCGAAAGCGCTTCCGCCCCGACAGCGTCAAGTTTTACCACATCATTACGCTCTTTTCCCGTCGTATTGAAGATTGTCATGCCTTCTCCAGCCGGTACCAGCGCCTGCATCCGCGCATCTATCAATGCCGCAGTCGAAGCGGCAATGTCTGCATATTCTTTTCTGGTCACCTCATAGACTTCCTGAATGGAAGAGCCCGGCAGAATGTCATGGAACTGATTTAACAGCACGCTCTTCCAGATCGCATCCAGTTCTTTTGCCGGGTACGCCATTGTGTCCTGTGCCATAACCGCCAGAAGCTCCAGATCCATCAGGCCAAGTTCCGCCTTTCGGTTAGAACGCTTATTTCTGGCCATAGACGTATAAGTCCCCCGGTGATATTCGAAATAGAACTCTCCTTCCCAGACAGGGAGTCTCTTATGATCCCACACCCGCTTTTCCAGTTCTTCAAACCATGTCCGCGCAAACTCCTGGCGCACTTTGGGAATTCCCTTTATCCCTTTGCTCATCCGCTTCGATGTTTCCAGCATGGTTCTTGTCGGGCCGCCTCCGCCATCGCCGTATCCGTAGGAAATCAGAATATCATTGTTGATATCCTTATTCTGATAACGCATCCACCCGCCCATGATCGCATCCGGATGCAGGATGCCGTTGTACGTCGTAAAGAAATTCTGCACAGGCTGCTCCACGCCGAGCGTCGTGATCAGATGCGTCAGAACTTCCGTTCCATCGATCCCTCTCCAGCGCATCGTATCATAAGGCACTTTATTGAACTGATTCCATGCCAGCTTCGTGGTCATGAAATAATCAATACCGCACTTTTTCATGATCTGCGGAAGCGCACCGGAATAACCGAATACATCAGGGAGCCAGAGCACCCTGTTATCCACGCCGAATTCCTCTTTAAAAAAACGCCTGCCGTGCATAAACTGACGCACCAGAGACTCTCCGGAAGTCAGGTTGCAGTCCGCTTCCACCCACATGCCGCCTTCCGGTTCCCAGCGCTTTTCCCGTATCCGTTCCTTCACTTTCTCATAAAGCGCCGGATATCGTTCTTTCAGGAAAAGATAAAGCTGCGGCTGGCTGGACATAAACTTATACTCCGGATATTCTTCCATAAGCTTCAAAACGGTCGCAAAACTTCTCGCCACTTTTTCTCTCGTCTGGGCAACGGTCCACCACCATGCCACGTCGATATGCGTATGTCCGATACAGGCTGCCGTTACATCCTCATATCCTGCCATATCCGTATACAACGCCTGTCCGATATATGCAGAAGCATCTTCCAGACTGCGGTAGAACGCTTCCGAATAAGACGACCTCAAGTCTAACAGGTTGATCGTCTCATTCAGGATATTCTCGATATCCTTCCGGTTCTTATCGTCCGCGTCCATACGACCGAACGCCGCTGACGGCACCCACAGATCATAATAGAGCTTCTCGATTGCCGCATCCACTTCCTGCAGCTGCACAAGCAGGGAAAATTCCGTATGCAGCGTTCCCGTATAAGCCTGCAGCTCCAACGTGAGCGTTTCTCCCGCCTCCGCCTTGTCCGTCAGCAGAACTTCCCTGTGGTTCATATCGATCCCCTGCACGATTTTTCCGTTGACAAATAACAAAAACTGCGGGTTTTTCGCATCATCCCATTCATCGATCTGTGTACAGACATGCATCCATAACGGTTTCCCGTCCATTTCTTCGGGTACGACAGCCTCCGTCCGAAACCAGTAATGTCTGTCAGGTCCATACCAGTGCATTGTCTTGCCATCGTAGGGCTCCCATGCTTTTTCATCCGCCGAAGCATCCCCGGGATATATAAAATTTCCTTCTTTATACTGCCACTTCGTAACCGGAAACCGCTGTTTTATTTTTAACTTCTGCAGCTCCCCGCAGATGCCTTTTACTCTTTTATCCAGAAAATCCATCTCCGTCTCCTCATCCTCGTCAAATATGATGCTCTCTTAAATGATATAATAACATTTCCACCGTTGTAAATGCAATGCCCGTCACCGTATCCGCACACCCATAATATACGGCGATCCGGCCCGTAGCCGCATCGGTAAGCGCCGCACAGGGAAATGTCACATTGGGCACGTCTCCCACACACTCATAATATTCATGAGGCGCTAAAATATAATCTTTTGACCGCAGCAGCACTTTCCACGGCTCATCCGGATCAAGCAGCGCTGCTCCCATCCGGTATACGAATCCGTTACAGGTATTGATTACCCCATGATAGATCAAAAGCCAGCCTTCATCGGTCTCGATCGGTACGGGACCCGGCCCGATCTTGGTGCACTGCCATGCGGACAGATCTCCCGGAACAGGGCCCATCACATGACGATGCCTGCCCCAGAATTCCATATCCCGACTCTGGCTGACGAAAATATCGCCAAAAGGAGTATGTCCGTTGTCGCTCGGACGGTTCAGCATCATATACATACCGTTTATTTTGCGCGGAAATAAAACGCCGTTGCGGTTAAACGGTAAAAATGCATTTTCCAGCTGAACGAATTTCTTAAAATCATATGTATAGGCCACGCCGATCGTCGGCCCATGATAGCCGTTGCACCATGTCACATAATATCTGTCCTCCAGAAAACATACTCTCGGATCATAACGGTATTCTCTTTTCAGTATTTCTCCGTCGGCGCCTTCAAATTCTATCGGCTCGTCTTCAATATCCCAATGGATGCCGTCTTTGCTCCTTCCTGCATAAATATCCATGCTGATCGAACGGCTGTCGCAGCGGAACACCCCCGCATAGCCTTCCGCAAAAGGAACAACCGCGCTGTTGAACACGCTGTTCGAAACTTTATTGCCATTTCTTCCGATGATCGGATTGCCGCTGTATCGCCACATGGGAGCTTCACAGCCCTCCGGCCTTTCTTCCCACGGTATATCGGACAATGACCGCCCAATAATCTTACTCATAATTACCCCCTGCTTTTTAGTCAATTTTTCTTATAACACCTGACAGATACAGCCAAAAGCCGCCGTCAAAATCTGATCTTTCCGATTTTGCGGCGGCTCTTTCGTACCGCTTATCTGCCTGTTATTTTATTGAATAACATATGTAATATTATTTATTTTACTGCATCTACCTGCGCCTGCGCTGTTTCACGGATCTTTTCCCAGCCGGCTTTTTCCAATTCGCCCATCAGGGTCGGCAGGAGTGCTGCCGGATCCTGTGCGCCGGTCCACAGTTCACTCTTATACTTTTCATATACGGCCCTGCAGTTTGCCAGTTCCGTCTCCACTTCGCCTGTATCCATGTCGAATCCGAGCATCACGGACGGCGCTGCCTGTGCATTCAGTTCTTTTACTTCATCCCATTCGTTTATTTCCACTTCCGCAAGCTGTGTGACGTTAAAGAAGGTACCCTGTGTATAACCGGCCATAGACCAGTCCGTATTCAGCTTCTCCACTTTATTGTCCGCGGTATAGACGAAGTTCTCACCCTCCACGCCATAGTAGAACAGATCGCGGACCTTGGAATCCGTATTGACAAGTTCCAAAAGCTGTAATGCTTTCTCCGGATTTTTGCAGCCTGCATAAATACCGTTTAAAGAACCTCTTACAGTCGTGTTGGATACCAGCGTATTGCCGAATTTGACTGCTTCGCAGTTTTCAATCCCGTTGTTCGGTCCCCAGTTGGACTTCGCTGCACCGCTCCATCCCTGTGCGGTGAAGAAAGTACGGTACCCGTTAGAATCGTCTGCCGTCGGTGCATCGCCGTTTATAATGCCATCCACATACATCTGATGAATGATGCCAAGCTGTTCGATCACTTCCTCATCTTCCAGAGGATTTACGACCGTCTTCGTTTCGTCGTCATATTTGACGCCCAGTACCGGAAGACCGGCGCCAAGCTGGTCAAAACCGGAAATCAGATAGTCGGCGCCGTTTTTAGACATATAATACGGCGCTCCCCCTTCCCCTTCCTTGATTGTTTTGAGCGCTGCCGCCAGATCGGCATAGTTGTTGATTCCTTTGTAATCGATATCATATTTTTCCGCCATGTCTACGTCCCAGATAAAATAATTCGTTGCGGAACTGTCTTTGTATGTCGGAACAGCATATACTTTACCGCCTACGGAAGCAGCTTTCCAGTAGTCTTCCGGAATCATCGCATACAGTTCGGGAGAAGCCTCTTTTACAAGCGTCGTAATATCCATGAATACGCCTGTATTGACTTCGGAATTATAACGTCCGGCATCCGTAAAGAGAATATCAAACGCTTCGCCGGAATTGGTGATCACGCTTCGTCTGTTATCCCAGTCAGCCCACGGTACGATCTCCATGTCCACATTCACGCCGATCTTTTCTTCCAGATAGGGATTGATCTGTTCAAGCCATGCATCATAATTGGCCGGCATACCGTTTCCTACCTGGATCCATTTTAACGTCACTGTCTCTTCCGGGGAAGCCTGCGCCGCATCATCTGTCCCGGAAGCCGGCGTATCCGCATTGTCCGCTACGGATGCCGATGTGTCGTTTGTTCCCGCTGTGCCCGAATCCTGTTTCCCTCCTGTGTCTGCACCGCCGGATCCGCAGCCCGCCAGTGCGCCGATACTCAGCGCACATGCCATTGTAAGTGCCATCAGATTTTTCTTTTTCATACCTCTTCTCCTTTTCTACTTGAAATTGATGTATATTGTCAGCCTTTTACTGCTCCAACCGTAAGTCCCGATATGAAGTAACGCTGGAAGAACGGATAGGTACATGCGATCGGTACGATAATAATGATTGCCATAGCCATTCTTGCGCCTTCCTTGGGCATGTTATTGATATACTGCTGCATCGTCAGCCCCATGGCCGGATTTTTCGCCATCATTTCAATGTTTCTCTGTACATGATCCAAAAGCGCCTGTAACGAAAACAGTTTCGTGTTCGTAATATACAGGGAGGACTGGAACCAGTCATTCCAATATCCGAAAGTCAGAAAAAGGGCGATCGTCGCCAGCATCGGCTTCGATAACGGAAGCGCAATCTGCGTAAAGATACGAAGCTGGCTTGCACCGTCGATCTGCGCCGATTCTATGACCGAATCCGGAATATTGGTCTTGAAAAAGGTCCGGCAGATGACCACATTGAAAGAAGATACGCACAGCGGCAGGATCAATGCCCATATACTGTCTTTCAGATGTAAAAACTGCGTATTCACAACATAAGAAGAAATCATACCGCCATTGAATATCATCGGAATGAAAACCACCATAGACAAAAAACCGTTTAGTTTATAAGAATTTCTTGAAAGCACGTATCCCATAGTGCTCGTTAATGCCAGACCGATCAGCGTGCCGACTACCGCCACGGTCACGGAAACCCCCAGCGCCTGCAGGATCATTCTGCCTTCTTTAAAAATAAATTCATATGCATCCAGGGCAAACCCTTCCGGCCAGAACCGGTATCCATTCATCTTAATAGACTGCTCCGACGATATGGAGATGATGAACACAAATATTACCGGTATGATACAGACCATTGCACAGAACATAAACAGCAGATTAAATAACAGATTCGTCTGCGGTTTGATCCGATTCAGTCTGGATGCGGATTCCGCCGCTTCATTATGCTTTGCCATCTTATCCCTCCTTTTTTATGCTTACCGACTATATGATCGCACTGTCCTTATCGATCCTCTTTACCAAAGCATTCGCCAACAGTATGGTAATGCAGCATGATACGGACTGGAAGAAAGTCGCCGCCGATGTCATGCCGATCGGGGTAGAGGACTGCAGCGCGTTGTACACATAGGTATCGATCGTCGCCACCGCATTGAAGATAGACCCCTGCGCCCCCTGCGTGATCTGATAGAACAGGCCGAAATCCGAATAGAATATTTTACCTACATTTAAAATAAACATCATGATAATGACATTTTTCAGACAGGGCAGCGTAATATAGAATACCTGCTGGCGCTTGCTCGCCCCATCCATGACTGCTGCCTCATACAGCGTACTGTCAATACCGGAGATACTGGAAAGATAGATAACCATGTTATAACCGGTATTTTTCCATATCTGCATAAACAGCAGAATAAAAGGCCAGACTTTCGGCATCATGTACCACCGCATCGGCGTGCCGCCCGAATCCCGTATCATATTGTTGAGCATGCCGTTATCCATATTCAGGAAAGCATCCACGAAGTATGCCGCTACGACCCATGACATAAAATAAGGAAAAAACATCAGCGTCTGATAGATCCTGGCATTTTTCCTGCTATGTAAAAGACTTATCATGATCGCCAGACCAACGGATAAAATAAGTCCCAATATGATAAACACCAGATTATACAGAATCGTATTGCGCAATATGATAAACAAATCATTGGACCTGATCAGGAACTCAAAGTTCTTGAGACCGGCCCATTCACTGTGCATGATATTGCTGAAAAAGCTTCTGCCGCCCACCGCCTTATAGTTCTTAAACGCTATGATCAGTCCGAACATGGGCATAAAACAGAACAACACATACCATACGGTTGTCGGAACAGCCAACAACGTAAGTTCTGTGTCATTTTTGCTCCAGGAACCTCTTCTGCGCTTCTTTATTTTCATCATCCTCTCACGCCTCCCTGTAAACTTATTTTTTAACTTTTATTGTAATCAAATGTTAACAGAACAACCTTCTACTGTCAATTAATTTACCGTGTTTTTTCGGCTTTTTTATCTATTTTGTCAAAATATATAAATTTTTACTTTATTTTTTATTAACTTTTTCTATGTATATATTTTAATATTTTCTTTTTACTCCCTACTCCTTTAATCATTTGTTAACTTTTGTTAACCAACCTTGCTTTTCAAATGAAAAACTGCTATACTGAAACCATGTTATAGTAAAGAAAAATATAAAATAATTTACATTTAAAGAGATTATAGGGGAATTTCTATGGGCAAAGTGACAATGCAGGACATCGCAGACTCTTTGGGCATCTCGCGGGTCACCGTCTGGAAAGTATTTAACAACCAGACCGGCGTGTCTGCTTCTCTGCGGGAAAATGTTCTGGAAAAAGCAAAAGAAATGGGATATCTGAAAACAGGTATGGAAACTGTTCTCTCCGAAGAGGAAAAAACAGTCTCTCTTATCGTGTCAAGACCTGACTCTGCAACCTTCTGGACAAATATCATCCATCGTATGGCACAGGAGCTGTCCTACCACAATATCCATCTGATGTATACATACATGCCTGCCGCTTATACCGAAGATTTTATACTTCCATCTGTTTTGACAAACGGAGCGGTTCAGGGCGCTATCATATTAAACGTTTATGATGCAAAACTTACGGAAATGATCAACGAACTGGAACTTCCAAAAGTGTTTCTGGATACCGTTCCACAGATGAAAACTTACGATCTGCGGGGTGATCTGGTACTTTTAGAAGGATATAACACCTTGTACAGCATCACAAAATCCGTGATCCAAAGGGGCGTCACCAGCCTGGGGTTTATCGGTGATATCCAATATGCCATGACCAATCTGGATCGTTACAGAGGTTTCGTGCACTGTATGCAGGATCACCATATCAAAATAAACGAACGCGTATGCCTGACCCGCAGCATCGGTATTTTTTCCTATTATCAGGAACTGAGCAGCTTTTTGGATTCTCTTGAAGAACTGCCGGAGGCTTTTATCTGCGCCAGCGACTTTATCGCGCATTTTCTGAAACGATATTTTTCGGACCACAAAGAACGCATTCCGGACGGGATTATCGTAACCGGTTATGACGGCAGCCGTGAATATACGAATATCGACGGACAGCTAACCACTGCCGACGTCAAAACAGGCCTTCTTGGGAAACGGCTGTCCATGCAGATCGTCTATCGCATGAAACATCCGGACGCCCCCTGTGAACTTGCCTATATAAAACCGACTATTATTTACCGGGATTCTGTCATATACTAATTTTGTTTCATCAAAGGGAGTACCGCTTTTATTATGATCGCATTAAAGATTACCAACGTGAAAAAATTTATGGGAAAACTGCTTGCTTCCGAAGCCTTTGATTCTTTTGTGATTGAAGAAGCTTCCATAAGCACCTACAATACCTTTCTGATCGATGGCCATCAGAACAGAGATTTTTATTCTACCGAAGAATGGGAAGACAGAGAGATACGGCCATATGACTTTACCGCATGGAAACAGATACGGCCCGTCTGCTATTCTCTGATCAGGGGAACACGTACGCCCAGCGCCTTCCGGTTCGTCCTGCATCTGATACCGGACTATGTCTCTTCCGTTCTGAAAAAAGAAGAAACGGCCATCACTCCGCAGCAGATCAAAGCGCTCGTACTGACCGTTAAATACGACGGCACGGCGCTGACGCTGGTTACCGGCACGGCTTTTCACACTTTCATTATGGATAAGACCGTAGACCGTTTGTGGGATGATGCCATGAAAAAATTTCTGGACAAAAGAGAAATCGAATATGAAGAATTATGACAGCAGGTTTCTGCCGGAATATACCGGCAGAAAATCCTGTTTTATCCTATGAAGACTTCCGGCGTGCATTTGCAGCGCTTACACATTGTCCCGTAAAGCCTGTATCCTCATTTTCACATTCTCATCAAATTCCTCATCGGAAAATTTAGGATCTCTTGTCTTCATCCAGATCTCACACGGCGCCTCGCTGCATTCTCCACAGTTTCCAAATCCTTTGCTGCACTTACTGCATTCATAAATTGCGCACATCTGTCCTTCCGGTACATGGAAAACCTTCCCCTCACACTCGCTGCATCCTTTACACATCTCCCCGTAACAGTAACATGTACGGCAATCTGTCCCGCATACGCTCAAATTTGCATTTCCCATTGTAATTTCCTCTCTTTCTTCCTATAAATTAAGCGGCTGCGAAACTCTGAGGCAGGCCGGCAGTAAAAAAGTTTCTGCTTCGAGGCGCGCTTTCACCTATTCCTATGAATATAAACTACTTACATGATACCCGTATCCCCTGTCAAAGTATTGTAAATTTTCGACATGGCGTGATACAATAAACGCAGACTAAACAGTCTGTATTTTGAGGAAAAAAGGAGGACACGGCCTATGGCACACACGATTTTGAAAATCCGGGAACATCCTTCGTTAAAGCAGGACGCCGCACGTTGGTTTCACGAAAAATGGGGAATTCCGCTCAAAGCCTATCTGGAAAGCATGGAGGAATGTATCGGAAATGCTGATGCCGTTCCGCAGTGGTATATCGCCATGGATCACGAACGGATCATCGGCGGACTCGGCGTAATTGGAAATGATTTTCATGACAGAAAAGACCTGACGCCCAATGTATGCGCAGTCTATGTGGAAGACGGTTACCGCTGCCGCGGCATCGCCGGACAGCTGCTAAGCCATGCCTGCGCAGATATGGCAGACAAAGGCATTTCCACGCTGTATCTGCTGACCGATCATACATCGTTCTATGAAAGATATGGGTGGGAATTCCTGTGTATGGCACATGGCGAAGGCGAAGCCGAACCGGGCAGGATGTACGTTCATTGTCAAAAATAAAAAACCTTTTATAATCATGGGGCGTGGATACCGGAATTTTATCAGTATGAATGGTTCGGGCGGCAGACATAGACCGGTATCCACAGTTCGCAGAATAATCCGTCCGTACTTTCATCAAAATATACCTCGTAATCCGTTTCTTCACAAACCCGGTAACCGCCGGAAGGGAGAAATTCCTGATAGAATCTCTCCCATGCTTCGCCGATACAGTCTCCATCTTCTCCGATGCACCGGAGCACTGCATACGTACAGCTTTCCGTTTCCCAGTACTGATACCCGTTTTCCTTCAGGAAAAGAGCTTCCTCATCAGCCGGCTCATCATGCAGCAGTACTCCCACCCCGTATGCAAAGCTCATTTCCCGTCCGCGCAGCGGTGCGCAGAGTCCATACAGCCTGCCTTTCTTTGCACATTGCAGCGACTTAAGCGCATCGATCCGGCCACAGGCATAACATTCCTCCCAAAAATCGGAAATATCGTGATTGCCGTCCTCGTGAATGATCTCTATCGGGAAATCTCTGACGATTGCCGCAAACTTCTGTCTGTCCCTTTTTTCGATCCGGTAATCGATCCTTTTGCCGCCCTCAAAGGAAACTCTGAGCGTCAGCGGCCCGAACAATACAAGCTGCGCGCCGGCAGATCTGGCATATTTCGGTGCGATCCCATGAAAACGCGTAAATGCCTTCGTAAATCCATCCTGTGTTTCGAACCCGTATTTCATGGCAATATCAATGATCTTTAAATCCGTCCCGAGAAGCTCCTGTCCCGCCAGGGAAAGTCTTCTGTTTCTGACATAAGTATTCAAAGTCATGCCGGTAATGAAACTGAATGCTCTGTGGAATTCATACGGTGATACGTTCACCGCTTTTGCCACATCCTCAAAGCGGATGTCTTCCAGCAAATGTTCCTCCGTATAGCAAACCGCCTTCTGCAGCATATTGATCCATTCCATTAAAACCGTCTCCTTTTTCTCCTCATGCTCATTTCTCCATCGCCTGATTCATAGTCAACACCGCTTTCAGGGTACGGATCGCCTCTTCGATGGCAAGGCAGGATGCCGCGTCTTCTTTCAGACACTGTATCACATGCGAAAGCGCTGCCTGATAGCAGTCTGTCTGCGGCAGAGGAATCTCCGTTCTTTCATGCGCAAGGAACAATTCCAGTTTCGTGTCCGTCCGTCCATCGGCGCAGCCATCCTCATAAAAGCGGATCACTGCATTTTCCATAACGGCCTCATAACCAACGGAAAAAGGATATGCCCCGGGCATCACCGAAGCGCCTCTGACATAAGCGCAGGAATCTTCATATTGTAAGCAGGCCGTTACTAACGACTGCTCTTTTCGCACATCGATCCCGTTTACGGAAATGTGATTTGCCTCTCCCATGCATCTTATGACAAAGTCCATATCATGTATCATGAGATTCAGGCCGATATGCGCTCTGTCAAGATTTCCCCACCAGGGCGGCGTTTCCCTTTTTACCTGTAATTCCTTCAGGCGGCCGTATTTATTTTCTTTTATCACCTGGTAAAGATATTGATAGGCATATTCGAACCGCACAAACAGGTCTACAAACGCCCTTCTGCCGCACTGCTCCGCTGTCTCCAGGATAGTTTCCGCATCCGCCAAAGACTCTGCTACGGGCGTTTCGATAAAAACATGCTTTCCGGCATGAAGCGCTTTGCACGCCGTTTCCTTATGCAGATGATTGGGAAGACAGATATCCACTAATTCAATCTTACCATCATTCCAGATTCTGTCCATATCCATTGTGGTTTCAACGTGATGCTTATTTTGCAGATCCCGTAATTTCTCTTCGTTTCTTCCCCATACGACAATACTGTCGATCTGCGGCATTTTCGAATATAACTCCACATGGTATGCGCCGAAACCCGTTCCTAAAACTGCTGCTTTCATAAGATTCTCCCTTCTTTCATTCATGAAACAGGCAATTGTGAAACACCTGTTATTTATGGAAACATGATTATCATATCATATACACATCTCATATTTCCCGTCCGGTTTGCGCAGTTTTGTCAAGTTCGGCATAAAGCGCTGATCCTATTCGGTCATATAAATCGCCAGCTTTTCTTCAATGGCCTCCAGCGCCTCGTCTATTTTCTGCCCGCCAAGAATAAACGCAGAGCCTTCCGTAAAAATGCATTCCTCCATAACTCTATCTTCTATATAAGCTGACCCGGCCGACTCCATCCACTCTTTCACCACGGCAATCTCCTCCTCCGCAGGTATAAAAATATCCAGCAGAAGTTCCCGGCCGTCCTCATAGATCATACCGATCTTTCCATATTCCCCGTTTTCCCCGATCTCATCTGTACCGGGAGAAAATGCGTCTTCCAATGCTTCTCTGTTTATTGCATATCCGCTTACATGACACTGGTTTTCCTTACCAAAAAACGTTTTAATGAAGTCTTCTGCCAGCTCCATCTTCTGTGTCGCCGCATTGATCCCCAAAATGTTTTCCGGTATAAACACACGTCCGTTTTCCCCTTCCATCGGTACCAGCACGGTATCTTCGAATCCTTTCACCTTAGATACGGAAATCATTTCCGTGTAGCTGCGCGGCGAGCCGCTTACGCCGACAAAAATATCGGAATAACCTGCCGCATAATCCATATAAAATCCATAATTGATCAGATCGTATGCCCAGTTTTCCCCTGCGTTCTGCGTATAATTTTCATTCGCCCAAAAAAGTCTTTCCGTATTTTCTTCATCCAACCCGTTCATCTGTGCCTCATAAATACGTTTGGCCTGTATCAGAAACGCTTCTATGGCGTCCATGTCGATTCCTTCCCCCCCGCTCTTCCATTGCTGGGCAGAAACCATCGCACAAACTTTCATAACCGCTTTTTCAGAACATAAACCGAGCAGATCATTTCCCTGATCATTTCTGCGCATCCATTCGATACCGTCTGCCATGGCGGACAACCCTTTCAGACCGGAAATATCGCTCTTTTTTCCCAGCAGAACCGGAAATCTGACCTGTCCGGGAACCGCATATATCCGATCTTCTTCTTCAAACGCAAGGAACAGATTTTCAAATACCTCTCCGTCGAACTCTTCAGCCATATCATGCAGATCATAGAGTATCCCTTTTTCTATGTAAGAATCCATGGGCAGTCCATCCAACATCAATATGTCAGGCCCTTCCCCTGCCATAATCTTCGTATTCAGCTTTTTGACCGCATCTTCCATAGTAACGGCTTCCCCTTCTTCCATGCCGATTTCATATTCCACCAAAACATCCGGATTCTGTAACTGATAAAAGGATACTGCCGCATCCATATCGCCGTTTTTTTCCAAACTGTATACTTTAAGCCTCTCCTGCGGAACAGCCTCCTTATCAGGATCATATGTAAACTTTATCAGTGTTCCATGGCTGGACGCTGCCAGAAATTCTCCTGTTTCCAAATATACCATACCCGCAATACCATACTGCGGACTGCCAAGACGTGACAATCTTCCATCGATGATCTGCTCCATTGCAGCGCCGCCTATAACATGCCGGTGCAGTCCGTTTTCTCCTGCCAGATAGATCACGCCTTCTTCTCCCGGAAAGAGACACAGCTGATGCCAGCCGGAGCCGTTAAAACCTCTGTCCGCATAATTTTCTGCCACAAACGTTTCCAGTACTTCATCTTCTATATATTCTTTATTTTCCATATCATAAAGAAGCGGAGACTTAAAATCATATCCGTCTATGATCATCAGATTTCCCTGAAACTGTATGGTCTGAGGACTTCCTTCCGTAAGCAGATACAATTCACTGCTGCCATCTTCTTTCACTTCATAGATGCTTCCCTCCATCGTTGTCACAAAATACCGGTCCGTTTCCGAGATCCAGAATCTGTCGATGGTTTCTTCATATCCGCTATTTGTAAAGTCAACCGGAATAACCGTTTCGTCCGGCATAAGCAGCACACAGTTTAAAACGGATTGGAACATGGATTCGGAGGTATCGCTTTCTTCGGTATTTTCCGCATATATCATACCGATGGTACCCTTGGAATCCATCTTCGCATCCATAACATAAGCGTCGGCAGCTTTTTGTAAAATCCACTGTCTGCTGCTGCTCTCCCAGGAAGTTCCATTGTTCTCCGACACAAGAAAACTCCCCTGTCCGTCAAAGATTACCAGTTTTCCTGCCGACATCTTATAGATTCCTGCAGGCCCCTCCAACTGTACCGGCAGATCGGTTTCCGTTTCCACATACCTGCCCATTGTCGTCTGTTCTCCGCCGCTCTCTTCCCCGCTGTCCAATCCGGCAGCATCTTTCATCCCCTCCTGTTTTCCGCATCCCGGTATAAGCAATATGATCATTATAAAAAGTAAAAAAAGCCTTCCCGATCCTGTCGCCTTTTTCATTTTGTCATCTCCATCCTTTCTGCATATTCTTCCAGACAAATACCCTGTTCATACATTTCTGCCGCGGTTTCAACACCTACATAGCGGTAATGCCAGACTTCTTCCGTTACGCCGGTAATCTCTGTTTTGTATCCGGGATAACGGAAAATGAAACCATATTTATAACTGTTTTCCTGAAGCCAGAAATAAACGTCATACGTCGCGCCATTGATATCTACCGCGCAGCCAAGCTGATGTTCACTGTAACCCGGCTCTGCTACCTGCTGACTGGTCAGTTCTTTCGCTTCCTCATCTGAATATCCCTGCTTCCTGTATTCGTCCAGTTTCTCATCATAAAGTTGTTTCTGTCTTTCTGCTGTCCGATACCCGGAGACCACGCGGGGCAGCTGATCCCAATTGGCTTCTCTCGCATCTTCCAGCATTTCCATCAAAGGTTCGTATATACGTTCGTCCACACACTCGCCGCCTTCTACTTCCACCAGATTCACCGCATACCCATCCGGAACCGGATTCTGTCTGTTGACCAGTAACAGGTTCCACTGTTCATCCGGGACCTCATCACCGGAATCGTACTGCACCGTGCCGTTGCGTCCTGTTTTCTTCTGCCACGAACAACCGGCAGCAAATCCTCCCATAAAAGCCGCAGCCGTAATACAAAAAAGAAGGAATATCACAACAGACCACATCTGTCGTTTCTGCTTCATGCGTTTACGCCTTCGCACATTTCTGCTGTTTCTTTCTCCCATATTGAAACTCTCCTTTCGCAGCAAAATAAATTATGCGCCTGTACAGTACTCATTGTACTGAACAGGCGCATGATCAACTTTAACACTATTTGAAAAAAAGTTTAAGATAATATTAAGATTGTGCGAAGGAGCATTTATTCGGGAAGCGGCAGCCGGAGGGTGAATGTGATCGTCTCATTTTCACTTGCCGCCCGGATCTCACCGTCATGCAAAGATACGATCTCCTTTGCGATCGCAAGTCCAAGACCGGTTCCTCCTGTATCCGATACACGGGAAGCATCCATACGGTAAAATTTATGAAACAGCAGCGACAGTTTTTCTTCCGGAATATTTTCCCCTTTATTCTGAAAAGAAATGGTCATATGCGTGTCCGCTTCTTCGGCCGTAATGACGATCTCTGATCCCGGATAGCTATAAGCCGCCGCATTTTTTAAAATATTCCCAAATACTCTTGCAATCTTATCCGGGTCAGCGCAGATGTCCATATCTTCATCGAGGTGCAGCGCCACTGTATTTCCATGAACAGCCAGAACAGGGGACATTTCATCACACAACTGTACCAGCATATAATACAGATTGATCCTCTCCTTTGATAACCGGATCTGCCCCGAGTTTAATCGGGTCATCTCAAAAAATTCATTGATCATCTCTTCCAGGCGGTTCGCTTTTTCAAGCGCAATATGCACATGTTTTGCCCTCTGTTTTGCAGGCATGTCCGAATCTTCCTCCAACAGATTCAGATAACCGATCACGGAAGTCAAAGGCGTACGGATATCATGGGCAAGATACATGACCAATTCATCCTTACGCCGTACCGCCTTCTCTTTTTCTGCCTTTTGTTTCTCCAGTTCCTGCTTCACTTCATTCAGTTTCCGTTCAAAAGGCAGCATTTCCGAAGACAGATGAACAGATTCGGCATCTTCCAGCAGTAAAACATCTATTCCCCGATTGATCTCTTGAAAATACCGGGTCATCCATCGGAATAAATACCAGAGTAAAAAGACAAACACGATCACGATCGCCATAACAAAAAAGACCTCTTTATAACCTCTGAAATAACTATGGTATATATAGAATGCCTGTTCATGCTCTATTTTCATGAAATATTCCAACAGGCTGACAGTCCAGTCTCCAAACCGCTGCTTCCACAGAAATAAATACAGAAACATCACGATAAATACCGAAATGAAAATACCAAAACAAAACCGGCGCATGATCTTTTTCTGAAATACTGCGTATTCTTCTTTTTCAGGCTTCTTCAATTTTATACCCAACTCCCCATATTGTCTTAATATACATCGGTTTATGCAACGTATCGTTTAATTTTTCCCGCAAATGTCTCACATGTACCGGAATCGTGTTATTTGCCTTACAATAATATTCGTCCTGCCATATCCTGTGGAATAATTCTTCTGCACTGATCACACTTCCCTTATTCTCCAAAAGAATACGCAGAATAGAAAATTCTGTCGGCGTCAGCACGAGAGCCTTTCCGTTTAAAGAACATTCATATGTTCTCACATTCATTACCAGTCCCATATGGATCAGTATGTCGTTTTCCTCCGCTTCCGTATGTGCCGGATTATACTTTTTATACCGCCGAAGCTGCGATTTTATTCTTGCCACAAGTTCAAGGGGCAGGAAAGGCTTGGTGATATAATCGTCCGCTCCGAGCGTAAGTCCCGTAATCTTATCCATCTCACCATCCCTGGCTGTCAGCATGATAATCGGATAGGTATGCTCGTTCCTGATTTTCCGGCACAGGGTCAGGCCATCGATATCCGGCATCATAACGTCCAAAACGGCAAGATCAAATTCCATCGTCTGAATACATTCCCATGCTTTTTGTGCAGAATAAAACTTGTAGACGGAATAATTTTCGTTTTGCAGATAGGTTTCGATTAAATCTGCAATTTCGGCTTCATCATCAACGATCAGTATTTTATCAGACATCAAAACAGCCCCCTTATCATTTTCTCCATCAGTCTCATCTTACCATCATTCCTGCGCTTGTACATCTCCTTTATGATATTTACGGGGAATTTGTACGGCTTACTTCACTTTTCCCGTCCGGTTTGCGCAGTTTTGTCAAGTTCGGCGGATTTAACGCTGACTTCCAGATACCGGGGCGAAGTACGTTAAAAGAATGTTCGGGGATCATCTCATATTCCATTTTCTTTAAACAGCTCATTTTGCATCTCCTATTGTTCCAGGCTGATGCGCAGGCTATTACGGATTCTTTTTTCTTATATTTGCAATAGCCGCGCTATGCAAAATAAACGGGTGTGCCCATATAACTGCCTCCTTTTCCAGAATGAAACCCGGCCGGGTTCGGGTGCCGGACGCCGGCCAGGCTCTTTCTACAGACGCAGTTTTTCGGATTCCGTCTCTATCACCTCTTTATCGATCCGTCTGAATAAAATTTCCGCTTTCGGGATCACATAGCCGGCGGGCACGGCCTGCTTTTCCCATTTACTGCTTATGCCGAGCAGACCGCACACTTTTTCCGAAGAAAACGGCAGGAACGGAAACAAAAGCACCGCCAGATTCGCAATGATCTGCACGCACTGATACAGTGTGTTCCGACACGCCGCCTCGTCCGTCGTTCTGGTGATCCATGGCTTCTCAGTGTCAAAAAACTTATTGGCAGTTCTGACAAAATCAAAGATCTCACCAATCGCATCCTTAAATGCGCCACCTTCTATCCGCCTGCCGACAGAACCAAACAGGCTTTCTATCTGCCCTGCAAGCACCTCATCTTCCGTACCCTGCGGCACGACTCCGCCCCAGTATTTTTCGATAAAAGCAAGGCTGCGGTTTACAAAATTCCCGTATGTTCCGAGCAGTTCCCCGTTATGGCTGTGAACATATTCTCTCCAGGAAAAGTCCGCATCTTTTTTCTCCGGCCCGTTTGCCAGAAAGAAATAGCGGATGGAATCCGCTTCGTAATGCGCCAGCAAATCCTTTATCCAGATCGCGTAATTCCGGCTCGTGGATATTTTTCTGCCTTCCAGTGTCATATACTCGCTCGATACGATCTGATCCGGCAGATGCCAGCCCGCGCCATGCGCCAGTAAAAGTGCAGGCAGTATGATCGTATGGAACGGAATGTTGTCTTTTCCGTGGACATAATAATGTTTGGCATCCGTTCCCCAAAGTTTCTTAAAATCCGTGCCTTTTTCCTCCGCCGCCGTTTTGCTTGCAGATAAATACCCCAATACGTTTTCCGCCCATATATAGATCGTCTTCTCTTCATATCCTGTCTTCGGCACTTTAATCCCCCATTCCAGATCCCTTGTCAGTGCACGATCCCTTAACCCTTCCCTGATATAGCGGTTTGTAAACGCAACTGCATTTTTTCTCCACTGCGGATGTGTGTCAACCAGTTCTTTGAGCGCTTCTTGAAACGCCGTGATTTCAATGAACAAATGTCCGGATTCCCGAAAGCTGACCGGATCGCCGCATACGGCACAGACCGGATCCCCCAGATTCTCCACGTCTAATACGGTACCGCACGCGTCGCATTGATCTCCCCTTGTGTCGCTTCCGCATTCCGGGCACCTGCCAAGCACAAACCGGTCTGCCAGAAAAGTGCCGCATTTTTCACAATAGGCCTGCGGCACATCCTTTTCGTATACATAACCGCTCTCATACAGCTTCCTGTGAAATTCCCTTACAAACTCTTTGTGTTTTACATCGGATGTCCTGGTGTAAACATCATAACTGAATCCCAGCTTTGCAAAGCATTCCGCAAACTCTTCATGATAAAAATCACTGATCTCCTGCGGCGTCTTATTTTCCTGCTTCGCCCGGATCGCCACCGGCGTCCCGTGACAGTCGCTCCCGGAAACAAAATACACCTGGTCTCCGATGGCTCTGTGATATCTCGCCAATACATCCCCTGGCAGTAATCCCGCGATATGCCCTATATGCAGGGAGCCGTTCGCATACGGCCATGCCCCGCCGATTAATATATTTTTCATAGTGATCTTCCTTTCCGCTTATTCATGGTGAAAACGATTGCGAACCTCCGGAGCAGACGGCCGGTGGAAAAAGATTTCTGCTGAAGGGCCCTCTAAAAATGCCAGTTACTAAAAGTAACTTTATCCTTGGTGAGAGGAACGCTTTGCGGTTCTCGAACCTAGTACCGCTGCATTTTTAACGGAGCGAAAGCGCGCCTCGAAGCAGAAACTTTTTCCACCGGCCGTCTGCTCCGGAGGTTCGCAATCACCTGTATATCATTGTTCTCAATAGCTGCCATCATTTATTTCTGCAAATCATGTCATTTTTCCCATCAAAAAAGCCCTCCTCTCTGAAAAATCTCTTTTTCAGGGACGAGAGCCGATCGCTTCGTGTTACCACCCTAAATTCGCCTATACCTCACGATATAAGCCTTATCGGCTGCGGATGAGAAATGACTCATCGATAGCCTGTCACTGTAACGGGTGAACCCGTCGTAGCCTTGTCCGGATCATTCGTTATTATCCGACGATCCGAATTCGGTACGCTGCTCCGAGACCATGTTCGGCGGTTCCTTCCGTGCCTGTTCTCACCTGCTCAGGCTCTCTGTGACCTATCTAACTGCCTACTCTTCTCTTCATCGCTTTTACCAATATCGCTCCCTTTTGGGAGATCGTTTCGTTTATTGTATCACACTGTCTGTCATTTTCAAGTCTTTTCTCCGCTTTCAGGATTTTTCCCCGTTTGCCAGCAGATTGTCTTTCCCCTTACCGCATACGAACGGATCGGCGTCATACCGATAAGATGTCTTTTCGCCCCATTCCCTTCGGTTTTCTTCTTTTCTCGGAATGTAGATATTCACACCATCAGCATACTTTTGAATTTCTTTGATGATCCCGGCAGGAAGAATTTCTTCCGCTCTCCTATAGCCCATGTCCGTACAAGCGATTCCCGAAATCCGAAAATCTTGACACCGGATCACGATTATATGATAATAAGTTCATTGCAGAAGGGAGAATCATAAAATGTATCATAAATCGATCGATTTTTTACTGGAGAACGCCGGTCCGGTCATCCGCTATCGTCTTCGCAGAGAAATCCTCAAAGACCTGTCGGAGTCGGATGAGGAATCGCTTCTCCATCAGATATACGATTTACCGTTATTTAAAAAACTGGCTGATTATGTGAAGCCAAACGGCTATATCGGAAGCGGTATGCACAGCTGGGATAACTGGCGGGGTACCGTTTTGCATGAATCGCCGCTGCAGGACGGCGAATGTGCCGCAAGACTCCTTTCCTACTACCGCATCCCCAAAACACATCCGTATGTCCGGGGTTTCCTGTCCGCCATGCGCAATGAAGAAACGCTGCAAAAAGAATTTTCGTACATTCCGCCGGAAATTACCCGATATGAAAACAGGTTCGAAGGCCTGAACAGCGGAAACAGCCTGATGGCGCTTCTTTACACCATGCAGGCGATGCTGGGAGCCGGGGATGATCATGAAGATCTGCTGTATTTCCAGGAAATCTGCCTGAAAGGCTTCCGGCGCGTAAAAGAGATTTCTTCCCTTGCGGATATTACCAAATTCAATGCAAATGCGAAGCGTAAGTATAATTACCCCTATATTGAGTCAGACGAATATTTTCCGGACAACTATACGGTCGAAATGCTGGCATATACAAGGAGCTGGCGCACGGATGAGAATATCGGAATGCTTGCGGATGCCATCAATCACATCAATGCCATCATGAAACCGGGTACCAATATGCATGTGCGGATAAAAGGGAAATATATGGCCCCCTGCTTTGCGTTGGTACGTCCGATCAGAGCATTTCGTTCCGATCTGATCCACACAATTACATATCGCCGCCTGCTGACCGAAATTGCCATGATGGGCGTCGGCGTAAAGGCTGATGTGATCCGCGAATCGGTTGAAAATGTAAAAGAGGCGATCGACAAAGACGGCATTCTCCGGTTACAATTTGATAAACCGCATAACAAGCGGTATTCACCTGAAAATATCCAATATCCGACGCCCTATACAGACGTCAGGCTGGAAGCCGATTATAAAGATAAAAAAGCGTTATTGTGCGATCTCACTTACTGGGCCGTAGAATTTCTGTATCTGGTATCGCAATGCAGATAACAGGCTGTTAACAGTTCCCACCTGGAGCGGCGGTTTCTATTTTCCGCTGCTCCGGCTGCCGTGTTCATACATGGAGAATATCTTCCGTGCCTTTTCCTTTAATAGATTTCTTGCTTCAACGGGTTCCATGATTTCAACATACTCACCAAAAGACAGCAGATAGAGAAAAGTCCAGTCACTTAACTGGTATCTGAACGTTACTTCCAATGTGCCATCCTCCAGTTTTTTAATGTATTGCTCCTGAAATTCATCATAAACTTTATACGCTATTTTTTCGGAAAAATGCAGTACGAAAAGCGGCGTATCCTGTACTTCCCCGCAGGCAGGCGTGATGGAAAAATCAGCCGGCAGTTCGCGCTCAAACAGCCGGTTTGTTATCTGCAGCTCTCTTATGCGGGACATTTTATAGGTACGAATATCCTTTTTATGCCGGGAATAGGCAATAAGATACCAGGCATGTGATTTAAAAATCAGTTTGAGCGGCTCGACAATCTGTTCGGTTATCGTCAGCTCCGAATTGAAGTACGTGAATGTAATGACATACTTATTGATGATTGCGCGCTCTAAAGCAGTCATATTATTCCGTTCCTTTTCGGGACTGCCCCAATAGGAAAAATCGATCTCCAGCCATTCGGACTGTAGATTGTGGCTGAACAGGCCGGCCACCTTGTTCAAGGTTTTATCCGCATCCGGATAGTTCGTCGATTTCAGAACCTGCAGCGCCTGCACGATATTGCTTTGCTCTGCCTGTGTGAAATAAGTCTTGTCCAGTGAAAATCCCTGCAGCAGGGACAGTCCTCCGCCATATCCTTTCTGGGATATGATCGGTATACCCGCAATCGACAGGGTATTGATGTCTCTGTATATCGTACGGGTAGAAACGCCAAGCTCCTGTGCCAGCTGTTTTGCGGTTATATTCTCATGGCTTAACAGAAGAAAAACGATTTGGATGAGTCTGTCTATCTGCATGCTCTCATCTCACAATCCCTGCACATCTTTTGAAACACCATATCAAAACACCGCCTCTCCTAAATATTTGTCATGCGGAACAACCAGGCATCTTTCGATGGACTTCCAATAGCTTTCATACAGATTTTTCTGTGCTGTTCCATAGCTTTCCTTCGTATCAAATTCCCAGTAAAGCATATATTTAACGCTTTTTACAATGCGGGTAAGCTTAAGCGGGGGAAGTCCTTCTTTGATCTGTTCCATATCAATATGATACCCTCTTTTGATCAGACGGAGCAAAAGCAGTCCCTCCTGTTTTTCCAGAAAACTTTTCGCTTCAAGCATGAGTGCTTCAAACTCCTCCATCTTTTGCGGCTTGACTTGATAAATACAGATTTCGGTAAACGGCATATCAGATTCCTCCTTTTTTATTTCATTATATCATCAGGAATATGACAAGGGTGTGTCAAATTTCTCCGCTTTTGGTGCCGGAATACAGAAAACGGACTCCGAAGAGTCCGCAATCCATAAGATTACAGTTTACTGCAGGCAATCGTATCACCAAGCCATTTTTTGAACATCGGCAAGTCAATCCCGACTGCTACCGAGACATTTGCTTCATGTCCGGATTCTTCCCAGATGTCCATCTCTGTGTGTCCATAAGTATAAGTTCCTTCGCACTCTACATCAACATAGTAATCCTTATACTTCAGGCACTCCGGACAGGTTGCTGCCGCAAGCGCCAGCGCATCGTGCATAAGAAGGTCTTCACCGCCCTCCAAACGTCTTCTGTCCATAAATTCCAGGATATCTGCTACAAAATCACCCGCTTTTGTTTCAAGTCCTCTCATTTTTCTGATATCATCCCTGTCAAGCACTGCTTTTGTCGTTACGTCGAGTCCGACCAGCGTACATGGGATTTCGCTTCTTAGAACCATCCTTGCCGCTTCCGGATCACACCAGATGTTAAACTCTGCAGTAGGCGTTACATTACCGCCGTATACGGCGCCGCCCATAATCCAGAGATGTTTTACCAAATTCTTTAATTCCGGATGCAGCAGCAATGCAATCGCAATATTGGTCAGCGGTCCGACTGCCACGATCTCCAGCTCTCCGTTCAGTTCCAATGCCTTTTCGTAAATCAGTTCCACTGCGTTTTTACTGCTGAATGAATCCGTACTCTTTGGAAGTTTTACATCACCCAGTCCCGCTTTTCCGTGCGTTGCCTCCGCATAACACATATCTGTATGCAGCTTCAGCGGTCCCCATGCCCCCACTGCAACAGGAATATCGAACCCCAGATGCCTTACCAGATTCAAGGTATTTTCCGACGTATATTTTACAGAGACATTCCCTGTCACCGTCGTAATTGCTTCTACTTGCAGATCAGGAGCATATAAGGCTGCAACAATCGCAATCGCATCATCTGTTCCCGTATCACAGTCAATTAATATTCTCTTTTTTTCCATATGATTCTCCTAACAATGCTTTTTGATCTCTTCCACAATCTCATCCAAATAAAGCGTCTTCCTGGAAAGTCCCAGTAACTCCGACAATTCTCCGATAACCGGCTTGCATATTTTGGAATCTTCCAGTACTGCTTCATTCCAGAAAATCTCTTCCTTTGTGCCATCTGCAATAATATTTTTGTGTGCCATGGCAACGATTCTCTGAAAATTGTCAGCCACAAATTCCATATCATGAGTGATCGTAATAACACCGACGTTGTCTTCTTTCAGCACATGCAGCAAATTCTTTAAGATCTCTATTCCATGCCTGTCCTGCCCCGCCGTAGGCTCATCCAGAATGATATATTTCGGTTTCGCCGCCAATACGGAAGCAATTGTCACAAACTTTCTGATCGGATAGGGAATGTCAAGAGGATTTTCTTTGCGGTACTTCTTGATATCCGTCAATTCCATTGCCCACTTCACGCGCTCTTTGATCTCTGTTTCCGAAAGTTTCATTTTTGTAGGCATATATGCTACTTCAGAACGTACGTCAGGGTTAAAAATCTGATCGTCGGGATTTTGAAACACATAACCTACCGTTCTTGCGATCTGGGCTGCTGTTTTGGTCTTCGTATCTGTTCCGTCTATCAAAACTTCTCCTTCACAGGGTTTGTGCAGTCCGTTCATCAGCTTAACAGCCGTCGTTTTACCGGCGCCGTTCTGGCCTACGATCGCCACCTGCTCGCCTTCGCGGATGATCAGATTCAGGTTCTCATTTGCCATATATCCGTTGGGATATCGAAATGATACGTTTTTAAACTCTATTGCCATTTTCTTAATCCCCCATTCTGTCTTTTATCGTCTTTACAGCATCTTGAATCGTGATCGGTATACCGGAAAGTTCAATGTGGTTCTTTCTTAATTCATGCCCGACTTTTGCCGCCTGCGGTATCATGGCTCCGTGTTTCTCCAGCTCCGGATTGGCAAGCACGCTTTTAACCGCACCGCTGAATGCAATCTTTCCTTTTTCCATGACAATCACTTCATCACAATACTCTGCGATCAGATCGATCTTGTGCTCTACCAGCAGAATTGTTTTTCCGGCTTTTTTCAACATACTAATAATTTCAAATATATCCTGCGTTCCCTGCGGATCCAGCTGGCTTGTCGGCTCGTCAATAACCAGTATTTCCGTATCCATTGCAATAATGGATGCAAACGCAACTCTCTGACGCTGTCCGCCCGACAATTCATTCGGATTCTTCTCCATCAGTTCTTCAATTTTTAAAATCTTACATATTTCAACGACTTTATCGATCATCTCTTCCTTCGGAACGCCCATATTCTCCATTCCCATTGCGATTTCTTCAAATACGGTTTCCTTCACGCCGCTTATCTGTGTAAAAGGATTTTGAAAAACGTAACCGATCTTAGCAGACAACTCCGCCGTATCCCAATCTCTTAATTCTTCGCCGAGAATTTCAACTTCTCCGTCCAGCTTCCCCTTATAAAACTGCGGAATCAGACCACGGATCACGTTGCAAAGAGTCGTTTTCCCGCCGCCGTTTTCTCCGATGATCCCGTAAAATTTTCCTTTTTCAAATTTGCAGTTCACATCTTCCAACGCGTTTTCTTTGCTTAACGGATATCTATACGTCACATTTTTCAACTCTATATATGCCATATCCTGTCCCTCTTTTCCTATTATTTGAATCAGCCGAGTCTGCCGGTTATCTTCATTCCAATCAGCGCTATCAGACACAGATCAACGATTACCGCCAATATCACTTCATAAATCGGGGCAGGCTGCAGTTCCCGAAGAAATGTATGATCCCTTTTTACCGAGAATGCTCTGGCATCCATGGAAATCGCTTTCTCTTCTGCCGATGTCAGCGCGCTTAAAAACAGCGGACTGATTACCGGTACCAACGCTTTCACACGAACCAGCAGATTTCCTTCTGTCTCCACGCCTCTGGCGCGCTGGCTGTCCATAATTGTCTGAGAAGTTTTTTTCAAGTCGGTGATCGTCTGCATGGAAGCCAAAATAACATAGGAAGTCACGTGAGACACGCCTTTTTTCTCCAGCGCATACATCAAATCCCTCATTTCCGTAAGTGTAAAGAACAGGATGACCGCACCTGAAAATCCACAAAGTGTCATTGTCATATCAAGGGCGCTTTCCCACCCTTCCATCGTCCACTTCCAACCGAATATTGAAAATAATACATGACTTCCTTCAACCGACAGCTGCCTTATAACACTTAAGAATGCCAGGAAAGATATGGCGAGTCCTGTAAAAAGCAATCCGAAGGAGCGAAACTTTTTGCCTGCAAACGCGATCACATAGTACAATGCACATATTGCCAGCCGCCATTTGAAATCCGTAAGCAGGACACAGATGATGCCGATCGCCAATAATATATTCAATTTAACGAGCGGATTTAAATCCTGAACAAAATTTTCTTTTTTCTGGTACGTCATGTATTTTTTTCTATAAAAATCATTCAAGTTTACTTGTTTTTCCATACTGTATACTCCTTCTCCGGCCGCTTCTTAAACGTCGTCATCCTCATCCGGATCTTCTTTAATATATATTTCTCCTAATGGAAGTTTTGTTAATGTACGTTTCGGAATAGCTTTCAAAATTCCCACCATAATGATAACACTGATTGCTTTATCAAATGCGTCAATACAGAAAGAACCGATAAACTCACATAAAAACTTATTTAAACCAAGGGCTTTGTAAAGCGGTACGGAAATGTAGGATGTCGGAGGAACACCGAACTCAAATCCGTAAATAATCCATGTGATCACTGCGCTCATACCACCGCCGATCAAACCGAATATTGCAATAATCGCAATAATCTTACCTACTTTTTTAAAGTAATCTTTATTGGACAGCAGCGCGGAAATAATACCGATTAAAATACTGATCGGAGCATAAAAAACATTCGGCGGATAGGTAACTGCATTGAGTAAATTAGAAACCAAACCTACCGCTGCTCCCGGGAAAACGCCGCATAATGCACCGATAGCCATTGTGCCTATTGAATCCAGATATACGGGTAAGCCTAAATTTCCTGCAATCTGTCCCCCTACAAAGTTAATCGCTACGCCGATTGGGATTAAAAATAAAACCATTTTGTCCATTTTCTGTTTTTTGGGTTTCGTCATAATTTTTTCCTCTTTTCCTTTTGAATTTTTTACATCTCTACTTCCGCCATCGTCGGAATGGATGTCTGTGCACCTTTTCTTGTTACCGCAATGGACGATACCTTCTGCCCAAGCGAAATTGCCTCTTTACAGCTTTTTCCCTGGCTGAGCGCCAGTGCAAACGCTGCGGTAAAACTATCTCCTGCGGCTGTCGTATCGACTGCTTTTACCTTGTGAGATGGAAAAAACGCTTCCGTCCCTTCCTCCACAAGCATGCAGCCGTCTCCGCCAAGGGTTACGATCACATGTCCGACACCCTTTTTCAGCATGGTCCTTGCCCCCTGGATCAAATCTTCTTTCGTTTCCAACGGAAGTCCTGTCAGGATTGCAAGTTCCGTTTTGTTCGGTTTAATATAATCGATTCCCTTCCAGAAATCATCCGGCAGATCCGCTGCTGCCGGAGCCGGATCAACGATCACCGTTTTGCCTTCTTTTACCGCGATTTTCTTCACATATTCCACAACCTCATAGGGAATCTCAAGCTGCATCATGACGATGGCGCTTTCCCGGATAATCTGGATATGCTCGTCGATCAGCTCTTTGGTTACCATGCCGTTCGTTCCCGCAATGATGATAATGGCATTGTCTCCGTTATCGTCCACTGTAATAAATGCCTGTCCGGTCGTTCCTCCATCGATCTGTGCAACGCCTGATACGTTTACATCCACACATTTCAGATTGTTGAGAAGCGCCCTGCCGGACGAATCCCTGCCGACTGCACCGATCATCGTCACATCGCCGCCCAGCTTTCCGACTGCATAGGCCTGATTGGCTCCTTTTCCGCCCGGAACCAGGGTAACGCTCCTTCCGGAAAGTGTCTCGCCGCATACCGGCATATGCGGCGCTTCGATAACATAGTCCATATTAAGACTTCCTACCACTACGATTTTCTTCATTCTGCTCTCACCTCCTCTTCCTCCTCTTCTCTTCATATTTTGCATATATCTCATCTTCGTAAATATCAACCGCTTTCCGCTCCGGAAGCGCCGGCTGTACGCCCGGCCTTGTAACGCTCAGTCCCGAAGCGTAAATTGCAAATTCAATTGCATAAAGCAGATCCTTGCCTTCACTTAGATACACCGCCATGGCGCTGATAAAGGAATCTGCTCCTCCGGTGGTATCTACTGCCTCGAATCCCGTTCCTTCAAAATACAGCGAATGTTCCCGGTTTCTCAAATAACACCCTCTCGCTCCTAAAGTGACGATCACATGTTTCACGCCCATCTGAAGCAGTTTTTCCGCCTTATCTTCCAGACTTTCCGCACCTTTTACGAAGGTATGAAGTTCCTTTTCGTTCGGTACAAAATAATCGGTTCCCGCCAGCAGTTTAGGCTTTATCTGTTCCACACCCGAAGGCTTTAAGATGATCTCCGTTTCGTTTCTTTTGCAAAACTTCATTGTATATTCCGCGATTGCTTCCGGTATCTCAAGTGAGAGCAGACAATACTTTGCTTTCTCAAATAAATATCTGCACCGGTTGATCTGATTTACGCTGACATTTCGATTGGCTCCCAGATAGACTACGATAGCGCTTTCTCCCTGTTCGTCAATGTTAATATACGCCTTTCCGCTTGGAAGAACCGGGTCGAATAAGACGCCGTCCATATGTACATGATTCTCAACAAGTCCTGCGTACATCTGCTTTCCGTCCATGTCATTTCCAAGGCATCCGATCATATACACCTGACCGCCAAGTTTACCGACGCCCACTGCCTGATTGGCCCCCTTGCCGCCCGGGTAAATGTATACCTTGTCCGCAAGCCTTGTCTCACCCGCTACCGGGATCTGAGCGCCTTCTATTGTCACATCCATATTCATACTTCCCACCACGACAATGGCCTCACCCTGTTTTTCCTGCGGCGGCTCTACAATGCTGCCTCTCTCCGTAACCGCAGACTGCAGGCGTTTCACCATTTCAATCCGTCTCTCTCCCTGGATCATTTCAATCAGGTAAGAGACTGCTGTCTCAGTCATCTTGTCACTTGGAAGTTTTACGGCCGTTATGCCGCACCCTATGAATTCCAGGATCCTGTTATCCCCTATGGAAATAACGGATAGTTCATTCGGAACCGCTGTCCTGCTTCTCTCTGCCGCTTTCAGTACGCAACAGACAATTTCAGGACTGCCGCACACGATGGCAGTCACATTTTCAGAAAGCACCTGTGAAATTCCATATTTCTCAATATCCGCCAGGCTCTGCCCCGCATATGCCCATGCAGTCTGTCCATTCTGATTGCTGTTTTGCATGGCAAGCTTATATCCGCCTATTATACTCGTATCTTGTTCATGGGCGATACATGCGATCTTCTGATGCCCCGCCTCCAGAAGCCTTTCCGTTGCAAGTCTGGCAGCCTCTGACAGCCGATAATAAAGTACCGCTTTCAGATGATCGTCAAATTCTTTTGTCTCATTCAGATATACGGTCACATCTTCGTATTTTCCGCCGACAATCCATTTCGTCGAGTCGATGAGAAGGCCTGCCACCTTCTTCTTTATCATATGCTCTGCAAGCGTTTCCAGCTCTTTCTCATTTTCCACATATCCGACGACTACTCCATATCCCTGTTCACGCGCCGCCCGCTCTGCCGCAAGCACAATGTGTTCTCTCTCCCTGTTGTCTTTTCTCAGCAGCAATCCGAGTAACTGATTTTTGATCCCCTCTTTTTCGAGAAATTTGAAATACGGAACATAATTCTCTTCTTCAATGACCTTCAGGACTTTCTTCTTCGTATCCTCACTAATATCTTTGTCCTTGCCGTTCATAACCTTGGAAACTGTCGATGCGGACACTCCGGCAAGACTGGCAATATCACGTATGTTCATTTGTCCTCCTTCCAACTCATTCGCTAAAAGGTTTTTACTAAATTGTTTTGTTGAATGAATCTTAACATTTTGTGTAATATAGTGCAATATTTTGAGATAACGAAACTATTTTCCGACATATTGCACATATTATCAGGTTTGCTAAACATGTTTTAGTATACATGTTTTTACAAAAATCACAATGGAAGATGCTGGTATTGCATTTTTTCTGGCAAAAAGGAGCCATTGCTAAAACAGGCAGATTACCTGCAGAGCAATGACTCCTTTAAACTGCCAAAGGCAGCAATCCTATGAAATTTTCCTGATCGTCCCGGTGTTTTCCCTTCACCGTTCCTAGTCCATCCGATATGCCTTCACCTTGAACCGCCCGACGTAGTCTTGGTATTCCGCCTGTATCGTATAGGCGCCTGACGTTTCCAGGATCATAAAAGTCTCCAGCTTTTTGGCCCTGTCCAGTTCTTTCACGACATTTTGTCCGGAATCATATACAAGAATATCCAGTTCCCCGTTTTCCACAACGGATGAAAACGTAAATTTTATCCGTTCTCCTTCTTCTCCCGAAAATGTAATATGAGAAGTCCCGGTTTCCGGTTCGGAAAAAGTATGGTCAATATTCCCGAGAAATTCCGGGCGGGTCAGTCTCCATATACAGACGGTGTTGGCTATTATCAAAACAATAAGAAGCGGAATACCGTATTTCCTTTTCATATTTTTCGTTCTCCTGTTCTGTATTCTATGTATTTCTCATATCCTTACCGTGCCGACGACCAGCGCAGCGGTGCCTGCACGATCCATACCATTGTTTTCCCAATGTCCGTTCGTACAAATCAAAGTAATCGATACCATAGCCGGCATGAGCACCGCTGTCATGCACCAAACCGGCTTCAATGAAAATTTTGTTATTTTACATTCATTTGTTGTAATCTTAATTATTTTACGTCACAATAAAAAAACCAGTCCGATTGCAGCAACAGGATACAATATTCCCGCAAGCAGATTCCCCGCTGCAGCAGGCAGTCCCAACGATACCGCCGCTTCTGCGGCAGTCATCGCAAACACTTGTGCTGCTGCCACTATCATGATTGCTGCAGCGATCATCAGAATTGTCTTTCCCGTACTCAACTTATGTTGTCTCATCTTACGGTCATTCCTTTCTCTTTGCCGGTTTGATCGTCAGCTTCCCATGCCAGACTTCTGCATAAAGCGAAACCTTATATTCCCCGGCCTTATCGATCGTAAACGAATAGTCGCCTGTCTGCATTTTCGCACCGTCAAAATAAATCTTTCCATCGACGTCCGTTACCTGCATACCGATCCTGCCATCTTCGGTGATACAGGTGACCGTTATCTCCATTGCATCTTCCAGCGTGACCGGAAAAGAAAGCGGCTGCGCAGTCATGCCATCCGAAACACATGTGATGCTTTCCGGCCATTCATCTACGATTGGGAAATAAATATCTTCTAATTCGGGAATCTCTTCCATAACCTCGGGAATTTCCTCCGGTTCCCCAAGCGATGCTTCCATACTCTCCGGTTCTGCAGCAGATTCCGTCTGATCTTCTGTCCGCCTCATAAAGGAAATGTCTTCTCCGCATGTGATCCGAAGATCAAAATCGCAGGATTCCCTCTTACCGCTTCCTGCAAAGAGAATCGAACCCTCTCCTTTATGAAGCGCAACTGTCGTGTCAAAAACATAATTTTCGCCGTCTGCAATTACCGTCTGTGTGCCATCCGGCGCTTCATAGACCAGACGGATGTCGCCTTTGATGCCGCTTATGTTTCCCTGCACCGATATATCGGCATCTTCCTTAACCGACACCTCCTGCAGCACAGTCGCCCTGCTGTCTTTCATATATACGGTCCCCGATGCTTCAAAGGCCTCATCACTCTTCTGCACGGTATAATTATCATAATATCCGCTGTTGTATTTAAATACGCGTACCGATGTTTCTTCCCGACAGGAACCGGAAGCTTCTGCCGATGCAGCCGCCGTACATCCCGTAAGGCTAAAAAGCATGGCGCATGCGCATAACGGAACGAAAATTTTCTTTCCTATACATCTGATCCCGCAAAAGAAACGCTGCTCATATCCCATAATACATTCCTCCGTACCGAATGCCATAATCCAACGCTGCCATAATAAATGAGAAAAACATCATCGCGGCCACAATGAGCACTGCCGGAAAATCATAAACAAACTTCTGTCCTTCCGGTCCTTTTTTCCGGCAGCCAAGCAGAATCTCTACGCCCAAAATAACGAGAATAAGCGGCCACAAGGCAAAAATCGCTTTATAATCCAATAAGGGAAACACCATGTGAATCAGAAAGAGAACGCCGTACAATACCAGTGTTATGCCGCAGGAAATCGTACCAACTTTATGCACATAGAAGCTCTCCTGCTTTTTTTGCCCTGCCCGCCAGGGCCCCTGCGCACTTTCTTCTCCGTTTTGCCGCATGATTTGTGTCTCATTCATGATCTTCGTATCTGTGTTCATTTTCATTCCCCCCCATTGCCGATTCCGCAAAACCCATATCTTCCAATCGATCCAGTTCCTTCTTTTTACCCTGAATCAGCTTGACGCCGAACCAGATGACAGCAACGCCGATGATCAGTCTGGGAAACTCATTGCTGATATATCCCGTAATCGGAGAAATGAATTCGAAATAGAAATCATTGCCGACAAAATAGCGTATCGTCCGGCAGACCGTCTGCCAGGCCATGGAAACACCCAGCAGAATCAGAATAACAGCAAAAACCTTACGATATTTCCCTACAAACAAATCTTTTACAGAATCCGCACCCTTCTGATCGGCAACAAACAGATATTCATCTTCTATCCGCATAAATTCCTCGTCGCTCAGGCCTCCCAGATTATTGGCATGGAAAAAGCTGTATACCCAGATTACCATAGGCACAAACGCCAGCACGCCGATTCCGCTGTAAGATACGACAACCACGGAAAGGGCAAAAATGCCGAGCAGACTGAGTCCTGTTTTCATAAACCCAAGATACAGCTCTCCTGCTCCCGGCCACAACGAACAACAAAATAAAAAAAACCTGTTTTTCTTTTTTTTCATATCAATAAGCCTCCATTCCAAATAATTGATTCAATTTTTCGTTAAACTGACTGCAGTATTCATCCATCCGCGTATTGAGGCGGAAGGTAAAGGAACCGTCGCTTTGCTGTTCACGGTATTGTTCCATGTCCATGCTTTCCATCGTTTCCGCTCTTTCCCCGCTCCGGATATTGGCCGGTACGATCAGAACGATCCCCAATGCAGCCGCAGTCGCCACGATAACCTTCATGCTGTAGGAAAACATCTGCCGGTTTCTGCCCCGCCGCTTCTTTAATTCGATCCGTTCCATGATCTCACCCTTGAACCCCTTCGGCGGATGGATCATAGCTTCCGACTCGGTCCTGGCGATCAGGCGTTCTAACGCTTCATCCGTCAGATAACACGGCCCCACATTGCTTTCTATCTTATTTTCTATGTGATTCATGCGCTGTTCTCCTTCCTGTAGATTTTGCGGAGCATGGCTCTTGCCCGATAGATCTGTGTCTGTATCGTTTTGGTCTTCTGACCGTACTTTGCGGCAATCTCTTTTACGTCCATTTCGTCATAATAATACGCCTTTGCCACCTCGTCATACGGCGGTTTTAACTGCCTGCAGTTTATCAGCAGCATTTCCTTTGTCTCTTCCTCGAGGCAGATATTCTCCGGGGTATCCTGCAAAGGAGAGGCGCCCATGTCTCCTTCCAGCCATATATCTTCGGTCGGAATACTGCGTCTGCCGGAATGGGACATATAATCGATACATTTATTGGTCGCTATCCTGCAAAGCCAGGCTTTCGCATTCTGTCCATCAAAATTCCTCAGATGCTCATATGCGGAAAGAAAGGTTTCCTGCGCCAGATCTTCGGCGGCGAAGTAGTCGGCGGTCATTTTATAGCAGACGGAAAAAACAAGATTCTGGTAAGAATCAATAAGCGCTGTCAGTTGTTCTTCCTTACGTATATGCTCCGCCTCCCTTCTGCTTCCTGCATCTTCATAAATTAAAACGGAAAAGGCTCCTGCATATCTTCAAAAATTTTAAAAAAATATAAAAAAAATTTGGAATGGATCTTTTGAGCATAATAATACGCTTTACTGCCGGAACATCTTCTGGTATTTTCTCGTCTGAAAACGCAGGATTTCTCCGATTCTTCGTATTTCGGCAGGCTCATATGCCACATCGTCTTTTCTGTCATTTATTATATCGCGGACCATGTCGATCATATCCTTCGCTGAAATATCAAACTGCAGAAAACTTCCGTATAATTCATTGGCAGTATTCAGCTGCTCGTCAAAGGTCTTTGAAAAAGGCCGGGCCTTGATCGAATGATAGCACTCCACCATTCCCTTTTCCAAAGGACAGCTCTCTTTCGTATCGGAAAACAGGGCGTCTCCCATATCAAAAACAGGGCAGTAACAATATTGATCCTGTGCCGTGTCATATAATAACGTAATATTTTCGGTATCTCTGCCTGTATTCAGGAAAAAGGCGTCGACCTCCAGCAGTTTTGTCAGATAAACGCCGAAATCCTGCAGTCCGGTCACGTTTTCTACAAGCTCTGCCGTATATAAAATCCGTTCCCTGACATCCGCGATACGTTCCAGTGTCTGTGCCAGACCAAACCCCGTATACTTTTTAGCCATATGTTCCAGAGAAACGATCTCTTCTTTCTCTTTCCTAAAGTTCTCCGAACGGCATCCTCTGTAGGTATTTTCCTTATATCCGATCATGACCGGCTCATATACGGCAAACGCTTCTATATTAGAATGCTGCAGCAGACGGGAGACAAGCGTCTCCGAAAGACTCTCGAAGCCGTTGCGGTCTGCTTTATAAAAATAACCATCCTGCTGCCACTTTAACTGTTTTCCTGTAGAAGAATGCTCTGCGCCGGTCACAATATACTGTTTGGAAATTTCTATTGTACTCATATGCCCGCTCCTTTCATGCCTTAAACTTTCTTATTTTGATCCATTGCAGATCGCCGGCCATTCGCCCGCCCGTCCGTTCCACGATCGTAAACGGATCATATTCATCCAGCGAAAGATCCGCAAGGATCTCTTCCATATCTTCTCTGTCCTGCGGAAAGCAGCGGCTCTTTAAAAATGCCGTAAAATCTTCCCATGTCGGTCTTGCTTTCATACCGAAAGCCCGGTGCAGCAGATGATCCGTCTCATTGATGACTTCGATCTCTTTGGCTTCTTTATTGACCAGTATCACGCTGCAGCAGTCGTCTTCACACATATATTCCATACGTACCTTATAATCCGCCGGGTTAATGTGGGTAAAAGCACGATTTAATCTTTCCCACGACTTGACCGTGTTGTAATTCTCCTTTTCTTTTTCATTGCTCTGATTCAGATATCCCGATAAAACCTGCCTGGAAATGCCGTATTCTTTTGCAAGGGCCGTGACAGTCTCTCCCGCCTTATGCCTGCTTAAGATCATGCTTACCTTTTCGGCGGAAAGAGCGGGTTTTCTTCCTGCTCCGCGTTCGTTTTTAGCCATTGAAATGTGCTCCTTTCCTTTCTATATGTCTTCGGGCGATTGTGAAACTCTGAGGCAGGCAGGCGGTGAAAAAAGTTTCTGCTTCGAGGCGCGCTTTCGCTCCATTACAGATAATTTACGGAGTAAATTTTCTGTTTAACGCTAGCGGTACTAAGAATTTTGAACCGCAGGCGGTCCAAAATCCAAGTGCCGGCGTTTTTAGAGGGCCCTTCAGCAGAAATCTTTTTTCACCGCCCGCCTGCCTCAGAGTTTCACAATCGCCTACTATATATCTCTACTATAAGAATAAAACGAATAAGAAAGAGTGTCAATATTTTAATTGATAGACAACTAATGCAAAAATGGAGAACTATGCGTTATGATTCCCGGTTTCCTTTTAGGCTTTCTACCATATCTATTCTTGAGACCTTGCGTCTTAGCAGGCACAATGCCCCAAAATAGCAAAGACAGGTTAAAGCGGCAGTATAAAGGAAACTTTGAGGCGCAATATACGCTTTGGGTAAAACGCCGATAAATTCTGCGAAAAAAAGCATGAACCGGTCAATCCGGCTGTCTCTATACCCTAGTACTTTCAGCATGGAAATGTTGGTCCGGTTATCAGACACCAGCATATTCATTGCAACATAGATCGAGGCCATACAGATAACTGCGCCCATTCCGATGAGAAAATACAGCATCACATTCATCTGGTTTGACATATTCTGAAACTGTTCCTTTACATCCGATTTCTTGATAATCCGGACAATTTGGGAAGCAGGGATATCAAGTGCCGTATCGCTCATAACAACGTTGCTGAAGTCTTCACCGATACCTGTGATCTTTGCAGCATTTTCTTTATTGACGAATATTGCATTCTGCATGTCATTATCGATCATTCCGGCAACGGTGATCTCCATTTCTTCCAGTGTCAGCGGATTACAAAGTGTGATCTTATCTCCGGTCTTAATATTCTGCATCATTGCCATGAAGCTTGTAACATAATACCCATCTTCAAGACTGATGTCATTTCCATTCATATCTTTTAACGTTAAATACGGATTGGAATCCGTTGTTCCGATGATGCGAAACTGCTTCCCTGCCTTATTTTCCAGCGTGGACATGATAAGCGATTCACCGCCGTATTCTTCCCCGGATATCAGTTCTTTGCCACATTGTTAAGTGGTGAATTCAATTTTTCTTGCATATTTTTTTATACTATGGCATAATATAAGTAAGAAATTCTTACTTGAAAGGAGCATAAACAAATGAATACACAAATATTAACAGTTTCTTCCAAAGGACAGATTTCTTTGCCAGTCAGCATCCGAAAACTCCTGTCGATTGATACTGGTGATAAACTGGTGGCATATACTTCAGGAGATGTTATCATGCTCAAAACTTTAAAACTTCCTTCTGCTGAAGAATTTGAAGCCTCACTCGATGAAGCGCAAAAATGGGCAAAGTCTGTTGGGTATAATGAAAATGATGTTAATGATATAATCAAATCGGTTAGAAAGAAGAAACGAGTATGAGAATTGTGATAGATACAAATGTTTTGATTTCTGGTGTGTTTTTTGGCGGATTTCCGAGAGAAATTCTTCGTGCTGTTGTTGATCAGAAGATAACAGCCTGCGCTACGACAGAAATTATTAACGAATACGAGGAAATCGTGCAGGAAATGATTGACAGAAAACAAGGGCATATTAATAGAACAATTTTAAACCCTCTAATTAAAGCTATGGAAATTATTGAACCTGTTACTCATGTTGAAATATGCCGTGACCCCGACGATAACAAATTTCTGGAATGTGCAAAAGATTCCCATGCCTTATATATTGTTAGCGGAGATAAAGATCTACTCGTAATAGAACAGTTTGGAAATATTCAAATCGTAACCGCAAAGGATTTTTATGAGATATATTTATAAATTGAAATATATTAACAGTTTACAAGATTTTCAAACAGCATAAATATACTTATTTCTGTGAATCCACTTTATAACAACAGAGGCTGTAAAAAATCTTTGTTGATATGAGTCAGATATGTAAAAATTTGTTGTCGAACAGAACTGATTTTATGTTGTTGTTTTCTTTTCTGATAATAGTATTGCCCGTTTATCTGTTCCTATACACATATATCAAATTTTTTGCACACCAATCAGGCATCAGCAGAAAGGAAATATTATGTGGGCGCTGCCCACACCCGGCCTCCGGAATAAGGCTGGATATTTCTGGCAATACTGCTAATGCCGATGGAATAAGGCCGGGACATTTCTTGATATGATATGCTGTCCCGGCTTTTTCTTTTTAAAGGTACCGGGTGATTCTGTCTCCATAAAGAACAATCATCTGGTTAAGCACCTGATCCCAATTCCGGTATC
>ERZ779622.119-NODE-119-length-54707-cov-6.933232_pt1 | contig 54707 bp, 49 predicted proteins | sample MGYA00514188_ERZ779622 | MGnify/ENA primary metagenome ERZ779622 (study PRJEB29562, sample SAMEA4376702) | mouse gut metagenome | isolation source: Cecum | study: EMG produced TPA metagenomics assembly of the A DSS colitis mouse model was used to assess the... | reverse complement strand
ATGGATTATAGCAGAAAAATATCGGAACGTTTGTGGAATATGCCGGATAAAGGTGAATTGGAAAGCCGCCGCGAAGCAACCTTTATTGATGACATTATCCAAAAGAGTCATATAGAAAAAGAACTGCTCTCACATTTGGACGGAATAAAGACAGTGTTTGACGGCGGTGCTGGATGCGGAAGATTTTCCATTCTCCTTGCAAAAAAGGGCTGTGCGGTTACACATTTTGATATATCGCAGCCTATGATAGATAAGGCAAAGGAATTAGCGGCAAAAGAAGGAGTTCTTGACAAAATAACCTTTGTGAACGGTGCATTGGAGGATTTGAAGGGTTTCAACGATAAAACCTTCGATATGGTAATTTCCTTTGATGCCCCTATTTCGTATACTTATCCTAATCAGAAAAAAGTTATCGGTGAACTTGTACGCATATGCCGCAAACAAATTATGATCAGTGTATCGAGTCGTTTGGGTACTCTTCCATATTTGGCAAATCCAATACAAAAATGCCAATTCATATTAGATGAAACCTGTGATGATCCTTTTGTAAAATGGTGCATTGGTAATAAGGAAAATGCAATCGAAGCATATCATTTCAACAAGGATGCTGTTATGAAGCTGTACAAGGACGGGCTTATGGGAGGGGACAGTGAGATTGCCGAATATGAAAATGGAGGTACACCGTGGTGTATCACATATACTTTTATGCCGGATGAATTAGAGGATATATTGAAACATTACGGCGTAAAAAATATTAAGCTGGCAGGTCCCGGGGCATATGCAAGAACACTTCCGAGAGAATTGCTTGTGAAGATTATGAATGATTCAAAACAGCGTTCTGATTTCTTGGATTTTTGCCACTATTATGACTCTAATCCGTTCGTATGCGGCATGGGAAAAGATAACCTGTTTGCCCAAGGCAAACTATGATGATTCTAACAGATTTGCATTGAAAATATAACGAGAGGAGAAAGACGTTCAGCAACCCAAAAGGGAAAAGGGAGAATCAAGGGAGCCGGTTGTATTTTTTAAAAAAAATTGGTACACTAAAGAAAAAGTCCGCATATTGGCGGTGGAGGCGCAGTCTGTGACAACAGACGGAAAAGAGGTAAAAATGTACGATTTGATTATTATCGGCTCAGGACCGGCAGGGCTTGGAGCTGCCGTATATGGCATGAGGGCGGGGCTTAAGCTTCTTGTACTGGAAAAGAATCCCATGAGCGGCGGGCAGGTGCTAAGCACCTACGAGGTGGATAATTATCTGGGGCTGCCGGGGATAAACGGATTTGATATGGGTGTGAAGTTCAGGGAGCACGCGGAAAAAACGGGTGCGGAATTTAAAGAGGCTGAAGTGACCGGTATTGAAGAAAGAGACGGAGTAAAAATTGTGCATACCACGGAGGGAGAGTTGAAGGCGAAGACGCTGATACTTGCTATGGGGGCACAACATGCGCATCTGGGCGTGACAGGCGAAGAGGCATTTACGGGAATGGGCGTTTCTTATTGCGCAACCTGCGACGGTGCTTTCTTTAAAAATAAAACGGTTGCTGTTGTGGGCGGCGGTGATGTAGCGGCGGAGGATGCTATTTTTCTGGCGCGCGCCTGCAAAAAGGTGTATCTTGTTCACAGAAGAGACAGCCTGCGTGCGGCAAAGGTGCTTCAGGAAGCGCTGATGGCGCTGCCCAATGTGGAAATTTTGTGGAACCGGACGGTATCGGAAATATATGGAAGCGATATGGTGGAAGGGGTGAAACTGTTTGATAAAGAAACCGGAGCGGAAAGCAGATTGCCGGTGGAGGGCGTATTTATTGCAGTGGGTATCAAGCCGCAGACACAAATCTGCGGAGAACTTGTGGCTTGTGATGAAGGTGGTTATATTCTGGCAGGCGAGGACACGCATACGTCGGCGGCGGGGATTTTTGCCGCAGGCGACAGCAGGAAAAAACCCATGCGCCAGATTATCACAGCCGTGGCGGATGGCGCCAATGCAGCAACGGCTGCTGCCGCAGTGGTAAACGGCATGTGATGTCTGATGCAAGGACGCTGTAAAGCCAAAAGACAACCATGGTGAAATATTGCTATATTGTTACAAAATTATATCCTGCTCCTGTTGACAAAACGGAAGGGTTATGTTATATTTTTTAACAGATGTAACAAATTCGTAATATTTTACTATGGAGGAAAGACCATGAACCATTGTGGTGTGAAACTGGCTGCAGGCGCGTTGGCTGCGGTTATCACCTTTTCGGGATTGCATATAGATGTAATGGCTTCAGACAAAGTTACTTCCGTACTGCCTTCGGGCGGTGTCAATCTGTTTTTGGCAAAGGATACCTCTTTAGAGAGCATCCAGACGTCTGAGACAGGAACAGGCAGCAGAATCGAAGCTTCCGTTACGATTGCAGATATTCAGGAGCTTATGAATGCAGCCTCTGCCGGAAAACAGGATCCGGAAGAGGAAATGTTCCGAAATCTGGTGATTGCACAGGTAAACAGATATGTCAATATCAGAAGTCTTCCGAGTGAGGAAGGAGAAATTCTAGGCAAGCTGTATGACAATTCCGTGGGTACTTTTATTGCAGAGGAAAATGGCTGGTATCTGATTAAATCCGGTACGGTGACAGGATATGTAAAAGCGGAATACTGTGTGACGGGCGAAGCGGCAGTAACGCTTGCGCGAGAAGTCGGTATGAGAATGGCAACGGTCAATACGGTAACGCTGTATGTACGTACAGAGCCGAGCATCGATGCCCCCAGACTTGGCATGGTACCGGAGGGAGAAGACTTTTTGGTGCTGGATGAAACCGATGGCTGGGTTATGATAAATATGGAAGAAGGCGACGGCTGGGTTTCCAAAGATTATGTAGATATCCGCACGGAATTTGTAGAGGCGGAGTCAAAAGCGGAAGAGGAAGCGCGTCTCGCCAAGGAAGCCGAAGAAAGAAGAAAGGCACAGGAGGCAGCACGTGCGAGTCAGGCGGCACAGCAAGGGCAGCAGACACAGCCGCAGGCACCTGCTCAAGGTACGGATTACGCAGTAGGAGAGGGCAGTGAGCTCGGCGTGGCAGTTGCAGAGTTTGCATTGCAGTATGTGGGTTATCCTTATGTGTACGGCGGCACCAGCCTGACGAACGGTGCGGATTGCTCCGGCTTTGTTATGAGCGTATACGCAAACTTCGGCGTAAGCCTGCCGCACAGCTCCAAAGCAGACAGAAGTCAGGGATATGCGGTGGATGGAATCGAAAATGCACAGCCCGGCGACTTGATATGCTACTCCGGACATGTGGCATTGTATATTGGCAATGGACAGATTGTTCATGCGTCCAACTCAAGAACCGGCATTATCGTTTCGGATGTAAATTATAGTAACAAGAAGATTCTGGCAATCAGACGTATTTTCTAAAAGAGGTTACAGCCCCATGGACTCGCCGTAAGGGAGTTCATGGGGCTGTTTTATATGATAGGATATCTATTGAGAGAAAATAAAAAATAAGAAAAATGCTATTGACAAATTCGTGCCTGTACAAAATAGACAAAATAAATGTAAAAACAGTGTTTTTTTAACGTATTGCAAAACACCACAAGAAAAGGTTATCCACAAGAAAAAGAACCAAAAATCAGATAAAAGACAGTTATACACGGAGTTATCCACATTGTCCACATTGTTTTTTGAGGAAAAAGAGGTGGAGCCGTTCTGCCTGTAAATAAACAAACGTTTTGTTAAGAATGAATAAAAATGGTATTCTGTAAAAAAATGTCGAAAAATGTATTGACATTTAGAATGTCAAAAACAACCAAATTCTTTCGTAAATTATTGCAAAAAAGGGTAAATTTGTGGTATAATGTCCATACAATAAATAACCGAAAGGGATGAGCGACATGAAATTTATTATTGTAGGCAGAAACATTGAAGTAACACAGGGATTAAAGTCGGCAGTTGAAGAAAAAATTGGCAAGCTTGAGAAGTATTTTACACCGGATACGGAAGTGCGGGTTACCCTGAGCGTGGAGAAGGACAGGCAGAAAATAGAAGTCACAATACCTGTGAAAGGAAGCATTATCCGTTCCGAACAGGTTAGCAATGACATGTATGTTTCCATTGATTTGGTGGAAGAGATTATTGAGCGGCAGCTCAAAAAGTATAAAACCAAACTGGTGGACAAGCATCAGGCGGCAGCATCCTTCAGCAAAATGTTTGCAGAAAATGACTATATGGAGGACGAGGAAATCAAAATTGTCCGCACGAAGCGCTTTGACATTAAACCCATGTACCCTGAGGATGCATGTGTGCAGATGGAGCTTTTGGGGCATAGCTTTTACGTGTTCAACAATGCGGAGACAGACCAGGTCAATGTGGTGTACAAGCGTAAGGGCGATACTTACGGATTGATTGAGCCTGAGTACTAAGGAGACCTTTTTGATAGTGTTTCCCAAATAACAGCCTGTTGCGAGGACCTGCCAAAGCAGTTTGGCAGGTCCTCTTTGTGATAAATATTCCCGTTTTTTCATATATTTGCTATGGAGAAGAGCAAAGAAGCAAGCGCCTTGCAGGGGCGCGGGCCAAAGGAGCGTAGCGTGCAGGGAAACCGGATAAAAAAGTGGAAGCTTGTGATTGCCGCGGAGGCAGTTTTGTGCCTGACGGCGTTTGCAGGCATTTTATGCGATAAAGAAGAGGGAGGGAAAACGGGGGCAGAGAGTGTACAGACCAGCCAGTCTGCGCCGGAGGGTGAAGGATGGGCGGCGGATGCGCTCAGTGAGGGCTACATTAAGTGGGTGGATTTTAATGTCAGTTATGAAGCGCTCTGCCTTTGTTATGAGTGGGATGTAAACACGTGGGGGAAAGAAGTACATATTGACTGGGTGGAGATGCTTGCATATCTGGGGGCGCGTTATGGCGGCGACTTTGCAGCCAATGAGAAGCGGCTTTCAAAAGATGTGGAAAAGCTGGCAAGGCAGCTTATCGAGGAAGGCGCCACCATGGAAGAGCTGACAAAAGACATGCAGTATTATGCCTATTATAAAGAGGCTTACGGCGCAGTTCTTAGCGGCATGGTGGGAGAGTATGAAATAGAAGAAGCGGACGAAAACGGAAACAAGGTCTGGAAGCGGGTGTATGGACTGAAGGCGTTTTCTCCCATTGCAAGGGGATTTGCCTACAGTCACTATGCGGACTTTGGCTCCAGCAGAAGTTATGGATACCAGAGACAGCACTTAGGGCATGACATGATGGGACAGATTGGCACGCCGATTATTGCCGTGGAGTCCGGCTATGTGGAGGCAATCGGCTGGAATCAGTATGGCGGCTGGCGGATTGGCATCAGGAGCTTTGACGGCAGGCGCTATTATTATTACGCCCATATGCGGCAGAATTATCCCTATGCGGAAGGGCTTTCGGAGGGAAGCATCGTGACGGCGGGAGATGTGATTGGCTATATGGGGCACACAGGCTATAGCGCCACGGAAAATGTAAACAACATAGAAGTGATTCACCTGCATTGGGGAATGCAGCTCATCTTTGATGACTCCCAGAAGGACGGCAGCAATCAAATATGGATTGATGTGTATCCGCTGACACAGTTTTTGTATAAACATCGGAGCGAGGTGGAAAAGGTAGGGGATACAAGGGAGTGGAAGCGGGTCTATGGCATGAAGGACCCGCTGGCGGAGGCGTACCGGCAGGAGAAGCAGGAGTAGGGAAAACCCAAAACAAATTTACTGCTTCTTCAGCCGGAAGCTGCGGCTTTTTTCTAACCGCTCCTTAAAGATTTTTTCCGCGCCTTCTTCTGTGGGAAGGTAATAGCGCCGCTCCTTTAAACTATCGGGGAGACAGGTCATTTGCGCTATTTTTTCTTCGGTATCGTGGGCGTACACATAGCCCTCTCCGTAGTGCAGCTCGCTCATAAGCGAGGTGGGAGCGTTGCGTATCACGAGAGGAACGGGCTCTGAGAGCATGGTAAGGGCATCTTTTTTGGCGTTCTCATAGGCGGCATAGACCGCATTGGAGCGCGGCGCAAGAGAGAGGTAGATAACCGTCTGCGCCAAGTTCAGGCTACATTCCGGCATACCGTTAAAATGACATGCCTGATACGCCGCAACTGCAAGAGAAAGCGCCTGACTGTCCGCAATGCCGATGTCCTCGCTGGCAAAGCGTATCAGTCTTCTGGCAATAAAAAGGGGGTCTTCGCCAGCCTCCAGCATACGTGCCAGCCAGTAGACTGCTGCATCGGGGTCGCTGTTGCGCATGGATTTGTGGAGGGCGGAAATCAGGTTGTAGTGCGCCTCCCCCTTTTTGTCGTAGAGAAGTGTTTTTTTACCAAGGCACTGTTCCCGCGTATTTTGTCCGATAAAGATGGAGCCGTCCTGTCGGATTTCTCCTGTTAAGACTGCCATTTCCAGCGTATTCAGAGCTGTTCTGGCATCCCCGTTAGAAAAAGCAGCGATGGCGGGCAGTACATTTTCCTCCATAGCTATGGTGCTGCTGCCAAAACCCCGTTCGTCTTTGACGGCATGGGAAAGCAGCTCTGTTAAGTCCTCCACGGTCAGCTCTTTCAGGACAAAGACCTTGCAGCGGGACAAAAGCGCTCCGTTAATTTCAAAAGACGGGTTTTCCGTAGTGGCGCCAATCAGGGTGATGCTGCCTTTTTCCACATAGGGAAGAAAGGCGTCCTGCTGCGCCTTGTTAAAGCGGTGGATTTCATCCACAAAGACAAGGGTGCGGATGCCGTAAGCACGGTTTTCATCAGCCTGCTTCATAATTTCTTTGATTTCCTTGATGCCGCTGGTAACGGCACTGAAGTTGATAAAGCGCGATTTCGTCCTGCCGGCAATGATGCGCGCCAGCGTCGTCTTACCGACGCCGGGCGGTCCCCAGAAAATCATGGAAGCAATCATATCGCGCTCTAACATCTGCCGGAGTATTTTTCCTTCTCCCAATAGATGCTTCTGCCCGATATACGCTTCCAAGGTCTGCGGGCGCAGCCTGTCGGCGAGGGGGGTGGAAATCGAAAATGAGGCGTTGTCATTTGGCATGTCAAATAAAGATAACTGATCCATAAAACTCCTTACAGCACATTTCCCTTTTATTTCTCATATTCCTAGGCGTCTGCGAGACTTTGGTTTTAGCAAACCGAAGTTTCACAATTACCTACTCAGATTAGGGTGTCAAAAGCCCTGTCAAAAATGTTAGTTGTCAATTTGCCCAAACGTATTGGTGCAAACGACTTTTGCACCAATACGTTTGGGCAAATTGACATGAAGCAACTTCAATCAGGGCTTTTGACACTCTCATTCTATTCAGATTCCACATGGAGAGGGGAATGTGTCTCTATTTCCTGTACAAAGTTGATTTCAGGGGCAAAGCCCGTATAAAAAGAGCTTGTGGAATCTGCCGCCACGCGCTTATCCGGCGTACCGGAGAGGTTTCCGTTTTTGTCGTAGGAATAAAAAAGGGCGTCGACCTTTCCCATGAAACAGATATGCTTTTTGCCGGCACGGTACACACAGCGCGTAATGTCCCGATAGTAAAATTTGTAATATTCCTGCCGGATTTTTTTGCGGTTGTAATACCTGCGGGGACAGAATTGTATGAGATAATCCCCGTAAAACTGGAGCTCGCAGGGCGTCTGCGCCATTTCCCGCCCGCTCTGGCTTACAAGGACACCGATGGAATATATCAGCAGTGCCAGTGTGAGAAGGGAAAAATCTTTGATAATTTCAAAGCCGAATGCCAGTACGAGCAGCAGAAAAATACCTCCCGCCACGCACAGAAGAACAATGGAGACGGTTCTGGCAGCCGATTCCTTTTTGGGTTTCATAATCCCGTCGGTAAAGCGTAAAGTGTATAGGGGTTGTTCCATAAGTAAGGCCTCCTTTTCTATTTGGCTTACAATCAGTGTAACATAAAGAAAAAGCCATTGCAAAACATATTCTCCTATGTTAAAATGAAACCAATCGGCAATGACAAAAAAATAACAATCATTGTAAAAGCCCGAGAAATGCGGAAAAAATGGAGGAAAGACAAATGTCAAGAAAAGTTGTATTAGCAGGCGCATGCCGTACGGCAATCGGCACCATGGGCGGCAGCCTGAGCACGACTCCTGCTGCTGAGCTGGGAGCAATCGTAATCAAAGAAGCATTAAACAGAGCAGGCGTGGCTCCTGAAGCAGTAGACCAGGTGTACATGGGCTGCGTCATTCAGGCAGGACTGGGACAGAATGTTGCCCGTCAGGCTTCTATCAAGGCAGGACTTCCCATTGAGGTTCCCGCTGTTACCATGAATGTGGTATGCGGCTCCGGCTTAAACTGTGTCAATCAGGCTGCACAGATGATTATGGCCGGCGATGCAGATATCGTAGTGGCAGGCGGTATGGAAAATATGTCCATGGCACCGTATGCGATTCCGCAGGGGCGTTACGGATACCGCATGGGCAATGCAACCATGGTGGATACCATGATTAAGGATGCACTTTGGGATGCTTTCAATGATTATCATATGATTAAGACAGCGGACAATATCTGCGAGGAGTGGGGTCTGTCACGCGAGGAGCTGGATGCATTTGCATTAAAGAGCCAGCAGAAAGCGGAAGCAGCGCAGGCCAGCGGCGCATTTGACGCGGAAATCGTTCCCGTTGAAGTAAAGAAGAAAAAAGAAACCGTTGTATTTAATAAGGATGAAGGACCTCGCGCAGGCTCCACCATAGAAGGTCTTGCGAAGCTGCGTCCCATCAATCCCGGCGGATTCGTAACCGCGGGCAACGCTTCCGGCATCAATGACGGTGCGGCAGCCATCGTGGTGATGAGCGAGGAAAAGGCAAAAGAGCTGGGCGTGAAGCCGATGGCAACCTTTGTTGCAGGCGCGCTTGCAGGCGTAAGACCTGAGGTTATGGGTATCGGACCTGTGGCAGCGACGAAAAAGGTAATGGCTAAGACAGGCATGAAGATTGAAGATTTTGATATCATCGAGGCAAATGAGGCATTTGCGGCACAGTCCGTTGCAGTTGGCAAGGATTTGGGCATCGATGTTGACAAACAGTTAAACCCCAACGGCGGTGCAATCGCACTGGGCCACCCTGTAGGCGCTTCCGGATGCCGTATTCTGGTTACCCTGCTGCATGAAATGCAGGCAAGGGGCGCAAAGACAGGTCTTGCAACGCTTTGTATCGGCGGCGGCATGGGCTGCTCCACAATTGTAAAAATAGAAGACTAAGATAAGCGGGTCACGGCCTGCGAAAAAGGCGGAACGGCATTGGCGCCTAAGGGCGCCGGTGCAGCTTCGGCTTTTTTCATGGAGGATAATATGGAATATATTTTGTATGAACAAAAAGGACAGACTGCGGTGATTACCATCAACCGCGAGAAGGCATTGAACGCCTTAAATTCTCAGGTATTGGAAGAACTTGACGCTACGCTTGACGCGGTGGACTTAAATGAAGTAAGGTGTCTGATTCTGACCGGCGCAGGACAGAAATCGTTTGTTGCGGGTGCGGATATCGGCGAGATGAGTACGCTGTCAAAGGCGGAAGGAGAGGCCTTTGGCAAGAAGGGAAATGATGTATTCCGCAAGCTGGAAACCTTCCCTATTCCGGTAATTGCAGCAATAAACGGCTTTGCGCTGGGCGGCGGCTGCGAGATTTCCATGAGCTGTGATATCAGAATCTGCTCTGACAACGCGGTGTTCGGACAGCCGGAAGTCGGCTTAGGCATTACGCCGGGCTTTGGCGGCACCCAGAGGCTGGCACGTCTGGTTGGCGCAGGCATGGCAAAACAGATGATTTACACTGCAAGAAATATTAAGGCGGACGAAGCGCTCCGCATCGGTCTGGTAAACGCGGTTTATACGCAGGAGGAGCTTATGCCCGCGGCGGAAAAGATGGCTGCAGGAATCGCAAAGAATGCGCCCATCGCAGTGCGCAACTGCAAGAAGGCAATCAACGAGGGGCTTGACCTTTCCATGGACGAGGCGGTTGCGCTGGAGGAGAAGCTCTTCGGTGACTGCTTTGAAACCGAAGACCAGAAGTACGGCATGGCGTTTTTTCTTGACAAGAACAAGGAAAAGGTAAAAGAACCTTTTAAAAACTGCTAATCAAGGATTACAATTTATTATAAAAAATAAGGAGGAACTACAATGAAGGTAGGTATTATCGGCGCGGGCACCATGGGTGCGGGAATTGCACAGGCATTTGCCATGACGGACGGCTATGAGGTATGTCTCTGCGACATTAAGCAGGAGTTTGCCGACGGCGGCAAGGGCAGAATTGCCAAGAATATGACATTTTTAGTAAATAAGGAAAAAATCACGCAGGACAAGGCGGATGAAATTTTAGGAAAGATTACCACGGGTCTTAAGGATATCTGTACGGACTGCGATTTGGTTATTGAGGTTGCTCCCGAGAATATGCAGATTAAGAAGACGACTTTCAAGGAGCTGCAGGAGATTGTAAAGCCGGACTGCATTTTTGCAACCAATACTTCTTCCCTGTCCATCACCGAAATCGGCGCAGGGCTTGACAGACCTATGATTGGTATGCATTTCTTCAATCCTGCTGACAGAATGAAGCTGGTGGAGGTTATCGCAGGCGAGAATACGCCGGTGGAGCTTGTAGAGAAGATTAAGGGCATCGCTTCCGAAATCGGCAAGACTCCCGTCGAGGTAAAGGAAGCACCGGGCTTTGTGGTAAACAGAATCCTGATTCCCATGATTAACGAGGCAATCGGTATCTATGCGGACGGCATTGCAAGCGTAGCGGATATTGATGAGGCAATGAAGCTGGGTGCTTCGCATCCCATGGGACCTCTGGCACTTGGCGATTTGGTTGGACTGGACATTGTGCTTGCGATTATGGAAGTGCTGCAGAATGAGACGGGCGACCCGAAGTACCGTCCTCATCCCCTGCTCAGAAAGATGGTGCGTGCAGGCAAGCTCGGCAAAAAGACCGGCAAGGGCTTCTACGATTACGCAAAGTAGGAAGACAGCCCTGCCGCACAGCGGCGGCGCTGAAGATTGATTAAATAATTTGATGGAGGAAATAGTATCATGGATTTTACTTTGAAAAAAGAACATGAAATGGCGCGGGCTCTGTTTAAGGAGTTCGCTGAAAAAGAAGTAAAGCCTCTTGCGCAAGAGGTGGATGAGACCGAGGAATTTCCCCGCGGTACGGTAGACAAGCTGGCGAAGCTGGGCTTTTTGGGCATTCCGGTTCCCAAGGAGTACGGCGGACAGGGCTGTGATCCTCTTACTTATGTAATGTGTGTGGAGGAGCTTTCCAAGGTATGCGGCACCACGGGCGTTATTGTTTCCGCACATACCTCCCTGTGCTGTGACCCGATTATGACATTTGGTACGGAGGAGCAGAAGCAAAAATACTTAGTTCCCCTTGCAAAGGGAGAGAAGCTTGGCGCGTTTGGTTTGACTGAGCCTGGCGCAGGTACCGATGCACAGGGGCAGCAGACAAAGGCTGTTTTAGACGGTGACGAGTATATCTTAAACGGCTCCAAGATTTTCATTACCAACGGCAAGGAAGCCGATGTGTACGTTATCTTTGCTGTAACGGGCACCATTGAAAAGCGCGGCAGGATGATTAAAGAGATTTCCGCATTTATCGTGGAAAAGGGCACCCCGGGCTTTGGCTTCGGCACCAAGGAGAAGAAGATGGGTATCCGCGGCTCCTCTACCTACGAGCTTATCTTTACCGACTGCCGGATTCCGAAGGAAAATCTGTTAGGAAAACTGGGACAGGGCTTCAAGATTGCAATGCATACTTTGGACGGCGGACGTATTGGTATCGCTTCTCAGGCACTCGGCATTGCAGAAGGCGCTTTGGAGAGAACCATCGCTTATGTACAGGAGAGAAAGCAGTTTGGCAGGGCGCTCGGCGCATTCCAGAATACGCAGTTCCAGCTTGCAGATATGGCAACCAAGGTGGAGGCTGCAAAGCTTCTGGTTTACAAGGCTGCAATGGCAAAGGCTACCCAGAAGGAATACTCTTTTGAAGCGGCACAGGCTAAGTTATATGCAGCAGAGGTTGCAATGGAGGTTACCACGAAGGCGGTACAGCTTCACGGCGGCTACGGTTACACCAGAGAGTATGATGTGGAGCGCATGATGCGTGACGCAAAGATTACGGAGATTTATGAAGGAACCAGTGAAGTACAGCGCATGGTTATCTCCGCAAATCTGTTGAAATAACGCAAATACAAGGTCTGGCGGCGCAGTACGCGCCGCGGCAAATATTATAAATAAGGAGTGAAAATACAATGAAAATCGTTGTTTGTACGAAACAGGTACCCGATACCAAGAGCGCCGTTAAATTCAATCCTGACGGCACGCTTGACAGAAGCGCCATGCTTGCTATCATGAATCCTGACGACAAGGCAGGCTTGGAAGCTGCACTGCGGTTAAAGGATAAATATGGTGCAGAGGTTACTGTTATTTCTATGGGACTTCCCACGGCAGAAGATATCCTTCGCGAAGCGCTTGCAATGGGCGCAGACAATGCGATTTTGGTGACGGACCGCGTGCTTGGCGGCGCGGATACATGGGCAACCAGCCAGACATTGGCGGGTGCGATTCGTAATCTGGAATATGATTTGATTATCACCGGACGTCAGGCAATCGACGGCGATACCGCGCAGGTGGGACCGCAGATTTCCGAGCATTTGGGGATTCCCGTTATCTCCTATGCGCAGAAGATTGAAATTGAAGGCGACAGCGTGATTGTAGAGCGTCAGTTTGACGACAGATATCATGTGCTGAAGGCGCAGATGCCGTGTCTGGTTACGGCGCTTTCCGAGCTGAACGAGCCTCGCTACATGACTCCCGGCGGCATTTTTGATGCAGTAAAGAAGGAGATTACCACATGGGGCAGAGCAAATCTGGTGGATGTGGATGATTCCAATTTAGGTTTAAAGGGTTCCCCTACCCAGATTGCAAAAGCTTCCAATAAGGTAAGAAAGGGCGCCGGAGAAAAGGTTACTCTGGATGCGTCTGAGTCCGTAGACTACATCATGGATAAGTTGAAGGAAAAGCATGTAATCTAGTGTACCGTTTCGTTCTTTTTTCGCTAAATGATTGCGTGAAATAGAATGTGCCGGCACACGAATAAAGAGAATGATTATGCCGTCTCAGGCGGCAGAAAGCGAGGAAACGATGAATTTAGAAGAATATAAGGGCGTATTTGTCTTTGCCCAGCAGGTAGACAATGAAATCAGCAGCATCGCTTTTGAACTGATTGGCAAGGGAAAAAGCCTCGCCGGTGATTTGGGTACGGAAGTGACTGCGGTCTTAGTGGGAAGCGATGTAAAGGGACTTGCAGATGAGCTTGCAGTATACGGTGCAGACAAGGTTATTGTGGTGGATGACCCTGAACTGAAAGAATACAGGACGGAGCCTTACGCACATGCGCTGGCTTCGGTCATTGAAAAATATAAGCCGGAAATATTCCTTGTGGGTGCAACCGCAATCGGACGTGACTTGGCGCCCCGTGTTTCTGCGAGAATCCACACAGGACTGACTGCAGACTGTACCAAACTGGATATCGGTGATTTCCCTTTAGAGCCCAAGCCTAATGTAGAGCAGAAGCACAATCAGCTTTTAATGACCCGTCCGGCATTCGGCGGAAATACCATTGCAACCATTGCATGTCCGGATTTCCGTCCCCAGATGGCAACCGTTCGCCCGGGCGTTATGCAGAAGCTGCCCAGAGTAGAAGGCGCAAAGGCAGTTGTGGAAGAGTTCAATCCCGGATTTACGCCAAACAACAAATATGTGGAAATTTTAGAGATTGTGAAATCGGTGGTAGATACCGTGGATATTATGGATGCCAAGATTCTGGTATCCGGCGGACGCGGCGTAGGCAGCCCCGAAAACTTTAAGCTGCTGGAGGATTTGGCTGAGGCAGTAGGCGGCACCGTAAGCTGCTCCCGTGCAGTTGTGGATGCAGGCTGGAAACCCAAGGATTTGCAGGTTGGACAGACCGGCAAGACCGTTCGTCCCAATGTATATTTTGCAATCGGTATTTCCGGCGCTATCCAGCATTTGGCAGGTATGGAAGAATCCGATATTATCATTGCAATTAACAAGGATGAGTCAGCCCCTATCTTTGATGTGGCGGACTATGGTATTGTGGGCGATTTGAACAAGATTGTTCCCATGCTGACTGAAAAGATTAAGGCAGAGACGGCAGCAAAATAAGGCTGCAAAAAAAACAAGCCTCAAACATAGCAAACAGGCACGAAAAGCCGGAAAACTGCGTTGCAAAACAGCAGTTTTCCGGCTTTTTTATGAGCTCTCATTTTGCATGGTAAAAATGATGTTTTTATCGGGAAACGGTCTGTATAGCAGAAGCCGTTCCCGATCAATCAGACATGAAAAAGAAGCTTGCCGATGCTGTTTACCAGAAAACAGGCGCTGCATCCAAAAACCGTGGGAAGCAGAAAGGCGATAAGCGTCCACTTCAGGCTGCCGGTCTCTTTTTTTATGGTGAGCAGCGTGGTGGCGCAGGGCCAGTGCAGCAGGGAAAAGAGCATGGTGCAGAGAGCGGTAACAGGTGTCCAGCCATTGACGGCAAGGAGCGTATGCAGGGAGGTAAGGCTTTCCGTCTGCACAAGGCTTCCCGTGGAAAGATAAGCCATCAGGATAATGGGCAGTACAATTTCATTGGCGGGGATGCCGAGGATAAAGGCAATCAGGATAACGCCGTCCAGACCTATAAGGCGGGCGAAGGGCTCAAGAAAACCGGCGCAGTGGGTGAGCAGGCTGGCGTCTGCAACCGTAATGTTGGCGGCAAGCCAGATAATGACGCCGGCGGGAGCGGCAGCCAGCACAGCGCGGCCTAAGACAAAGAGCGTGCGGTCGAGCAGCGAGCGCAGCAGGATGCGGCAGGGTTGGGGGCATCGGTAGGGCGGCAGCTCCAAAATAAAAGAGGAGGGGAGCCCTTTTAACACAGTAGCGGATAACAGTCGGGAGGCAAGAAAGGTCATGCTTACGCCAAGTAGAATAAAGCCTGTGAGCAGCAGGGCGGAGGCGGCGGAACCTGTTATGCCGGAGGCTGTACCCGTAAAGAACATAGCGCTCAGGGTGATAAGCAGGGGAAAGCGCCCATTGCATGGCACAAGGCTGTTGGTAAGTATCGCAATCAGCCGTTCCCGCGGGGAGTCCACGATACGGCAGCCCACAACGCCGGCGGCATTGCAGCCAAAGCCCATACACATGGTAAGCGCCTGCTTTCCGCAGGCGCGGCATTTTTTAAAGCAATGGTCCAGATTATAGGCAATACGCGGCAGGTAGCCCATATCCTCAAGGAGGGTAAACAGGGGAAAAAAAATTGCCATGGGGGGCAGCATGACGGCAATTACCCATGTAAGGACCCTGTATGCGCCGAGGATTAGAAGGTCATGCAGCCACAGGGGGGTCCGGATAGAAAAAAGCAGCGCAGATAAAACACCTTCCAGCTTTGTAAACAGGTGGGAGAGCAGTGCCGAGGGATAATTGGAAAAGGAAATGGTGAGCCAGAAAGTGACAGCCAGCAAAAGTATCATGACGGGGTAGCCGGTGAGACGGCTTGTCAGGAACTTATCCAGCCGGATGTCCTTTGCTCGGTAATGGGGATTGTGAAATGTGACCGCTTTTGCAGCAATGGATTCCGCAGCTTTTATCAGAGTGTCGGCATCGGTATGTCCTGCTTTTGCTGTGTTAACATCGTCTGCTGCGGTGATGTCGGCTTCGCACTTGCATTTTGTCAGGGAAGTTGTATGGAAATCCGACTTGTTTTCCGATGCCGCAGCAAGTACTTTATCAAGTGTGTGGAGGAGATTTTGGATACCCTTCTTTTTACGGGCGCAGATTCCGACTGCGGGGATTCCAAGACTTTCTGATAAAACGGAAAAATCAACAGAAATGCCTTTTTTTTCTGCTTCATCCATGAGATTGACACAGAGAATCACATGAGGGTTGATTTTTAAAATTTGCAGCGTCAGATTGAGGTTTCTCTCCAGACAGGTAGCGTCACATACAACGATGACGGCATCTGTCTTTTCGGCACAGAGAAAGTCTCTGGCAATTTCTTCCTCAGGGGAATGCGCCAGCAGAGAATAGGTGCCAGGGATATCGACAAGCGTACAGGTATAGTTTGGGGTGCGGCAGCAGCCGTGTGCATTGGCTACCGTTTTCCCTGCCCAGTTGCCGGTGTGCTGATGCATACCGGTCAGGCTGTTGAATAAAGTGCTTTTTCCTACGTTGGGATTGCCGGCGATGGCTACGGTTTTAGCAGCTTCCATTTACCTTCTCCTTCTTTTCAATCAAGATGTTTATGCTGTCTTCTCTGCGGAGGGCAATGACGGCGCCCCGAATCAGAAAAGCCTTTGGGTCTCCTGTAGGGGCGGCGCCTACGCAGACGACTTTTGTAAACTCTGTCATGCCAATATCCAGAAGGCGTCTTCGGATGCTGCCGCTGCAGTACAGTTTTTTAATAACGGCACTTTCACCCGGGGCAAGATGATATAAGGACAGGGGAGGATTCATAATACTCCTTTCCGGCTTGCGCAATCGCCTATTGCACTGTCGGCAGGCGCTTTTTGCGGGAAAACGGCAGTATTTGTGCGAGCGCGGCATTTTTGTTCTATTGTTATCATATGGAAGTGGGGAGGACAGTGTGCCAAAAGAAATAATTTTTCAGAATATTTTGAAAATTATGTTGAAAAAAATATTCATTTTAGGTACACTAGAAGTAATCACTGCACCAAAGAATTATCCCTTTCAGAAAACAGCGGTACAGTATTTTTGCGTAAGGGGAGACATCGGAAGGAGAGTATAAATTAAATGAAAAAAACGATAAGCCAGTCACTGCTTACCCTGATTTTGAATGGAATTTCCATTTTGTCACTGATTTTTCTGGTGATTTCCTTGTTTTCCTATGGCAGGGTAAACAATCAGCTTAGCGAAGCCAACGAAGAGAGATTTGAACTGACTTACAATGCCAATCGTTTTATGAACGGTTCTTCCTATCTGACAAATGAAGTAAGGGCGTTTGCCGCGACAGGAAATCAAGAGCATTATGACAATTATTGGAATGAAATCAACAATCTGAAAAACCGTGATGCAGGTGTGGCCGCTCTGCAGGAGATAGGAATCACTCCTGAAGAGCAGAAAATGATTGATGATATGTTTGCGCTTTCCAACGAACTGGTTCCGCTGGAAGAGAAGGCAATGGAAAATGTAAAAAATGGAAAACTGAATGAAGCGCTCGGCTATGTATATGGGAACAAATACAGTGAGGCGATTGCACAAATCAATGCTTTGAAGGAGCAGTTTCTTGCCGATTTGGATGCGCGGACACTGGAAAAGGTTGAAAGCCTGAAGCAGAAGGCAGATTACATAAAAATAGAAATGATACTGGCGCTGGTAATCGTGGGAGTCATACAGTTAAGTAATATGATCATGGTGCAGCTAAAAGTTTTGCCCCCTGTGAAAACGATAAAGAATCAAATTACGCAGATTTCACAGGGAAATCTTTCCGCAGAATTCGGGATGCGTTCCGATACGTCGGAGATTGGGCGGCTTGTGGATTCCATTCACGACACCAAGCGTGAGCTTAAAAAATATATCAGCGATATCGATGCAAAGCTGACGCAGATGGCGCAGGGCAATATGAATTTAACCACAGGCGACGATTACCGCGGAGAATTTTTACCGATACAGCGCGCAATGGGGCAGATACTGGATTCCCTAAACAATGCGCTTTCCCGGATTCATGTAACGGCAGAACAGGTATTTGAACAGTCGGATATTGTGTCGGCAGGCGCGCAGCGTCTGTCAAGCGGTACGGTGGAGCAGGCGGCAGCCGTTGAGGAGTTGTCTGCAAGCATAAAGGAAATATCGAAGCAGGTAAACAATACATCCTCCGATGCGGACAATGCTCGTCAGGCTTCCATGGGTGCAATGGGGCATTTGCAGACGTGCAATGAAAAGATGGAAGCGTTAAAATCCGCAATAGACGACATTTCCATGTCTTCCCGTCAAATTGGCGGTATTACAAAGGCGATTGAGGATATCTCTTTCCAGACCAATATTCTTGCGCTGAATGCGTCTGTGGAAGCGGCACGTGCCGGCGAAGCAGGAAAAGGATTTGCTGTTGTGGCGGATGAGGTACAGAGTCTGGCGAATAAGAGTACGGAGTCTGCAAAGAACATTGCGGAGCTGATAGAAAAGTCCATCAAGCAGGTGCAGAGCGGCGCCGCTCTGTCAACGGACACGATGGAGGCGCTTATGGAAGTGATAAAGAGCGGACAGCAGTCAACGGAAATGATAGAACGAATAGCAGAATCTGCCCAGCAGCAGGCGCAGTCGCTTGAACAGGTGACGGAGGGTATGCGCCAGATATCCGAAGTGGTGCAGAACAATGCGGCAACGGCTGAGGAATCGGCTTCATCAGCGCAGGAGCTGCAGAATTATGCGGAGGATTTAAAGATTTCGGTGCAAAGATTTCAGCTTCGTGGAAGCAGGAAACGATAATAAGGCGTGTCAAAAACAGGCGGCGGACGGCTGCCTGTTTTTTGATTTCCCGTTCAAAAAAACTCTTCATTGTATAAAACAACAAATTATGATATGATTTACTATAGGTAAGGAGCTTGGAATGGAACGTATCTGCGCGACGGGAATAGAAAGTGCATATGGCAGAAAAAAGGTACTGAAAGGTGTGAACCTGTCTGCAGAAGCGGGGCAGTGTGTCGGCATTGTGGGTGCAAATGGCTGTGGAAAGTCTACATTGTTGAATATTCTTGCAGGGCTGCGGCGGGCAGATAGGGGGATGATTGCGTTTGACGGAGCTGTGGCTGATTGTATTGCCGAGAAGAGACAGCGCAGGCAAAAGGATGGGGAACAGCTTTTTATCCGTTATACGGGGTATGTGCCGCAGGAAAACACGCTGATACAGGAATTACGTGTAAAGGACAATCTGCTGCTCTGGTATAGGGATGAAGAGGTTTTAATGCGGGAACTGGCAGAAGGATTTTTGGGTATGCTGGGACTTTCAGAGATATGTTCGAAAAAGACAGGGAAGCTTTCCGGCGGCATGAAAAAGAAGGTCAGTATAGGCTGTGCGCTGGCTGGCAATCCGCCGGTACTGCTTTTGGATGAGCCAGGGGCAGCACTTGATTTGCCGGCCAAGGCAAAGGTTAGGGAATATCTTTTGCATTATAAAAGTTTGGGCGGGACGGTGGTGTTGGCAACCCATGAAGAGACAGAGCTGGACATCTGTGACCGGCTGTATGTACTGAAAGAAGGATACAGTCAGGAAATTGACAGAGGCCTGCGGGGGGAGGCATTGCTTGCACAGATACTTTGACAATGTGCCGGCTATGAAGGAATTTTATGGTAAGTTGTTTAGGGACTGTACACATATAGAAACAGGGAGGATGAAAATGGAAGAAAATAATTTGCAGCAATCACAGGAACAGACGGCAGCAGCAGGGGGACAGCAACCCGCCGTAGAGCCGGTGCAGCAGAGCCCGCAGGCAGAGGCTTACGGACAGCAGTATACGGCAGGACAGACAGCGCAGCAAAATCAGCAGGTATATGCTTACGGACAGCAGTATACGGCAGGACAGACAGCGCAGCAGAACCAGCAGGTATATGCTTACGGACAGCAGCCCATACAGTCACAGTCGCCTTATTTATACGGCGCACCTGTACAGCAGATGCCGGCTTCGGCGGGGGGCGGCAGGAAGAAGAAAAAGGGCATGGTGACAGCCATTGTTTTGGTGGCGGTGATAGTAGCAGCCATAGGGATAGGCGTCGCAGTCCATGCTTCTATGTCCCGCAGTCCGCAGGTACGTCTTGCAAAGGGATTTGAAAATTTGGCAGAGGAAATGTACGCAGGTGAAAGAGCCGTGTTGGAAGACGTGGATTATCCTGCTATTGCGGAGACGATGCGGACAGAAGGCGGAAGCCTTGATTTGAGCCTGAATTTTACGATGCCCGGGGAGGACACCATAGGGTTTGACTATATACAAAATTATGACCATGCAAATAAACTGATGAGTGCGGAATTTGTTGTCAGTGCGTACAATGTCAGTCTTGCGCAGATGAACCTTGCGGCAGACGAGGACAGATTCTATTTTGGTATGCCGGGAATCATCAGCAATACGTATTATATCGATGCGGCCAATTTTGGACAGGAATATAATGCGTCGGTATGGAGAGAGCTTCTGGGCGTTGACGGGCTTGATGACGACTATGCGTTGGATTTGTTTCCGGAAGTGGCAAAGGAGGACGAAGCCGGAAGCGGAGGGATTTTTGGTAAGGATATCAAGAAGCTTGCCGAAGGAATTACCATTGAAAACAGTAAGGATACCAAAAAAATTGAAATGGATGGTAAAACCGTAAGCTGCAGCGGCATCAGTGTGACGATTGACAAAGAAGTCATGAATGATTTTTTGGATGAACTGGAGGCGGAGCTTGCAGCAAGCGGTCAGGGAGATGTTTCAGTATTCCGTTTCAAAAAAGATATTAAACTGACTTTTTATTTGGATAATAAAGACCGTATTGTCTGCATAGAAACAGCAGAAAAAGTGAAACTGGAGGATTCGGCGGTAGAAACGATAGAATTTACCTTTGTGTTTTCCGGCAAAGAACGGACAATGGATGAGGTGTCCGGTAATGTGGAGATGGTAAGTCCGGATGACACGTTGTATATGGATATTACAGGTGAAGCATCTCTTACCGCAGATGTTTATGAAAGTGCATATAAGGTAGTATTCAGTGATGAGGCAGGAAATGAGGCAAATCTGCTTTACAATATCTCATGGGACATAAAAAACAAGGAGTTTGATGCCGATTTCAAGGTGTATGATGAATATGAAGAACTTACCTTTGAAATGGTGGGCGGTTTTGAAGATATTGAAAAAGGGAAGTGTGCAACATTCCGTCTGGGACAGCTTAAAGTTCTGCTGGATGAGGAAGAGGTATGCAGATTTTCCGGCGCACTTACGGTAGGGCCTGTTACGGATAAAATTGAGATGCCATCTGAGGCAGTAAACTTTATGACAATGAGTCAGGAAGATATTTTCGGGCTTATCAATGAAATTTATGAGAATATCATGAATAACGAGTGGGATGACCCGTGGGGCGTATCGCCTCTTTAAAGGTATGAAAGAAATTTGGATTTGGTTAAAAACAGAATATAAGCGGGCGGCATTGAAGCTGCCCGCAGCGCTGGGAAGGGCAGTCATATTGCTGGTTGTTGTCGGTATGATTGCTTTTTGCGCGCAAAAGCAGCGGTCAGCTTCCGCAAACAAAGCGCCGGTGCAGATTGGTTATGCTTCGGAGGAAAACGCACTGATACGGCTGGCTGTTTCCTATGTAGAAAATATGGAGGCGGTAAAGGGGTTATGTCGTTTTGTACCTGTGGAGGAGGAAGAAGGAAAGAGGCTGTTGCAGGAGGGAGAGCTGGCTGCACTTTTGGTGCTGCCGGAAAATATGATAGAGGGTATTCTGGGTGGCAGCAATGAACCGGCAAGCCTGTATTTGACTGAAAATCCGTCACCGGAAGGGCTTGTTTTTGAGGAGTTTGCAGGCGCGGCGACAGGATTGCTGCAGACAGCGCAGGCGGAAATTTATGCGATGCACGCGTTGACAGAGTATTTTCAGGCAGAAAGCAGCGGACTGGCGCAGGCATATCAGGAAATCGATGCTTTTAATCTGGGGATTGTGATGGAGCGGGAACAGTATTTTAAGTTCCGGCGTCTGTCCGAAACCGGAAATACCGGATTTGCAGTGTATTATGCCAGTGCTTTTTTTACTTTGTATCTGTTTGCTTCGGGCATGTTTCTGGGCGGCTTTTTGAAACGCAGCAGAGAAGAAATGCTTTTGCTGAAAAAAAGAGGAGGCATCGCTTATGGAACCCAGCTTTTGGGGCGGACTTTTATTACGACGGGGTGTATGCTTCTGCTGCTTTTTGCAGCAGGGCTTATGTGGCTTTCCGGTAGTGTCAGAGAGGCCTTGCAAATAAGCTTTTCCATGCAAAGTATACTTCTGGCAGTGCTTGCCGCCTGCTGCGCCGCGGCAGGGCTTCTATTTGTATATCTGCTTGCGGAGGGTGAACGTTCTGCTGTTCTGCCGGCGGGCTTTGCGGTAGTCTTTATGTGTTATGTATCCGGCTGCTTTGTACCTTCGGCGATTTTGCCCAAGGTGGTGAACAGACTTGCGGCAGCGCTTCCTACCACGTATGTGAAAAAAGCGTTTACGGCGCTTTTTTCGGGGGGAAAGGAAGATGCGCTAAAAACGGCGGTTCTTTTATGTATTTTTCTTGTATGCTTTCTTTTGGGCGCGCTGTTTGTGGTGCGCCGGGAGGAGCGCAAAAGGTGGAAAAAAGAAAGGAAAATACCAGAAAAGACGGAAGATATATCCGCCGAAGCAGGTCATAAGCATATATATGAGGGAAAAGAGGAAGCCGCCATACGAGTCGGACAGACGAAAAAAAATGGTTTGTTGTTCTGGATATTAGGAAAACGGCTGTTATACAAAAAGACAATCTGGGTTTGCCTTTTGTGTATGATTTTTCTTTCTGCCTTGCAGTATCATTTGGAAAAGCAGTCGGAAGCGGTGATTACGGCGGCTGTCTATACGCCGGATACGAAATTGCGGGAGATTATTTCCGAATATGACGGGCTGGTGCATTTTCTTGTGTGCGAGGATTCTGAAGAGGTAAAGCGGAATGTGGTGAGAGGAAATGCGGAATGTGGTTATGTTTTGCAGGAAGACTTGCAGGAGCAGATAATGGCAGGAAATGGTATATGGTCCATAGAGGCATATGAAAAGGCAGATTCTACCATGACCCGTGTTGTCAATGAAGTATTATTTGAAAGAATTTTTTACGTAATATCGGCGGAGTGGTTTGAAGGATACATTGCAGAAAATGCGATGTTTGCAGATGCAAGGCTGGAAGTCGGAGAGGATGCCCTGCGTGGGGAAGCGAGGCGGCAGCTCGCTTACAGGCTTTCTGATGACAGCACTTTTCGCTTCGAGCACATTACGGTTTTGGGTGCTGCACCCCTGACAGACAGTGCGGGTACGGAAGGCAGACAGAAATCCCGCACGGCTTATCCGGCAGAGGCCGCAGCAGGCGCAGGTATTGTCCTTTGCGGCATTGCCGGCGTGCTGGAGGCGCTGCAGGATATCAAGAAGAAACGGTTTCGGGGCAGAACAGCACTTATGGCAGGTGTGTTTACCGTATTGCAGCCGGTGCTGTGCGGTACTTTGGCGGCGCTTGGCATAATAGGCGTGACAAGGGGCGGCGCAGGTCTTGGCAGGCAGACGGCGGTATTGTTTTTACTGGCGGCAGCAGTTATACTTGTCGGAATCGGGGTTGTTCTGGTAAAAAGAGTAGCGGAGAGGAGTTAGTGATGGCGAAGCAAAAAGAGGTAAAAACCAATGCCATGCGGATTTTGGATGTTATGGGGATTTCCTATACAAGTTACACCTATGAATGTGAGGAATTTGTTGATGGAATACAGATAGCGGACATGCTTTCCCTGCCCCATGAAAAGGTGTATAAGACATTGGTTGCGCAGGGAAGCTCAAAAAATTATTTTGTATTTGTGATTCCTATAGAGGCGGAGCTGGACTTAAAGAAGGCGGCAAAGGCGGTGGGGGAGAAGGCTGTGGCAATGCTGCATGTGAAAGATATCCATGCTGTGACCGGTTATATCCGCGGCGGCTGTACCGCTATCGGTATGAAAAAGCAGTATGTGACAAAAGTAGCGGCATGTGCGGCGGCGCTGCCTGCGATAATTGTGAGCGGCGGACGGCTGGGTTCTCAGATTGAGCTGCAGCCGGAAAATCTGTTAAAGGCGGCAAGGGCAGAATATGCGGATATTTGTGTGAGGTGATGGCAAAGCGTAATCAAAGCTTGGGTGCAGAAAAAAGACTAAAAGAGTTTGGCATATTACAGTATATCGATCTAGTCATTGCTTCGGCAGAAGAAGGTGCGGCGAAGCCGGACAAAAGAATTTTTGAAATTGCTCTGAATAGAGCAGCCTGTAAACCGCAGCAGGCGGATTATGAAATAAATAATTTGTCTGAAATCAAGGGGTAGCGCAGCGTTTCTGTAAGAGTGTTCCGGACTCTGTGATGAGGGATGCTGGCATTTGGATTGATATTAGGTAATGCAAATCCTGATTTTACAAAAAACGGCGGCAATTTCTATTTTGCCGAATGGAGTAAAGCCAACCATAATAGATAAGTTTGGACTTGTTCCAAATGAAAAGGAAGAAAGATAGGCAAAAATATTGAAAATCAATAGAAACTAATATAAATACAGGAGGTATTTGGTATGGCGTATTATACGATTAAGTTATTTGTGAATGCACTGAGAAGATATACTTCGTTCGAGATGTTTATACCGAATGACATCAGGGAGGATGTGCCGCATGAGGAAAGCGAGTATACAAGGCGGAAGATGAAGGTGCTGTTTTTGCTGCATGGGTATACGGGGAATGCGGGAAACTGGGTTCCGGAATATATTGCGGAAAAATATAATTTTGCGATTGTGATGCCGAACGGTGAGAATGCATTCTGGCTGGACGGGCTTTCCTCAGGGCATAAGTTTGCCACATTTCTGGGGGAGGAGCTGCCTGCTTATCTCAGGAAAACATTCGGGCTTGCCATGGGTCCTGAGGAAACCTATATTATGGGGCTTTCCATGGGCGGCTTTGGGGCGCTGCATACGGCGCTTGCCTATCCGGATGTTTTTGGAAAAGCAGCAGGGCTTTCGTCTGCATTGATTGTCCATGATATCGCGCACATGAAAGAGGGAGACAGCGATAAAATTGCTAATTATGCTTATTACCATGAATGTTTTGGGGATTTGGAAACAGTGGAGGAGAGTGACAACAATCCGGAGGTATTGGTAAAAAGATTAAAGGAGAGCGGCAAAAAGATACCGGAAATGTTTATAAGCTGCGGCACGGAGGATTTTCTTCTGGAAAAGAACCGTGTTATGCATGCATTCCTTGACGGTATTGGCGTATCCCATGTCTATATGGAGAGCAAGGGCGGGCATGATATGGATTTTTGGAACGAATATGCCGTAAAGTTTACGGAAATGATGTACCGTTAGCTGCGGCACCCGTTGATTTCAGCGTTGATTTTTACATAAGACCGTGTTATTATTTTAACGATAAAGGCGCGAATTTACGCCGCTTTGAAATGCAGGAGGTAAAGAGAAATGAAGAAAGGTTTTGATGAGCTTATCGCAAAAGTAAATGAGTGCGGTATGAAAAAAGTGGCTGTTTCCGTTGCACAGGACGAAGCAGTGCTGGAAGCAGTACAGGAGGCAAAAAAACGCGGAATTGCCGACGCCATTTTGGTGGGCGACGAGGCGAAAATCCGTGAGATTGCAGCTTCCATCAACATGGACCTTGCAGGCTATGAAATCATTGACGAACCGGACATGATACAGGCGTCCCTAAAGGCGGTGAAGCTTGCCCATGAGGGAAAAGCAGATATGTACATGAAGGGGTTGATTGACACAAAGAACTTTTTAAAGAGCGTGCTCGACAAGGAAGTGGGACTCCGCACAGGCGGCGTGCTCTCCCATGTGTGCGTGTTTGACGTGCCCGGCATTGAACAGCTCCTGTTTTTGACTGACGTGGCATTTATGACCTATCCTACACTGGAGGATAAGGTAAATATTATAAAGAATACCCTGCCGGTGACAAGAGCCTGCGGCATTGCCTGTCCCAAGATTGCACCCCTTGCGGCTGTAGAGGTAGTGAACCCCAAGATGCCCGTGACTGTGGAGGCGGCTGAGCTGACACGTATGAACGAGGCTGGTGAAATCACAGACTGCATCATCGACGGACCGCTTTCTTTAGACCTTGCCATCGACCCTGAAGCGGCAAAGCATAAGGGCGCGACGGACAGAAAAATTCAGGGTGACGCGGACATTCTGCTGTTTCCGGATATTCATGCGGGCAATCTGGTATACAAGGCAATTGTACATATGGTAAAGGATGTAAAGAATGGCTGTATCCTGACCGGCACCAAGGTTCCTGTTATCTTGACTAGTCGTTCCGACACCTTTGAGACGAAGGTAAATTCTCTTGCGCTTGCGGCTGTGGTTGCTGAGGAGATGAAGAAAAATGGGTGAAAGCCTGCTTACCTTTCTGTTAGGGCTGGTTGAGCTCGCGGCGGATATCATGGAAGCGAAGATGGAAAGAGGACCGAAAAAGAAGGAAAAGAATGGAAAGAAAAAGTAAAGCGGAGGAAGCGAGAAATGAAGAGTCTGATTATTAATCCGGGTTCTACCTCCACCAAGATTGGTGTGTTTGAGGATGAGAATCTTTTATTTGAAGAAACGCTGCGGCATACAACAGAGGAAATCAGCCGCTATGCGACGATTGTAGACCAAAAGGATTTCCGCAAAAAAATTATTACGGACCTTTTGGCAGAGAAAAATTTTGACATCAAAACCCTTGGCGTGGTAGTAGGCAGGGGCGGCATGTTAAAGCCCATTCCCGGCGGCACCTATGCCGTTACCGATGAGCTTTTACAGGATTTGAAAATGGGGAAGCAGGGACAACATGCGTCCAATCTCGGCGGCATTTTGGCGCGGGAAATCGGGGATGAAATTGGAGTTCCTTCTTATATTGTTGACCCCGTTGTGGTAGACGAGCTGCAGACTGTGGCGCGGTATTCCGGCGTGCCCGAATTGCCCCGTACCAGCGTGTTCCATGCATTGAACCAGAAGGCGGTGGCAAAACGCTATGCGAAGGAAGTGGGAAAGGCTTATGAGTCCCTGCGGCTGATTGTGGTGCATATGGGCGGCGGCGTTTCCGTGGGCGCTCATATTGGCGGCAAGGTAGTGGATGTGTTTAACGCTTTAGACGGCGACGGCGCTTTTTCACCGGAGAGAGCAGGCGCAGTACCTTCGGGTGCACTGATCAAAATGTGTTTTTCCGGCGCATATACCGAAAAAGAGGTGTATGGAAAAATTGTGGGAAAGGGCGGCTTCAATGCATATCTTGGAACCAATGACATGCGCAATGTGACAAAGATGGCAAACGAGGGTGATGCCCATGCTGCAGAAGTGAAGGAAGCATTTTTGTATCAGGTGGCAAAGGACATCGGTTCCATGGCATGTGTGCTGGAGGGTAGGGTAGACCAGATTATTGTGACCGGCGGCATTGCTTACGGCGAGGACGTGGTTGCCAATCTGAAGGAAAAGGCGGGTTGGATAGCGCCCTTCACCGTATATCCGGGCGAGGACGAGCTGCTTGCACTTGCACAGGGCGGTCTTCGCGTGATGAACGGCGAGGAAGAAGCGATGATATATTAAGGGCATTTAAAAAGAAAAGCTTCGGTTGGAGCTTTTCTTTTACCACAGAGAGCCATGCCGTAAGGCATGGCTCTCTGCGTATAATGAAAAAGGGGTCAGATAACACAACAATGCGGAAGGAATCACATCAAATTATAGGGGAAATTTGAAATAGTTTTTTGCATTGTTGTAGGATATGTCTGTTACAATCTCCGACAAGGTTTCCATGTCTGCCGGAAACTCACCGTTCTCCACCCATGTGCCGATTAGATTGCACAGGATGCGGCGGAAGTATTCGTGTCTTGTGTAGGACAGGAAGCTTCGGGAATCGGTCAGCATACCGACAAAACCGGATAAATTGCCCAAATTGGCAAGGGAAGTCATCTGCTCAATCATTCCCGTCTTGTGGTCATTGAACCACCATGCGCTGCCCTGCTGTATTTTTGCTACGGCAGAAGAATCCTGAAAACAGCCGAGTATGGTGCCAATGGACTGGTTGTCATTGGGATTCAGCGAGTAGAGTACCGTCCTCGGGAGCTTGTCGTTTTTGATAAGGGCGTTTAAAAAGTCTGCCATCTGTGCGCTGGGCGCGTAATTGTTGATACAGTCGTAACCGGTGTCCGGGCCCAGCTTTTCAAACATCAAAGTATTGTTGTCGCGCTTACAGCCATAATGAAGCTGCATAGCCCAGTCCATATCATGATACTGCTCGCCCACAAAAAGCATGAAAGCAGTTTTGAATTTATATTCTTCCTCTTTGGAAAGCTCAATGTGGTTCTGGCGCTTTAAGAAAATTTCTTCCAGCTCATCTTCAGAAGCAGGATAGTACATGACAAATTCAAGCGCATGGTCGGATACGTTGCACCCCATGGAAGCAAAGAATTCCATTCGCTTTTTCAGAGCGGTTTTCAGTGCGGCAAAGGTGGTGATTTCCATGACGCCGGTCACGGCAGCCAGTTTGTCGAGATAGTCGAGATAATCGGGCTTTTCGATGTTCATTGCTTTATCGGGGCGCCATGCAGGAAGCACTTTTACATCAAAAGAAGCATCCTCTGCAATCTTTTTGTGCCATTCCAGATTGTCGACGGGGTCGTCGGTGGTGCAGATTAGCGTCACGTTGGACTGCTTAATGATATTGCGCACGCTCATGGAAGGCTCAGCCAGCTTGGCATTGCACAAATCCCAGACTTCTTCGGCAGTATTTTTATTTAAGACGCCTGTGTAGCCAAAATACCGCTGGAGTTCGAGATGGCTCCAGTGGTATAAGGGATTGCCGATTGCTTTTCCAAGGCATTCCGCCCACTTCAAGAACTTTTCTTTATCAGTCGCATCTCCGGTAATATATTTTTCATCCACACCGCAGGAGCGCATAAAGCGCCATTTGTAGTGGTCGCCGCCCAGCCATACCTGTGTGATATTGTCAAAGCTGCGGTCTTCCGCGATTTCCTGCGGATTGATGTGGCAGTGATAGTCCAGAATAGGTGTGTTTTCCGCATACTCGTGGAAAAGCACTTTGGCAGTTTCACTGTCAAGTAAAAAGTCTTTGTCCATAAATGCTTTCATAGCGATACCTCCTTACACGCTCGGGCGTGCTTACATCCTGCGTTTGATAAACGCAGACCAATTTTTGCGCCGCTTTCCTGTATTTTGCAACCACCAAATCTGTTATAGCAGCGCAGAAGCAGACTTGGCGGTAATACGCTTTTTAAGAAAGAGTAGTGCCGCGATGAATAATTTCACCCGAAAAAACAGTTTTTTTAGGCATCTCGCTGCCATTCAGCAGACCCATCAGCGTAGTAATCAAATGCTGGCACAGAGTTTCCAGTTTGTTGTCGATAGAAGTAAGCTCCGGATTGCAGCATGCGGCCAGAAGGGAATTGTTGTAGCCGATGATGGCAAGCTCCTGCGGTATGCGCAGTCCTGCGGTACGCGCATATTTGATAGCGCCGAGAGCCAGATTGTCATCAGAGGCAATGACACCCCGAAACAGGATGCCCTTTCCCTGTACCTTCATCAGATGCTCGCTCATACCCTGAATATCTTCATGGGAGCCTGTATAAAGCTGCATCAGATTACCGCTTCGCAATAATCCAGCCTCTTCCATAGCGGCACGGTAGCCTGCGAGCTTTCGCTTGCCGCTGTAAGAAGTAGAATTATAGAAATACAGGATATCCTGAATGCCGGAAGCTATCATCTGTTTGGTAGCTTCGTACATGGAATTGTAGTCGTCAGAAACGATGCTGTATACATTGGGCGCATCAAAGGACGCATTTAACAGCATGACCGGCACCTGAAGGGCGGCATCCATAATGTAGCGGTTGTCGCTTTCGCTTTCATATATAAAATGGGAACCGACTAAAATAATGCCGTCAACCTTTTTGGAAATCAAAAGATTCAGGCACTTTTCTTTCGTTTCCAATTCATAACCGGTACAGCACAAAATACTGTCATAGCCGTTGGCACGAAGCTTCTGTTCGATAAAGTAGATAGCCTTAGCTAAGTAAAGGTCGGAAGAATCTGCGCACATGACGCCGATGGTCTTCATCGTGTTAAGACCAAGCCCCCGAGCAAAAGCATTGGGGGTGTATTCGTACTGATTGATAACGTCCAGAACTTTTTTCTTGGTCTTATCACTGACATTGCTGCTGCCGTTTAGGACGCGGGAAACCGTAGCAATGGAAACCCCAGCCTTTTCGGAAATGTCGTAAATAGTCATATTTGTTGTCATGGATAAGCCCCTCTTGTTTAAGAAAATAACTATGTAAGCGGTTTCAATAAACCTACACAAAATTATAATGGATTCCGAAAAGAATTTCAATAGAGAATTTGATAGATTTCAGATAAAAATTTTGGAAAGAGTAAGCCATGTTATCGAAAGATATTTGCAAGCAGCCTTGAAAACGCTTGGAAATAGAGTATAAAACGCAAATAAAATATAAATATAGAAGAGAAACAAGAAACTACCGGCGGCTTTTAGCGGGCAGGAGAAGGGACTGCCTGTTTAGACACGCGTTTGCTTTAATGAAAACGCAGCGGAATGCTGGACCCGACTTCCCGAATCTCTCCCATAAAACCCCAATTTCTTATTGACGAACAGCCCAAAAAGCAGTAAAATTATTATGAAAGCACTTACATAGAAAATAACGCCTGCAAGTGCAATATGTAGAAAATTGTGAATGAAAGTAAGGAGAGGGAACATGGAACGATTGAACAAAGCGCTTAGCGGAAAAAAAGAGAGACCCGTCAGGGTAGTGCAGTTTGGAGAAGGAAATTTCCTTCGCGGATTTGTGGATTATATGATAGATATTGCCAATGAATCCGGTAAATTTGACGGAGATATTGTTTTAATCAAACCCATTGAATTTGGCAGTCTGGATATGTTTCACGAGCAGGAATGCCAGTATACCGTTTCCTTAAGAGGTATTGTGGACGGAGAAGCGAAGGTGCAGAACCGTGTTGTGACTGCAGTTGCGGATGCCGTGGATACGTATAAAGAGTATGAAAAATATATGGAACTGGCGAAGATTGATACGCTGCGGTTTGTGGTTTCCAACACCACGGAGGCAGGTATTGTTTTTGATGATACGGACAGAATGGAATTAGAGCCGCCGAAAACTTTTCCGGGCAAGCTGACGAAATTTTTGTATGAGAGATACCGGTTTTTCCATGGCGATAAGGAAAAGGGACTTGTTATGCTGCCGGTGGAGCTGATTGATGATAACGGTATTATGCTGAAGAAATGTGTGATGCAGCTTATCGGGCTCTGGGGACTGGAGGAAGGATTTAGAGTCTGGGTGGACGAGGCGTGTATTTTTACCTCTACGCTGGTGGACAGGATTATTACCGGTTATCCGCGGGACGAGGTAGAGTCCATTTGGGCGGATTTGGGATATGAGGATAGAATTTTGGTGACGGGCGAGCCGTTTGCCCTTTGGGTTATTGAGAGCGATAAGGATATCAGTAAGGAGTTCCCGCTTCCGGATGCAGGACTGCCGGTTATCTTTACTGACAACCAGAAACCATACAAGCAGCGCAAGGTTCGTATTTTGAATGGCGCGCACACTTCCTTTGTACTTGCTTCTTATCTGGCAGGCAATGATATCGTGCTGGAGTCCATGCAGGATGCGGATGTCAAGAGCTTTATGATGAAGACGATTTTTGACGAGGTAATTCCCACGCTGACGCTTCCCAAAAAGGAGCTGGAAGAGTTTGCAAACGCAGTCATTACCCGTTTTCACAATCCTTATGTCAAACATGCGCTTTTGTCAATCTCCTTAAATTCCGTATCTAAGTGGCGTGCAAGATGCCTGCCCAGCTTTTTGGGGTATGTGGAAAAGTATGGAAAGCTTCCGGTACACCTGACCTTCTCCATTGCCTCTCTGATGGCGTTCTACACGGGAAGCGAAATCCGCGACAAAGCGCTTATCGGGCACAGAAACGGACAGGAATACAATATTATGGACGATGCGGCTGTTTTGGAGTTTTTCCGCGACTACAGCGGCAGGGATACGAAGACTTTTGTGGAGGCGTACCTTTCCAATGAAAATTTCCATGGGCAGGATTTGACAAAGATAGAGGGGCTTTGCGAGGCAGTGGCTTCTTATCTTGACGATATCAAAGAAAATGGGATGAGGGCGGCGTTATGCAGGACTTTATAAAAATTAACGACAATGACAATGTAATCGTGGCATTAAATTCGATTCCGACAGGAACGGAACTTACCGTGCCGGTGGAAGGCGGAGAAATTACCGTGACGGCGCAGGAGGAAATTCCAGCCGGTCACAAGATGGCAATCAGAGAAATTCCCGTTGGCGGCGAGATAATCAAGTATGGTTTCAGAATCGGCAACGCCAAGGAGGATATTCATAAGGGACAGTGGATTCATACGCACAATATCAAAACGGCGCTTGGCGATTTGCTGGATTATACCTACGAGCCTGCTTCTGTTTTCTCGGAGGAAAAGGAAGAAGCTACATTCTGGGGCTTTGAGCGGAAGGACGGCAAGGTGGGAGTGCGCAATGAAATCTGGATTATTCCCACAGTAGGCTGTGTCAATAATGTGGCAACGGCGATTGCACGAGAAGCGAAAGCTTATGTGGAGGGAAACGTGGAGGATGTGATTGCATTTCCCCATCCTTACGGTTGTTCCCAGATGGGAGACGATCAGGAACACACCCGCACGATACTGGCGGATTTGATAAATCATCCCAATGCAGGCGGCGTGCTGGTGCTGGGGCTTGGCTGTGAAAACAGCAATATAGACGAGCTAAAAAGGTATATCGGAGAATATGACCCTGAGAGAGTACGTTTTCTGGTGGCGCAGGAATGTGAAGACGAAATGGCGGAAGGCATTGAGGTTTGCAAGGAGCTGATTGCCTATGCCAAAGGGTTCACCCGCAGCGAGGTGGGAACGGGAAAGCTGATTGTGGGCATGAAGTGCGGCGGCAGCGACGGGCTTTCCGGTATTACGGCAAATCCCTTGGTAGGACGGTTCTCGGATATGCTCACGGCAAGAAAAGGCACGACTATTTTGACGGAGGTGCCGGAGATGTTCGGCGCAGAGACTTTGTTGATGAACCGCTGCGAGACGAAGGAGCTTTTTGAGAAGACGGTTACAATGATTAATGATTTTAAAAATTATTTTAAAAGTCACAATCAAACCATCTATGAAAATCCATCCCCGGGCAATAAAAAGGGCGGTATTTCTACGCTTGAAGATAAGTCTTTGGGCTGTACACAGAAGTCGGGAAACTCCTATGTCAAGGGAGTGCTTGCCTACGGAGAAACCGTAAAGACGCAGGGGCTTAATCTGCTTAGTGCGCCGGGCAATGATTTGGTAGCGGCAACAGCGCTTGCGGCGGCAGGCGCGCAGATTGTGCTTTTCACAACGGGGCGCGGAACGCCTTTTGCTTCACCGGTACCCACCGTAAAAATCGCAACCAATTCCACGCTGGCAGGAAAGAAGTCAAATTGGATAGACTTTAATGCGGGCGTCCTTGCAGAAGATGCAGATATGAATGAAACGGCGCAGGAGTTTTTTGACTATGTACTGGAGGTTGCGTCAGGCAGAAAGGTGTGCAGCGAAGAAGCGGGATTTCATGACATGGCAATATTCAAGCAGGGTGTTACGCTGTGATTTTGCGGGCGGGCAGGATTTGTCCGCCCGTTTTACCTAATTGTATAAACAACAGGAAAGGAAACGGGTATGAAGGGATTATTGGAACGGGCTGCGGCAGGAAACGAAGCGGATTTGGAAGCGGCGGCGCAGGCAGTTTTATCTCTTGAAAGAGACGAGGAGGGTGTCTTTGAGACCGGCGGGATAGCGGAAAACAGGTATCAGGCGGGGAGGCTTCTGTATCCTGTCTATGCACAGTATGAGACGAAGCTGGGAAAAAAGGCAGGGTATCCGGATATTGTCAGGCAGCTTGCAGTATTGGAAAGCCGCCTGAAGGAACATTATCATACGGCGGATGCGGCGGACTGCCTTGCGCTTTTTACCGACACACTTGCGGCTATGAGCCCTGAGATTTATGAGCATTACAGGAGTCTCAACGATATGCTTCGAAATTTGGCGCGCTTTTTTGTGGAAAAGGAGGAACTGCGCATGACACAGTTTCCCACGGAAATGTTAAAAACTGATGTTGCAAATAAGGATGGAGAAGCGTTACGGACTGCAGGGCGGGCGCTTGGCGCTGCATGTGAAAAAGGATTTTTGCCTGAAGAAAGGTATGGGGCTTTGAGCAGGAGCCTGCTGACATAGGAAATGGAGAAATAGAATGAATCTGAAATTTGTGATGTGTACTGCGAGAAGCGCCTCCTTTGAAATAGAGGACGGCGGGCGGTATTTTACAAAAAAGAAATATAGTCTGTATGTCAATGAAGAGTATTATGGGGAGACAGAAACCACGGTGACAGGTCTCTATCATCTGAAGCCGGACAGCGCGTATACGGTTTCCGTGCGTGACGGCGAAAAGGAAGAAGGCAGTATCAGTCTGAGAACGGAAGCGGAATATGTTACGTTAAACGTCAGACAGTTTGGCGCCAAGGGCGACGGTGTGCAGGATGACACGCACTTTATTCAGGCAGCTATTATGGCATGTCCAAAGAACAGTCGGGTATTGATTCCGGAAGGAACCTATAAGATTACCAGCCTGTTTTTAAAAAGCGGGCTGCGGCTGGAGCTTGCAAAAGGCGCGGAGCTTAGGGCAGACACCGACAGAAGCCATTTCCCGATATTTCCGGCGGCAATCCAAAGCTACGACGAGAAAGACGAGTATCATCTCGGCACATGGGAGGGCAATCCCCTGCCGATGTTTTCCGGTATTATCTGCGGTGTCGGCGTAAAGGACGTGGTGATTTATGGGGAGGGCGTGATAAACGGCAACGCTTCCAAGGAGAACTGGTGGAACAATCCGAAGGTGATGCGGACGGCTTTCCGCCCGAGGCTGTTTTTTTTGTGTGGCTGCCGCTATGTGTCACTGCAGGGACTTACCTTTATGAATTCCCCTTCCTGGACGCTGCATCCGTTCTTTTCCGATGATTTGCGGTTTATTGGTGTGACGGTAAAGAATCCGGCGGATTCTCCCAACACGGACGGGCTGGATCCGGAATCCTGTAAAAATGTGGAGATTCTGGGCGTGCGTTTTTCTCTGGGGGATGATTGTATCGCCGTCAAGTCCGGTAAGATATATATGGGTAAAAAATATAAGACGCCTTGTGAAAATCTGAATATCCGACAGTGCCTGATGGAAAACGGGCACGGCGCGGTCACGGTAGGCAGCGAAATGGCGGGCGGCGTTATCCATATGAATGTGGAAGACTGCCTGTTCCGTCATACGGACAGGGGGCTGCGGATTAAAACCAGAAGAGGACGGGGCAAGGACGCGGTGCTGGACGGTATTACCTTCCGCAATCTGACGCTTGACCATGTGATGACGCCCCTTGTAGTCAACAGCTTCTATTTCTGCGACCCTGACGGGAAGACAGAATATGTGCAGAGCAGGGAGCCCTATCCGGCAGATGACAGAACGCCGTCCATAAAGAGGCTGGTGTTTGAAAATATGGAGTGCACCAACTGCCATGTGGCGGCTGCCTTTTTTGACGGGCTTCCGGAGCAGAAAATCGAAGAGATTGTAATGAAAAATATTACAGTTACCTATGCGGCGGATGCAAAGTGCGATGTTCCCGCTATGTCCGAAGGCGTGGAGAAGAGCGCTAAGCGGGGAATGTTTGCCAGAAATATAGCAAACCTGCATTTGGAAAATGTAAAGATAGAAGGACAGAGCGGGGAAGCTTTAGAGCTTATCGGCGTGGATAATTTGACCCAAATTTCATCCTAATCCTAAATGATTTTGGAGGGGGAAAGGAGTAAAATATGCAATTAGGAATCAGGCTGCACGACACCAAAAAGCTTCCCTTTGAGGAGCGGATTTTAGATGTACACAATCTGGGGTTTGCCTGCGGGCATCTGGCGCTTTCTAAGGTGATTGACGAGTTTCCTACCGATGATGGTGCGCTGACGCCGGGGCTTGCCATGTATATCAAGAAAATATTTGCAAAAAATGACGTAGATATTGCAGTTTTGGGCTGCTATCTGAATTTGGCAAATCCCAATCCTGAAAAGCTTGCAAAGATTACAAGGCGCTATCTGGCACATCTTCGTTTTGCGTCCCTTTTAGGCTGTGGGGTAGTGGGTACGGAGACGGGAGCGCCCAACGAAACTTACACGGCAGTACCGGAGTGCCATGGAGAGGAAGCGCTGCGGACTTTTATACAGAATCTTCGGCCGGTGGTGCAATATGCAGAAAAAGCAGGTGTTATTTTGGCGATTGAGCCGGTTTGGAAGCATATTGTATACAATCCGGCGCGTGCAAAGCGGGTGCTTCAGGAAATTGCTTCCCCCAATCTGCAGATTATCTTAGACCCTGTAAACCTTTTGGATATCAGCAATTATGGAAGACAGCGGGAAATTGTGGAAGAAGCGATTGACGTGCTGGGCGATGAGATTGCCATGGTACATATTAAGGATTTCAGGGCGGAAGGCGGTAAGCTGGTTTCTGTGGGCGCAGGCTTAGGGCAGATGGATTACACAGCCATTATGAAGTTTATCAGGGAAAAGAAGCCTTTTATGCACGTGACATTGGAAAATACGACGCCGGAAGATAACATACAGTGCAAAAATCATATTTTAAGGCTTTATGAAGACGCTGTTTAAGAGAAAGCGGTATGTTTTGTAAAGCTGCGCCGGATTGCCATGTCCTATAATTGAGTCCGCAAATCGGAATAGGAGAGATATTGATATGATAGGAATATACGATTGTTTTGGCTATGACGTATCTTTTGAAGAGAGATATAGACTGGGACAGTTATGAAAAGGATACCGGTATGCATGAGGTAGAAGCAAAGGCAATTTTATCTGCGGGAAATGGAATGAATTTGTACAGGGGGTGCAGTCACGGCTGTATCTACTGTGATGCCAGAAGCACATGCTATCAGATGAAGCATAGGTTTGAGGATATTGAAGTGAAAAAGAACGCGCCTGTGCTTTTGGAAGAGGCATTGCGGAAAAAGCGGAAACGCTGCATGATTGGTACGGGCGCCATGAGCGACCCTTATCTGCATTTGGAAAAAGAGCTGTGCCTGACGAGAAGGTGTCTGGAGTTGATTGCGGAATACGGCTTCGGTGCAGCCATTCAGACCAAGTCGGATTTGATTTTGCGAGACAAGGCGCTTCTTGCCCAAATCAATGACAGGACGAAGGCTGTGGTACAGATGACGCTTACCACGGCGGATGAGAAATTGTGCGGAATCGTGGAGCCGAATGTCTGCACGACCAAGAGACGCTTTGAGGTGCTCCTCGAAATGAAGGAGGCAGGGATTCCCACAGTGGTGTGGCTGTCCCCGATACTCCCCTTTCTCAATGATACGGAGGAAAATATTCTGGCAATTCTGGATTATTGCAGGGAAGCGGGCGTATACGGCATCATCAGCTTTGGTATGGGGCTTACCCTGCGGGACGGAGACCGCCAGTATTTTTATCAGAAGCTGGATACGCATTTTCCGGGACTGAAGCAGAAATATGTCAAAACCTATGGGGACGCGTACGAGCTGCCCAGCTTAAGGAGCAGCGCCCTGCACCGTCTTTTTCATGAAAAATGCGCGGAATACGGAATTGTCAGTGACAGGGATGCGCTGTTCTCCTATATGCATACGTTTGAAGATAAGGGCGAGGGCGAGCAGTTAAGTTTGTTTTGAAGTTTCTTATGGATGCCACCCGTCCGGTGCTCCGAGTACATTTTCTATGGTATACAGGGCTGCTTCTTTTGCCGTAAGCCGGTGGGAGAAGGCGGCTCTTTTTTGAACCGCATGGCAGGAAGCCGGGTCGGAAGTACAGAGGGCAGCGCCCTCTCCATGGGAATCATATTCCCCGTAATAAAAATGTCCGTGGGGTTTTTGCCAGTCCTGCCAGCCGGCGGGATGGATATGCGCGCCCAGCTCACAGGAAATAAACACCGTTTTTGCCCATTCGCGCCAAGGACGTCCAAGGTAGATGGAATGGGGCGGGCAGTCGCTTATCAGGCGGCAGCGTCTGAATACGTAGCCGAAGGAAACCTCTTTTGGCGTGGAGGCGGCTGTGACGTAGCCGTAAATTTCTTCATCTGCGGGACACTCCGGCGGTTTCCTGTCGTCAGGCATTTTGGAGAACAGCGTGCACTCCTCAAAAAAGGCAGTGGCGCCTCCAAAAATAAAGTCCACATCTCCCTGTATAAAGCAGCGCCTGTATAACTGTCGTCCCAGAATGCGCGGCTTATGTTCCCCGGGACCGGTAAAGCCGCCCGGTTTTACGGCAGTGGGAGGAAGCGGCGCGGTAAAAAGGGTATCCTGACTGGACAGCAGGCGGCAATCCTCGAAAAGCAGCCTGTCTCCGTCCGCGTAGAGCGCAATCGCCTGTCCGACAGTGTGTCCAAAGCCTGCATTGTTTTGGATGGTAATATTTTTTGCCGCAAAATCATGGGCGCTTATGCGGACAGAAGCAGTCCGGAAGGTGCCGCGCTTGCTGCCGTCTCCCATGATTTCATTGGCGCCAAGGTGATAGGACAGGACAGTGGAAGCGGCATCTTCACCCAAAAAACTGACATAAGGGCGCTCCACCACAATCTGCTCCTCGTAAAACCCGGGTGCAATGTGTATCATAACGGGCGTAATGTTATACTCCTGCGCACAGGGAAACGACTGTGGAGCGGTTTCTATGGGCGGCAGGGAAGCGAGCGCCTGCGAGACAGTGTCAAAGCAGGGGGTTTTATCAGGGTAGTTTACGTATAGATGAAGGGGGGGCATGAGAGGCTCCTTTCGTATTTATATTATTTCTAGGATTCAGGTGTCAAAACTCACCGTATAAAAAGTTCCGCATCCTTCTGCTACATCGGTTTTAGATTTTGATTGAGTCTGTCCACCATCCACGCAATCCGCTTTTCTCTTCCGGCCTCTGTCTTGGCGTCAAAATACGCCCGCGTGTAGGTTTTCTTTACCGACAGGGACATGGCTTTGAAATTTGTATAGGCAGGCTCGTATGCTTCTAACAGTGCGGAAAGCATAGCAATTTGTTCTTCTGTGACTGCCGTGGGCTTTGGGGCGTCCCACTGACCGTTTTGCCTCGCTTCTTCTATTTTTTTTCTGCCGAAATCCGTCATCAGTCCCCGCTCTTCAAGGGTTTTTACCAATGCCTTGTTTTTCTCAGACCATTTGCTTTTTTCCCTGCGCATGGAAAAATATTTTTTATAAGTTTTACTGTCGATGCTTTGCATCTGCCCGTCAATCCATCCGAAGCAGAGCGCTTCTTCCAATGCTTCTTCTGCCTTTATGGTTTTTGGCCCGCCTGCTTTGCCAAATAAAAGCCAGACGCCGTCATTTGACAGGCAATGCGCACGAAGCCAGTCCCGAAACGCCGCCCTGTCGCCAAATTCCATGATATCGCTCATGATTTGTCTCTCTCCTTTCGGTGTATTACTTTGATTGTATCATGCCGCTTTTTCTTTCTCAACCGGTTTTGCAAGATGTAATTTTTACAATTTGTTCATAAAAGTTTAACGGATTTGGGCGGCTTTTGGTTGAATATACCGTCTGAATCTGTTAAAATAAACTTTGTGTATTCGGATAGCGCTGTTTTGGCGCTTATCTGCGGCGCATGGTACGTGTTGATAGATGCCTGTGTGACAGGCGGACAGGAGCATGAAACGGTATGAGTTTGATTACGAAAATATTTGGAACGCACAGTGAGCGCGAGTTAAAGCGTATTGCCCCGCTTGTGGACAAAATTGAATCTTTGCGCCCTGAGATGATGGAGCTTTCCGATGATAAGCTCAGGGCAAAGACAGAGGAGTTTAAAAAGCGGCTTAAGGATAGGGAGACGCTTGACGAGCTGCTTCCCGAGGCGTATGCGGTGGTGCGGGAGGCTGCAAGGCGCGTGCTGAATATGGAGCATTACAGGGTGCAGCTTATCGGCGGTATCATCCTGCATCAGGGACGTATTGCCGAGATGCGTACCGGTGAAGGCAAGACCTTGGTGTCCACCCTTCCGGCATATTTGAACGCACTGGAAGGAAAGGGCGTCCACATTGTCACCGTAAATGATTACCTTGCGCACCGTGATGCCGAATGGATGGGGCAGGTGCATGAGTTTTTAGGGCTTAAAGTTGGCGTTGTCTTAAACAGTATGACCTCCGACGAGCGCAGGGAGGCATACAACTGCGATATTACTTATGTGACAAATAATGAGCTGGGCTTCGATTACCTGAGAGATAATATGGTGGTATATAAAAAGCAGCTTGTCTTAAGGGGACTGCACTATGCCATCATCGACGAGGTAGATTCCGTGCTGATTGACGAGGCAAGGACGCCGCTTATTATTTCAGGACAGAGCGGAAAGTCCACGAAGCTTTATGAAATGTGCGATATACTGGCGCGCCAGTTAAAGCGTGGCGAGGATATGGAGGATTTGTCCAAAATCGATGCGATTATGGGCGTGGTACAGGAGGAAACCGGCGACTTTATTGTCAATGAAAAGGATAAGGTAGTCAACTTGACGGAAGCCGGCGTGGAAAAGGTAGAAAAATTCTTCCGCATTGAGAACTTTGCGGACCCGGAGAATCTGGAAATACAGCATAATATTATTCTGGCGCTGCGAGCCCACAACCTGATGTTTCGGGATAAGGACTATGTAGTCAAGGACGACCAGGTGCTGATTGTAGACGAATTTACCGGTCGTATTATGCCGGGGCGCCGTTATTCGGACGGTCTGCATCAGGCAATCGAGGCAAAGGAGCATGTGCAGGTAAAGCGCGAGAGCAAGACGCTCGCCAATATTACCTTCCAGAATTTCTTTAATTTGTTTGAAAAGAAAGCGGGTATGACCGGTACGGCGCTTACGGAGGAGCGGGAGTTCCGCGATATCTATGGCATGGATGTCATTGAAATTCCGACCAACAAGCCCGTTATCAGGAAAGACAGACAGGACGCTGTGTACAAGACGAGAAAGGAAAAGCTGCACGCTATCGTGGACGCCGTGCTGGAAGCGCACGAAAAGGGGCAGCCCGTGCTGGTGGGTACCATCACCATCGAGGCTTCCGAGGAGCTGAGCGGCATGTTAAAGCGCAGGGGCATTGCGCATAAAGTGCTGAATGCGAAATTTCATGAGATGGAAGCGGAAATTGTTGCAGACGCCGGCGTGCATGGGGCAGTTACCATTGCCACCAACATGGCGGGGCGTGGTACAGATATTAAGCTGGACGACGAGGCGAGAGCTGCGGGCGGGCTTAAGATTATCGGTACGGAGCGCCATGAATCGAGGCGTATCGACAATCAGCTCCGCGGACGTTCGGGACGTCAGGGAGACCCCGGCGAGTCACGCTTTTATATTTCTCTTGAGGACGATTTGATGCGTCTGTTTGGCTCGGAACGTCTGATTAACGTGTTTAACGCATTGGGGATTCCCGAAGGGCAGGAAATCGAGCACAAGATGCTGAGCAATGCCATCGAATCCGCCCAGAAGAAGATAGAGAACAATAACTACGGTATCCGTAAGAATCTGCTGGAATATGACCGTGTCATGAGTGAGCAGAGGGAAATTATATACGGCGAGAGGCGTCGGGTGCTGGACGGCGAGAGTATGCGGGATGTTATCTATAAGATGATAACGGATATTACGGAGCATTGCGTGGATATGGCTATCGGCGAGGATACGGATCCGGAAGAGTGGGATTTGAACGAGCTGAATACGCTGCTGCTTCCCATGATACCGTTAGAACCGGTTACCAAATCCCGCATCAATACCATGAAGAAGAACGCATTAAAGCAGCAGCTCAAGGAAGAAGCGGTAAAGCTGTATGAAGCGAAGGAGACAGAGTTCCCTGAAGCAGAGATGATGCGTGAGCTGGAGCGGGTGATTCTGCTTAAGGTGATTGACAGAAAGTGGATGGATCATATTGACGATATGGATCAGCTTCGTCAGGGCATCGGGCTGCAGGCGTACGGACAGCGAGATCCGCTTGTGGAATATAAGATGAGCGGCTATGAAATGTTTGACGAGATGACTGAGAATATTAAGCAGGATACGGTGCGTCTGCTGCTGCGCGTCAAGCTGGAGCAGAAGGTAGAGAGGGAGCAGGTCGCGAAGGTGACCGGAACCAACAAGGATGACAGCGGTCCGAAGACGCCGAAGAAACGCGAAAATACAAAGATATATCCCAATGACCCCTGTCCCTGCGGCAGCGGTAAAAAATACAAACAGTGCTGCGGAAGAAAGGCATAAGAAATAAAATATAAAAAAGAAAGTGGGTGACGTTAATGGTAGAACTTGACAATATGAAAGCAAAGCTGCTTACTTATGAAACTCCTTTAGCGGAAGTGAGGGATTCACTTTGACTTAGCTTCCAAGGAGAAGCGAATCGAAGAGCTTGAGAGAGAAATGGAGGCGCCGCATTTCTGGGACAATCCGGAGCGCGCCAACAAGCTGATGAAGGAACTGAAAAACTTAAAGGATACCTGCCAGACTTATCGGGAGCTGAAGAGGCGTTATGAAGATATTCAGACGCTGCTTGAGATGGGATATGAGGAAAATGACGAATCCCTGATACCAGAGATACAGGAGGAGCTTAACGTCTTTACGGAGACCTTTGAGGAAATACGGATTGGCACGCTGCTGACGGGCGAGTATGACAAGAGCAATGCTATTTTGAAGCTGAACGCAGGTGCAGGCGGCACGGAGAGCTGCGACTGGTGCGGTATGCTCTACCGCATGTATACGCGCTGGGCGGAGAGAAAGGGCTTTGCCATAGAGGTGTTGGATTATCTGGACGGGGACGAAGCGGGTATCAAGTCTGTGACATTTCAGGTAAACGGGGCGAATGCCTACGGCTATCTGAAATCCGAGAAGGGTGTGCACAGGCTGGTTCGTATTTCCCCTTTCAATGCGCAGGGGAAGCGGCAGACCTCTTTTGTGTCGCTGGATGTTATGCCGGATATCGAAGAGGATTTGGATGTGGAAATCAATGAAGAGGATTTGCGGATTGACACTTACCGAAGCAGCGGAGCCGGCGGGCAGCATATCAACAAGACCTCTTCTGCAATCCGTATCACCCATATTCCCACGGGGACGGTGGTACAGTGTCAGAATGAGAGAAGCCAGTTTCAAAATAAGGACAAAGCGATGCAGATGCTGAAAGCAAAGCTGTTTTTGCTCAAGCAGGAGGCAAATGCGGAGAAGCTGTCAGACATCAGAGGTGAGGTAAAAGAAATCGGCTGGGGCAATCAGATACGCTCTTACGTGCTGCAGCCTTATACAATGGTAAAAGACCACAGAACCGGTGTGGAAAGCGGAAATGCCGACGCTGTGCTGGACGGCGCATTAGACAATTTTATCAATGGATATTTAAAATGGCTTAGCATGGGAGCTAAGCCTGTAGCGGGAGCAGAGGAGTAATTACCTCTGCTCCTGTTTCATAATGTCAAAATAGAAAGCGGCAAATGTCATCTGCATATAAGGGATGACCCAGAGGATGCCGACAAGGGAAACCGCGCCTAATAAGAGCAGGGGGAGAAAGCTTAATTCCATATAAAAAAGCCTGCCCTTCTGTCCCCTCATAATGCGGAAGCTTGCTTTTAGTATCTCTGCAGCCGGTTTGTCGGGAAAGTCCAGCATCAGGTAATAACACTGGGAAAGACCGAGAGAGAGCGGTACATAAATCACCATGGCGGCCGCAAGGCAGGGGATCATGACGAATAAGTAGCGCGAATCCCAAGTCATCAGATATATCCGGTACGGTATGGAATAGGAAAGCGTGAGGACAATGCTCAGCACATTCATCACCAAAGAAACCGTAAGGGTGTTTTCAATATGGTGGGTAAACCCATAAAAAATGTCACTTAAGGACGCCGTGCCGCCGGAGGCAAACTTTAGGTAGACCAAAGCGGTTCCGGCATTGAATACCCCCATAAAAACGGACACAAGAAACGTAACTGCAACGGACAAAATATAACTAATAGTACCCGCAGACATAGGAACAAAGATATCCAGAATGGAATTGATTGTAATGGAAATCAGTCCCGTAACGAGGATGATACCAATCAACAGTCCATAATGTCCCGTGAGCTGTTCCTTGGCTTTGTCCTTGAGTTGTGAGCTGGATGCATATCGATTCATAAATTTCTTTCAACCTTCCCAAAGAGATGCCAGACGGCGCCATTATCTCCCGCTTTTCAAAGCAAGAGCCGCAGCTTAAACGGCAGCATCAAAATGCATACCCTCATACTTGCTTCTGTCGGCGCTCTTCATACTTTGCTGGTATGGATTATCCTCATTGAAGTATTTTATCTGGGTGCTTGTGGTGCCGCCGGAAACATAAGTGCGTCCGCACTCGGGGCATACACTGGTATGCAGGCTGACGGATGCGCTTACAACTTTGCCGTTTTTGGTGGCGGCATCTGAAAAAGCATTGGTTACATGCTCCTGCTCGTGGGCGCGTACCATGGATGCCGCAGCGTTTGGAGAAATATGTGCCGCGGATTTGAAGGAAACCATTTCATCCGAGCCGTCCTGATATTTGCGGTTTTTACAAGTCTGGCACTCGCCGCTTCCCGACTGTCCTTTTTGGGACTCGTTCGGCATACCGGCAAGCCGGGGCTCCTTCTGTGCGCCGTTTAACGGAAATGCGTATCCGCTCTGTCCGTAATTGTCAATCGATAAACTCATAAAATTCCTCCCTGCAAAATATCGTTTATGGTTCTATCCCGAAAAGCTGCCCCAGCTTGTCGCTGACGTCTCCGCCGTAGAGCTTTTCTATTTCTTCGAGGTAATTTTCCATGTATTCGTCAAAGTCATAGCCGTAAGTGCTTTGGAACAGCTTATTTACATAGTCCCTGTTTTTGGGGTTCAGAGCCTGCACAAAAAAAGTAATCGTGGTAATTAAGATAAAGGCGCTGATAATGATGCTCGTCAGAGAGGTCGAAAGACCTATCAGAGCGTGCGTCGTCATTCTTCTGCCCTTTCTCTTGGAGAGAATGGTAAATAAAATGGCAAGTGCGCCAATGGGCAGTGCCCAATATACGGAGACAAGGGATAAAAGTGAAATAATGCCCAAAACCATGGCGGCGGTAGCAAAAGCGTTTTTCTGCTCAGAGCGGCAGGGCTGATAATAATAGCCTCCCTGCGGCGGCTGCCAGCCTTCAGGCGGATAACCGCCATTTTGTCCATTTCTGCTGTCCATACGGATGACTCCCTGCATGTAAAATAATATTGAACCAATCTGTTTTTGGTAAGATTAGTGTAGCACTTTTTGCGGCTTTTGACAAATTAAACTTTATAAAATTCTTGTAGGAAATTCTACAAGGTTGTATGATAAAAACAATATCGAATGAAAATGATGAGGATGACTATGCTGAACATTGGAATATGTGATGACGGGCGGGAAATTTGTGCCGTGATGGAGGAGCAGATTCTGCGGTATGCAAAAGACAGGGGAATTGCAGTTGAGACAAAAGTGTGGTATACGGGGGAAGGGCTCTGCGATTATGTGAGGCAGGGCGGAAGTCTTGATATTTTGTTTTTGGACATAGAGCTGTATCATATGAGCGGTATAGAGGCGGCGGGGTTTATCAGGGAGCAGTTAGAGGACAGGCGGATGCAGATTATTTATATCTCGGGCAGGGAGTCCTATGCGCCGAAGCTTTTTAAGACGCAGCCGATGGATTTTCTGATAAAGCCCGTCAGTAAGGAAGCGCTGTCGGAGGCGCTTACGCTTGCCATCAAAATCCTGCGGCGGGACACGGAAAAATTTGAGTACCAGAACGGCAGGGATTACTATTATATTTCCTGCGGTGAGATTCTCTACTTTGCCAGCGAAGGCAGGAAGATAAAAATTGTGACACTTCGCGGTGAAAAGGAATTTTACGGGAGGATGAAAGAATTGTCGGGGCGGCTGCCGGAAGGCTTTTTGGTGATTTACCAGTCATATGCGGTAAATCGGGCGCATGTGGTGCGCTACACCTATGAGACGGTAGAATTGGCAGACGGGACGGTACTGGCAATCAGCAAGGCACACAGAAAACAGGTAAGAGAAATTTTGTTGCGGGAAATGTGAGATGGAGACAATTATTTGTATGTTGATAAACCTGTTCCGGATATATATGATTTACAGGTTTTTGAATGCTTTTTTGGCAAAAGCGGGCAGAGCAGGACAAAACAGTTTTTGGTTTACGGCAGCTTTTTTCTGGTGAATACCGGTATGTATCTGCTTTTGCATATGATGTGGATCAATATAGCCTGCAATCTTTTGGGTATCTTTTGGGGAGCGGCGCTTCATACCAAATCGGTGAAGGCGAGGTTCTTTGTGAGCAGCTTTGTCTGCGGGGTCATGATTGGCTGCGATACTATGGTGACGCTGTTATTTATCGAGTATGAGGACAGTATGAAGACAAGTCAGGCGTATGCGGCGGTAGTGGTGTTCTTGATGTTTATATGCGAGCTTTTGGCGGAAAAGGTTCTGCACGACAGGAAAAGCAAAGAGGTATACTGCGGACTGCCGTTAATTTTGGTGCCGTCTGCCAGTATTGTGCTGATTTGTCTTTTGTTTTATACGAAAAATATTACGAAGAACGGCATGGTATTGTTTGGCGTAGGTCTTTTGGCGATAAACTTTTTTGTGTTCTGGCTGTATAACCTGCTGTCGGATACGATTTCCAGACAGTATGAAAATGAGGCGCTGCGTTTTAAAGTGCAGGGATATGCCAGTCAGATTGACGTTATGCTGGACAGCGAGGAGAAGGTGAAGGCGCTTCGGCATGACATGAAGCATCATCTGGGAGAATTGAAGGCGATGGCGGCAAAGGGAAAGGATGCGGAGATGCTCATTTATATCAGCGACATGGAAGGCTTTATGGGAAATCCTGACGAAGTTGCCGCTTCGGGAAATGTGGAAATAGACGGCGTCTTGAATTATATGATAAAGCGTGCAAAGCGTGAGCTTGCAAACGTGGAGGTGCAGGTGCAGCTTCCGAAGGCGGTCGGACATTCTTTTGATATCAACGTGATTTTGGGTAGTTTGCTGGAAAACGCTATAGAGGCGGCGGCAAAGACAAAAGAAAAGCGGCTGGGGGTAAAAGTGCGCATGAAGCAGGGGATTCTGCGGATTGAGGTGGAAAACAGCTTTGACGGAAAACTGCGGCAGAGTCCGCAGGGATTGCTTACCACCAAGGACGAAAGCATTCACCACGGAATCGGTTTGAAAAATGTACGGAAAATGGTAGAAAAATATGACGGAAGCATGGAGGTACATGCCGAGGGAAACAGATTTCGTGTAAGCCTGCTTCTGTATCTTTTAGAAAGTGGGGAGGAAGCCGACAAATCTCCTGCGGTTAAGGCGGGTCAATTATGACAAGAGCATAGCCCGATTTTGACAAAAAACGGGCATATCTATCAAAATGTGATAAAATAGCAGTCGAAAATGGGCGCCGGTCTATAAGACGGAAGAGATCGGCGGGTAAGGAGGCTTCAGTTGAAAAATAGGACTGCAATTTTAAAAATCAGAAGATTTGCGCTTTTGTGTTGTGCCATATGCTGTTTTGCAGCATGTTCTCCCGAATATCCCAAGAGGCCGGTTTCAGATGCAGGCACGGGAAGTTTAGAGGGTCTTATCGAACAAGAAAATGGGAGACAGCGGACAGGAGGGCGGCAGCGATGTGCCGGATACGGCGGATGGCGGCAAGCCGGGACTCGACAGTAACGAGTATGCGGAAGAAATGTCCCAAATACGGCAGGAGGATATATGTCAGATGGGAGATGCCCTGATGTATGATGGGGTTTCTTTCTGCTTGCTTTCTTATGAGAGAACCAAAGATTTTGGAGACAGGGTTTCCGAGAATTTGAGCGACTGGTTTGAAACAGATGCGGACAAGAACCTGACGGGGGACTATTATTACATATTTCTGACGCTGCGCATCACCAATGAAAGCAGCGAGACGATTGAGGTGCACAGGACGCATGGAGAAATTGCGGCTGTGAAAGAAAATATGGAATATTGAACAGCAGGGGAGCCCTGTTATGTGGATGAGGAGTACACAGAAGGCGACCCTTCCAGCGTCTGGGCGTGGAAGTTTGAACCGGGCGAAAGCATTACCTGTGAAGTTGGATATATTATAGAAGGAGACTGCCTGGAGGACTATTTGTATTACAAATTTATCACATCTGAAAATGAGGAATTTGCGGATAAATTTATCAAGCTGGAATGACGGTCTGTTTTGCCAAATGCTTTACACCGTAACTTTTCATTGAAAGCATGGGGATTTTTGGGTATAATGGCAGTAGTGTCCGAATGAGAGAAAAGGGCGCGCAGAGAGGAAAATCACCATGGATATCTTACAAAAAATGACGGAAGAGCTTAAGGTGCAGAAGTGGCAGGTGGAGGCGGCAGTCAAATTGATTGACGAGGGCAATACAATTCCTTTTATATCCCGCTACAGGAAGGAAGCGACGGGCTCCCTTGACGATGAGCAGCTCCGCAATCTGCATGAGCGGCTTACATATCTTCGCAATTTGGAGGAAAAGAAGGAGCAGGTGCTCCACAGCATAGAAGAGCAGGGGCAGCTTACAGAGGAGCTGAAGGATAACATTTTAGCGGCGGAAACGCTGGTAGTCGTGGAGGATTTGTACCGTCCTTACCGTCCGAAGAGAAAGACCCGCGCTAGTGTGGCGAAAGAAAAGGGGCTGAGCGGACTGGCGGAATATATCCTGCGTCAGGATGCTGCCTCACCCTTGGAGGAGGAAGCGGCAAAATATGTTTCCGAGGAAACAGTTTCCGAAGAAAAACGGGTAAACAGTGTGGAAGAGGCGCTGCAGGGGGCAAAGGATATTTTGGCGGAAGGCATTTCCGACGAGGCGGCGCATCGGCTTTATATCCGCAATGCCACTATGGAGGAGGGCACTATTACTTCAGCGGCAAAGGATGAAAAAGCGGAGAGCGTCTATGAAATGTATTACCAGTTTGAAGAGCCGGTGAAGAAAATTGCAGGGCACAGAATTCTTGCCCTGAACCGCGGGGAAAATGAGAAGGTATTGACTGTCAAAGTCAATGCACCGGCAGAACGTATCCTCCGATACTTGGAAAAAAAGATAATTACGAGTGATAATGTCTATACAACGCCGGTTTTGCAGGAGGCGGCACGAGATGCCTATGAGCGTTTGATAGCGCCTGCTATTGAAAGAGAGGTTCGCAATGAACTGACGGAGCGCGCGGAGGATGGCGCCATCAATGTGTTTGGCAAAAATCTGGAGCAGCTTCTCATGCAGCCGCCTATTGCGGGCAAAGTGGTGCTTGGGTGGGATCCCGCTTTTAGGACGGGCTGCAAGCTTGCCGTTGTAGATGCAACCGGAAAGGTGCTGGACACAAAGGTGGTGTATCCGACCGCGCCGCAGAATAAGGTGGCTGAAGCAAAGGCAGAAGTCAAAAGAATGATTCAAAAATATGGGATTTCATTGATTTCCGTCGGCAACGGTACGGCGTCGAGGGAGTCTGAGCAGGTGATTGTGGAAATGATAAAGGAACTCGACGTACCGGTGCAGTATGTGATTGTAAGCGAGGCGGGCGCTTCCGTCTATTCGGCGAGTAAGCTGGCAACAGAGGAGTTTCCCAATTTTGACGTAGGGCAGCGAAGCGCGGCATCGATTGCGAGGAGGCTGCAGGACCCGCTGGCGGAGCTTGTAAAAATAGATCCCAAGTCCATCGGCGTCGGACAGTACCAGCATGATATGAATCAGAAAAAGCTGGGAGAGACTCTGGGCGGCGTGGTGGAGGACTGCGTCAATAAGGTAGGAGTGGACTTGAATACGGCATCCGTTTCTTTGCTTTCCTATATTTCCGGCATCAGCAAAGCGATTGCCAAAAATATTGTGGACTACAGAGAGAAGAACGGCAGGTTTACCAACAGGCAGCAGCTTTTGAAGGTGGCAAAGCTGGGACCGAAGGCGTTTGAACAGTGCGCGGGCTTTTTGCGGATACAGGATGGGGACAATCCCTTGGATGCCACCAGCGTGCATCCGGAATCCTATGAGGCGGCTATGAAGCTTTTGGACAAGCTGGGGCTTTCCATGGAGGATGTGAAGCAGGCGCAGAAAAAGGCGGCTGCGGAAAAGCTTTCCGGCAAAAGCACGAAAGCGGCATTAAAGGCGGATAGCAGGAAGATATCCGACAGCAACGGCGGAAAGCTGAAGAGTGGGGGAAAGACCATTCAGGTAAGAAATACGGGTACGGCAATGGGGAGGGCACTGGCGCAGGCAATGGGCGGCATGGTGTTGGAAGAAGGTGCGAAAAAAGGCGTTAAAACCGGCAGTACGGCGGATTTATCCGTAATGTCCGCACAGGAAAACGGTTCTGCAAAGGCAGAAGCGGCTGGCAGCCTTGAGAAGAGAATTGGCGATAAGAAAAAGCTTGCACTGAAATTGGGCATCGGAGAAATTACCTTGACAGATATCATTAAGGAATTGGAGAAGCCGGCAAGAGACCCTCGTGAAAGTATGCCCGCCCCTATTTTGCGCAGTGATGTGCTCGATATGAAGGATTTAAAGCCCGGCATGGTACTAAAGGGTACGGTCCGCAACGTAATAGATTTCGGCGTGTTTGTGGACATTGGCGTGCATCAGGACGGTCTGGTGCATATTTCACAGATTACGGACCGTTTTATCAAGCATCCGCTGGAGGCGGTCAGTGTCGGCGACGTTGTAGAGGTACAAGTACTCAGCGTGGATGTGGCAAAGAAAAGAATTGCGCTTACCATGAAAATTGGCAGAGAAGGGAAGTAGAGCTTTACGCATGTGTCAAAACGGCAGTTTTATGGGAGTTACACCAAGAGAGTTTTCTGCGCCATGAATAAAAGGGTCAAGTTTCGAACTTGACCCTTTACGTTGTCAGCTTTCATTTAATAGCCGGGTATTACAAATATGCAATCGTGGGTTGCTTAACGAACGTTATTAAAAACTTCGAATCCCAGTATTTCTATGATGATACCTTCCTCGTAGCCGTCGCCTTGGATTGCGAGCCTGTGTACGTCACTGACCCGGTAAACAAGCGCTCCGTATACAACAGTTCCGCCGTCCTTTACATGCGCGGGGATGGGCACCAGTAAAACGAGTAATAAAATAATAATCGCTGCTATAGTTATTTTCTTTTTCACGGTAGCTCCTTTTCGGTGGAATGCTGCAAATGCGCAATTACCAAACATCTATGAAAGCGGCATAGTCATTACGTTTTTTATTACCTACAATTATAACAAAGAAGCCATATCGTGTCAACACAGCAGTTTAGACATTTTTTCGTGTTTTAAACATAATGGTAACGGTTTCTTTTTGCAGCGAAAAAGGTAATCGTGACAACAAAGGCAAACAGTTCGGCTATGACGATGGCAAGCCATATACCATCCAAATGCCAAAAGCAGGGCAGCAGCAGGACCGTGATTATCTGGAAGAGAAATGTCCTTAAAAAGGAAATTGCTGCGGATACGGCGCCGTCGCCAAGCGAGGTAAAAAAGGAAGAACCCCACACGTTGATGCCCATTACGGCGAAAGCGAGGGAATACAGCCGAAAGCCATGGCAGGTCATGGCAAACAAGTCTGCATCATAACTTGCGAAAAGCGCTACTAAAGGAGCGGAGGAAAGCTCGGCGAGTAGTGTGAGGATAAGCCCCGATGCGCCCATGATGACAAATCCCTTTCTGAAAAGATTTTTTAGTTCATTGAGGTTTCCGGCGCCATAATGGTAAGCAGGGAGAGGCGCGCTGCCGATGGAGTAGCCCATAAACACGGCAAGAAAAATAAAGTTTACATACATAATAATGCCATAGGCGGCAATGCCGTTTTCTCCCGCAAGCTTCATAAGCTGAAAGTTATATAAAATATTGACGACGGAAGCAGACAGATTCGTCACCATTTCTGAGGAGCCGTTGGAACATGCTTTCAGCAGAATACGCCTGTTCAGGGGAGCTTTGGTGAGCCTAAGCAGGCTGTTGTTCTTTTTGGAAAAATAAAACAGCGGCAGGATGCCTCCGATAAACTGCCCGATGGCAGTGGCAAGAGCGGCACCGGCTATACCCATATTGAAAACCGCAATAAACAGATAATCCAATAGAATATTGCTGAGTCCTGCGGCAATGGAAATTTTCAGGCTTAAAGCAGGTTTTTCAGCAGTCGGAAAAAAACTTTGAAAGACATTCTGTAAAATAAAACCGGTCTGGGAAATGAACAAAATTCTACCGTAGACCACGCAATATGCCAGCAAATCACCGTCTGCGCCAAGTGCGGCAGAAATGGGGCGTACGCATAAAAAGCCGATTATGGACAACAACAGGCTGACGCCTGTCGTGACATAAATAAACATGGAAAAATAACTGTTGGCAAGCTCCCGCTTTCCCTCGCCAAGCATTTGGGCGACAATGGCACTTCCTCCTGTTCCAAGCATATAGCCGATGCTTCCGATACCCATCATGACAGGGGAAATAACATATGATATTAATTTTTTGTAAGTAAAATGGTCTGATAATTGTATTCTGTTTTTCATAGCATTTTCTTTCTTTAAATTTATGACAATAATTTATGACAATAGAAGACTCGTAAGCGAGGATTCTATTGTTTGTTTTCGGATTTGCGGCAGGCGGCGATACACTGTTCCTTGAATAGCAGAAGATATTTTGCCGTCAGCCGCAGCAATTCCCGACTCTCTTCGGAAGTCATCAAATCAAAGCCGCTGTTTTCCAGTTCCATGATGGGGAAAATTTTCTCTTTCACAAGAACTTCGCCGGCGGCAGTCAAATGCATATGCATGTCCCGTTTTCTGCCGCGGGTTAAAGTAAGAATGCCTTCCCGCTCCAGCTTTTTGGTGGCGGAATTGATGGTCTGCCTGCTGATGCCGTAGGAAGCAGCAATATCCTTTTGCAGACAGCCGCCGCCCATTTCAGCTAAAGCGTATAGAATAAACATGGCGCTGTCGGAGAGTCCGGCATGAAGCGCAAGCATATGGTAAAGCCCATCCATTTCCCTGTATAGGCGGTTAAATTCTTTTAATTCCCGATTTTGATTGTTCTGCATAAAAACCTCATTTCTTTTTTATAAATCCGATTTCGTATTTAGTGTAAAAGATTATAATCCGATTTCATACTTAAGTCAAGGAAAATTTAAAATGATTTATAATCCTTATTATGGATAAATAAAAATGGTTGCTTTTTCCGCACATTTGTATTAAAATAATCACCAGAATACAGAAAGAAGTTCTTCGGGGTTGGGTGAAATTCCCTACTGGCAGTGAAGCGGAAGCAATTCCGACGAGTCTGCGACCTGCAAAACACCTGTAAGTTTTCACATAGACAGGGTTTTGTGGCTGAGCCGGTCCAATCCGGCACCAACAGTACAGTCTGGATGAAAGAAGAAAGATATGCATACTGCTGTGTTTTTCTATATTATATTCTATATTATAATAAGAAAAGCAATGTTTGGCTGTAAGCATTTTACCCCGAATTTTTCGGGGTTTTTTATTTATGACAATAAAAGATTGCGAAGCAGGCTTTTATTGTATATGACAATAGAAAACTGCGAAGCAGGATTTCTATCGTATATGACAATAGAAAATTTGCACAAAGCCGAAAAATTCGGGCGGTTTTCCGGAAATATGTCAGAAATCCATATTTCCGGCGCGGAGAATTTCCTTTCCAAATTTAACGCAGGACGGCGGGTGGTATACTTTTTAAAATCCGCCGACTTGCATTAGGATTAGGGTGTCAAAAGCCCTGACCCTAAGGGTTTCAACAGGGAATTGCGAAACTTCCAATTTTCACAAACCGAATTGGCAACTTGGCACTGCAGGAGCTGACCTTTGCTTATGGAATATACAACTTGCATAATTCGAAGCCGGCAAATAAGAGTTTCGTAATTACTACATGGTTTAAATTTGAAGGGAGACTGAAAAAATGAATGGATTATGGAAAACGGTAACAGAAAACTTTGTGTTTGTGCTGGAATTTGTGGGAGTGATTGCCTTGATGTTTCTGGTGGCGATTGCAGTGCAAAAGGCGGCGGATAAAAAACGAGGAGTGAAACGAAAAATCTTTACAACCCGTATGATGGCGGTAGCCGGTATGTTTTCAGCGATTGCAACGGTGCTTTATCTCTTTGATTTTCCGCTTCCTTTTCTTGCGCCTGGTTTTTATAAGGTAGATTTCAGCGAACTTCCGGTTCTGATAGGCAGCTTTGCTTTTGGACCGGTGGCGGGCGTTATGATTGAATTTTGCAAAATTTTGCTGAAAATTCTTATCAAATCAAGCAATACGGCATTTGTGGGTGACCTGGCTAATTTTGCGGTGGGCTGCAGTCTGCTTCTGCCTGCGGGCGCGGTATATGAATTTTTTAAGAGTAAGAAAGGAGCCATTGCCGGATGTATTGCCGGAACCCTGTGCATGACGGTATTTGGAAGTCTGTTTAACGCTTTATATCTGATTCCCAAATTTGTTGTACTTTATGAATTGCCTTCCGTAGACTCGATAATAGGAATGGGAAGCGCGGTGAATCCGGCAATCACCAATCTGACGACTTTTGTGTGTCTGGCTGTTGCGCCTTTGAATCTGCTGAAAGGAAGTGTGATTTCCATTATCACTATGCTGGTTTATAAGCCGTTAAGCCCTATTTTAAAAGAGGGGCACAGCATGGCGGGGAAAAAGCAAAGCAAGTTGCTATAAATATACAAAAAAATGCTAAAAATATGTTGACACACCTCTCCTTTTTTGATATTATAAGCATTGCGCTGGTTAAGCGGCGCAGTGCATGGAGAGGTATCGAAGTGGTCATAACGAGGCGGTCTTGAAAACCGTTTGTCC
>ERZ779622.118-NODE-118-length-54766-cov-6.634461_pt1 | contig 54766 bp, 49 predicted proteins | sample MGYA00514188_ERZ779622 | MGnify/ENA primary metagenome ERZ779622 (study PRJEB29562, sample SAMEA4376702) | mouse gut metagenome | isolation source: Cecum | study: EMG produced TPA metagenomics assembly of the A DSS colitis mouse model was used to assess the... | reverse complement strand
TGTTCCTTTATGAAGAAAAATCAAACAGCATTTATGAAACTATGTCTTGCAGACGCACTTATCAAGCTGATGAAAACCCAAGACTTTGATACAATCAATGTAAACTCGATTTGCAAGGAATCCGACATTGGCAGAACTACTTTTTACAGATATTTTGAAAACAAAAACAGCAAAGAGGAAATGCTTCTTTTCAAGATAAAATATGAATGGGAGCAGTATTCTAATAAACATGAAAGCGACGAACAGGGAAAGGAAGCTGATTTGGCAGCATTCATATATGATAATAGGCATCTGTTTTCAATGCTTTATCACAATAATCTTATTTCCGTCATTATGCGTGCGCTTGAGGATTTGATACCATCAGGGGAAACATACGACAAGCAAGCCTCGTATCTTATGTCCTTTCTTATCTATGGATACTTCGGCATCATCTATCAGTGGATAAAATATGATTTTGATGAAACGCCCGAACAGATACAAAAGCATATTAACGAAACTATCACCTCTGGGTTAAATCAAAACTCATAAAACAAGCTGGCAGGAAAATTTCCTGCCAGCCTCTTTTTATATCGACTTATTTACCTTTAGCAATAAATGATTTCCTCATTCACAATTTCCATCGCACACGCCCTTATGTTATTCATTCTCCAGCCCCATTCTAAGGCGTTTTCAGCCTTTAGTTGTTCCGTGATATTCTTATTCTGTGCCTGTTTCATGTCTTCTATGCGCCTTTCAAAGCGTTCCTGCGCCTGCTTTTCAATATCGGCAAGGTAATTGTCTGATTTGCCGCTTGTCAACAGCGTGGTGTAGATTGCTTTTTTATGCTCTTGTAAATAGTGTCTGTAGCAGTCGCCTTTCCGTTCATACCAAAGCCCATTGGATTGCCGCATTTTGTTTGGAGGATTCTATTAAAGTCCTGCAAGATATTATAAATACCTATGAAATTGTGGAGGTAAAAATTTTATTACCTTTCGCTTCATATTGTATTTTTCCCTCGCAACTGATACAATAGTACTAGATAAAAATTTTCTTTTTCTGAATTGCCGCTTATGCGGCGGAACCGGAGGAAGTATGGCAAAAGCAAGATATAATATCGGTTTGATTGTGGGCAATGTAGAAGACGATTTTTCCAATTCTATCTGTAAGGGCGCCATCAAAGCAGCGGAGCAGCTTGGCGACAATCTGTTTATTCTGCCGGTCAAGTACATAGATTACTATGTAAAAGAAGATTCCCTGCAGCGCTATGAATACCAGTACAACACCCTGCTCTCCTATGCGCAGGTCGCTTCTTTGGATATGATTCTTTTGTGCCTGAGCACAATCGGATGTACTACCACCAAAGAACGCTGTCTTGAAATTCTTGCTTCTTTTGACGGGTATCCTATTATTCTGATTGCCTCTGATGAGAAAGGCTACTCTTGTGTACGCTACAACAACAAAAACGGTTTTTCAGACGGTATCCGGCATCTGATAGAAAAAGAACACCGGCAGCACATCGGCATGATTACCGGTTATCTGGACAATTCCGATTCCTGTGAACGTCTCGCCGCATACAAGCAAGTCCTCTCCGAATACGACCTTCCCATACCGGAGAGCGCCATGAAATTTGCCAAGTTTGACTCCGACTGCAGAAGCGCCGTTGAAGAGCTGCTCAATGAAAATCCGGATTTGGACGCCATTGTCTGCGGCAACGACGCTATGGCAGCCACCGTCTACAAAGCGCTCTCTGACCGTCATATTGCCGTTGGCGAACAAATTTCGGTTATCGGCTTTGACGACATTGAAACAGCCAAATACCTGTCCCCGCCCCTTGCCACAGTCCGTGCGGATGCGGCTGAGCTGGGCTTTCGCGCTTTTCTGCAGGGGCACCGCAAGCTCTTAGACGACACTACCCGGACGGCAGAAACCTTCTTTGTAGACACACGCTTTATCTGCCGCGGCTCCGTGGGCGTTCTTTCTGCAGATGAAGTACTGACCCAGAAGCAGACCGACGAGCAGGACCTTCTATTTGAAAAAGCAAGCCTGACCGAAAGCAACCGCCGCCTGATAAAAATGAACCACAATATGAACATTCTTTCCCGCAACATGCTGACTTTGGATGAAAATGGCGAACAAAACTATACCCAGATTTTAGAATGCCTTACCATTGCAGACTTGGAGAGTTGTTTCCTTTTTACGCTCAAGGCGCCTACCGCCCACCACTTTGGCGAAGTCTGGAAAAAACCGGATGCGCTTTATCTGCGTGCATACCTAGAAAAAGGAAACGCTGTTGTACCGAAGAGAACGACGCAGCAGATTGCCATTGACGACCTCTACCGGCATCCCTTTATGCCGGATACACGCAAAACCTATGTGATGATTGATTTGTATTCCCGTGAGCTTCAATATGGTTTTATGCTCTGCGACATCAGTTTTGACAATTTCCATTATGTAGAGTTTTTGTGTTACCAGTTAAGTATCGCCATCAAGCTGATGAACATGTTTGATATCCGCCGCACGCTGCTTGCCGAAAAAGACGACCTTGTTCTGCGTCTGCAAAGAGAAAACCTGCAGTTGGATGCCATTTCCGGCAAAGATGAGCTGACGGGTATCTTAAACCGCAGAGGCTTCTACAAAAAGGCAACGGACTTTATCGAACAGGCTGAAAAAACACATTTCAATATTCTGTTTGCCTACGCCGACTTAAATTATTTAAAACAGATTAATGACATTTACGGACACGGAGAAGGGGATTTTGCCATTCGTTCCTGTGCCCACGCATTAGAAAGTGTATTTCCAAACAGTCTTGCCGGAAGAATCGGCGGCGATGAATTCGCCGTGCTGGCAAGCTTCGAAACTCTGCCCGATACCAAAAAGCTGCAGGCTTCCCTGAACCATTACCTTGCCGACGTAGCCGCCAAGGAGAAAAAACCTTATGCCATTACGGTTTCGGCAGGTCTTTTCAGCCCCAAGTCAGACAGCCATTTTTCTTTGGAAGAGGCAATCGAGCAGGCTGATGCTTTGTTGTATGAGGAAAAGAAGAAAAAACCCCCCCTTTGAAAAACAATGAGGACATATTATGCATAACTTGTTTTTGCCGGCGCCGCCCATCACGGCAGGGATTCCCGCCGACTCCATTCACCGTTTTTTAGACCGTCTGGAAACCTATCAGGTTCCCATGCACAGCATCCTGTTACTGCGTCACGATAAGCTCGTCGCAGAAGGATATTTTGCGCCCTGTAGTGCGGACAGCCTGCACCGCATGTTTTCTATCTGTAAAACCCTAAATGCCATTGCCATCGGCATCCTTGCCGCCGACGGCAAGTTAAAGCTTTCGGATGCCATCGCAGGCTATTTTCCCGACAAGCTGCCCGAACAGGTACATCCATGGATAGCCTCCATGACAATCCGCGATTTGCTTATGATGCGCACCTGTCACGCCTCTACAACTTACAAACATGACATCAAAAAGGAATGGGTGGAAAGCTTTTTTACCACGCCGCCCTCCCACAAGCCCGGGACTGTTTTTCATTATGATACCTCAGCCTCCCACGTACTCTGTGCACTGGTAGAGCGTCTTTCAGGCAAGCCTCTGCTTGACTTTTTAAGAGAACGTATTTTTGATGCAATCGGCTGGTCCAAGGCTTCCTATGTGCTGAAAAATGATTTCGGAGATTCTCAGGGCGGAAGCGGGCTCATGGCAACCTCAAGAGATTTGCTCCTTTTGGGGTATCTTCTGCTGAAAAAAGGAAAAATAGAAGAAAAACAACTTCTGCCTGAAGAATTTATAGAAGAAATGACCTCTAATCTGACGCCAAACGCCTTGACAGGCGGCGTTATCAGCGAAAGACAGGGCTACGGGTACCAGCTATGGCATACCTGCCACAACGGTTTTGTGTGCTATGGCATGGGCGGACAGCTTGCGCTCTGCCTCCCTGAGCAAGATATGATAATGGTGACAACGGCAGATACACAGGGACTTAACGGGGGCAACGATTTGATTTACAACAGCTTCTACGACGAAATCCTGCCGGCGCTTGATACCTGCCCCTTAAGCGAAAAGGAAGAATCGGAAAGCACGGACAGACTTACCAAAAGACTTGCCTCGCTCTCCCTGTCACCCTTAAAGAAACACCTGCATCCCTCATCACCTGCCATAACCGGCGCTTCCTTTTTGGAAGCCTGCACCTGCGCGGCAGAAATCAATCAAAAAACTGCCCGCCTTACGGCAGACAGTCATGACTTTTCCGATATTTCTCTTTCCTTTACGCAAAAGGAAGGCTTTCTGCACTATACGCTGCGGGGAGAGACATGCTCCATTCCTTTTGGGCTGAATACCTGCGTTTCGGGCATTTTCCCCATTTATAACATGCACTGCGCTTCCAGCGGCATGTGGCTGTCAGAAAACACCTTCTACCTCAAAATCCATATCATAGATACCTTTGTAGGCTCTGTTCACATGGAATTTGTATTTGGAGAAAAGGATGTTACCATATTCATGAAGAAAATAGAAGAAACGCAGTTTAACGAATACGCCGGTCATTTTTACGGCATCTACAGATAGTCTCTGTGCCTTTCCTCAGCCAAAAGCTTCGCCACCTCCAAATCTATGGGGGTGGTTATCTTTATGTTTTCCTCATATGCCGTTACCAGTTTGACAGGACGTCCCAGCATAGTCTCCACCACCATGGCGTCATCCGTCATCGCGATACCTTTTTCTTCCAGCTCTTCCTTTCTTTCCTCCAGCATCTTATATGCCTCTATAATCATCGGCGTAAAAAATACCTGCGGCGTCTGCGCCGCATAAAGAACGTTTCTGTCCAGTGTTTTTTCCACCACATTGCGTTTTCCTACCATTTTTATCGTATCCTTAACCGGAATCGCTGCACAGGAAGCACATTCCTCCCTCGCCGCCTGATACGTATCCTCTATCAGCTTTTCCGTGACAAAGGGACGCACGCCGTCATGGATAAAAATATATCCATCCCGATTAGAACGCGTCAAATCATCCTCTTCAATCAGACGCAAGGCTTTTCTAACGGAAAGATACCTTTCCCTTCCTCCCTCTATCAGCCTGTCCACCTTACAAAACTCATATTTTTCTACTATATTTTCGCGGGCATATTCCAGCTCCCCCCTGCCCACTACCAAAATAATATCATCAATAATCGGAGATTTTTCAAATATCCGCAAAGTATACCAGATAAGCGGTCTTCCCAAAATCGGCATGTATTGCTTTGCCACATCGCTTTTCACTCCCCGCATCCGGCTGCCGACTCCTGCTGCCAAAAGTATTGCCGTACATCTCTCTTTCATCGCCAAATCCTTTCTTTTGCCATTGTCCCGCTACACAAAGAAAATACTGCAGGCATCTACGATAAGTTTAAAAATAAGAAAACCTATCAGCATATTCTTCCATACTGATTTTTCCTGCTCCATCTGTACCGACGTCACGGCGTTATCCGGATTCTGTCGGTCATAATACACCGTAATCTTGTCGTTTGCCTGCAGGCTATGCGCTACCTTTCTGTTATTTGTTTGAAAACTTTTTTCATACAGGATGCCGCCGGCATAGTAAGAATATTTCACTACCCACGGCTCATAGTACGGTCCCTCCGGCTGATAATCCGTTGTTTTCCAGATTCTCAAAATCGTTCCGCTGCTTTCCGCCGGATCTCGAAATTTCTGCCGCTTTCTTTGGCTGTTTTTGCTTCCAAAGCACCCAATCAGAAGCAATGCCGGACCCACCAGCACCACCAGCACAATAGGTATCGCGATAAGTATCTCTACATTATATGTTTTCATGGTTTTCCTCATCTCTGCGCTGCTTTTCTGCTCAAATCCCCCGCGCCTTAAAAATCAATCCTCCCGTTATCCTTCCCCCAGCTTCAAATTCGGCACGGCGTTTAAATCCAGCCCGCTCCGCACGCCTTTTATAAATTCATAATACCCCGCCGCCCCTATCATGGCTGCATTGTCCGTACATAAAATGGGGGACGGATAATAAAAGCGAATTTTCTGCTTCTCACAGCCCGTCTGCAAGGCGGCACGCAGCGCAGAATTGGATGCAACGCCTCCCGCAATGGCAAATTTGTCATACCCGTACTGCCTGACTGCACGCAGGGAGTGCTCCGTCAGAACCTCCACCACTGCCTGCTGAAAAGAAGCGGCAATATCCGCCACAGGGATGGTTTCTCCCTTCATCTGACAACCGTTGATATAATTTAAGACCGCCGACTTTAACCCGCTGAAGCTGAAATCATAGTCATTGTCCTCTACTCTGGCACGCGGAAAATGAATCGCCTGCGGATTGCCCTCTTTTGCCGCCCTGTCTATCTTAGGACCGCCCGGGTAGCCAAGCCCAATGGCGCGCGCGACTTTGTCAAACGCCTCTCCTGCCGCATCGTCCCTTGTCCGCCCGATGATTTCGTATTTGCCGTAATCCTTCACCTCTACCAGATGGGAATGTCCTCCCGACGCCACAAGGCAGATAAAAGGCGGCTCCAACTCTTTATTCTCTATGTAATTGGCGCTGATATGCCCCTCAATATGATGTACGCCCACAAGCGGGATGCCTGTTGCAAAGCTGATTGCCTTTGCCTCGGAAACACCTACTAAAAGCGCTCCCACCAGCCCGGGTCCGTAAGTGACTGCTATCGCATCCATATCCTGAAGCGCATAGCCCGCTTCTGACAAAGCCTCTTCAATCACCTGATTTATTTTTTCAATATGCTTTCTGGAAGCAATCTCCGGCACCACCCCGCCATAGAGCGTGTGCAGGGAAATCTGGGAAGCAATGATATTGGAACATACTTCCCGCCCGTTTTTCACCACCGCCGCCGCCGTCTCGTCACAGGAGCTTTCGATGGCAAGTATCAAGATATCCTGATTCATAGAAAACTTATTTTCCTCCGTCACTGGAGATTCACATTCTCCGCCAAATCCCAGCCATAGATACGCCAGTGCCCCGCCTCATCCTTCCTGAGCAGGTATACTTCCTCCACCGTCTGTTTGTAGGAGCCGCTTGTCAAATAATAGGTACAGTAAAAACGGGCAAATTCATAGCCGGAATCCTCAAAATAATCCACATCCGTGCTGGCGGGCAGGCTGTAGCTTGTGATACGGATCGAATTCTCTGCAAAGTAATCGATATCCTCTTTCAGCTCTATCATATAGCCGCCCCACTCGTTGTTTTCATTCAGCTCGTCATCATACAAGAGCCTTGCCTGCGCAGCCAAAAGCTCCAGTTCCTCACTGTCATACTCTTTGCTGTAAAAGCACTTTGTAATTTCACTGTAAAAACGGATGACCTCCCTGACGGTCGGCGGATAGTTGCGCGCCAAGTCTCTGGCAATCAGCTCCTGCGCCACCGTAAGCTCTTTCGATTCGTCCTTTTTCTCCTTGTCACGATTGCTCAGATAATAGTAATAGCCTATAATCAGCGCCATCATAACCAAAATCAGGATGCTCGCCTTTATAGCTGCACCCTTTGTCTTCTTTTTTGAGGGCTTCTGCTTTGCCACAGCCCTTGCCTCCGTCCTTGTATCCATATCCAAATACCGCCGCCTCCTCTCCGCTGCTCACGAATCCTCTTCAAATACAAGCTCTGCCGTCCTGCCGTCCTTTGCTGCAATGGCTGCCGGAAAAATTTTCCTTACCTCATTCATATAATCCTCCGGTCTTGTCAGCGACGGGCTGTAATGCGTCAGCCACATTTCCCTGACATTTGCCCGTCTTGCAAGATTTGCCGCTTCATAAAAGGTCATGTGCTTGTATTCTTTCGCTTTTTCCGCTTTGTCCGGCTCCCCGTACATACCTTCGCAGATAAACAAATCCGCATCGGCTGCATGTTCCACGATGCTCTCCGTCGGTCTCGTATCCGTGGTATAGGTTACTTTCAATCCCTTTCTCTGAGCTCCCAACACCATATCAGGCGTAAGCACCCTGTCAGGAAGCTCTATGACCTCCCCCTTCTGCAAACGACTCCAGTAACGCTTGTCGATGCCTGCCGAAACCGCCCTGTCCGTCTGAAAGCGCCCCGCACGCTCCACCACGATGCTATAACCATAGCATAACACATTATGATTCACCTTAAAAGCCTCAAGTCTGAATCCGTCAAAAGAAATCCGGGAAGCATTTTCCGCAAGCTCCATACATTCAATGGAAAAAGGCAGCTCCGGCGCGATAACGCGCAAAGAAGAAACCACCCTGTTAAGCCCTTTCGGACCAATCAAAAGAAGCGGTTCCGTCCGCTCCGCATTGCCCATCGTGAGCAGCATCCCCGGCAGTCCGCTGATATGGTCAGCATGGTAATGGGTAAAACAGATAACGTCAATTGGTTTCGGACTCCAGCCCTTCTCCTTCATGGCTATCTGCGTGCCTTCTCCGCAGTCAATCAATATGCTCTTTCCGTTGTAGCGCATCATCAGGGAAGTCAGCCACCTATACGGCAGGGGCATCATACCGCCCGTTCCCAGCAAACAAACATCTAACATAATTCTTTTTCTTCTGTCTCAGATACCCGGACAGCAAACTCCTTTATCATCCTGTCATAACAATCTTCACACAAATCAAATAAATGCCTGACACCGTCTTTTTCGCTAAAATAGCCAAACACGGTGTCCGCAGCAAAACAGCCCTCCTTTAAGATGCCGTTTTCCACCCTGAGCTGCCTGCCGCATTTATTACATATCACTTGTTCTAATTCCATGTTATTTTCATCGGTATATTTTCTCATGCTTTTTCTCATCCTTCCTGTTTTTCTAGGCACTTCCAGTATAGCATGATTCTTCCGGTTTCGACATGGTAATTTGTCCATCCTCTGCCTGTCTTTTCCACATTATCACGGCATCCTCCGAAGGTTTCTCATAAAAATGCGGACGTATGCCCTCGCTCTGAAAGCCCAGACTTTCATAGAGGCGGATAGCCGCCGTATTGCTGACCCTCACCTCCAGCGTATAATTGACAATACCGATTTCCTTTCCCCATTCCATCAAGGTGGATAATAACAGCCTGCCAACCCCTCTTTCACGCCAGTTTTTTGCAACTGCCACATTGCAGATATCGCCGTCCCCGCAGGCATTTATCACACCGCAGACTCCTATCGGCTGCTCCTCATAAAGCGCAACGACATACAGGGCGCCCTCCCGCTCTATCATGTCCAAAAAATCCTGCGCGGACCAGGGCATGGAAAAAGTCTCCTGCTCCAGGCGGCTGACTGCGGGCACATGTGTTTTTTGCATGGGGCGGATTGCGACGACTGCTTTTGCCGCGTCCTTTTCTTTGCTCTGCTGCAGCACCGTTGCTGTTTTTTCTTTCAAACTATACTTCATGGGAAAGCCGCTCCCGCTCCGCCTGACTTAAGCGCAGGTATTCCGGTTTATGCTCCTTTGCGCTTACAAGCCTGCCTTCTTCATAATAAACTGCCGCCAGCGCTGCAACTGCCGCCGCGCGCTGCCTGTTTAAATGCGCAGGTGCAAAAGCAAAGGGAACCCTAAGATTTTCTTCTATTACAGCCTGAAACACCGGTATTCCATCGCCCACAAAAATCACTTCCTGACCCTGCTCATTCAGCTCTTTCAAAATCTCCCGTATATCAATGGCGCAGGGTTCCCTTAGCGTATGCATACCAAAACCGCTTTTGCCTTCCTGTCTTTCAAAGGCATAAATTCCCGTATAAACTTGACTTCTTCTGGCATCCATAATCGGGCATATCCGCTTTTCGCTGCCCCAGAAATGATACGCAAGTCCAGCCAGCGTGGACACCTCTATCAAAGGCTTATGAAGCGCAAGCCCAAGTCCCTTCGCCGTTGCCGAGCCGATGCGCAGCCCCGTAAAAGAGCCCGGTCCTGCCGCAAGTGCAATGGCATCCACCGTATCTAAATCCAGCTCTACCATTCTCTTAAGCTCCTGCAGCATCGGCAGAAGCGTCTGTGAATGTGTGATTTTATAGTTCACCGTATACTCTGCAATGAGTACGCCGTCCTGTACCACTGCTGCCGAAGCCACAAGCCCCGAGCTGTCCAACGCCAATATTTTCATGCTTCCTCTCATTCCGCCGCATCAAGCTGCTTCACTGTAATCATGCGGTAGTCAAAACCCTTTTCCAAGTCTTTTCTTATTGTAATCTGTGTATGCTTCGCCGGCAGAATTTCTTTTATCAAATCCGCCCACTCAATCAGGCAGACACCTCCGCCAAAAAAGCAGTCCTCATACCCGATTTCTTCCATTTCTTCCACATCGCCGATGCGGTAAACGTCAAAATGATAAAAAGGCAGTCTGCCGCTTTCATATACCTGCAAAATAGTAAAGGTCGGACTGCTTACATGTTCCGTAATCCCCAGCCCTCTTGCAAATCCTTTGGTAAATACCGTCTTCCCCACGCCCAGCCCGCCAATCAGCGTGTACACCTGACCGGACTGCGCCCCCTGCCCAAGCTTCTCCCCCAGCCTGTAGGTTTCTTCTTCTCCAAAGGTTTCCAATATTTCTGTTTTTGATTCTGCTCGCTCCATAGTCTGCCGCCCGTCCGCTCTTACTGTCTGATTTTCACCTTCTTAGCAGGCAGATGTGTGGAAATTATCTGAATCACCTGCGCCGTCTCATCCCCCAGCTCCCTTTTCGGAAAAATACATGCATTCATACGGGAAGTATACACAATGATGCTCCTGCCCGTAGATACCGCCTTCACCATATCCTCCCAGCGCTGCATTTCCTCCGTGTCGTTCTGGGATACATGAATCCCTTCCTCATCCAGCACATAATGAAGCGTCTCTTTAAACGCCGGATTGGAAAGCATCTGCTGCCTGCTCTTCAAAAACAGCGTCCAAGGCAGATAGCACAATAACACCACGCCGGCAATCACCATCAGCCACCCCTCCAGATAAATACCGGCAATTACCATCAAGGCTCCCAGCCCGCTTCCTAACATGCCGGAAAAACTGTTGTAGGTATGGCGCAGCATATAGTCGTACAAATCCCCTGCTTTTATCTTCACATCAAATTCTATCATTCCGGTTCCTCCTGAAAAAACAGCTTATTCGTTCTCTCCGCCGACCTCTCAAAAAGCTTTATCATCTAAAAAGCTTTAAAAGCACCTACTCTGTAGGTGCTTCCTCTATAAGCTCTGAAGTACAATGGGGGCATCTGGTCGCCTCCAAATCAATTTCCGTCTTACAAAAGGGACATTTCTTTTTCGTCGCAGGCGCCGGCTTTTCTTCCTTCTTCAGCTTGTTCATTCCTTTGACAAACATAAATACGACAAACGCCATAATCACAAAATTGATGATGTTAGAAATGAACGTGCCATAATTAAACGTAGCGGCTCCGGCAGCCTGCGCTGCCTCCAAGGTCGCGTAAGTATTGCCGTCCAACGCGAAAAACCAGTTTGAAAAATCAACCTTGCCGGTAAAAATGCTGACTACCGGCATAATCATATCGTTTACCAGCGAATTTACGATACCCGTAAACGCGCTTCCGATAATCATACCTACCGCAAGGTCTATCATATTGCCGCGCAGCGCAAATTTTTTAAACTCTTTTAACATAACCAATCTCCTGTCTGTCCTTTGTACTTCTTTTATTATATTGCATTTTCTCAAAAAAGCAAGATAAAAACACGGACAAGCCGCTCACTCCCCTTACATTTGAGGCAAATAGGAAAACGCTGTAAAATCCACCCAAAGTTCCGTCATGCCGGCGTAAGCAAATACGCCCAGCATTGCACCGGTAAAACGCTTCCCGCGCTTTAGTCCCTCGTCGCACAGATAATAGACATTTTGAAGCGCCGCCAGTTCTTCCTTTTCCTTTCCGTCAAGACTGGCATAAAAGGTCCTCTGAAGTCCCTTGGTCTCTACCGCAAACTCTACTGTCTTTGGCGCACCCGAAAGAGGTCTTTTCCCATCTATCACATCATCATCTCCAATATGCTCCCTGACCTGCAGATACAGAACGCCCTGTTCCCGCAAAAGCCCGCAGGAAACCCATGTGTTTTCATCGTAATAGCAGATAAGCCCTGCTTCCTGCCCGTCACACGCCGGCACTGTCAGCATACGCACACCGGCGGTAAAATCAAAATGCTCCTGCCTGCGCAGCAGTATGTTTCTGGCGCCCACGTCGGACAGCGGCAGTCTGCTTCCTTTTAAGGAAAGCACGCCGCTCTCTACCCTGATGCCGTCCTTCTCAGGCGGTCTTGGCGTAACCCATTCCAGCGCAAGACTGTTTCCTGTGCCAAACAAATTTTCCTCTACAGCGGATTCATGTCCTGCCAAGGCAGAGCCAGCCGGCAAAGCAGGCTTTCGCTGCAGCACACCAGGACCTTTCAGATTGTTGACAATGGGCCATCCGTCCGCTGTCCAGACAATCGGGTCCAAAGCGGTTTCCCTGCCCAGAATACTATATGCGCCGCCAACCATGCGCCCGCACAGATAAACCATGTACCAGCCGTCCGGCGTCTGCACCGGTTTACCATGCCCGCAGCGCTGTATTGGCGCGGCGGCATCCTGCTGACGCATAATCGGATTGTAGGGGCATGGCTCATAGACGCCAAACAGCTCGCGGGAGCGGGATACCGTAATTCTGTGTCCTTCTCCCGTGCCGCCCTCTGCCTCAAACAAATAATAATAACCGTCCTTTTTCAAAAGATGCGGTCCCTCCGGCGCCCGCTTCTGGTCACCGTAAAACAAAAGCGTCGCCGCGGTAAGCTGCTTATCCCCATGCTCGCTGATTTCAAAAATACGCGCGCCCCTGTTTAACAGCATATACCTTTTGCCATCATCATCCGTAAAAATCGACGGATCAATCCCATCCTCATCCAAAAAAACCGGCTCGCTGTAAGGGCCTTCCGGTTTGTCCGCCGATACTACCATCTGCTTTCTGTAAACAGTCCCCGTATCGTTCAGCCGGTACGTCGCGCAAATATAAAATCTGCCCTTATAATAGGAAATATCGGGCGCCCAATACCCCCTGCCGCCCTCGAGTTCATCAAGCCGCGCCCATTCGGGGTTGGTAATCGCATAACCGATAATCCGCCAGTGCACCAAGTCTCTGGAATGAGAAACCGGAATGCAGGGAAAAAAGATAAACGAAGAATTCACCATATAATAATCGTCCCCCACCCTGACAACGGAAGGGTCAGGATAAAAGCCTGTGCGAATCGGATTCCGGTAAGAATCCTCATAGGAAAATCCGGTTATTTTTTCAAAAAAAAGCTCTATTTCCCGAAAACTGCTTTCCTCTCCCGCCTTTCCCTGAAGCACTTCAGGCAGATATGCCAGTCTCGCCCTTAATCCCTGATGCGCAATATCATAAGGCGTTATCAAATCACAGTCCCCCGATACAGGGGACATCCCCACCCGCTCCACCAGATAGCGGACCAACTCGGGATTGCCGGAGGCAGTCCCATAGTGCAGTATATTTCTATGCTTTTTATCCGTGACATTCATGCTGGCACGGGAATATTCCACAATGTATTTTACGACGTCAAGATTGCCCGTCCCCGCCGCCACAAAGCTCATGGGCAGTCCGTCTTCGCTGACCGTATCCACAATGGGCGGATTCTCCACAAGCAGTCTTTCTACTTCGCGCAAATTTTCTTCCAGTATCGCTTTTTCTATTTCTGATTTCAACTTTTTCTCCTCCAAAAAACAACCACCGGATAGCCGGTGGCCGTTTTTTATAATTTAGTCGTTGAGAGTTCGATAAGTGCATCTTCAATAGTCTAATCCGTCCAATAGTAGAGCTTCGTAAATGCCCCCCAACTCTTTCAGACCCCTTGCAATGCATCCCGCATAAGTAACTGCACCTTCATATTTCAAATGTGTATTGTCCGTAAGCCCCTCCGGATGGGACACATACTGCCCAGCCGGCAGATGCATATACCATTCCTTCGTTTTCTCATTTCCTGCTTCCACAAGCTTATCACGGCTCATGGCACACAAATCAATCAAAGGCACTTTCCATCTTTTTGCAGCCTGCTTCATAGCCGCAACGTAATCCCCATGTTCACCCTCCTGCAATCTGCCGTCCCCGTCGAAGCACCTTCGCTCCACCGGTGTAATCAGTACCGGAAAGGCTTTCTTCTCCCTCGCGGCAGCAACAAATCTTTCCAGATTTGCCGTGAAGGAGACGGCAGGCTCCGTATATCTCGCAGGGTCCTGCTTTTTTTCATCATTGTGACCGAACTGAATGAAGAGAAAATCTCCTTCTTCTATCCTGTCGCAAATAACCGAAAATCTGCCTTCGTCCAAAAAGCTCTTCGTGCTTCTGCCATTCTTGGCATGATTCTCTATCCTGACTTCAGGCCTTACAAACAGATGAAATACCTGCCCGATGCCCGTCTGGGGATAAGTCAGAATACTGTTGTATTGTACGGTGGAATCGCCCGCCCAGTAAATCACAGCCATTTGTTTCCTCCGTTTTTTTATCGATTATTCCTTTACCGCTCCGATATTCACACCTTTTACAAAGTACTTCTGCAAACAAGGATACAAAATCATGAACGGAATAATGACGATGATAATCGCCGCATTCTTCAGCGTATTCTCCGTCGCATTTCCGCCTACCGTCGGCAATTCGCTGCCCATAACCATGCCGCGCAGCTTCATCTGGAAGTTGTAAAGCTTGGAATCCAAAATATATAATTTGTAGTGCGTATAGTCATTCCAGTAGGAAACGGCAAACATCAGTCCGATGGAAGCAAGCGCCGCCTTGGACATCGGAAGCACAATCCGAAGGAATGTCTGCATGGGAGAACAGCCGTCCAACGTCGCCGACTCATACAAGCTGGAAGGGATTCCTTCAAAGAAGTTCCTCATCAGCACCAGATTGTAGACATTCAGCGCAGGGAACAGAATAACCACCCACAAAGTATTGGTTAAATGCAGACCCTTTAAAACCAGATAGGTCGGAATCATACCGCCGTTGAAAATCATGGTAAAAAGCAGCATGTTGGCAAAAAGGGTTCTTCCGGGCATATCCCACTGAATCAGAACATATGCGCCAAGCGTTGAGAGCGTCAGTGCAAGGAGCGTACCGACAACAGTAGTCAATACAGAAATCATAATGGCACGGAAGAGAGTCGGATTTTTGAAAATCTGCGCATACCCTTCAAATCCAAATTTTTCAGGCCACATTTTCATACCATAGGCTGTCTTTAAGTCAAAGGAGTCTACCAGTACCTTCCACAGCGGAACTAAAATAATCAAACATATAATGATAAAAATCAGACCGTTTACAATCTGAAATACCGGTATTTTTTTCTTACTTTTCATATCTACCGCTCCCTTCTAGACAATTCCACGGCCTTCGCGCACTTTCTTGCTCAGATGATTACATACAAGCACCAGCACGCAGCCGACCAAAGACTTAAACAAACCAACCGCAGTCGTATATCCATAGTTTGGAATCGCGCCGCTGTTAAAGCTCTGGTAGTAGATATAAGTTTCCAGAACATTCGCCGTATCCAGCACCGCATCATTCTGCAGTACGAACGCGGACTCAAACAGGTTCATAACCTTTGCAAGATTCAAAATCAGTACGGTCAGTATCGTATTTTTCAAAGCGGGAAGGGTAATATAATACATTTTCCCCCAACGGCCTGCGCCATCAATGGACGCCGCCTCATAAAGCTCTGTATTCAGACCGGCAAGCGTAGCCATAAAGATAACGGTCTGCCAGCCGGTTTCTTTCCAAATATTAATGATATAGTAAGCGCCCCGCCACCATTTTGAGCTTCCCAAAAAGTAAATCATCTTGTCAGGCTGCACAGCGCCGATGGATACCAGAAAAGAATTGACAAGGCCCTGTGCCGTAGGCGCCAGAATCAGGGAAAACAGGGATGCCGTAACAACCCATGACAAAAAGTGGGGCAGATATATAATGGTCTGCACTACCTTTTTAAAGTGCAGGTTAAATATCTCATTTAAGAAAATAGAAACAACCACCGCAATAAAGGTTGTTAAAATCAATTTGATAATACTGATTTGCAGGGTATTGGTAAACGCGCTCCAAAAGCCCGGCATCTCAAACATTCTTTTAAAGTTGGCAAAAGCGACAAAGGTCGGCTCCTTAATGCCGTTATAGTTTGTAAATGCGTACCGAATGCCAAGCATCGGCAAATAGCAGAATATAATGGCAAACACAAATACAGGAAGAAACATTATGTAAAAGCCCTTATATCTGTTGATACGCGCGCCCAGCGGTTTATGGGACTTAACAGGTTTTGTTTTTTTACTATTCTTCATATACATTCTTCCTCTTCAACCAGACTAAATTATGTTCCCTTATGAATTACGTGGAGCCATGCAGGACATGGCTCCACCTATTCATTTCTTAAAATAACCTTACGATTATTATCTGTTATTCAAAGAATCAACAATCATCTGTGACCACTCTGCACCGTGCTCAGCTTCATACTGTGCATATGCTTCGTCAATCGTCATCTCGCCCATAACTACCTTTGCAATCAGACCATTCTTTAAGGTTGTCAAATCACCATTGTACTGGCTCATTGCATCCGTCGTCGGAACTAACACTGCAAGCTTACTGTTCTGTGCAAACAGGGTGGAAGAAGCAAGGTTCTCGGCTGCTCTGCTTTCATCTGCAGGGTCGTTTGCCAAGTCAACCAGCGCCAAAGCGGGGTCGATATGTGCCTTTGTATACTGGGTTCCGGGATTCTCAAGGTTGTCAAGTCCGTGGAACTCGCCTTCTTCATAAACCTTCTCGGTCTCTGTGCCTTCGTACAGGGTTTCTGCTGCTGTTGACCAGTGAACGCCTTCTACGCCATAGGTCCACAGGAACTGTACGTCACCGCCGTCCTGCATTGCTTCGATGAAATATTTGAACACGCCTTCCGGATTCTTGCAGGTGGAAGAGATACACCATACAGGAGGAATACGGTCAAGGTATGCGCCAACCTCTGCGATAGGAGGAAGCGCTACCAGTTCGGAATCAAGTCCGTTGTTCTCAAGGTTTGTCTTAAGGTTGGTTGCCCATGTACCTGCCCAATAGGTAAATACGCCGAAATCATCGCTGTAGAATTTGTTACGGCAGTCCTTTGTACCATTGGTAAGCGTGGTCGGGTCAATCCAGCCTGCTGCATATGCGTCAGCCAGTCTCTGAAGAGCTTCCTTCATGGAGTCCTCGGTAAAGCCGTCTACCCATGTGCCGTCTTCCTTCTGGTAGAAGCTGGGATATCCATCCTGATAAAACTCAGGCAGATAGTTTACATAGGGAGCCTCGGTGCCGATGAAACCTGCTGCAGATACAGCATACTTGCCGTTTGCAGCAAAGTTAGCGCACATCTCAGAGTACTCAGCGTAGTTGGTAGGAACCTTGCCGTTATTGTACTGGTCAATCCATGCCTGCTTTACATAAGTAACACATCCGTTACCACGAGCTGCCGGCATACCATACAGATGTCCGTCAATCTTCACACCTTCTACAACGCCTGCGCCGTCATATGCTTCCTGTCTCTGCTTCAGCTCTGAATTCTCCCAAGCTTCCGTCATATCCCAGAGCACGCCTTCTGCTGCATAGCCTGAGTAGTAGGTACTGGAAAGAATCATAACATCCGGCCAGTCGCCGCCTGCGATAATCTGACCTACGTTGTCGTAGTAAGCATCATGGTCCGGCTGAATCACATTAACCTTGATACCAATCAGCTCTTCCAGCTTTTCGATAAACTTATCCCGTGCATTCGGCTCTGTAAATACAGTACCGTCAACCAGAATGGTAATCTCTGAAGGTTTCTCAACCTCATCTGCCGGTGCCGGCGTAGATTCATCCTGTCCGCCATTGCTGTCCGGTGCCGGCGTAGACTCTGTAGGAGCAGAGCTTCCGCCATTGTCATCATTGTTGGCCTTGTCGCCACATCCTGCTAAGGAAAAAATCATTGTGGCAGCCAAAAGCATTGCAATTAACTTTTTTTTCATAACTACCTCCTAAAACATTTTATGTAAGGGCTTTCATGCCTTGGTTAAATAATAACATACCATTATATGTTTGTAAAGCAAAATTTCAAAGAATTTTTATGTTTCTTTGTAAAGATATAGCAGAAAATTGTGCGAAAATTCTATTTTTTATCCATATTACACAAACAGAATGCAACCAGAAGTATTGTAAGGGTTTACATTTTTCACAAATTTTACTCCGCTAAAGTGCTCTTTTTTTACATGTCTTCTTACATAGTTTTCTTACATTTTCATATTCCTGCGTACCATGGCGCACAAAAAAATAGGACAGGGCTTTTAGCGCCCTAATCCTATTTCACAAAAAAGCTTATGAGAGCACTTCCCTGTACAGCCGCAGCACATTCTCCCCCCATATTTTGTCAATCTGGCTCTCCCTGAAACCGCTTTCCTTGAATGCATTCCAAAGCCGCTCCATGCTGTCTGCGCCGGTAAGCTCCCTGTGGGTGTCAATGCCGTCAAAATCGCTTCCCAGACCAATGCATTCCATGCCGCCCACCTTGACAATATGCTTTGCATGGTTTACCACCGCTGCTATGCTGCCCGGATTGTCTTCCCCATAAGACGCCTGCGTCAAAAAATCCGCACAGAAATTTAAGCCCATGACGCCGCCGCGCTCTGCTAACATGCGAATCATGTCGTCGCTCATATTCCTGACGCAGGGGCAGACGGCGCGCGCATTGCTGTGACTTGCCACAAAGGGTTTTTGGGTAAGGGACAACACCTGATAAAAACCGGCATCCGACATATGGGACACATCCACAATCATACCCAGCTCCTCCATTCTCTCCACGAAGAGAGCTCCCGTATCTGTCAGCCCGTTTTCCGTATCCGGCGTATTCAGATATTGACGCAAAAGGCGCTCTGCCTCCATCCGCCCCTTTTCCCCTGCCGTCTGTCTGGCAGCCCTTCCTTTATGCCGGTTTAAATTGGGATACCCCAGACCATTGGGATAATTCCACAAAAGCGTCATCATACGCACGCCCTGTCCATACAGCTTTTCCAGCTTTTTCAGACTGCCGCCGCACACGCCTCCTTCCTCCACCGTCAGCATGGCGGACATCCTGCCCTCTTTCTGATTCCGCTCTATATCGCTCCATGTAAGCACCGGCATAATCTGCTCATGATTCGCCGCTATCTCCTGCTGATAAAGCGCAAGAAGCGCCTGCACTTCCTCCCACGCATCCGTACACGCCTCCATATCCACAAAAAGCGCAAAATTCTGCAGCAGATACTTTCCTTTCTTCATTTTCAGAATGTCCACATGACAATCATTTTCCCTTAGCGCCGCCGCCTTTCCTTCCCTTTTTCTTTTTAAAAGCTCTGATATCGTATCACAGTGCATATCTACTACTTTCCCATTCATACCGCCCTCTCCTTTCAATGCCGCAGGCACATTTCTTTTTTTCTTCTATTATATTAGAATTTTCGCTTCAAAAATCTCTCGCGAAGAAAAAAGGCAGGAAACATTTTTTCGCTTCCTGCCCTTTTCTATATATGGATTGCTTCTAACCTTTCATACCACTATCTTCCGGTTCCGAAATTCACCCCTGTGTCATCGGGTTTTTCCTCATCAAATTTATAGTCCTTGCCCGGGAGTATCGCATTGAGCAGAATACCGGTGAGCGCGCCTACCGCAAGTCCGGAAAGCTTAATCGTTGCATTTGCTATCTGAAATACAATCGCGCCGTCCGCATTGTAAAACTTTATGCCGATTGACAGCACTAGGATAAGCGCTGCGATAATAACGTTGCGGCTCTTGGTAAAGTCCGTCTGGGTTTCCACAATGTTGCGGACGCCGACTGCAGAAATCATACCGTAGAGCACCAGCGAAACGCCGCCGCAGGTAGCCGTCGGCATACAGCCGATAATCGCCGCAAATTTAGGCGAAAAGGAAAAAAGGATTGCAAAGCCTGCCGCAAGCCGGATAACCGCCGGGTCATAAACCTTTGTCAGGGAAAGCACGCCCGTATTTTCACCGTAAGTCGTATTTGCCGGCGCGCCGAACAGGGAGGCAAGCGTCGTTGCAAGCCCGTCTCCTAAAAGCGTGCGGTGCAGCCCCGGGTCCTTGATATAGTTTTTGCCTACGGTTGAGGAAATCGCCGAAATATCCCCGATATGCTCCACCATGGTGGCAAGCGCAATCGGTATAATCGTAATCACCGCCGTAATTAAGAGCCCGCTGTCAACACCTTGTCCAAATATATAAAATACGGTATGGTCCCACTTAATGGGATTGCCAATCCACGCAGCCTCGGCAACCTGCGTAAAGTCAACCTTGCCAAAAACTGCCGCCACAAGATACGAGCCTACAACACCGATAATGATGGGCACAATTTTTATCATACCCTTTCCCCAGATATTACAGATAATCACCAGCGCAATCGCGACGAGCGCAATCGGCCAGTCGTCAGAGCAGTTGGTAATTGCAGACTGGGACAGCGTAAGACCAATCGCAACGATAATCGGACCTGTTACCACAGGCGGGAAAAACTTCATAACCTTTCCCGTTCCAAATATTTTAATCAGACCGGCAAGCACAAGATAGACAAGACCGGCGCACGCCACGCCAAAACAGGCGTAGGGAATCATCTCCACATTGGGAAGAACCGGCTCTCCGCTTGCGTCAGCCAGCTTGGGACAGATGGCAAAATAGCCGCCCAAAAAAGCAAAGGAGGAACCCAGAAAAGCCGGCACCCTGCCTTTTGTCAGTAAGTGGAATAACAAGGTTCCAAGTCCCGCAAACAGCAATGTAGTGGAAACGTCCAGTCCGGTCAGCATGGGAACCAAAATCGTAGCCCCAAACATAGCGAACATGTGCTGAATTCCCAGAACAGCCATCTTAGGCGCCCCCAACTGTCTGGCGTCATAGATACCGCTCTCCCCCAGCACTGCTTTCTGCTTATTTTTTTCTTCGCTCATATACTCCTCCTTTGAATAATATTAAATTTTTATAAAACCCTATCTAATATCTTATCCAAGAGAAGCATCCTCGTCAACAAATATTTACAGCTTTCACGCAAAAGTTTCCTTAATAAAATTTCACGGCATGTTCCATCAAAAACTGCTTCCAGACAGAAACGTATTTTGCCATCAAATGCACGCCGTCGAAAGTATAGCTCTTTTCCAGCCCGCCTTCCTCGTCGCAAATCACCGGATTGACGTCCAGATAGAAAATTTTTTCATTGTCGGCCAGCTTTGCAATCTCTTCGTTGCGCAAATTGATACCTTCGTTATTGATATAATCTCCCTTTGCGGAGCGTTCACTGCTCACCCGCATAATTGCCTGCAGATAGATAACCGCATCCGGCTGCAGCTCCTGCAGCTTCGCAACTACCTCCGTGTATTTTTCCATAAAAGTCTCCACAGTGCCGGTTCCCATCTCATTGATGCCTATCATCAGGTAAATTTTGGCAAACTGCCTCTCCTGCAGCGCCTCTTCGATGGTAATCTTCTGCCTGCCGCCCTCCACAGGTACAATCTCCGCCGTAAACAGCTTATAAACCGTCAGACCGGTGGAGGCATAAAAGGTAGCATTGGTGAGGGCACCGTATTCCGACATGCCGACAGTCCGCGAATCGCCGATAAACAAGGCGTCGTCAAACCATGTCTCATCGACCGTCATATATTCCCATGCAGGCTGCCCCGCTTCATTCTCAAAACCATCTCCAGCCGATACATCCGCCTGCGCCGTACCGTTCCCGCCAGACACATCTGTCTGCGCCACGCCGTCCCCGCCGGACACATTCCCTGCCGCATCATTGCCGGACAGAATTTGTGCCGAGTCTCCTCCTGATACATTCCCTGCTGCGGAGCCGTTTTCCTCCAAAGAGCTCCCGGAAAAATCCACAGCCTCCTTATAAGGCTTCAGCATATTTTGTGCAGCCGCCGAAAGAGGCTCCCGAAAATAAAATCCAACGCCAAACGCCGCCAGTATAAAAATGAAATACAAATACTTTATATTTTCTTTCAGTTTCACAATACAACTTCCTTTTCCGGTAATCACATTAAAAGTCAAGATACATAAACGGGTTATTTCCTTCCGTCATAATGCGCCATACGCACCACCAGAACAAGGCTGCCAAAACCAGCATACCCACAAGTTTATTCCGGTATTTTTCAAACAGCTTTTTCGACACGGGCGTGCACATAATCAATCCTGCCGCAAACAGTACGCCATAATTTCCCACAGCCTTTACAAAGTCCGCTGGATTGACATTGATGCCCTCCACAAAGCCAAACATTCTTCCAAAATAAACCTGCAGCCCTGACACATCCGTGATGGCAAAACACATCCACGTCAACGGAATCACCAAAATCACATAGAAATGAGACAATATTTTACTCTTTCTGATTCGATCCTTTTTATCAAGCAGACGCTCTAACGCAATCAAAAGCCACAAACTTAATCCCCAAATCAAAAAATTCGGGCTGCCGCCATGCCAAAGTGCCGTCAGTATCCATACCACAAGCAGATTCAGCACCGTGCGGGAAATCCCTTTTCTGCTGCCGCCCAAAGGAATATAAACATAGTTTTTAAACCATCTGCCCAGAGTCATATGCCATCTTCTATAAAACTCGCGAACACTTTTTGCCATATAAGGCAGGTCAAAATTCTCAGGCAGGGAAAATCCAAGCATCTCCCCCAAACCGACTGCCATCAGCGAATAACCGTAAAAGTCAAAGTAAATCTGCATAGAATAGCCAAACGCCCCCATCCACGCAAGAGGCGTGGATATGCTGTCAAAACCCGTGGTCTGTATCTCATGCCACAGAATCGCAAGCCGGTCCGCCAGCAGCACCTTAAGCGACAGCCCCCACACAAATTTCTTCAATCCGCTGTCCGCAGCCGCCAATGTACATTTCCGGTACTTCAGTTCCTTTGATACCTCGCTGTAATTGACAATCGGACCGGACATAAGCTTTGGAAACATGCTGATATAAGTTCCCAGCCTCACAAAAGAATATTCCGCACGAATATCCCCGCGGTAGACATCTGTAAGATAGGAAATCACCTGAAAGGTATAAAAACTAATCCCCAAGGGCATCCCAAGCTTTATATCCGCCAGAGAAATCTCAGGAACAAATTTAAAAAACACCAAGAAGGCGGCATCCCCAGCCACCGTTATCCAAAACAATATTTTTCTTTTTGTCTTCGCCGTCTTTTTCTTTATATCAAGCCGTTTTCCCACCTGAAAATTTAACACGGCGGAAGCCATCAGCAACAGCACATATACAGGCTCCCCATACGCATAAAAATATATGCTGCCCATAAAAAGTATCACATTTCTGTATTTGACTTCCGTCATATAATAAATCAGGAGAAAAATCGGTAAAAACTTCAATAAAAACCCAACGCTGTTAAATACCAATTTCTATCACATCTCAATCTGTCTATTATAATAAAATTGTAACTTTCTGTCGAAATTCGCGCAAGTAAAAAATTCTTAATTTTATATACTAATTTTATATATTTGTATTTGCCTTTTTATGTGATGTCCTCTACAATAAGGGTAAGGGAAAGCGGCAGGAAAGAACGTGGGACGCCTGCAGGGAGGGCGATTCCCGCGTCGCTATTTTATTATAAAAAACTATGCCGAAGGCGGACGCGTCACTTGCTGCCGCCCCAAGCCGGCGGCACATCCCACACCCCGCAAGCAGAAAGGACTTACACATGAAAGAGCAATTATATATGATTCCCTTAAACGACGCCGTCAATGCAAATGACGAATGCCCCTTCTGTCATATTGAGCGCCAGATTGAGCAGGACCTTTTGGATTTTGTGTTAGGCTCCGGCTCTTCCTATATGGAGAGCGATATCAGGGAGCAGACTGACAGACAAGGCTTCTGCCGCAGTCATTTCAAAAAAATGTTTGATTACGGCAACACGCTCGGCAACGGCTGGATTTTAAAAACCCACTATAAACGTATGCTGGAAGAATTTGAAAAGCAGACAAAGGCGTACACGCCCGGGCGGATTTCCTTCAGAGAGAAATTCCGCAAAGAATCCGGCAGTGCCAATCCCGTCAGCGGCTGGATACGGGAAAAAGAAAACTCCTGTTATATCTGCAACTACTACAAAGAACATTATGACAGATACTTGGATACCTTTTTCGTAATGTACAAAAAAGACGCGGATTTCCGCGCCCGTATTGAAAAGAGCAAGGGCTTCTGCCTCACCCATTTTGGCGATTTGTGCGAAGCAATGGATAACAGGCTTTCCGACAGCGAACGCAGCACGTTCTACGAAATGCTCTGCCGCCTTATGCACGATAATTTGGAGCGTCTTTCCGAAGATGTTTCCTGGCTGATAGAAAAATTTGACTATCGAAACAAAGAGGCAGACTGGAAAAATTCCCGGGATGCCATTCAGCGCGGTATGCAGAAACTGAAGGGAGGATATCCTGCCGACCCCGTATACAAAATGAATAAATAACGCGCGTTTTAAAGACGGCTTGCGGCAGCATTTTACTGCCTGCCGGCAAGCCGTTTCATCATGTCAAGATAATCCACGATTTCCCGATACAGCATATCGGGCTGAAAGGAAGCATTGCGAAAATGCTCCTCCATCAGACCTGCCGCAGTAAAATCAAACATCCTGCACAGCCTGTCCCCATCGACTCCGGCGGGCAGGCAGGAAAAATCCATTCTCTGACGGATAGATGCATAAGTGTCCTCTATCGATGCGCGCATCTCTTCACTCGCCAACAACGCCTCTCCCACGTCCTCACGCAGGGAGCGCACCAGAAACTGCTGCATGTAAGGGTATCCTTTTAACGCCTGCAGCTTTGCCTGTTCCACCTGCTTTAACAATTCAAACATATCCGTCTCTTCTGCCGATACGGTGGTTTTCAATTCCAATGTCATATATCTGACGCTATAATCATAAATAAAAGTATACAAGCCAAGCTTGCTCCCAAAATAATGGAACAGCAGCCCCTTGCTGATGGCAGCATCCTTCACAATGTCGTCAGTGCTGGCATGACGGTAACCGCCCAGCGCAAAGGCTTTCAGCGCCGCGTTAATCATCCTGTCCTGCTTTTCCTTTTTTAAATCAAAAAATTTTCCGTTCATATGTACTCCCCGCACCTTTCGACAAGAATTGACTTAATCGGTCAGATAACTACTATAACACAATAACAAGCCCCCTTCAAGCAGTAAATTTTTTTATGAAAAATTTATACATAATCTCTTTCCTTTTTCATAAAATAGTATTAAAATGTCTATAATACATTAATTTCACGTTCGGTAAACGAAAGGAGTAATTTCATGGCTAAAAAATTCGGTAAATTTGTACTCTTTACGGCTGCTGCGGCTGCTGCCTGTGCCGGTATTTACTATTATTTCCAGAACAAAGAAAAGCTTTCCGCTGACTTAAATGATGAAGATGAAGATTATGACGATTTCAGCGATGATTTAGATGAGAGCGATTCCAACCGTTCTTACGTTTCCCTAAACCACGATGAGGCTTCCGCTGAAGGCGGGGAGGCCCCCTTTGAAAAACTCTCTTCTCTGGTTTCCGATGCAGCGGAAAAGGCAGAAGAAAAAGTAGAAGAATTTTTCGATGAGGACACTGAAGAAGAATCCTCTTCCGAAGAGTAAGCTCTTTTTCTTTCTAAAAAAGCCCTTGCAACACCCTTTCTATATACAATATATTTAAAGCAGGTCTATAACCAGACCTGCTTTAATCTTGCAATCCCTTCCAAAATCTGCTCTTTCGATAAGCCCCCATATCCTAAAATAACGGTGGGATTTTCGGCTTTTTCACTTTCTGCCACCAACGCATCCGAAAAAGCGTACACACGCACGCCGTTCTCCTTTGCACGCCTCACAAGCTCCTGCTCCGAAGCGCTCCCGTCCTGCAGGCTTAATAACAAATGCAGTCCGGCGTCCTCTCCCGTTATCTGAAATCTTTTGAGGAACGGTTTTAATTCCTGCAAAAGCAAATCATGCTTCTCCCTGTAAATTTTACGGGTCTTATTCAGATATCTCTCAAAATATCCGTCCTTAATAAACTCATTCAAAATCCGCTGGTCGATGCGTGATACCGTCGAAGAATAGAAATAGCACTCCTTTCTGTAACGCTGTAAAAGACAGGGCGGCAGCACCATATAGCTGACACGGATTGCCGGCGCAATGGCTTTGGAAAAAGTACCTATATAAATCACATTGCCCCCTGTATCCGCTCCCTGCAGGGAAGGAATTGGCTTGCCCTTATACCGAAACTCACTGTCATAATCATCTTCTATCAAGTACCTGTCCTCTTCCTCCCCCGCCCATTTTAAAAGCTCCATCCGCCTGCCGATTGGCATGGTTATGCCGCAAGGATACTGATGGGATGGCATCACATACGCCGCTTTTACCTGCTTGCCATACAATTCCTCTGCTTTCATACCGTTTTTGTCCATGCCGACAATTTCTATCCCGTATCCAAAGGATTGAAAAATGCGGAAAGCACGCTTGTAGGTAGGATTCTCCATGGCAATTCCCGCCCTCCGGCCCAAAAGCTTTTCGAGAATTATCAATAGGTAGTCATTTCCGGCGCCAACCACAATCTGTTTTGGCGTACAGTTGACGCCCCTTGCAGAGTGCAGATAACGCCCGATGGTCTGGCGCAGGTCATAGTCGCCCTGCGGCTCGCCAAGCGCAAACAATTCTTCATTGCCCTGCGTCAGAATATTCTTTGTAATCCGTTTCCAAACGCCAAAGGGAAAGGCGCTCATATCCAGTCCGTTCGGCGAGAAATCATACATCACGGTGCTTTCTTCTGCCTCCGGCAGCCGCTTCTCTCTTTCCTGCATGGAAGTTTTTTCCTGCTTGTTGCCCTCCGGCAGCTCCTCCAGCACACACACAAAAAAACCTCTATGCGGCTTCGCCTCGATATACCCCTCAGACACAAGCTGCTCATAGGCAAAATCCACCGTACTTCTGGAAATCTGTAAATATTCCGCCAAAGCGCGCGTAGAGGGAAGCCGCTCACCGCTAAGCAGCTTCCCTCCCTTTATTTCTTCCCGTATGTGCTCGTATATCTGCTCATACAAGTGTTTGCTTCCGTCGGATTTTAACGCAATCGTCATATCGTACATAGACGTTATCCTTTTGCCTTTTTCAGCTCTGCCACTATCTCATCCTTCAAGTCCCTTGCTTTGTCCTTCACTCTGGCATTTGCCGTGGGAGAAGTCAAAAGCGCCGCTATCAGTCTGGAAGCCACATCATACTTGCCCGCCCAGAAAGAAAGCACTGCAAGCAGATAATCTACCGTATTTTCATCCATACCGCAGACGGGGAAATTTTCCGAGGCTTTCGCGGTCGAAAAACCGTCCATGGCATTCTGCAGATATTCCTTTTCCGCTTCCTTCAGCTCCGCAATTTTTTCTTGATTCTTCTCATCCGCGGCAAGCTCCTCCTGCCAGCCCCGCAAAAGCCATGCGGATTTTAAACAGCAGTAAGCCTTCTCACTTGCCTTTCCCTGCTTTACCACCGCATTGGCAAGGGCAAGCTGATAGCGCTCCATCGCCTGCTCGTAAGTATAGATTTCTCCCGTATGCGGCGTCAGATGCACCTTGCTGCTGATATTTTCCTTGATAAGCTTTGCCTGTCCCGCCGGCATCGGCGTAAAATAACGCGTTATGGCAGAAAAACCGCACTTTGGGCAGACTACTACATCATATTTCTGTGCGTCGATTCCCTCATAAACCGGTCTCAAATCCTTATCTGTACGAAGCAGCTTCGCCTTGCCTGACTTCATCACCTTGCTGATTACTTTTGTATTGCACAGAGGACATTCAAAGGTGCGGTCAAATATCAAATCCTTCTCCTCTACCTTGTGAACTTCCTTGTCCTGTTTGCCGTTCTGCTTGTCATCCTTAGGCTCTTCATAGATATTGCTATTTTCCAGATTACCCAGCCCAAGTTTGGAAAGCCCTGCTAATAAATTCATTTCTAATCCTCCTTTTTTGGCAGCACAAACGAACTCTTCAGGGAAACAATACGGTTAAATACCGGTGCACCCTCCTTTGAATCTTTGCAGTCGACACAGAAAAAACCGTTGCGGACAAACTGAAAGCTTTCATATGCCTTTGCATCCGCAAGCGCCGGTTCCAGATACGCCTCCCTAATCGTCAGGGAATTGGGATTCAGATTCAGGCTTCCGTCTTCGTTATACACACCGCTCTCTTCATCTATAATATTCTCATACAGCCTTACCGCAGCTTTTACCGCCTCCTTTGCCGGCACCCAGTGAATCGTTCCCTTCACCTTTCTGCCGTCCGGACTGTTTCCGCCTTTCGAAGCCGGATCATACGTACAGTGTACCTCCGTAATGACACCGTTTTCATCCTTCACGCAGCCCGTACATTTTACAAAATAGGCGTTCATCAGCCTCACCTCATTGCCCGGAAACATGCGGAAATACTTTTTGGGAGGCTCCTCAAGAAAATCCTCTCTCTCTATATACAATTCGCGCCCAAACGGAATCCTGCGTCTTCCCAGCGCTTCATTTTCCAGATTGTTGGGCGCCTCCAAAAACTCGCTTTCGCCCTCTGGGTAATTGTCAATAATCAGCTTCACAGGGTCAAGAACTGCCATCATGCGGGGACGCTTCAGCTTTAAATCTTCTCTGATGCAGTACTCCAGCATGGCATAATCCGCTGAAGAATTTGCCTTGGAAACACCGCAGAGCTCCACGAACATTCTAATGGACTCCGGTGTAAAGCCCCGCCTTTTCAGCGCCGCAATCGATACCAGCCTGGGGTCGTCCCAGCCGTCCACGATGCCGTCTTCCACCAGCTTTTTGATATACCGCTTTCCCGTCACCACATTGGTGAGATACATCTTGGCAAACTCAATCTGCTTTGGCGGATGGGGATACTCCAGCTCCCGCACTACCCAATCGTAAAGCGGCCTGTGGTCCTCAAATTCCAGCGTACAGATGGAATGGGTGATGCCCTCTATGGCATCCTCTATCGGGTGGGCAAAGTCGTACATGGGGTAAATACACCATTTGTCGCCGGTATTGTGATGCGGTATGTGCGCCACACGGTAAATGACAGGGTCCCGCATATTAATGTTGGGAGACGCCATATCGATACGCGCCCGCAGCACCTTCTCACCGTCCGCATACTTTCCATCCTTCATCTCTTCAAACAGCTTCAGATTTTCTTCTACGCTCCGTCCGGCATACGGGTCTTCCTTCCCCGCTTCCGTCAGCGTGCCTCTGTATTCTCTTATCTCATCGGCACTCAAATCGGACACATATGCTTTGCCTTTTTGAATCAGCTTGACGGCGCCCTCGTACATCTCATCAAAGTAATCGGAGGCAAAAAACAATCTGTCCTCCCAGTCGGCGCCCAGCCATGCCACATCCGCCTTGATGGACTCCACAAATTCTTCCTTTTCTTTTGTCGGATTCGTGTCGTCAAAACGGACATTAAACTTCCCGCCGTATTTCTGCGCCAGACCGTAATTCAGCAGAATACTCTTCGCATGTCCGATATGCAAATAGCCGTTGGGCTCCGGTGGAAAACGGGTGTGAACGGTATCATACACACCTTCCGCCAAATCCTTATCAATCATCTGCTCAATAAAATTCCTGCTTTCCGCTTCGCTCATAATCGCCTGACCTCTCACTTCTCTATGTGGACTCTGATGCAATAAAACCGTGCTTATTGCCTGCATATACCCATGCAGCTTCCGCGCGTGCGCAGTCTCTGCGCCGTATCATTTCTATCTTAACACATATGCCTCTGCCTTAGCAAGCAGTTCTTCCAGCGAATAAATCGGACATACATATGTCTTCTCTCCAATCCGCCCTGTAAACAGCCGGTCTCCACCCTGTTCCACACCTGCAAGATTTTCAATCTTGGCAAGCAGCTTACCGTCGGCATTCAGCATATAGCCGTCGCTGCCGCTTCCGCCGATAAATAAATTGCCATCCTTGTCCGTCCCAAAAAAGGTGTTGAGACTGACGGAAGAAATGCCCTCGATACGGTTTTGCAGGCTCATATCCGCCGTATTATAGACTTCCAACGCACTGTCCTTATAAAAGACAAACATCAGGCTTTCATCTATATTATAAAAAACGCTGTTTACCATATCTGCCTGAGCAAGACCTTTCTCCTTTGCGTAGTTTACCGCCTCCGTATAGGACAGGCTGACAGTCTCCGGAATCGTTATCTCCCCGCTATATTCCTCTATGTCCTCTCCTTCACTGTACGTATATACCGTGGCATGGTTGTCCTGATAAGGCAGAATCAGATAAGCGGTATTCAACAAGTCGCAATTCATTACATTCTGTGAATGGCACATAAACACACTCATCATAATATAGTCTTGTTTTTCCTCCACCATAATGATGTGGTATTCGCCATTTCTGGTAAACAGCATAAACCGGTCCAGATTGCTGAATACGGCGCCGCCCACCGCAGGACTGCTCAGCGCAAATTCCGCATATTCCGAACCGTCCTCCATATCTACCAGCACAACATCATAATCGGAAGCAAGCATCAGGTAGTGCGCCCCTTCCGCATAGGGCCGCTGCATAAAATCCACAGAAAAATCCTGATATTCCCTGCTCCACAAAACCTTGCCCCCAGCGAGGTCATACGCCATTAAAACCGTACTCGAGCTCCTGTAATTATCAATTCCGTAGTTTAGCGTTATATACGCTATGCCATCCCTTGCCTGCGCCATAAGACTGCCGCCCAGACCAACCTCGATGGGCGCTGACACGACATTATCTGAAAGGTTCCATGTATACAGGAACGATTCGTTTTCCCAGTAGGTTGCATTCTCCGCCGGCTGCTGCTCCAAAAAAACAAGGTAATCCTCACAGAAAACCATCCTGCTTCCCAGACTTCTTTCCGCTTCCGCCGCATATTCATAAAGCAGTTTTAACGAGGCAGCATCATAGATATGCAGCCCCCGCTGCCCTCTGATGGCAAGATACTTCCCCTCCCTGTCCGTATGCACTCCAAACACATAGTTTTCCTCCAGCACGCCAACTTCCTGCTTTGATGCAATGTCGTAAACCACGGCTCCCTTCTCTTCAGAGATATAAACAAGCCTGTCATTTCCCAGAAATGCACAGACCGACTCTGACGAGATGGAAAATGCCATATCTTGAATCGTATCGATTATTGTTCCCGATGCCGCATCCCAGATAGTCAGCCTCTCAGACTGGTCAAGCGTCAATATGGTTTTTCTGTCCGCAGATATCAATACCCTGTTAATGACCCCCGCCGTCTCCATCTGATAGCTTGGCTTTATCTTGCTGCCGCCATCATAAACATGCAGCGCTTCCGTCAGGGCATACTGCGCCTCCTCGGTATAGAGCATCTCGTGACCGTTGTATGAAGTCAGCGCCTGCCTTGCCGTCTCAATAGCGCCTATCCTGTCCCCGTCTTCCAGCTGACGCAGAGCTTCCTCGGCAAGACTGATGGCCTGATAAGTTAAAAGATTCCGGTTCTGCACCCCTATTTCTGCGCTCTGCGCTTTGATTTCGGCACTCTGCGCCTGTAGCTGTTCCTTCTGCTCCTGTATCCGTAAAAGCATTGTCGTGCTGACTATCCCAAAAGCAAAGCATATCGCCGCGCCCGCCAAGGATATCAGCAGTATCCGCCGCATTTTCCGCTCTCTGTGCCTCTGGCGCAGATCGTCATAGGTCAGAGAAAACATAGGCGCTATCAGCCGCAGAATCTCCGTCCGCATTGCTTTTTGCATCTCATGCTTATTTTTTCCGCGGATATCCGCCGCCAGCGGCTCCATGGGTTTTCTCACAATTTCCGTCGTGCCGTCCGGCTTTTCTACCGTTTCTTCTACAAAAAGGAGCTCTTCCGGAAACGAATCCTCCGGCTCCCCCTCTATCAGAATGGCAAACACCTTCTCCCGCCCGTGCAGGCGGATAAAGGTTTCTATTTCCTTTTTACACCACAAGGACTCCTTAAGGCGGGGCGAGCAGATAACAATTAGAAACTCTGATTCTGCAAGCGCACGCATAATCGGGTCCTCCAAATTACTGGTAAGAGGCAGCTCATCCTTGTCGCGGAATACGCGCTCGATTTTTTTGCGCCCTATTTTTCTGGACACATTGCCAGGCAGCCGAAACGCCTCCAGCTGCTTGTGCAAATTCTCTGCCACAAATTTGTCAAGCTCACTGTGCCTGTAGCTGATAAAGGCATCATAGGTATACTTTTTCTCCGTCTCTTTCTCCATTATACACCCTCCGCCGCAATCATAACCTCGTCGTATGTTTTTGCAAAAATATCCTTCTCTACCACATACACATCATGCAGATCGTTGCAGCGGACAGCCAGATAATCCCCCTCACGCCCCAGCATATATTTTTCCTTGTCCCATGCCGTAAACACCTTCACACCCTTTATGAGCGGGCGCGCATAAATCTGCACCTCACCCGTGGGCACACACATCTCGGCGTAGTCGGTAAGTACCAAATTTTTTCCATCCGCCCTGTTTTTTATCATCGGCACATATTCAGAGCTTGCGCTGTACTCGCTGTGCGTATATGCCTGTTGCAGCTCCTGATAGGATTGTTCAAACTTCGCCCTGCGGTTGGGGTAGACCTCCCCCTTGATTCCGATGATAATATACAAATCTTCCTCCACCGTCAGATTGATGTCGCCCTCTAAGGTTCTGATGGTAACGGGCGTCCCCACAGGCAGAACCTGCGCCGCCCTGACAAAGCCGACAGGAATTTTCCGCTTCCGGTAAACCTTCATGGTACTGATATCTGCCTCGTAATCCTTGGCATAAATAATCGTAAAGCTGTCAAAATACTGGGTCATGCGGTTGTTAAAATAAGCCTCTGCATGAAGGGTCGGATAGTTCTCCTCATACAGCTTCATACTGACAAAACCGCCCGCCTTTTCATAATGTCCGCCGCCGGAGCCAATATTTTCCGTGAGATATGCCGCAAGCTCGCTTGCATTTACCTCCTTGATGCAGCTTCTCACCGACAGCTTATAACCGTCTCCCGTCTCATTGAACACCAGACAGGACTTAATAATATCCACCTGCAGCAGAAAATCGCTGATAAGCCCAAGTATATTGGGGTCGCAGGGCTGCGCCTTTATCACCGCAAACTCATAATCATCATTGTAACTATAGCGTATCATGGCAATACCCGCTATTTCCAGCTCCTTCAAGGAAAGATTGGAGTTGCGAAACAGCGTAATCAGCGATTTGTCATAGGGAATCGCCTCCCGCATATCCATATCTAACGGGTTATAAAGCTCTGAAAACTGGTTGGTATCCGTATACAGACCGTAATACAGCGCCGTTCCCAGACCATTGTCATCCTGCACGGTAAAGCCTGCATCCGCCAGAAGCTTCCACACAAGCGTGGAACAGCTTCCCAGCCCGGAATGAATAATGCTCAGCGGCACATCCGTAATCTCCACCTGATGATGGTCGATGATGGCAATTTCATCACCGGTAATCCCCGACACATTGCCCGCCCCATACTGGCAGTCCACGGTAAGCAGAAGTCCCTCCACATGCAGCTTTGCATTTGCCTCCGCCCTGATATATTCCACGGGGATACCAAGCTTTTCCACCATCAGCACCAGATTAGACTTCTGAATTTTATTTCTGCCGCTGTAAACCAGCCGGACGTTTTTTCCCTGCTCTTTAAAGTAGCAGTACAGCCCGTAGCCCGACGCCAGCGCATCGGCGTCAGGATTGTCGTGGCACTGTATTGTTATCAGTTGAAATCTCTCTAACTCCTGTAATGTCATAACCCGCCCCTTACTTTATTAATGATGGAACAACCGGATTCCGGTAAACACCATCGCCATATCGTACTTGTCGCAGCATGCAATCACCAAGTCATCCCGCACGGAACCGCCCGGCTGCGCAATATATTTTACCCCGCTCTTTTTTGCCCGTTCCACATTGTCGGAGAACGGGAAGAAGGCATCCGAACCAAGCGTCACATCCTGCATCTTGTCAAGCCATGCACGCTTCTCCTCTGCGGTAAACACAGGGGGCTTCTTTGTAAACACGCGCTGCCATGCGCCCTCTGCAAGCACATCCATATACTCGTCCCCGATATAATTGTCGATGGCATTGTCCCTGTCAGCCCTTCCCAAGCTATCCGCAAACTGCAATGAAAGTACCTGCGGCGACTGACGCAGAAACCAGTTGTCCGCCTTCTGTCCCGCCAGTCTTGTACAATGTACACGGGACTGCTGCCCTGCACCGATACCGATTGCCTGTCCGTCCTTCACATAGCAAACGGAATTTGACTGGGTATACTTTAACGTAATCAGCGCAATTTTCATATCCATCAACGCCTGTGCCGGAATATCCTTATTTTTCGTGACAATATTGCCAAGCAGCGCATCGTCAACAGCAAGCTCATTTCTGCCCTGCTCGAAGGTGATGCCGTATACCTGCTTTTTCTCCACGGGTGCCGGCACATAAGCCTCGTCTATCTGTATGATATTATATGCGCCCTTCTTTTTTGCCGTAAGAAGTGCAAGCGCTTCGTCCGTATAGCCCGGGGCAATCACACCGTCGGATACTTCCCTCTTAATCAGGCGCGCCGTGTCCTCATCACACACATCGGAAAGCGCAATGAAATCTCCAAAGGAGGACATTCTGTCCGCGCCGCGCGCTCTTGCATAAGCGCAGGCAAGCGGGGAAAGCTCTCCCAAATCGTCCACCCAGTAAATCTTTGCAAGCGTCTTTGTCAGAGGCAGTCCTACCGCAGCGCCGGCGGGGGATACATGCTTAAAGGAAGCCGCCGCCGGCAGTCCCGACGCCGCTTTTAATTCCTTTACAAGCTGCCAGCCGTTAAAGGCATCCAAAAAATTAATGTATCCGGGCTTTCCGTTTAAAACCGTGACCGGAAGCGCACTTCCGTCTTCCATATAAATGCGGGACGGCTTCTGGTTCGGATTGCAGCCGTATTTCAGTTCGATTTCGTTCATGTTTTTCTCCTTGTTCTTTTTATTTTACTTTATCAGATATTTACTGGTTCTTATTGACAATTCTGGATTGGTATTCTCCCGTCGCAATATCGATGTATCTTACGAACAGAGACACCTTGTTTTCCTCATTTAAGCTGCTCCAGAGCATTTCTGTAAAGGCATCCATATCGTCCGGTATTGCTACTTTCTTAGGCTCGCCCGAAAAACTGGGGAGAGGTGTGCCGTCGTGCATATAGGTGTGGATAAAATGTCCCTCGCCCGCCGCCGGATTCTCATAGTCAAAGGTATGGCGCAGGCAGGAAGAGCCGTCGCCGTCATTGCTTTTTAAGATAGACATGGCATAATGGAACGCACCGTCTTCTATCTGCAGGACACCGGAAATTCGCGGCGTGTAATTGGGCGCGTCCGGCTCAAATTCACGGCTTCTCAGTGCCTGCTCAAAGGTCAGCCCTTTTTCAAGTCCCTCGTAAATCGTATCGGTCTGGTCGCCGTTGGTTACAATCGTGCTGTTCCCCAGAACACGCACCGGCGCATAAATAATCAGGCTGGGGTCCTCCAGCTTGGAAGGGTCAAATGCCTGCGTGCGGATTCCCTCTTTCTCCTCTGCAAAAATACGGTTGCGGCTGTTTGAGCTGCGCCCCATGATAAAATACGCCGTTACCGCATACCTGCCGTCCTTTGACCTGCCGATAACGATACCCCTGCCGGGATAGCCGTTTTCCTTTAATTCCTGCTCTAATGATAACATTTTTCCTCCTTGCCGCAGACTATTTCTGCCTGCTCACATGTATTTTTTCTCAAAGTCCTTTCGGGGCATGGGACGGTCAAAATAATAGCCCTGTACCATCCTTACCTTCATGCCCTCCAATACCCTGTACTGCTCCTCGGTCTCAATGCCCTCCACACAGATGCTGACGCCGATAGTCTCCGCCAGCTCCGCCACCATCTTGATAAAAGACTGAGAATAAGCGTCCTCCGCCAAATCCCTGACAAAGCTCTGGTCTACTTTGATAACGTCAAAAGGAATCTCTCTGATATGGTTTAAGGAAGAGTATCCGGTGCCAAAATCATCCAGTGCAATCCTGACACCCAGACCTTTGATGTTTGTCAGGATTTCCTTCATTCTCTCCATATCATTTATCGCAAGACTCTCCGTCACCTCAAGCGTAAGATTGTGAGGCTTCACCCCCGTCTCCACAAGCGTCTGCCTGATGGTTTCCACAATATCAGGCTGCAAAAGCTGTACCACGGAAAGATTGACATTGACCTTATAGCCCGGGAAACCGTTGTCATTCCACTTCCTGCACTCCCTGCACGCCTCCTGCAGCACATGGCTGCCGATGGGATTAATCAGCCCCAGATACTCCGCAAGCGGAATAAATTCCGCCGGTGAAATAAGCCCCAGCGTCGTGCTGTTCCAGCGTATCAACGCCTCAGCTCCCGTACAAGGAAGACTCGACTGCGAAATATCGATGATGGGCTGGTAATACACCTCAAACTCTCCATAGCCCGCCACCGCAGCATCGCGCATGTTCTTTTCCATATCAAGCCGCCTGCCTGAATAAGAACCCAGACTGTCAGAATAACGTGCATAGCGGTTCTTGCCCATGTTTTTCGCTTCGTACATGGCGATATCTGCCTTTTTGATAATTTCCTGTACATTGTCGCCGTCATCCGGAAATGTGACGACACCCATGCTCATGGTACAGTAATACTCGCTGTTGCGCAGGTTCCACGGCTGTGCGAACACCGCCTGAATCTCCGCGATAATCTTTTCAAATTCTGCAAAGCTCTCCGGCGGCACTACAATGACAAATTCATCTCCTCCCATACGGTAACAGGTTGTCCGGATTCCATTTATCCGCGATAAGGCGCCGGAAATCTCCTTGAGCAGCACATCTCCATACTGATGCCCCAGTCCGTCGTTGATATGTTTAAAATCGTCCAAGTCTATGTAGAGCAGACCGCCCTTTACGCCGCGCTTTTTGGCCTCATCCACATACCATGTCAAATCTCTTTCGCAGCATATTCTATTGTATAGTCCTGTCAAAAAGTCCGTGTACGCCTGCTTCTCTATCCTTTCCTGATACATTTTCTTTTCCGTAATGTCGTAAAAAGAATACAGCACCGCTTCCCTTTGATCCGCCCACATGACCTCCGCATGCAAAAGGTCGTACCAACGCTCTTTTGCGGCAACATTCACCTCATAAAGCCCGCCGGCCTTATGCTCTCCGGCACTCTTCAAAAGCTGCTCAAAAGAACCGCCCTCCATTTCCGCTGAAAAAGTATCTTTTAACTTTTGGTTGGCAAAAAGCACTTCGCCTGTTTTTTTATCCTCCACATAAATGCCGCAGCATACATTATCAAGAATATCCGCAAGTAAAGCGCCGGTGCCCGCCGCACACCCTTCCTGCCTTTCGCACAGCATGTCCTGTAAAAGCTTCACCACATCCGCCACAAACTTTACGTCCTGCATGGTAAAGCTTCCCCCCTTCTCTCTCCTGCAAAAGCAAAGACACAGCCTCTCCCCTCCTCTGCTGAGAGGAAATATCATATAAGCGCCAATGGACGCTCCCGCCCTGCCACAGTCTTCTGTCTCTGCCCGCTTTATCGCATCTTCCGGCAGGTTCTCTATGGCAAAACCGTCTTTTGACAAAAAACCTCCGGATGCCACCACCGGCTTTTCCGAAAACATTGCCGTTCCTGCCGACAGTCCTTTTCCTTTCTCAAAAAAAGGCGCAACGCCCTTTTGGTACCACTCCGCCAGAATATCCGCCGTCTTCTCCTGCGCGTGAAGCCTGCATACGTAGCCGGATGCCGCCCGCAGATATCCGCCCGCGATTGCAAGCGTCTTTTTCATAATGCCTGCCGCCTCGCCCCCCTCCATAAGCTTAACGATATTCGTCAGTCCTTCTATCCGATCTAAGGCGTCCTGCATTTCCTGCTCCTGATAACGGCTGCTTAAGCTCTCAGCCTCCGCGTTGACACGGGAGAGCTTATTTTGCAGCAAAATCAGGCTGCTCACCCGAAACAAATCCAGCACCTCATAGAAGGTCTGCTCCGTCAAAAAACGAGAAACACCCGTCAGCCGGCTGCCGGCTTTTGCGTATTCCTCCTTGCCGGACAAAGCACCCAGCACAATCCAGTTGAGTATGATGGTTCCTTTTATCCTGACGGAAACAGCCGCCACCTTCAAATTGGCTGCTTCCGTATCCTCTATGGCGCACTCCTCCAGCGATCCTTCCTCCACCCGCAGGAGAACCTGTCCCGCAAGCTGCCCCGACAAGAATGGAAGCATGGCTTGTATATCTGCTTCCGTTCCCGATACCGTAGTCTGTCTTTCCCCCAAGGCATCCACCGCATATGCACATACGCCTGCTGCTGCGCATATGCTATCCTGCAGGCGTTGCAGTTCTTCCCCGTCTATCAGGTTTTTGCAGGAAAAAATATGCGTACTTTTTTCCTTTTGGTATTCTATACTCACCCTTCACCTCCGATTTCCCTTCCTTTTACAGACCGACGGCGCAGAAAGCCTTCGATGCCGCAGTCTGCCATATGATAAGATTTTAACATATCTATGTTGTATCGTGCAACCTCTTTACAGGCAAACCCTTTGTTTTTCCATACAATAAAAATACGTTTCACAATTGCTTACCATGAAAAAAGGAGCCTTTCAGCTCCTTCTTCCTTTTTTGTTATTCATCTACGCTGTAGTTCGGCGCTTCTTTTGTAATATGGATATCGTGGGGATGGCTTTCCTTTAAGGAAGCAGCGGAAATCTTGACGAATCTGCCCTGCTCCTTCAGCGCTTCCACTGTCGCCGTACCGCAGTAACCCATACCGGCACGCAGACCGCCCATCAACTGAAATACGGTATCTTCCACCGTGCCCTTGTATGCCACACGTCCCTCCACGCCTTCCGGCACCAGCTTCTTGGCATCGGACTGGAAATAACGGTCTTTACTTCCGTTTTCCATGGCGGCAATGGAACCCATACCGCGGTATACTTTATATTTTCTGCCCTGGAACAGCTCGAATGTACCCGGGCTCTCGTCACATCCTGCAAAAATAGAGCCCATCATACATACATTGCCGCCCGCCGCAATCGCCTTCGTCATATCGCCGGAATACTTAATGCCGCCGTCCGCAATAATGGGAACCCCATATTCCTTTGCCACTGCATAGGCATCCATAATTGCCGTTATCTGCGGCACGCCGATGCCAGCCACCACGCGGGTGGTGCAGATGGAGCCGGGACCAATACCTACCTTAACGGCATCCGCGCCCGCTTCAATCAGCGCTTTCGTGCCTTCGCCCGTTGCCACATTACCCGCAATCACCTGCAGGTTAGGATATTTTTCCTTTATCATCTTTAGGCAGCGCAGTACATTTTCGGAATGTCCATGTGCAGAATCAAGCACCAGCACATCCACCTTGGCATCCACCAGCGCACTCACCCTGTCCAGCACATTTGCCGTGATGCCTACGCCCGCACCGCACAAAAGCCTGCCCTGCCCGTCCTTTGCCGCCAGCGGGTATTTAATCGTCTTCTCAATGTCCTTAATGGTAATCAGACCTTTTAAATTATAATCCTTGTCCACAATGGGAAGCTTTTCTTTTCTCGCTTTTGCAAGAATCTGCTTTGCCTCCTCCAATGTGATGCCCTCGGGCGCGGTAATCAGCCCTTCACTCGTCATGGATTCTTTTATTTTTTTGGAAAAATCAGTTTCAAACTTTAAGTCACGATTGGTGATGATGCCTACCAGCTTACGTCCTTCCGTAACCGGCACGCCTGATATCCGAAACTTTGCCATCAGCGCATCTGCGTCTGCCAGCGTGTGTTCGGGTGATAAAGAAAAGGGGTCCGTGATAACGCCGTTCTCCGAGCGTTTTACTTTGTCTACTTCCTCCGCCTGTGCTTCAATAGACATATTTTTGTGAATAATACCGATGCCGCCCTGTCTCGCCATCGCGATAGCCATACGGTGCTCAGTCACTGTGTCCATCCCCGCACTCATCATCGGAATGTTGAGTTTAATCTTTTTTGTCAGCCATGTCGTCAGGTCAACCTGATTGGGAATCACCTGAGAGTAACCCGGCACAAGAAGCACATCATCAAAGGTAATGCCTTCACCAATAATCTGTCCCATTTTCTCCTCCTTTTAGTGAAATTAAGTAAAAAATATGTTAATTTATTGAGTTTAACAAACTTAAAAGCCGCTGTCAAGATATTTCCAAACACTTTGCATAATTTGGACACATGGGGACATTAATCCGTGAACACCTTTCGGGGCGCAACATTGCGAAGCGCTTTGACAAGCTCCTCATTCGGGCTTAAGATAACTTTCTGGCTGCCGTCATAGTACATCAGATAGCGTCTGTCCGGCTGCTCTTCCCTCCTGATGCTGTAGTCGGTCTCCTTGCCGGTACGGTTTTTATAATTGTCAAGATGATAGGACTTTATGGGTGCAAATATCTCCATGCGCTCCACTTCATAAGTCGCCACTCTCTTTCTCTTTGTCTGTGCCATAATCTTATCAACGGACAGCTCCTTGTCAAGATACAGATATTCGTACTCAATATTCGTATTGAGATGGGCAAAATACGCCCCAATGCCAGCCACTACCGCCACAACCAAAGCCACGATAACGCCCATCAGCGCAAGCACGCCAAATACCACCGTCAGCATAATCAGCAGGATACGCAGTAACTTTGCAAGGGTAGAGGATTCTGTTTTTATCAGACATTCTACATATACATCACTCATTTTTTCTTCCATCCTTATCCGTATTCCCTGTCACGCTCTGCACCGGACAGGTTATAAATATGATATTACATAATAAAAAAGAAAGCAAGCCAAAGCGCTTTCTTTCCGTAAATTTATCTTTTTTTTAGAAACTGCTAACAGCCCCTTCATTGACAAGCCCCCTCCCATACTTTATGATAAGCCTTAAGACAATTTTTATATTATTTCACAAAAGGCGGTGCGCTTATGGCTTTGATGGATGAATTTAAAGAGGAACGGGAAAATATCAAGAACCAACCCTTTAAAAAAAGGATTTCCTATTTTTGGATGTATTATAAATGGTATGTACTCGGCGGTATTTTGGCAGCAGCCGTCCTCATCTCCCTTATTTCAGGCTTTTTGAACCGGACAAATTACGCCCTCTACGGCGCAATGATAAACGGCATTCCCTTTGAGACGGAGCAGGCATTTTTGGACGACTTTATGGACTATGCCGGAATAGACAAAGACAAAAATGCAGTCGCCTTCAATACTTCCTTAAGCTTTGAAGGCAACGCCATTGGCACAGCCGAATTTATTACGGTATATATCGCCGCGCGGGATTTGGACGTCATCGCGGGAGACCCTGACAGCTTCTCCCGCTACGCCTACAGCAGTGTCTATCTGGACTTATCCGAAGCTTTGGATGCCAAAACCATAGCGGCGTTGTCACAAGCCGGCAGACTCTACTATATCGACCGCGCCGTTGCCGACAAGATAGACGAACTGCAGAACACAAATCAGTCCGCGGAAGGAGTAAGTAAGCCTGACCCTTTCCGCCCTGAAGACATGGAAGACCCTGTACCCGTCGGCGTGGACATCAGCGAATGCAGCAAATTTACGGATGCCTACTATTATAAAGAAGGCAGTTCCTATTTGGGCATCGTCGCCAATACAAAGCAACTGGCAAACGCAGTAAAATTTATCACTTTTTTGCTGGAGGAATAGCCGCTGCACTTGCACCGTACAGCGGCGTATTCCTCTGCAATTCGTGTACTCTGAGGCAGGCTCTTTGCCGGCTTAGGACAACAGCTCCTTTAAAAGCCTGCTTACCGCGCCCGGATCCGCCTTGCCCTGCATCGCTTTCATGGTCTGCCCCACCAAAAAGCCCAGCGCCCGCTCCTTACCGCCCTGATAGTCCTCCACGGACTTCGGATTGGCAGCAATGACCTCTTCTACCGCTTTTCGTAAAGGCGCCTCGTCGCTCACCATGCCCAGCCCCTTTTCCTGCACATATGCGGCGGGCTCAATATCCTCGTCAAACATTACCTCAAAAACCTCTTTTGCAACGGTAGAGTTAATCGTCTTCGCGTCAGCCAGCTCTATCAGCTTTGCCAAATGCGCGGGAGAAAAACGGATATCCTCCGGCTCCTCCTCCCTCTCCTTTAAGAGCCGCAGCGTTTCCCCCATCAGCCAGTTGCTCACCTTCTTGGGCTGCCCGCAGATAGCGGTGGCTTCTTCAAAAATATCCGCCATATGCTTAGAGGCCGTGATGATTTCAATATCATACTCGGGAATATCAAATTCTTCTCTGTATCTCGCCATTTTTTCCGTCCGAAATTCAGGCTGCGCATCCTTTATCCGCTTAAGCCACGCATCGTCAATCCGAAGCGGCGTCAAATCAGGGTCCGGAAAATACCGGTAATCCTGCGCATCCTCTTTGGAACGCATGGCGTAGGAATATTCCTTATTGTCGTCCCAGCGTCTCGTCTCCTGTACTACCTTTTTCCCCTCCTCTAAAAGCTCTATCTGACGGGCGCGCTCGCTGTCTATGGCACGGGCAATCGCCTTAAAGGAGTTTAAATTTTTCATTTCCGTCCTTGTTCCAAACGTTTCGCTTCCCGCTTCCCGCACGGAAAGGTTGACATCCGCACGCATGGAGCCCTCCTGCAGCTTACAATCCGACGCCCCAAGATACCGGATAATCAGCCGCAGCTTTTCCAGATAGGCAATCACCTCGTCGGCGCTTCTCATATCCGGCTCGGACACGATTTCAATCAGGGGAACGCCGGAACGGTTGTAGTCTACTAACGATATATCCTCCCACTCATCATGAATCAGCTTCCCCGCATCCTCCTCCATATGAATTTCATGGATGCCTATTTTTTTCATGCCCGCCGGCGTCTCTATTTCCACAAAACCGTCCCTGCATACAGGCAGGTAAAGCTGGGAAATCTGATAGTTCTGCGGATTGTCCGGATAAAAATAGTTTTTCCTGTCAAATTTACAATACTGCGTGATGGTACATCCCGTCGCAAGCCCTACCGCAACCGCATACTCCACCACCTGCTTATTCAGGACAGGAAGCGTCCCCGGCATCCCCGTACAGACAGGGCAAGTATGGGTGTTGGGCGCTCCGCCAAATGCTGTGGAGCAGCCGCAGAAAATTTTGGTCTTTGTGGCAAGCTCCACATGCACCTCCAGACCAATTACGGTTTCATATTGTTTTGCCATATACATCATTCCTTTCCGTTGCCGCACGAGGGCGGCCGTTACCGCTTTTTGCGTCTTCTTCTTGCTTTCCTATCTTCCCGTAAATCAGTGCCAGTAGTGGGTTTCCCAGTATTTATCCAGATAAACTGTCCACTCCCCGCCCAATTCTTTTATATAATCGTACCATTTGCTTCCTCCTGCCTCATACTGCTCTTTTACAGAGGCAAAAAATCCGGAACACTGACCGTAACAATCGTCATTCTCCCTTACCCCGTCCTTTGCAGCCGCTTCCTCTAACACCTCAAGGCGCTGTCCATCGTCCAGCTCCTCAAATACGGCATCCTGCGCAAGCAGTATTTCCAAAAGCATAATGCCGTTGGCACAGGCGTTTCGCTCCCTCTCATACGCTTTCTGCTCCTCTTTATCATCAAAGCCTGCCGCCTGCAGCATTTCCTCCTCTGCATAGGCCGTTAAAAGCGCCTGCGCAAAATCCTTTCTGCCATAAAGCTCATCCACCGCATTAAATTTCTGTGTGACAAAGTCCAGATAATGAGAAGGACAATTATAAAGGAAAAAGGCGGTCAGCCCCGACCTCGGATAAAGCGTTACCAGCCGCAGCAGGTCCTTGGTCTCCGCCTTCTTTAAGGCTTCCTCAGGTATATAAAAACGCGCAAACATTTCATCTCTCGAAGCCTCCGCAGCAGGCTCCTCTATGGAAAACGGAAAATCCAGCCGCCCATCCGCCGAAAACCACTCCTGCGCCGGATAAACTGCATCAGGGCAGGCATCATAGTGTACCTGATAGTCCCTGTCCTTGTGGGAGGGCGTCTGTTCTGCAACACTTCCGCAGGCAGCTAAAAATAAAGCAGCGATAGTTATCCATGCAAATATATGCTTTTGATTCTCCATACACATTTTCTCCTTTTACCTGTAATAATAATTGGGTAATTGCGAAACCCTCATTTTCCAGTTCCGAATTGTGCATGTTGTATATTCCATAAGCAGACTCTTAAAAAACGCCGGCACTTAGCTGCCGTATTTTGGCAGCTTATGTACCGCTGCGTTTTTTATGAAGCGAAAGCGGGTCTGTGGTGGAATATACAACATGCACAATGACACTCACATAATCACTGAGTTTCGCAATCACCTAGTAATAATAATGAATACTGCCTGCATTTGAATAATACGGACATAAGGATTGATAATGCGCAATGATTGGTCCGTCACCCCATTTTGAAGTCAAATAAGGTTCAGGAATATAATTATTATACGGATTGTTGCTTGACGGAACTGTTACAATTGCAGAGTGTGTACTCCATGTTGCAATATGCCCCGCTGCCGACGGCGACGCCTCCTTTGTATAACCGGGATCAGAGATAAACGCCGTCGTACTGTTCAGCCATAAGTACTGATATACATTTGGATATAGGCTCTGCAGCCATGCAAATGAATGACAGTTAAAGGTCTTTGATGCCACCGACACAAGCGAAGCGTGATAGATAGCAAGCAGGCTGGAATAGGAAGAAGCATCCGCATAGGAAACATTTGTGTTATATGTGCATGAAACTGCTGTTCCATTGGGTGTATAAACTGTATAACTTGAAACCCGTGCGCTCTGCGCTTGCGGCATTATCTCTATTCCAAATTCTTCAACCAATACACTCTCCTGTGAAATCATTAAATTCAAGAACAGCGCAGCATCAACATTATCAAAATACTCAGAATCATTTTTTTCCTCCAGCTTAGCACAATACACTTCTGCAAATGCATCTACATTTTCATTGTTTTGATACAACACATCCAAAATCATCATTTCCAAAATGGCAAGGGAACTATGAACCCTAGCATCCTGCAGCACCCAATCACAGGATTGTTCATCCTGCACCAAGGCATTTATCTTGTCTGCATAATCATCTGCCAGCAAAATATTGTCATAGTCAATCTTCTGAACCTTAGGAATCACAAAAGCCTCATATGCTGCTATCAATTCAGCATAGCTATCTGGACGGGACAATAATTCTTTGATTCCATTAAATTGCTTCTTGACCTGTTCATATCCCTCCTGTAAGGAATTATATGCATATAAATCACATAGAAGAGGATAGTTTTCTATCATTATTATCAATTCTTGTGTAGACATCTCTTTTAAGAGCGATTCCGGAATCTGTGTTGCCTCCCGCATTTCTTCTGCCGTTCCAAGCTCATTCCATTCCTCGCTGTTTGGATTCACCGGAAACATATATGTTCCTTCTTCTGCAATCCAGTCTTTATAACCGCTCTCTTCTGCATTGACCGAGCCCGCTAAAAGACAAAAGGAAATAAGAATGCCCGCTCCCATAACAAATACCTTTTTCATAAACAGCCTCCTTTTTCATATAACAGCACAAATCTTGTGGTTTCTCTATTATATTTTAACTGTCTATATTCCTCTTTTCCATAGCATTTAGCGCAAACAGCTTCCACTCTGCTATTTCACGGCCGCCTGCTCATAAGCATACGCCGCCTGCAGAATCTTCTTTTCCTGAAAACAATCCCCGATAAGCTGCGCGCCTATGGGCAGTCCTTTTTGGTCCATGCCGCAGGGAACGCTCAGCGCCGGCAGTCCTGCAAGATTTACGGAAATGGTATAGATATCCCCAAGATACATTTTGATTGGATCTTTCAGGGATTCTCCCAGCTTCGGCGCGGTGGTTGGCGCCACCGGTCCCAAAATCACGTCATATTTTTGGAAAGCTTCGTCAAACGCCTTTTTTATCAACGCCTTTACCTTCAGCGCCTTCAAATAATAGGCGTCGTAATAGCCGGAGCTTAAGACAAAAGAGCCTAACATAATCCGCCGTTTTACCTCCGCGCCAAAGCCCTCGCTCCTCGTTTTTTTGTACATATTATGCAGACCGTCAAAATCAGGCGTCCGGTAACCATATTTAATGCCGTCAAAACGCTCCAAATTCGAACTTGCCTCCGCCGAAGCAATGGTATAATAAGCAGGAATTGCATACTCCACAAGACTTAAATCAAACTCCTCCACAACGGCGCCCTTCTCCCCAAGCACCTTTGCCGCCTGCAGGACAGCCGCCCTGACCTCACCATCCAGTCCTTCTCCAAAATAATCCTTTGGAATCCCAATCCGCAGCCCTGCCGCATCGGGAATCAGTGCGGAGGTAAAATCCGTATCCTTCCTCTCTATAGAAGTAGAGTCTTTCCCGTCATGCGCCGCCAACACCTCCAAAACCGCCGCACAGTCCGCTACATCCTTTGTCAGCGGGCCGATTTGGTCCAGAGAAGAGCCGTAGGCAACCAGTCCGTATCGGGATACCGTGCCGTAGGTCGGTTTCATGCCCACTACCCCGCAAAAGGATGCCGGCTGCCTGATGGAGCCGCCCGTATCGGAGCCAAGTGCAAAAAAGCACTCTCCTGCCGCCACCGCCGCCGCTGAGCCGCCCGAAGAGCCGCCCGGAACATGCGCCGTATTATGCGGGTTCTTTGTCACCCCAAAGGCGGAAGTCTCCGTAGTGGAGCCCATGGCAAATTCATCCATGTTGGTTTTTCCCAAAATCACGGCTCCCGCTGCCTCCAGCGCACTCACCGCCTGCGCCGAAAAAGGCGGCACAAAGTTGCCCAGAATTTTGGAAGAACAGGTTGTAAGCATCCCCGCCGTACAAATATTGTCCTTCACCGCAACCGGCACGCCGGCAAGGGGACCGGCAAGCGCGCCGGACTCGATTCTGCGCTGTACCTCCTCCGCTCTTTTGCGTGCCCCTTCCTTGTCAAGCGTGACATAACAGTGCAGCGTCTCCTCCTGTTCTGCAATCTTTTGAAACGCTGCATCCACAGCATCCATGGCTGTCGCCCCGCCTGCCCTTATCTTTTCCGCCAGCCTTACGGCTGTCAATTCCTGTAATTGCATGGTTCACCTCATTTCTGCGCCGCTTTTGCGCATATTGCAATCTTCCCCTTATTCTACCGTCCTCGGCGCCTTGAACATACCGTCTTTCTCACCAGGCGCATTCTGCAGAATGTCCCTGCGGCTGTCTCCATTTGTCACCACATCCTCGCGGAATACATTTTCCACAGGAAATACATGAGACATTGGCTCCACGCCGTCCGTGTCCAGTTCATTCAATTTGTCAATATAATCCAGCATATCCGCCATATCCTTTTTGGCTGCTTCCTTCTCCTCGTCCGAAAGCTCCAGTTTGGCAAGAATGCCTACATATGCAATGGTCTCATCTGAAATCTTATTTGCCATTATCGTCCTCCTTTCCAAAAATAGGGTTAAGGCTCCAGCCGGCTCATATCACGGGGAAACAGGGTGGTTTCGCGGACGTTGTCTTCGCCGATGAGTTTCATGGTGAGGCGTTCCAGACCGATGCCTAAGCCTCCGTGAGGCGGCATACCGTGTTTAAATGCCATCAAATACGCATCCATGCCTTCCTCTGTCATGCCGCGGGCGGCAATTTTTTCAAGCAGCATTTTGTAGTCGTGGATGCGCTGCCCGCCTGTGGTGATTTCCATGCCGCGGAAAAGACAGTCAAAACTTAAAGTAAAGGTCTTATCCGACGGGTCATCCATCGCGTAGAAGGGACGCTTTTTGCTGGGATAATGCGTGACAAATACAAAATCCGCGTCATATTCTTCCTTGAAATAGCGGCTGATAAGAATTTCCTCCTCCGGCTCCAAATCGTAAGGATTGCGGATGGGACGGTCATATTTTTCAGCCGCCAGCCGCTTTGCCTCGTCAAAGCGGACGCAAGGAATCTGCTCCGTCTTTGGCAGCGTCACCTCCAGAAGCGCCAGCTCTTTTCCATACTGTTCTTCCAAAAGACGCATGATATTTTGCAGTACGCCGGTCTCCATTGCCATAATATCTTCAAAGCCGTCTATATATCCCATCTCGAAATCCAGAGAAGTATATTCGTTTAAATGCCTTTTGGTGTTATGCTTTTCGGCACGGAATACCGGCGCCGTCTCAAACACCCTGTCAAACACGCCCACCATCATCTGCTTGTAAAACTGCGGGCTTTGCTGCAAAACAGCAGGTCTGTGAAAGTACTCTAACTTAAAAATGTTGGCGCCGCCCTCTGCTCCCTTCGCTCCTATTTTGGGCGTATGGATTTCCGTAAAACCCTGTGCGGAAAGAAACTCGCGAAAACCGCGCACCACGCCTTCCTGTATTTTAAACTTAGCCCGTTCCCTGAGATTACGAAGCGAAATGGGACGCATATCCAAATTCGTTTCCAGTGAAATGTTCATTTTCCACTTAGACACAGGAATCGGCATTGCCTCTGCCGGCTGCGAGAGAATTTTTACTTCTCGTAAAAGCATCTCCATACCACCGCACGCTTTTTCATTTTTCTGCATAACGCCGCATGCTTCCAGCGTCTGCCCCTCCTTAAAATCCTTTGCGGATATCCCCGTTTCGCTCTTTTCCAACACACACTGTAAAAGCCCCTCCCGCTTCCTCAGCATGACAAACGCAACGCTTCCCATATCCCGCACAGCATGGACGGCTCCGTTTGTTTTCACCATTCTGCCCGCCGCATCCTCTGCAAGCAGAGCGGACAATTCCCATGTTTCCTTTTCTTTTACTCCTGATAAAAATTCCATAGCGGCCTCCTTTTTGTTTGTATTCCGGAAAAACAAAAAGCCCGGAATACAGATAACTGTATTCCGGGACGAATATACAAGCGCACATCCGTGGTACCACCCGTCTTGATAAACCGCCGCTTCCATCAAAGCGTTTTACCGGTCTACCCACTCTTACATTTAACGCATGTCACGTACTGCCCTACACAGCAACCCTTCAGGCAGTCTGCTCCGGAGTGTTCCCTTCGCTGCTTCCCACAAACGGCGCTCTCAGTCGGTGACGCCATATTCCTGTCGCTTTTCACAGCAAGAGTCTCTTTCATCGCATTTCTTACTTTATTGGAATGAAGTGTAGCACATCTTCAAATAAATTGCAAGTACTTTTTAAAAAACAATCCAGTACCGTTCCAAATCAATGTCCGCTCCCGGCTCGTGGACGGTGCACTCATACTCGCCGCCGTTAAGCAGGATGGTGCGGCGGCTGGCAGCATTATTCGGTTCGCAGGCTATCAACACCTTGTCAAGGCCAATCTCTCGGCAGAAAGGCAGAGTCAGGCTGAGCATCTTTGTTGCATACCCTTTCCGGCGCTCGCTGGGGCGGGTGGAGTAGCCAATGTTTCCGGCATATTTTTCCAGATATTCATTGAAGTAATGCCGCACCTGAATCATAGCCACCACCTTGTTGTCTGATTCCCTGACAGCGAGAAACTGGGTTGCCTGCACCTTGCCCTCCGGAATCGTGGCAGGGTCCATGTAGCTGTTTACATTTGCCAGCCATTCTGCCGGACTTTCAGCCTGCTGCAGAGGACCGCAGCCGTCCATGTGGCTGCCCGCGTCCAGACATTCCTGACGATATTCCCACACCTGAGCCAAATATTCTTCGACGGGGAGCGTTAATCGGATAGTATCCGCATTCTTTTCTCCCCCCTTACGCCGCCCTGCGCTCCACCAGCAGTACGCCGCTACAAGGGCACTGATAAGTAAGAGCATGTAAAAATTAAGTCCTCTGCTGACGCACATGGAAATAGTCAGGCTGCCTCCCACAAACACGCTGCCAAATACCGCGGCATACATAAGCTCCGTAATGCCCTGTGAGCCTGGAAGCGGCAGCATATCCACTGCAATGTAGACCACAGCCTGTAGTGCCATAATGGTAAACGCGCCTGTGCCGGAAAGCCCCATTCCCTTGTATACAAAATATGTCAGAATAAACACACTGCACCGCTGCACGAAGGTAAACCCGACCAGAAAGGCAATCACCCGCACGTGGCTTTTTAAAAAAGAAACCGTCTCCTGATACTGCCCGACCAGGATATGTATCGATTCTGCGCGTTTTTCAGAAGGCTTTAATAAATGCATCCTCACAAAAAGGCGCTCCGCCCCTTTGATAAACTTTTCCATCCCCTGTCCATTCAGCATAATGGCAAGCAGAATTACCACTAAAAGTGCATTGAGAAACAACCCCAGAAAATAAATGGGTAAAAACTCCCCCAGATAAAGACATAAATCCTTCCACCAGAATATGCTGATGCCGACTCCCATCAGCACCAAAACCAGCTTGTAAGCCGTCGCCACACTCATCAGCACCACCGAACTGTCTGCCAGCTTATGCCCGTCCTTGTTCATATAATATAGCTGCATAGGCTGCCCGCCGGTAGCGGAAGGCGTGATGCCCGAATAAAAAAATCCGGTGAAGGAATATTTCAGGCAGCTTACAAGCCGCGCCTTATCTCCAATAGCGCGCAAAAGATACCAAATCAGTATCCCCTCCGCCGACACAAAAAAGACAGCCGTCGCCGCCGCCAAAAGCAAATATCCCTTGTGCATCTGCCCGATGGCGCGAAGCAGCTCGCCAATGTCCTGATTTTTAAACACAACATAAAAAGTGAGCGCCGCCAGTCCCAAAAACAGTACTGCGCTCAGAATTTTTTTAACCTTCATACAAGGCTCCTCTTGCAATATGATACCGCGCGTTTTCCGGACGTTTTCTTGCAATAAAGTCCGCAAGCGCACCCTCAAACATTATATCATCTTTTTTGTAATCATAAAAGTCCGCAGGCGTTACTAATGAAAAATGTTTGTCAAACAAATGAAGCCCACATGCCGAAAGAAGCCTTGCAATAAAAGAAGAACAGGTGTAATGCCTCTCCTGATAAAAAGGCTTTTGCAGCAATATGCTGGGCAGCCCTAAAATGCAGTAATGGAACCTGAAACGCCTTTCGTAACACGTCCGCAAGGCGCCCGCTATCCGCTGCTTCTGCTCCTTTGTACAGTCCAGACTGTAAATCCTGTACCTTGCAGTCGGAAAAGCGCTGCAGATTTTTCTTTTATTCTCCTTTTCAAATCCGGCAAACCACGGAATAAAAGGATTTCTCCTGCCTATGCTATACGCTTCCTCCAGCTCTTCATCCATGGATAATACCACATGAATATAATCTCTTTGTATTGCCAGCCTGATGATATTCGCAAAAAACCCGGGTGTGTCCACAAGTGCAATGTATATCTTTTCCATTTTTATACCCCATATCCGCTTCAGCGGACTCAAATTCAATAGTTGAAAGCGTTTTTCTTTCAACCTTGTCTCCATGGGTCAAACGAACATGCCTGCACGTGCATTTGACCTTCTATCAAATTTCCGTTAGCTGAACTGACAAGTCTTCTTTGCCGCTTCATATCCTTTCAGTAAAAGCGCACGCCCTAACTTCCCGGGCAGATATGTAAGTCCGCTCAATGTCGTAAATCGAAGCCGCCTGTATAAAAGAACATCTTTTTTCTTGACATATTCCCAAAGCGCACTGCGTTTTCTCAGCGCCTCCGCCGTCCCTATCATACACAGATATATTGAAGATATTGACATCATTATGGAAATATTGCGCAGCATATATCTGGACAGCTTGCGGGATTTATGCTTTACGCGCTCCAAATCCACACAGTCCGCCACCAGCTTTGTAACCGCAATCTGCTGGTCGATACGCCGCATATAACTCGCCTCGTTGACCGACTGGTCCTCTCTGCCCAGAAAATAATGGTACAAGTCGATATCCAAATACAAAATTCTCTCCACATACGGCAGCGGCTTATAGGCAAACAAATTATCCACATAAAAAGTATGTGCCGGCAGCTTTACCCCGCTTTCTTGCAGCAGCGCCGTCCTAAAAATAAGAGCGTGCATAACGAGATACTGGGACGGCTTCAAGAATCCCATATCCTTCCATCCACACACTCTTTCCTGTGCAAAAACATTCCTGAAGCAAACGGTTTTCTGCCTGTTTTCATATAAGTGGTCGTAGATATAATTACATACCACCATGTCCACGCTGTCCTTCTGCTGCTTTAAGCGCCTCATCAGCACCTCCAAGGCACGCCTGTCCAGCCAGTCGTCCGAATCCACCACCTTAAAAAAACGCCCCGACGCTATTTTTAACCCCGCATTGATTCCGGAGCCATGCCCGCCGTTCGTCTTATGTACCACCGTCACAATATTGGGATAGACAGCGGCATACTCTTCCGCGATTTCTCCTGTATTGTCAGTGGAGCCATCGTCAATAATAATAATTTCTCCCTCTTCTCCGCAAAAAAGCAATGAATCAAGACAGCGCTTCATATAAGCCTCTGCATTATAACACGGCACCACAAACGTAATATCTTTCATACTCTACCTCTTGTACTTTTTCTTTCACCAACTTACTATAGCGAAAAATAGTTAAGACTAAAGGTAGAAATTCTAAATAATTACTAAATTTAACAGTTGGTGCCCCTCTCGTGCAAAATCGTTTTGATTTCTGCAAAAGCTTTTTTCTCTACTTCTCTATTTGCGCACTTTCTGACAAAGAAATGCCCGTCTTTGAAATCGGAAAACTGAAAATATAAATCCTGAGAATACAAAGTCTCAAACAAACGATTTTCTTCATACTTTTGCGAATATATATTATCGTCATACACCTCTAGCAGATAAGGATATGTGGTGTACATACGCATATCAACCCTGTCGTCCAAACTCTTAAGCAGCATTGGGAACGTGCCGGAGCATCCGGACTCAACTACGATAATGCGCTTTTCCTTGATTTCCTCAAGCAATGCCGTCAAACAATTTTCCGCCTCGGGATATTTCTTCAGTGCAGCTCGTATATCGGGTAAAACCACACCGCAAAACGCTTCATAATTGCGGCATTTTCCAGACTCCAGCGCCTTGATGACAGAAGCGCGGATTTCATCATCCACCGCTTCCTTTCCTGTTATCTTCGCCAGCGTTTTCCTGCCCAGCAGCTACGGATAAATATTTTTTCTGTTTTTTCTTTGATACGCAATATACGGCAATAATGTATCACGAAGCAGGAAAATATAAGCTGTATTTTCTTCATATCCCACCCATTCGCAGAAACGCATCAGCTCTTTCAGAAATGTATTATCACTTATCTCCGTGCTTTTTTCAGCATTCTCTATAAGCTCTTCGATTGCCTCTGCAAGTTCAAAGGATTTCTGTTCGTATACAGCCTGCGCTTCTGCCAACGGACTGTGGCAAACAGGAAACGGTTCGGCATGATTGTCCCTTAAATACCTTCTTAATCTGGAAACGCCCTGATATACTTCTTCCAGTTTTTGATTCAACTCTGTGTAGCCCTCATCCATTAGGTCATCGAGCATTTTCAGCAGTTGTTTTGCCCGATATATGGTTTCATCGTTTACTGCAGCAGTCTCTAAGTTTTGTAATTCTTTGTCATAAAAATCCATGCTAAAAGAAATAAAGCTCATCTGTATTTCACCTCTACAAGTTCCCGCCTGCCACTATGCGGTGTATGCCTTCAATTCCTCCAAAAATTCCTGATAATCGTCATCAGACCAATAGAACGTCAATTCTTCCTCCGTGTATTCTTCCGGCTTATCACGCATGAAGTTGCTGCCAATATCATATCCGAATCTTCTCAATACGGCTTCCGCAAATTCTCTGAAAAACATGCCAATCCCCGTTATAACGTTTCCCTCTTCCACAATTCCTTTGTGAATAAAGTTATCTTTTTCAACAAAGTCAAAGGCGTCTGCCATCTGCATAAAATAGCCCGAAGTAAACTTCTTACCCTTTAAAATTCCTGCCTTTGATAATAGAATCGGCGCGGAGGAAATTGCCGCAAAAACGATATCCGAACCGCTTCCGCTCTGTATAAATGCAATCAGCTTGTCATCAAACAACGCAGGCAGCGGATTGATTGTCCCCGGCAAAATCACGCAGTCATAGTCCGTAATTTTTGCCTCTGCTGTTGTTTTGGTCGGAAGCACCTGCAAACCGTCTTCGCTCCGATATTCCTTATTTTCGCTTGCAATAAAATCAATCTTCTCGCCAAACCAGACTGTCAATGCAGAAGTCAGACAGGTTATTTCCTGCAAAGAAAAGTCAGGATATAATAAAACTGCAAATTTTCTCACTCTATTTTCCTCCATCATGGCCGATTGTAAATTCACATAACTAATATAGCACAAAAAGATGTGGGCATCCACCCTTGAAACGCTTTTACCTCCATGCTATATTAAGTGAAGAAAAACCTCTCTTTAGGGTTGTCACTCTGCTTTTGGTGAGAAAGGCAAAAAGTGCTGCGCAGTCATGAAAGGAGCTTGTATGGCACAAACAGATTCTACGGACATTCAAAACATTATCAACCTGTTAGACGGATTTTGCAAGACGGAAGAAAGCCGCCTGAAGCTTCAGGTCAGCGAGGAAAACGCACCGGAAAGCATAAGCAGGCAGTATCACCACGGTCGCTGCGATGTGAACAGCCCGTGGGCAAAGGGAACTGCCTTTGATGTATTGGAATAAGGGGTGTAAAAACAGCGCATGACGACAGCCCTCTGCGGCTGCATCCGCACCTCTGCCGCAGCCAGCCGTCGCCGATGCTGCTGCTCTTCCCTATGATTTTTCTGCTGCTTTTTTCATCTATCGAAAGGGCATATCCATCAAAAACCGCCCGTCACGCATTCACAATTCTGTTCGTCTGGAAACTTTTCCAAATTGTGATTACAAAGGTGAGGTGCATAATCTTAACTGTAAGCAACACCTATATTGACGCAGGAGGGTATGC